>Ga0081539_10001282_pt1 | contig 44233 bp, 53 predicted proteins | sample TabmetS4T2R2_FD_71023 | JGI IMG/M metagenome (GOLD analysis project Ga0081539, IMG submission 71023) | Tabebuia heterophylla rhizosphere microbial communities from the University of Puerto Rico - S4T2R2 | ecosystem: Host-associated > Plants > Roots > Rhizosphere ... | reverse complement strand
TCATCTCTCGTTCATCCGTGTGACATCTGCGCGGATCACATCGATTCCGGCCCGTTCCAAGTTTGTCGGAGGTCGCAATGTCCCGCACTGTCAGCCGCCGCCGCTTCACCCTGGCCGCCGCGGCGCTTGCGGCGCCAATCGTCCTGCCACGCACCTCGCTTGGCAACGACGTCAAGGTCGACCTGGTCCATCTCTTTTCCGGCGCCGAGCATCCCATCCAGAAGGTCATGAAGGCCTTCAACGACAAGGGCACCGGCGTCACCGTGGTCAGCCGCCAGGACGGCACGACCTATGAGACCATCACCCAGAAGGCGATGGCCTCGATCGCCGCCGGCCGTGGGCCGGCGATGATGACGACGGGCTGGAAGCTCGGCGACTTCGCACGCAAGACGCTGGGCGCCCAGGACTTCAGGCAGATCTTCGGGGCGGACCGCACGGAGGCCCTGCTCGCCAGGTTCCGCCCGCAGGTTCGGCCGCTCGCTGCCATCGGCGGCGTGCCGATCGGTCTGCCGTGGTCGATGAGCACGCCCGTCCTCTACATCAACCAGTCGCTGTGGACGCAAGCCGGGCTAGACCCCACGGCCGCGCCCAAGACGGTCGACGAGCTCTATCCCATGGTGCGACAGCTCCAGGAGAAGACCGGCAAGCAAGGGCTCTGCTACGAGGTCAACGAGTGGCTGCCGCAGGCCTTCATCCAGAATGCCGGCGGCGACGTGATCGACGGCGACGGCAAGCCGGTGATGGACAGCGCCGCCGCGGTCAAGGGCGTCGAGGCCTTCGTCCAGCCGCGCCGCGACAATCTCTGGCGGGTCATGACCATCCCCGAGATGGTGGCGGCCTACCAGGCCGGGGCGATCGGCGTCATGGCCTCGTCTTCGGCGCGCCAGTCGGTGGTGCGCCAGGCCGCCAAGTTCGACCTGCGCCTGATCCAGATGCCGGGCCTCGCCGGCCTGCCGCGCCGCATGAACTCCGGCGGCAATTTCCTCGCCGTCTATTCCAAGGTGAAGGAGCAGCAGGACGGCGCCTACAAGTTCATGGAATTCATCGCCAGCAAGGAAGGCTTCGAGACCTGGCTCGAGACGGGCTACCTCAATGTCACGACCAACGACATCCCGGTGCGGCCCGGCAACGAGGCAGCGCAGGCGCAGATGGAAGGCGGTCTCACCAGCGAGACGATCTGGCCGGGTGCCCGCGGCCTCGAAGCCCTCACCGTGCACATCGACTGGATCACCAAGATCGTGAACGGCGCCGTCTCGGTGCCGGAGGGTCTGCGCAGCGATCGGCTGGCCATCGAGAAGCTGATCGCGGCATGACGACAGCCTGGCGGCGGGCCTGGCGACGCCTTCTTGGCTCGCCCTGGCTGTTCGCCGGCCCGGCGGTCGCCGCCGCGGTTCTTTTCGTCTGGCTGCCGATGGCCGCGACGCTCGGCTTGTCGTTCTTCGACTGGAGCCTGCTGCGTCAGGAGGCGACGTGGCGCGGCCTCGACCACTATCGCGGCACCTTGGCCAATCCGGACTTCCATCTGGCCCTGGTCAACACCGGCATCTACCTGCTGGCCCTCCTGCCGCTGCAGGTCGGCGCGCCGCTGGTGCTGGCTTTCGCCCTCATGCGCGTCAAGGCCAAGGCGACCGGCCGCGTCTATCGCACCGTCCTGTTCGCGCCGTCCGTGCTGTCCTTCCCAGTGGCAGCCGTCGTCTGGCTCTGGCTGTTCAATCCCACCGTCGGTTTCCTGAACACCGCGACCGGCATGGTCGGCCTGCCGCCGCAGCGCTGGCTGAGCGATCCCGACCTCGCCATCTGGAGCGTCATCGCCGTCGCCTTCTGGAAGAGCTTCGGCCTCAACCTGCTGATCTTCCTGGCCGCGCTCGCCAACGTCCCGAGCGACCTCATCGAGGCGGCGCGCATCGACGGCGCAAGCGCCTGGCGCCGATCCCTCGACATCGAGCTGCCGCTGATCTCCCCCGCCCTGTTCTTCGCCGTCGTGACGACCTTCATCGTCGTGCTCGACGAGATCGTGGGCGCCGTCGACGTGCTCACCGAAGGCGGGCCCTATCGTACCTCGAGCAACCTGCTCTACTTCCTGTACGAGCGCGGCTTCCGCCACTTCCAGTTCGGCGAGGCGGCCGCGGTCGCGGTGCTGATCGCCGCCATCGTCGCCGGCGTGACATGGGCGCAGTTCCACTTCGGCGAACGGCATGTCCACTACGACTGACACTGCCGTCCTGACGCCGCCGGCGGCAGCCGCCGCTCGCCGGGTGCGTCCGATCGCGCCGCGGCGAGGCGGACAGGTCCTCCTGCACGTCGCCTTCGTCGTCGCCTGCCTCGCCACCCTCTTCCCGATGCTCTGGATGCTGCGCACGGCCTTCGCTCCACCCAGGACGTGTTCCGCGCCACGCTCGCGCTGTGGCCGGACAATGCCACGCTGGGCAATTTCGCCAGCGCCTTCCGGCTTCACCCCGTGGGCATGTGGTTCGTCAACTCGGTGGTGGTCGCCGGCGCCGTCACCCTCGGCAAGCTTTTCGTCTCGCTGCCGGCCGCCTTCGCGTTCGGCGTGATGTCGTTCCGCGGCCGCGATGCCGCCTTTGCGCTGGTCGTCGGCACCATGACCGTGCCCTACGTCATCACCCTGTTGCCAACCTACGTCGCCGTGGCCGGCGTCGGGCTCTACGACACGCTGACCGGCGTCATCGTGCCCACGATCGGCCACTGCGGCTTTGTCGTCTTCTTCCTGCGCCAGGCCTTCAAGGCGTTGCCGCGCGAGCTGTTCGAGGCGGCGCGCATCGATGGCGCAGGACCGTGGCGGCAGATGCTCTCCATCGCCCTTCCCAACATCTGGGGAGCGGTGGCGGCCATGGCCGTGCTGTCCTTCCTCGGGGCGTGGAACCTCTATCTCTGGCCGCATCTCATCCTGGATGCGAGGGAGCACAAGACCCTGTCGATCGGCCTGAAGCTGTTCGCGACCACCGGCGAGCAGGGCGGCGAATGGGGGCCGTTGATGGCCACCGCGTTGCTGGCCGCGCTGCCTGTGGTGCTGCTCTATCTGGTGGCGCAACGACAGTTGGTGTCGGCGTTCGCCACGTCAGGCATTCGCTGACGGTCAGTGCTCGGAGAACCTGCCCTTTTTCTTCGCCTCGGCGGCCAGGCGGGCGCGGGCGCGCACAAGCGTCAGGGCGGGTGCGGGCATTGCCGCCGCCACCACGCGCTCGCGCAACGGCGACAGCGCACGCTCGAGGGCGAGCAGCGGGCGCTTGGCCCGCCAGAATGCAATCGTCCGCTTGGTTCCAAGCACTAGATCCTCCATCCGATCCAATCGCAGATGCCGCGGCCCATGACCCATTCGAGGTCCTGGCCTTTCAGCCACGGCATTTCCTCGGTGAACATGGTGACGCCCTGCCGGTAGGTACAAGGCAGGCGCGACCAATCGGTTCCCCAGAAGGTGCGTCGCGGGCCAAAGGCGTCGAAGACGCGGCGGATATGGGGATGCACCGAGCGGAAAGGATAGGTCTTGTCGGCGGCGTAGCACGGCATGGCAGAGACCTTGGCCGCCACGTTGGGCCGCCTGGCGAGCGCCAGCACCTTGTCGAGGGTCGCAAAGTTGGTTTCTTCGCTGATGTCCTTGGCGCTCTTCAGGCCGAGATGGTCGAGCACCAGGCGCAGGCCGGGGTAGCGTTCGGCAACCTTGTCGGCGAGATGCATGTATTCGTGATGGAACAGGACCATGGCGGGAATGCCCGCCTTCTCCATCTCGCCCCATACCCAGTCGAAGCGGCCGTCGAGCAGAGGCTTGCGCAGGACCTCGGTATGGAAGGTGAAGCGCATGCCCATCATGCCCTTCTGCTTCCTCCAGTCGGCGATCTGGTCCCGCGCACCGGGCGCGTCAGGATCGAGGCGACCCATGATGCAGAAGCGATCGGGATGGCTTGCCGTGGCGTCCAGCGCCACGTCGTTGCGATCGCCCTCCCAGGACGGCGGCACGATCACGACGCCGTCGACGCCGGCCTTGTCCATCTCAGCCAAGAGCTCTTCCTTGCCCAGCGGCGCGCGATGAGGTTCAGCGCGCGCCGGCCATGGGCGCTCAGGCGTGTTGGCCGCCCAGATGTGGACCTGGGCGTCGACGATCTTCATTGCTCCTCCTCCTCGAACACCTCGCTGTCATCGCGAGCGCAGCGAGGGACCTTTGATGCTGCCTCAAAGGCCCCTCGCTTCGCTCGGGGTGACAGTTCTACCGCCAGCCCAACGCGCCGCGCGCGCCCCGCGCGATCAGCCACATGCCGAGGCCCCAGAAGCCGTAGACGACCGGCACCACCACGAAGCCCGGCATGCGGAAGCCGCCGCCCATGGGTGCACCCTTGATCGGCAGCACGACAAACCAGTTGACCAGCGTCACGACGATGGCAGCGAACAGGATCCAGCCCAGCACGCCGCCCAGCGCGCCCGGCAGGCGCGGCACGACGAACGCCGCCAGGATACCCCACAGGCCGCCCCAGAAGGCCGCCGAGACGATGGTCGGCACGCCCCACGGCGGCACCGGCTGCATGTTGTAGATCCGCGACCGCGCCCAGCCCAGTTCGGTGGCGAGCCAGAAGCCGAACTGGTGGAAGATCAGTACGCTCAACGCCCCCGCGATGAATCCGACCACGATTGTCCGCGTCCAGTTGTTCATTCCACGGCTCCCTGCTGCCCTGCAGTTTCATCCTAGCCCAGTTGACGCGACAAGGTCGGGACTTTGCGGCGCCGGCCCACCCTGATAAGACCCGGGCGAATACGCCAGGAGAGAACATGGCCACCGCCGCCACACCGATGAAAAGCGCCGCCCGGGGCATCAGCGCCGATGCCAAGCCGTTCGACTGGGAGGACCCGTTCTTCCTCGACGACCAGCTCACCGAGGAGGAGGTCGCGATCCGCGATGCGGCTCGCGACTACTGCCAGGACAAGCTGATGCCGCGCGTGCTGGAGGCCAACCGGCACGAGAAGTTCGACCGCGAGATCATGAACGAGTTCGGCGCGCTTGGCCTCCTGGGCTCCACCCTGCCCGAGAAGTACGGCTGCGCCGCCGCCAACTACACGACCTACGGCCTGGTGGCGCGCGAGGTCGAGCGCGTCGATTCGGGCTACCGCTCGGCGATGAGCGTGCAGTCCTCGCTGGTCATGCATCCGATCTACGCCTACGGCAGCGAGGAGCAGCGCATGAAGTACCTGCCCAAGCTCGCCACCGGCGAGTGGGTCGGCTGCTTCGGCCTCACCGAGCCCGACCACGGTTCCGACCCCGGCGGCATGAAGACGCGCGCCGTGACCGTGCCCGGCGGCTACAAGCTCTCGGGGTCCAAGATGTGGATCACCAACTCGCCGATCGCCCACGTGCTGGTGATCTGGGCCAAGCTCGACGGCGGCGCCATCCGCGGCTTCATCCTGGAGCGCGCCTGGAAGGGCATCGAGACGCCCAAGATCGAGGGCAAGTTCTCGCTGCGCGCCTCGGTGACCGGCGCCATCATGCTCGACGAGGTGTTCGTGCCGGCCGAGAACATGATGCCCAACGTTTCGGGCCTCGGCGGCCCGTTCGGCTGCCTCAACAACGCCCGCTACGGCATCGCCTGGGGCGCCCTGGGAGCGGCGGAGTTCTGCTGGAAACAGGCGCGCAACTACACGCTCGACCGCAAGCAGTTCGGCCGGCCGCTCGCCGCCAACCAGCTGATCCAGAAGAAGCTCGCCGACATGCAGACCGAGATCGCGATCGGCCTGCAGGCCTGCCTGCGCGTCGGCCGCCTCAAGGACGAGGGCCACGCCCAGCCGGAGATGATCTCCCTGATCAAGCGCAACAACTGCGGCAAGGCGCTCGACATCGCCCGCGTCGCCCGCGACATGCACGGCGGCAATGGCGTGTCGGACGAGTATCACGTGATCCGCCACGTCATGAACCTCGAGGCGGTGAACACCTACGAGGGCACGCACGACGTGCATGCGTTGATCCTCGGCCGCGCCATGACCGGAATCCAGGCCTTCACCGGAGCCTGATGTGCCTTTCCCGCCGGCCGGCGACATCGCAATCGTTGTCGCCGGCGCCCTGGTGGCGGGCTTCGTCAACGGTCTCACCGGTACCGGCTATGCGCTGATGGCGCTGGGCTTCTGGCTGCAGGCCATGTCGCCGGTGACGGCGGCGCCGCTGGTTGCCCTCTGCTCCGTCGCCGGCCACCTGCAGGCGTTGCGCACGATATGGAGCGGCGTGCGCTGGCCGCGGCTGTGGCCCTTCCTCGCTGCCGGGCTCTTGGGCGTGCCGATCGGAACGTCACTCCTCGAGCAGGTCCAGGTTCAGCCGCTGAAGCTCGGCGTCGGGATCCTGTTGATCTTCTACAGCGCCTGGATGGGCTTCGTTCGCCGGCCGCCGGTCATTGCGGCCGGCGGCCGCGCGGCCGATGCGGCGGCGGGCTTCGTCGGCGGCATCATGGGCGGCCTGGCGAGTCTCAGCGGCCCCGCACCGACAATCTGGGTGCAGCTTCGCAGCTGGAACAAGAACGAGCAGCGCGGCGTCAACCAGCCCTTCAACATGGCCGTGCTGGCCACTGCCCTGCTCGCCGCCGCGGTCGCGGGCCTGCTCGATCGTACCTTCCTGGTCTGGGCGATCATCACCGTGCCGACCAGCCTGGCCGGGGCGCGCCTCGGCCTGATGCTCTACGGTCGGGTCAACGACACGGTCTTCCGCCAGCTCGTGCTGGTCCTGTTGGGCCTCTCAGGACTGACCCTGATCATCTCGTCGCTGCGCTAACTGAGGAATTTCAGACAGCCGCTTTCGGTCAAGATGACATCGAGCCCGGGCGCATCCTTGGCAGCTGCGTACTTGCGGCGGATCTCGGCCAGCGAGCGTGCGTGATACTTCTGCGGCACCTGCGACCAGGCGGCGCCGCCCAGCACCATCTCGAAGCTCTTGTCGTCCCGCGCGATCGCCGCGGCGTTGGCCGTCGACCATGGCAGGAACAGGCCAGCCACCTCCTCCTTCAAGATCGGCATGAGCGTCGGCGCGAGCGCGGTCCACGCATCGAACGACCCTTCGGTCTTCGGCTCGAGCATGCGTTGCACCCAGGCCATCACCTTCGGCGCGGACGCGCGCATGATGGCGCCGGGCGTGGGGTCCGTCGCGAGCTCATAGAGCTGGCCCCACAAACCAAAGTCGGCCATGACCGGCCGGCTACCCAGCAGGTAAGGCCGCGTCTGCAGATGCGCCTCGATCAGCGCCAGCGCGCGTTTGAACGAACCCTCGATCGTCGGTTCGGTCGTCGGGTTGGAGCCGACGAGGCCGATTCGCGCCGTCATGCGCTCGGCGACGGCGGCGCGCGCCTGCGCGATGGCGAGCGTTCCCTGGTCTTCCATCATCTGCCGCGCGATGCGTTCGGCTGTCGACCAGACGTCGGGCTGGTAGCGCCAGCGATAGTGGAACATCCACTTGTTGCCCCACTCGTCGCCGTATTCCTCGAGCAGCGCCGAGATGAAGTCGAGCGCGCGATCGCCCGTGGCGAGCGACGGCTCGGCAGCTTCAAAGCGCTCGATGATGGGCGTCGAATCCTGGATGCCCTCGCCTTCCGGCGTCACGACCAAGGGCACCAGGGGCAGCTTGGCGTATTTCTGGAACTCGGCCTGGACGGCGGGCGAGCGCGCAATCCAGTCGTGCGTTAGGCCCTTGAAGCGGAAGTACGACCGAACCTTCACCGAATAAGGCGACAGCTCCGAGCCGAAGATCCGATAGGTCATATCCAGCGCTTGCGCTTCAGCCAGATGAACAGGCCGACCACGATCACGACGACCATGCACCAGAAAAAGGCGTAGCCGTACTTCCAGCCGAGCTCGGGCATGTTGCCGAGCTCGGTCTCGAAGTTCATGCCATAGATGCCGGCAAGGAAGCTGAGCGGCATGAAGAAGACGGTGATGATGGCCATCGTCTTCATCACCTCGGCCATGCGGTTGGACGCATGCATGAGGTAGACTTCCATCAGGCCGTTGGTCATTTCGCGGTAGCTCTCGACCAGTTCCAGCACCGCCACGGCATGGTCGAAGCAGTCGCGCAGATAGGTGCGCGTCTCGGGCATGATGAACGGCACTTCCGGCCGCATCAGCGCCAGCACCGTCTCGCGCTCGGCCCATTGCAGGCGATGGAAGGTGACCAGAGCGCGCCGCGCCTGGTGGATGTGATAGAGCGTGTCGTCGGTCGGGTGTTCCAGCGCCTCGTCCTCCAGCTCCTCGAGATGCGTCGACAACGCCTCGATCAGCGGGAACTTGCGATCGACGACCAGGTCGACCAGGGCATAGACGAGATAGTCGATGCCGAAGGTGCGCAGCCGCGAGCCCGCGGTCTGCACGCGATCGCGCACCGGCTTGAAGATGTCGATCTTGTGATCGTGGAAGGAGATCACGTAGTTGTCGCCGAAGAAGATGCTGACCTGGCGCGGGATCAGCGCCTCGTCCTCGTAGACCGGGTCGTTGAGCACGATGAAGCCCTGGCCCTCGTAGAGGTCGAGCTTGCTCCTCTGGTTGGCGTGGAACACGTCTTCGAGCGCCAGCGGGTGCAGATTGAAGGCCATGCCGAGGTCGCGCAGCATGTCGGAGCTCGGCCGCCCCGCGACGTCGATCCAGGTGTGGCCGGGCGTGCCGAGATGGAAGCGGCACTCGTCGACTTCGACGCCGTGCAGCACCTGCACGTCCTCCGGCGTGTACTCGACCAGGGTGAAGTCGAGCGCCTCGTCGGGCACCGGCGCACGGCCGGCGAGCGTGCCCGGGGCGGTGCCGGGCTTGGTATGGCGATGGATGACGCCGTCCATGTTCCCCAACGACACCGTGACCGGCGTCAGACCTCCTGCATGACCTGGACATCGGGCCGGCCGGCGAGATAGTCGCCGAGCTTGCGGCCCAGTTCCTTGAAGTGCGGCGCCGCCCGATGGGCGTCGAGCGCCGCCTGGTCGTCGTAGCGTTCCAACATGACGTAGACGTTAACGTCGCCCGTCTTGTGCAGGGCATAGAGCTTGTTGCCGGGCTCGTCCGAGCGGACCTTGGCCTGCAACGCCTTCATCGTCGCCTCGAAGTCGGCATTGGTGCCGGGCTTGATGGTGAGCTTCGCGATGACGCCGAGCATGTATGCTCCTCTTCCCTACTGCGGGCACTTTTTTACAAGGTACTTGTGTTCGCCGTCGCATACCAGCGTGCCAGACTGATTGTGAATGGTGAGCTTCATGGTCACCACGCCGGTGGTCCGCCCGGCCTTGAGCTCGCTGACCTCGAGCATGGGATAGAGCGTGTCGCCGCAATAGACCGGCCTCAGGAAGCGCGAGGACTGCTCCAGGAAGCCGATCAGCGAATCGCCGATCACGTGCGGGAAGATGCCCGCCCCGGCCGCACCCTGGATGGCGACCTGCAGTCCATGCGCCAGCATGTCGCGATGGCCACGCGCCCGGCAGTACTCGCGGTCGTAGTGAATCGGATGGTTGTCGCCGCTCGCCAGCTGGAAGGCGGCGAACATCGATTCAGTCTGGGTGCGTGAGTTTATGTAGAACTTCTGGCCGACCTTGAGGTCCTCGAACCAGTGCGTCGGTCCGAAACGATGCTCCTCGGGCCTGAATGGGTTGGCTTCGGCCACGTGCTCCCTCCTGCTTTCGCCGGCACCTTAGTTCCGGGCAAACAGGTCGGCCAGCTTGTCGAGGGTCGGTTCGAGATGGTCGGGTCGCGCATCGTCGCGTGGCGGAAGGCCGATGCGATTGTGCCAGTAGACCGGCATGCCGACGTTCTTGGCGCCGGGCACGTCGGATGCCGAGCCGGCGACGAACAGCGTCCGCTCAGGCGCGGTGCCGAGGGCCGCGAGCACGGCACGGTAGGGTTCGGGCCGCGGCTTGTAGAAGCCCGCGCTCTCGGCCGTGACCACGGCCTTGAACGGCACGCCGACGCAATCGGCCGCCTGTCGGCCGAGCCTGGCGGAGCAGTTGGTCGCGACGGCGAGCGGCACCGGGATCCTCGTCAGTACCCTGCCTGCCTCCGGCCATGGCCGGAGCTCGCCCCAGCGCCGCTCCAGTTCGCCGCCAAGGCTCTCCGGCAGGCCGACATCGCGCGCCGCTTCGTGCACCAGCGTTTCATAGGGTCTGTAGGGACCGCAGCCATAGGTGATCTCGAGGTAGCGCCGGCGCCACTTCATGCCGTCTGCGGGCGAGCCCGCAACGTCGTTCCACAAGGTCCAGGAATCGATCAGCGCCGTCAGCAGGTCGAAGATGACGGCGTCGTACCTCACGCGGCCCCCTCTAAGCGGCTCGTGCCTTGCGGCCCATTCCGTCGAAGAGGTCGAGCATGCGCTCGCGCCAGGCGTAGACCGGGTCATCGGCTTCGAGCAGCGTCAGCGGCGTGGCGACACGCGCCCACAGGAAGGCGCCGGCCAGCGCGTAATCGGGATAGGCGGGCTGCTCGCCGCTGAGGAAAGGCTGCTCCTTCAGCACGCGCCGCGCCGGCTCCAGCACGGCGCGGAAGGTGTCGACGCCCTTCTCGCGGGCCTTGGCCTGGAAGCCCGCGAAGTCGGCGGTGCCGAGCCGCTTGCCGCGCGAATCGAGGAAATAAGGCTGATCGACCGGCCGTACCCGGTCGTAGAGATCGCCGACCAGGATCGGGAACAGCGCCGGATGCACGGCCGTGTCGACCCAGGAGGCGACAAAATGCGCGTGATGGCGTGCCGGCCCGAACAGCGGTTTCTCCGGATAGGCGCTGTCGAGATGCTGTGCGATCGCCCAGCTGTCCTTCACCACGTTGGGCCCGTCATGGATGACCGGCAGGGTCTGCGACTGGGCGAAGGCGATCTTCTGCTTCTCGGTGAAGCCCACCGGCTCGTCGCGCCAACCGAGGCCCTTGTGCTTGAGCGCAAATTTCGCGCGCCAGCAGAACGGGCTGGGGCGCCGATCGTCCTGGAAGACCAGATCGTAGAGCGTAACCATGACCTATCTCCCTTCGAGCATCTTGATGATGCCGGAAAAATCCTTGGCGCCGCCGCCGGCGTTCACGAACATGTTGAAGAGCTGCGCGGCTTCCGCGCCCATCGGCGTGCTGGCGCCCGAGGTCTGCGCCGCCTGCTGGGCGAGCTTCAGGTCCTTCAGCATGTTGTCGGCCGTGAAGCCCGCCTGGTAGTCACGGTTGGCGGGCGAGGTCGGCACCGGACCGGGCAGCGGCAGATAGTTGTTGACCGCCCAGCAGCTGCCCGACGACGTCGACACGATGTTGAACAGCTTCTGCACGTCCAGCCCCAGCCGCTTGCCCAGCAGGAAGCCTTCGGCAACGCCGATCATGGTGATGCCGAGGATCATGTTGTTGCAGATCTTGGCCGCCTGGCCCGAGCCTGGTGCGCCGGTGTGCACGATGTTCTTGCCCATCTTCTCAAGGATCGGCTGCGCCTTGGCGTAAGCGGCATCCGTGCCGCCGACCATGAAGGTGAGCGTGCCCGCCGTGGCACCACCGACTCCGCCGGAGACCGGCGCATCGACCATGTCCAGCCCGGCCTTGGCCGCCAGCTCGCCGACATGGCGGGCACTGTCGACGTCGATGGTCGAGCAGTCGATCAGCAGCGCACCCTTGGCGACGTTGGGCAGCACGTCGTTCTCGTAGACGCCGCGCACGTGGCGACCGGCCGGCAGCATGGTGACCACGACCTCGGCGCCCTTCACGGCGTCGGCAGCCGATCCCGCTTTCTTGGCGCCTTTTTCGACGGCGCCATCGACGGCCGCGGCCGAGAGGTCGAAGGCCGTCACCTGATGCTGGCCCTTGACCAGGTTGGCGGCCATCGGGCCGCCCATGTTACCCAGTCCGATGAAGGCGATCTTCGCCATGTCATCCTCCCTTTCAATCGAAAAACAGGTCGTTGGCGACCGGCTTGAAGTGCGCCTCGACCATCTCGCGCGTCACGCCCTCTATGGCCGGCGGGCTCCATTTCGGCTTCTGGTCCTTGTCGATCAAGAGCGCACGGACGCCCTCGAAGAAGTCGTGGTCGGGCCGCATGCACGCCTGGGACATGCGGTACTCGATGGTCATCGTGTCCTCGAACGACCGGTTGGCGCAGCGCTTGAGCTGCTCCAGCGTGATCGCCATCGACAAAGGCGACAGCTTCAGCAGCGACGCGAGCTGCTTCTGCGCCCATTCTCCCGGCTGCTTCTTCAGCTTGGCGACGATCTCGGCGACGGAGTCCGCCGAGAAGCAGCGATCGATATCGGGCATCAGCGCAGGCAACGTCGGCATGCCGGGATCGGCCGCGAAACGCGCGATCACGGCGTCGACCTTGCGGTTGGCGTCGGGTCCCGACAGGTCGGCCGCACCCAGCGCCGCCTGCAGCTCGCTGATCTTCGCGCTCGGCACATGCGCATCGACGATGCCGGCCCACAGCGCGTCAGCCGCCTTCAGGCGATGGCTGGTGAGCGCCAGGAAGGTGCCGAGCGCACCCTGCAGGCGCGTCAGGAAGTAGCCGCCGCCGACGTCGGGGAACAGGCCGATGGTGGTCTCCGGCATGGCGAACAGGAACTTCTCGCTCGCGACCGAGTGCGAGCCGTGCGCCGAGAGGCCGACGCCGCCGCCCATGTCGATGCCGTCGATCAGCGAGATCCACGGCTTGGCGTAGCGGTAGATGCGGCGGTTGACGATATATTCGTCGTAGAAGAAGTCGCGGCGCAGCGTGCCCTTGGGGTCGTCCTTCATCTCGCGATAGAGGCCGGTGACGTCGCCGCCGGCGCAGAAGGCGCGGTCTCCGGCACCGCGCAGGATCACGGCCTTGACCGCCGGATTCTTCTCCCACTGCGGGATGACCTTCTCCAGCTCCAGGATCATGCCGTGCGTCAGTGCGTTCAGCGCCTTGGGCCGGTTCAGCGTGATCACGCCCAGGCCGTCCTTGATTTCAAAAAGGATATCGAACTCTGACATCTACTCTCGTCTTTCTGTTACGCCCCCGCTGTCATCCCGAGCGCAGCGAGGGATCTTTCTTGTGGCCTTACTTGTGGCCTTAAAGATCCCTCGCTGCGCTCGGGATGACAGCCTTCGCTTAGCCCATCAGCAACCTGCGCGAAATGATCACGCGCATGATCTCGTTGGTGCCTTCGAGGATCTGGTGGACACGCAGGTCGCGCAGATAGCGCTCGATGGGAAAGTCCTTCAAGTAGCCGTAGCCGCCATGCAGTTGCAGCGCCTCGTTGACGACGCGGAAGCCGACGTCGGTGGCGAAGCGCTTGCCCATGGCGGCGGCCTGCGTCGCCTCCGGCGACTTGGCGTCGAGAAAGGCCGCGGCACGCCAGATCAGGAGACGCGCCGCATCGAGCTCGGTCGCCATGTCGGCGAGCTTGAACTGCGTCGCCTGGAAGTCGGCGATCGCCTGGCCGAACTGCTTGCGCTCGACGACATAACGCGACGCCGTCTCCAGGCAGGCGCGCGCGCCGCCCAGCGAACAGGCGCCGATGTTGATGCGCCCGCCGTCGAGCCCCGCCATGGCGATCTTGAAGCCGTGGCCCTCCGGTCCCAGGCGGTTGGCAACCGGCACCTTGCAGTTCTCGAAGATCACCGCGGCGGTGGGCTGGCTGTTCCAGCCGAGCTTCTGCTCCTGCTTGCCGAAGGACAGACCTGGCGTTCCAGCCTCGACAACAAGCGTCGAGATGCCGCCCGCGCCCTTCCCGCCCGTCCGCAGCATGACGACATAGATGTCGCTGCGCCCACCGCCGGAGATGAAGGCTTTCGTGCCGTTCACGACATAGTGGTCGCCTGAAAGCTCGGCGCGCGTCGACAGCCCCACGGCGTCCGAGCCGGCGCCGGGCTCGGTCAGGCAGTAGCTGGCGAAATGCTCCATCGAGCAGAGTTTGGGCAGGAAGCGCCGGCGCTGCTCGTCGTCGCCGAAGCCGTCGATCATCCAGGCGGCCATGTTATGGATCGAGATGTAGGCCGCCGTGCTGGGGCAGGCAGCCGCCAGCTCCTCCATGATCAGTGCGGCGTCGAGCCGCGACAGCCCGCTGCCGCCGACATCATCGCGCACATAGATGCCGCCGAAGCCCAGCGCCGCGGCGTCGCGCAGCACCTCCTCCGGGAAGATCTTCTCGGCATCCCAGCGCGCCGCCTCGGGCAACATGCGGCCGGTTGCGAATTGCCGGGCCGTGTCGCGAAAGGCCTGCTGGTCTTCGGTGAGGGTGAAATCCATGCGCGGCGGATCATATCGGGGGGTCCTAGCCAGTCAATGAAACGGGTATGCTGGCGCCATGGCCTGGCGGGACATGACCGAGCCGGAACTGGCGACGCGGCCCGAGGCGCGGCTGGGCGGCGCCCTGCTCTGGCTCGTGCTCGCGGCCGGCGTCGTCTGCCTGGTCGCCATCGGCGGCGCGCTCCTCGACTTCGACCAGCTCCGCCTGATCGGTGTCCGCTACATGATTGCGGTCGGCTTCGCCGGCATCTGGTCCGCCATCTTTGTGGCCATGACCCTGCTGCGCCTGCCGGCAACGCCGCTGGTGGCGAGCGCGGGCTTCATTGCCTGGATCGCCTATCGCTTCGCCGTGGCGCTGTGGAGCCAGGCTGGCTGGCCGCTGGCGGTGGACCTGTGGGCCGAGGCGGTGCTGGCGGCAGGCTTCTGCGGCTACATGGCCGACGGGGTGCGACCCAATGCCTATTATCGCCGTCGCCTTCCGGCGGCCTGAGCCGCTATAAACGGGCGCCATGGGGAAACGCTATACGACCTTGGGCCGCTATCCGACGACGCGGCTGCGCCGCAACCGCCGCGAGGACTGGTCACGCCGCCTGGTGGCCGAGACCAGGCTTTCGGTCGACGACCTGATCTGGCCGGTGTTCGTGCAGGAAGGCACCAACGCCCGCACGCCCGTCGAATCGATGCCCGGCGTCGATCGCCTGACGGTCGATCTCTTCGTCGAGGCGGCCAAGCAGGCGCGCGATCTCGGCATTCCCGCCATCGCGATCTTCCCGGAGACCGATCCCGCCAAGAAGACGCCCGACGCGCGCGAGGCCTACAATCCCGACGGCCTGGTCTGCCGCGCCATCGTCGCGGCGAAGAAGCACGTGCCGGGCATCGGCGTCGTCTGCGACGTGGCGCTCGATCCCTTCAACAGCGACGGCCATGACGGCATCGTGCGCGACGGCTACGTGCAGAACGACGAATCGCTGGAAGCCCTGGTCAAGCAGGCGATCGTCCAGACCGAGGCCGGCGCCGACATCCAGGCGCCGTCCGACATGATGGACGGCCGCATCGGCGCCATCCGCCGGGCGCTCGACGCCAAGGGATTCATCCACGCCCAGATCATGAGCTACGCCGCCAAGTACGCGTCGGCCTTCTACAATCCGTTCCGCGACGCCATTGGCAGCTCGGGCGCCCTCAAGGGCGACAAGAAGACTTACCAGATGGACTACGCCAACTCCGACGAGGCCCTCCGCGAGGTCGGCCTCGACATCGAGGAAGGCGCCGACATGGTGATGGTCAAGCCTGGCCTGCCCTACCTCGACATCGTGCGCCGCGTGAAGGACTCCTTCGGCGTCCCGACCTACGCCTATCAGGTGAGCGGCGAGTACTCGATGCTGCGGGGCGCCGCCGACCGCGGCTGGCTCGACTGGGACAAGGTGCTGATCGAGACGTTGACCGGCTTCAAGCGCGCCGGCTGCGACGGCATCCTGACCTACGGCGCCGTCGATGCCGCGAGGTTGTTGAAGCGTAAATGATCGAGCGTCCCTCGGCGCGGCTGATCCTGCTCGATCCCGCCGACCGCCTGTTCCTGTTCAACGTGCACGATCCGGGCGTCTTCGACCCGGCCAATCCGCATTCCGATCCCTTCTGGGTGATGATCGGCGGCTTCGTCGATCCCGGCGAGGATTTCGCCGACGCCGCGGTGCGCGAAGCACTCGAGGAAACGGCGATCGCGGTCGAGACGCCGGTCCGCTGGGTCTGGAAGCGCGAACGACACATGAGCTGGCGCGGCAAGGACGTGCTGCACCGCGAGCGCTTCTTCCTCGGTCGCACCGAGCGCACGGAGATCGACACATCCGGGCTCGACGAGCGCGAGCGCAGCTGGACGCTCGGCCATCGCTGGTGGCGGGCCGACGAGATCGCCGGGTCGAAGGAGCGCTTCGAGCCGCTCGATCTTGGCCTGCAATTGCAGGCGCTGTTGAAGAACGGCCCGCCAGCCGAGCCGATTGTCGTCCGCTAACTCTTGCTCTCCCGCACCGCGAGCCTCCGGCTCGCTCATGATTCATGAGCGGGCCTGGAGGCCCGCGGTCCGGCAAGACTCAGTCCTGCCGCTCCCGCCTTTCCCGCTTGCGCTCCTCGTGCTCGGCCGAGGCGCTGCGATAGGCGCGCCAGGCCAGTACCAGGGCAACCAGCGAGCAGGCCACCCCGACGATCATTGCCATCTGGTCACCCATGGTCGAAGAACCTCGCTATCACGAGGTCGCTCCACGGCTGGCGGTTGCCGATGCCATGGAAGCCGACATGGCCGCCATGGTCGGTCAGCACGGGCGTGAGCGACGGATTCGCGGACCAATCATACGCCCGATAGAGCGTTCCTGGTATCCAGGGATCGTCGAACGCCGCCAGCACCAGGGTCGGGATGCCGATGCCGCCCATGAACCGCGTCGGCCGGCAGCGCTCGTAGTAGTCGACGGCGCTGGCGAAGCCGTATCGCGGGGCGATGAAGACGTCGTCGTAGTCCCAGACCGTGCGCGCGCCCATGATCGCGGCGCGCTCGGCCGCCGAGACGACGGCGCCCTCGCCTGTCGCCTCGACCTTCATCATATCGAGGATGTAGCGGTGATAGATCCGATTGCGCGGTCGCATCATGTAGCGGCAGGTGACGGCAAGGTCGATCGGCGCCGACACGGTGGCGGCGGCAAGTAGCGTTGCCGCCTTGCCCTCCTCGCCGAGATATTTTAGCAGCATGGCGCCGCCCAGCGAGTAGCCGACCGCGACCACGCCATCGGCCGTCAGCTCCTTGGGCAACACGGACAACAGCGCCCGAAAATCCTGGCTGCGGCCGGCGTAGTAGTGCTGGCTGCACACCGCGCGCGAAGGCCCCGCGCCGCGCAGGTTGAGACGCAGCACGCAGTTGCCGCGATCGAGCAGCAGGCGGGCCATGCTGAAGATGTAGCGGCTGTCCTCCGATCCGGTCAGACCGTGGATCAGGATGGCAAGGGGTGACCCAGGCCGTCGCGTTGCCGGCCGGTCCAGGGTCGCCAGCAACGTGTCGCCGGTGCCATCAGGCAAGGAGAACTTCAGCCGTTCGCTGGTATGAGGTGCAAGCGTATCGGGACTGCGCAGGCGGTTGGCGATGGTCTGGAGATCAGCGGACCACCAGGGGAAGCGCGGCTGGAACGGTGGCAGGTCGGGTCGCAACTCACGCCTTGGAGTTTATCAGACCCGTTCCAGGAATTTCTCCAGAACCGTGTCGCACCACGGCCGGTCGCTGTCGGCCGAATGGAAGCCCAGATGCCCGCTGCCTTCGGCCATCACCGCCAGCAGCGAGGGATTGTCGGACCATTTGAAGTCACGATAGTAGCCGGCGGGGATCCATGGATCGTCGCTCGCCGCCAGCACCAAGGTGGGCACGCGGATCTCCGGCATGTACGACAGTGGCGTGCACAGTTCATAATAGTCGTCGGCGCCGCGGAAACCGTAGCGTGGCGAGATGAAGCGATCGTCGTATTCGCGAACGGTGCGCGCCGCCCGCACGATCTCGCGTTCCTCGTCCGACAGCCTGCCACCCGGGCCCAGCGTCTCCTTCTTGAGATCGGCCAGTATGTAGTTGTGGTAGAGCCAGTTTCGCGGCCGCTGCATGTGCTCGCAGGTCTGCACCAGATCGAGCGGCGCACAGATCGTGGCCGCGGCGCGCAAGGGCGAGAACGCGCCCTCCTCGCCGAGATATTTCAGCAGCATGGCGCCGCCCATCGAGTAGCCGACCGCGACCACGCCGTTGCCGGTCAGTTCGTCGGGCAGTTGCGACAGCACGCCCCGGAAGTCCGCGGTACGTCCAATGTGATAGTGCTCACGACAATGCGGACGCGACGCGCCGCAGCCGCGCAGGTTCAGCCGCAACACGCGATAGCCGCGATCGAGAAGATGCCGCGCGGCGTTCAGGACGTGGGAGCTGTTCTCGCAACCGGTGAAGCCGTGGATGAGGACCACCAACGGAGAGTCCGCCTTTGGCACGGCCGGCCGATCGAGCATGGCCACCAGGATGTCGCCGCTGCGATCTGGCATGCAAAAGCACACACGCTCGCTCGTATGCGGTGACATGTCCGACTGATAGGTGCCGAGCAGGACGGCGATCGTCTGAAGGTCCGCGCTCCACCAGGGGAAGCGCGGGCGGAACGGCGGCAGGTCGAGGGAATCGATGGACGGGGGCACGTCGAATCCGTATTCACGATTTCTTGCCATGAAAACGCGCGCCACCTCCCGGAGTTCCGCCGCCGCGGTCGGCATCGCCTGTGCCGTTGGCGCCGCGACGATCTTCAGCACGGCTGGCGTCATCGTCCGCCATATCGAGCTGCCGGCCTGGGATGTGTCGTTCTGGCGGTCGGCGTTCCTGGTTGCCTCAATGTTGCCACTGCTTTTGCTGCAGCGCCGTGGCGTGCTGGTCGACGTCCGCAATGCAGGCCTTGCGTTGCTCGCCAGTGCCGTATTGCTTGCCGGAAGTTTCGTCAGCTTCATCCTGGCACTCGGCCTCGCGCCGGTCGCCAACGTGCTGCTCATGTTCGGCGCCACGCCGTTCATCACCGCGCTGCTGGCCCGCGTTTTTCTTGGCGAACCGATACACGGTCACACGATCCTCACGATGGCCGCCGCGGTGCTCGGGCTCGGCATCAGCGTCGCAGGTTCCGTGCAGGCCGGGGCGCTGGCCGGCATGGCGGTAGCGTTCATCGTCGTGCTGTGCATGAGCGGCAACTATGTCGTGGTGCGCCATCGCCGCGACGTCGGCATGGCGCCGGCGATCTGGCTGGCCGGCGTGATCTCGGCCGTGGTCGCCCTGCCCTTCGCCGAGCCGGCCAACGTCGCCTGGCGGCAGGTCCCCTGGCTGCTGGCGCTCAGCCCCGGCCAGCTCGCCGGCGGCCTGCTGCTCAACATGGCGAGCCTGAAGCGCATCCCGGCGGGACAGGCCGCCCTGCTCGGCCTGCTCGAGCTGGTACTGGGTCCCGTCTGGGTATGGCTGTTTGACGGCGAAAAGCCAGATGATCTGACGTTGCTCGGCGGCGCGATCGTGATCGCCGCTGCAGCGGCGAACGTGTGGCTCGATTCGCGGAATACCCTGCGCCCCCTACGGTGAAATGGTGCGGTGAAATCGCCGGCTGGATTCGCGGCGGGCCACTGGCTAAGACACCTTCATGACCCAAACTACCAAGGGCCCGTTGTCGGGCGTCGTTGTCGTCGACCTGTCACGCATCCTGGCCGGCCCCTACTGCACCCTGCTGATGGCCGAGATGGGTGCCAGGGTGATCAAGGTCGAGCCGCCCAAGGGCGGCGACGATGCGCGGGCCTACGGCCCGTTCGTCAACGGCAAGTCGACCTACTTCGCCTCGGTCAATCGCGGCAAGGAGAGCATCGCCCTCGACCTCAAGGCCGATGCCGACCGCAAGATCTTCGAGAAGCTGCTTGAGAAGGCCGATGTGATCGTCGAGAACTTCCGCCCCGGCACGATGGAGAAGCTGGGCTATGGCTGGGATACGCTGCACAAGAAGTATCCCAAGCTGATCTACGCCTCGGCTTCCGGCTTCGGCCACACCGGTCCCAACTCCAAAGACCCCGCCTACGACATGGTGGTCCAGGGCATGGGCGGCATCATGAGCATCACCGGCAACGAGGGCCAGCCGCCGGCGCGCGTCGGCATGTCGATCGGCGACATCGGCGCCGGCCTGTTCACCGCGGTCGCGGTCAACGCCGCGCTGGTCCATCGCCTCAAGACCGGCGAATCGACCAAGGTCGACATCGCCATGTTCGACTGCCAGCTGGCGCTGCTCGAGAACGCCATCATGCGCTACACGGTCGAGGGCGAGGTCCCGGGTCCGCTCGGCGCGCGTCATCCGACAATCACGCCGTTCCAGGCGTTCGCCACGTCCGACGGCGCCATCATCATCGCCGCCGGCAACGACGGCCTGTTCGTCAAGACCTGCGAGGCGCTGGGCCGCTCCGACATGGCGAGCGACCCGAACTACAAGACCAACGCGTTGCGGCAGAAGCATCACGGCAAGCTCGAGCGCGAGATCGAATCGGTGCTGAAGGGCAACACCACGGCGCATTGGCTCAAGGTCATCGGCAAGGCGGGCATACCGTGCGGGCCGATCAACAACATCAAGCAGGCGCTGGAGCATCCGCAGGTGGCAGCGCGCAACATGCTGATCGAGGCGCCGGACGGCAGCGGCGGCACGCTGAAGCTTGCTGGCAATCCGCTGAAGATGTCGGCCTTCGAGGATCCCAAGACGCGGCGGCCGGCACCCGACCTCGACCGCGACCGCGACGCCATCCTCTCCTTCCTCGGCGGCTGAGCAGCCGATGCGCGCTTCATGGTCTTCCGGACCGCGCGCGTCCCGCGCGCTCATGAGCGCGAGGGACGCGCGCGGTCCGGAAGCGGCATGATCTTGCGTCTATTGACCCGCATCGCCGCCGGCCTCGCGAAGTTCGTGGCCGGCGCCGCCCTCTCGATCCTGGTGTTCCTGACCGGCGCGTTCTTCCAGGTGCGCGGGGCGCTGCCGCCGTACAGCGGCCATATCGAGGCCGTAGGGCTCAAGGCGCCGGTCGAGATCCTGCGCGACAAGAACGCCGTGCCGCACATCATCGCGGGCTCGCTCGAGGATGCCGCCTTCGGCCTGGGCTACGTCCATGCCCAGGACCGCTTCTGGCAGATGGAGCTTTTGCGCCGGCTGGGCCAGGGCCGGCTGTCGGAGCTGCTGCCGCCGCGCCTGATCGGCTCCAGCCTGATCGACACCGACCGCACCATGCGCGGGCTCGGCCTCTATCGCCGCGCGACCGAAAGCCTGAACGCCCTGTCGCCCGGCATGCGCGCCATCATCGACGCCTACGCCGCGGGCGTGAACGCCTGGCTCGTCGACGACGACCAGCAGTTCGGCCTGGAACTCACGCTGATCAAGCTGCTGTCGGGCGGCTCCTACAAGCCCGAGCCATGGCGCGCCGCCGATTCGCTGGTATGGGCCAAGCTGATGGCGCTCGGCCTCGACGGCAACTGGCGCGCCGAGCTGCTGCGGCTCAGGCTGGCGCGCAAGATCGGCACGGACACGGTGAAGTTCCTGATCGAGCCGGTGGGCGACAACCAGGACGCCACGCTGACGATGGCCAACGAGGCTCTGAAGCGCACCGACCTCGACCGGCTCTACCGCGAGACCGACAACATCGCCACCCGCAAGCGCGAGGCCTCGAACGAATGGGTGCTGGCGGGCGCCCATTCGGTGTCGGACAAGCCCCTGCTCGCCAACGACCCGCATCTCGGCCTCGGCTTTCCTGGCACCTGGTACCTGGCGCGGCTGGTCGGGCCGGGCTTCGACATCCGCGGCGCCACCTCGCCCGGCTCGCCGGCCGTTGTGCTGGGCCACAACGGCACCATCGGTTGGGGCTTCACCACCACCAACCTCGACAGCCAGGACCTGTTCATCGAGCGCGTCGACCCGACCGATCCCAACCGCTACATCACGCCCGACGGCCCGCGTCCGTTCGCGGTGCGCGAGGAGACGATCAACGTGCGCTGGGGCGCGCCGATCACCATGCGCGTGCGCGAGACGCGCCACGGCCCGGTGATCGACGACATCATCCGGCGGGCCGGCAACGAAGACCTCACCCCCCAGGGCCATGTGCTCGCCCTGCAGGCGACGGCGCTGGACGGCGCCGACACCTCGGCCGAGGGCTTCGGCCGGCTCGGTCTGGCGCAGAACTGGGAGGAGTTCCAGGGCGCCGCCCGCCGCATCGTCTCGCCGATGCAGAACATGGTCTATGCCGACACGTCCGGGAACGTCGGCTTGATCGCGCCCGCCCGCGTGCCGATCCGGCGCAAGGGCGACGGCTCGATGCCGGTGCCGGGCTGGACGTCGGAGTTCGACTGGGCGGGCTTCGTGCCGTTCGACGAGCTGCCGCGCCTCCACAATCCGCCGAGCGGCATCATCGTCAATGCCAACGCCCGCCTGGTGCCCGACGACTACCGGCACTTCATCAGCCGCGACTGGGCCGATCCCTACCGCCAGCGCCGCGCCAACCAGCTGCTGCGCGAGGTCGAGCGTCATCCGGTCTACGGCATGATCGTCATGCAGGCCGACAACCGCACGCTCGACGCCGACGACATGCTGCCGGTCCTGCTGAAAGTCACCCCGCGCAATGCGCGGGCCGCCAAGGCGCATGCCATGCTGAAGAGCTGGAACCGCTTCATGCTGGCGAGCCGCCCGGAGCCGCTGATCTACACGGCGTGGATCTGGGAGCTGCAGCGCGGCATCCTGGCCGACGAGCTGGGCGAGGAGCTCTTCCAGTCGATGGCGACGCCGGACGTGCCGCTGCTGCTGCGCATCATCCGCGAGAAGCCGGGCTGGTGCGACGACGGCGGCACGCGCCAGACCGAGACCTGCGAGGACGCCATTGCGCTCGCGCTCGATCGCGCGCTCGCCTGGATCAGCCGACGGCAAGGACCGGACATCGAGAGCTGGCAATGGGGCATCGAGCACGACGCCGCCCATCGCCATCCGATGTTCGACGGAGTGCCGCTCCTGCGCGACATCGCCTCGGTGCGCTTCCCGTCGGACGGCGGTGCGCAGACGCTGAACCGCGCCCAGCCCTCCTACCGCGGCAGCCGGCCGTTCGAGGCCATCCATGGCGCGGGCTACCGCGGCGTCTACGACTTCAGCGACCTCGACAACAGCCGCTTCGCCATGCCGCTCGGCCAGTCGGGCAACATGCTGTCGCCGTGGGCCCGCAACTTCGTCCAGCGCTGGCAGAGCCTGAGCTACATCGAGATCGCCGGCAGCCGCGCCGAGCTCGGGCGCAGCGCCGTCGGCACGATCACCCTCGCTCCACCCGTCCGTTGACGCCGCGTCGGCACGACACCATATTCAAGGCATGACCAGGCAGCGCTCCTCCTTGCGAATGCGCCGGCCCCTTCGACAGGACGGGGCGGTACGCTGACGCGCGGGCGCTAAAAGCCCGATCGGTCTCTCCGGCCCTTCCTCGCGAAGGGCTTTTTCATGTCCAGACGCGACACGACGGAGAGTCCCATGAGCAAGTTCCTGATCACCAGCGCGCTGCCCTACGTCAACGGCGTAAAGCATCTCGGCAACCTCGCCGGCTCCCTGCTGCCGGCCGACATCCATGCACGTTTCCGCCGCCAGACCGGCCACGACGTCCTGTTCCTGTGCGGCACCGACGAGCACGGCACGCCGGTCGAACTGGCGGCGCATGCTGCCGGCGTGCCGGTCGCCGACTACTGCGCGCGCCAGCATGCCGTTCAGGCTGGCATCTATCGCCGCTTCGGCCTGTCGTTCGATCATTTCTCGCGCACCTCAGGCGAGGCCAACCGGCGGCTGACGCAGGAGATCTTCAGCCGTCTCGATGCGGCGGGCTTCATCAAGGAACGCACGATCCTGCAGGCCTACTCGCCCACCGACCGGCGGTTCCTGCCTGATCGATACGTCGTCGGCACCTGCCCGCACTGTGGCCATGCCAACGCGCGCGGCGATCAGTGCGAGAGCTGCACGGCGCTGCTCGATCCGGAGGATCTTCGGTCGCCGCGTTCGGCGATCTCGGGGGCGACCGACGTCGAGTTCCGCGCGACCCGCCATCTGTTCCTGAAGCTTTCGGCTTTCGAAGGCCGCCTGCGCGACTGGCTCGCCAACCGAAGCGACTGGCCAACGCTCGTCCGGTCGATCGCGCTGAAGTGGCTCGATGAAGGCCTGCGCGACCGTTGCATCACCCGCGACCTCGAGTGGGGTGTGCCGGTGCCCAAGCCAGGCTTCGAGGACAAGGTCTTCTATGTCTGGTTCGACGCGCCGATCGGCTATATCGCGGCGGCGGTCGAGTGGAGCGAGGCGGCGCCGGGGCGGGACTGGCGGGCCTGGTGGCAGAGCGGCGAGGATGTGACCTACGTGCAGTTCCTCGCCAAGGACAACGTGCCTTTCCATGCCGTCAGCTTCCCGGCGACGCTCCTGGGATCGGGCCTGCCGTTCAGGCTCGTCGACACCATCAAGGGCTTCAACTGGCTGACCTTCGAAGGCGGCAAGTTCTCGACCAGCGCTGGCCACGGCATCTTCACCGACAAGGCCCTCGCGCTCTTGCCGGCGGACACCTGGCGATGGTGGTTGGCAGCCAACGCGCCGGAGACGGCCGATAGCGATTTCACCCTCGCCCGCTTCGTCGACGGCGTGAACAAGGATCTGGCGGACGTGTTCGGCAATCTCGTCAACCGCTGTCTCGCCTTCGCAGAGGCGCGGTTTGGCGGTGTCGTGCCCGAGGCCGGTCCGATCGGTCCGCTCGAGCATCGGCTTGCCGGCGCACTCGACGAACACCTGGCGCGGCTGCGCCGTCATCATGAGCGCCTAGCGCTGCGCAAGGCCGCTGACGACGTGCGCGCAATCTGGCGATTGGCGAACGCCTATCTCGCGGAAGCAGCGCCATGGACGGTCATCAAGGACGACCCTAGGCGCGCGGCGACGATCGTCAACACCGGCATCAACCTCGTGCGCGTCTCGGCTATCGCCGCCTGGCCGTTCATTCCGTCGAGTGCGGAAAAAGTCCTGTGCAGCCTGGGCGAGGAGGTCGGCATCGTGCCCTGGCCAGGGAAAGCGCTTTCGGCGGTTCCGGCGGGCCGGCGCATCGCCGTCCCGCCTCTGCTGTTCCCCAAGATCACCCCATCTGAGCGTCCGGAGCTTCACGCCTGACCAGCAGCTTGTCGATGCGCCGGCCGTCCATGTCGACGACCTCGAACCTCCAGCCGTCGTAGCTGAACCAGTCGCCGGTCGCCGGCAAGCGGCCGAGTTCGGCCAGGACGAAGCCTGCGATGGTGTGGAAGCCCGTGTGGGGCGGCCGCAGGCTGAGGCCGAGACGGCCTAAAATGCCGTTCACCGGCGCCATGCCGTCGATCAGCAGCGAGCCATCGTCCCGCTCGACGATGTCAGGCGTTTCTGGCTCGTCGTCGGCCAAGTCGCCCGCCAGGGCCTCCAGCAGGTCGGCCTGCGTGACGATGCCTTCCAGGCCGCCATACTCGTCGACGACGACGGCGAGCCGCACCGGCGTCTGCTTGAAGAGTTCCAGCACCTTGAAGATCGGCACGCCCTCGTGGATCAGCAACGGCGTCCCCACGGCCGCGGCCGGATCGAGCTCCTTGCCCGCGAGCACCTGGCCTAAAAGGTCCTTCTTGGCGACGACGCCCACGATCTCGTCGATGCTGCCGCGCGCCGCCAGCAATTCGCCATGCCGGCTTTCGAGCACCATCCGCCGCACGGCATCGCGGTCGTCGTTGATGTCGATCCAGTCGACCTCGGTGCGCGGCGTCATGATCTCGCCGATCGCCCGATTGCCGATGTCGAGCGTCCGCACGACGATCTCCTCCTGCGCCTGCTGCAGCAGTCCGGCGTCCTGGCTTTCGGCGACGATCAGCTTCAGCTCGCTGGCCGAATGCAGCGATTCTTCGCCCGAGCCTGGCCGAAGGCCGAACAGGCGCAGGACGAGATTGCCGAGGCCGTTCAGCACGGTGATCGCCGGGCTCAGCAGCCAGCGGAACAGGCCGAGCGGCCGGACGACCCAAAGGGCCGTGCCTTCGCTGCGCTGCAGGGCGAGGCTTTTGGGCGCGAGCTCGCCCAGCACGATGTGCAGGGCCGTGATGATGATGAACGAGAGCGCGACGGCGATGGCATAGGCGCTGGCGCCGGCAAACGAGCCGGCGACGCGGCCGAGAGGCGCCTCGATCAGATGGGCGATCGCGGGCTCGCCGACCCAGCCCAGCGCCAGCGACGAGATGGTGATGCCGAGCTGGGTGGCCGCGAGGTTGGCGTCGAGATTGTCGAGTGCGTGCTCCAGCGCCTTGGCGTTCATGCGCCTGGCGGCGACGAGCTCCATCACGCGGCTGCGGCGGACGGCGACGAGCGAGAACTCGGCGGCGACGAAGAAGCCGTTGGCAATGACGAGGACGAAAACGGCCAGCAGGCCGCCGAGGTCGGACATGGTCGCTTCTCCGAAGATGCCGGGCTTGTCTTCCTCCCCCGTCATACGGGGCAGGCCAGGAGGGGGCGAGTCCCAGTCGAGCGGTGAGCAAGTTTCAGATCAAGGATTTCGTAGATCCTCTCTGTTGCTTTCCCCCTCCCTACCCTCCCCCGTAAGACGGGTGAGGAGGTGATGGCTATCGTGGCTTGTCGCCCGCCAGCGTGATGCGATGCATGACACGCCGATGGCCATGATAGTCGTTGATGGCGTTGTGCATGGCGCAGCGGTTGTCCCAGAAGGCGAGCGAACCGGTCTCCCAGCGGAAGCGACAGGTGAACTCGGGCCGGACCTGGTGCTCCCACAGGAATTCCAGCAGCGCGAGACTCTCCCGCTCGGTCCATCCCTTGATGTGGGACGTGTGTGCACTCGAGGTGTACAGGGCCTTGCGCCCGGTCTCGGGATGCGTGCGGACGATGGGATGCTCGGCCTCCAGCGGCTTGGTCTCCTTGCCGGCCGCCTTCAGGCGGTCCTCGCGCGTCTTGCTGACCTCCGCCTTGGTCGAGCTGCTGACCCCGATCAGCCCGTCGAGCGTCGCCTTCAGCCCGTCCGACAGCGCCTCGTAGGCCAGGTACTGGTTGGCGAACACGGTGTCGCCGCCATAGGGCGGGACCTCGCGCGCCAGCAGCATGCTGCCCATCGGCGGAATCTCGAGGTAGGTGGTGTCGGAGTGCCACAGGCCGCCGAAATTGTGGCGCTCGTTCTCGAGCTTGACCACCGGCGTGATGAACGGTGCTTCGGGCAGGCCGTCGAGCTGCGGGTACTTGATCAACTCGCCGAACCTGCGGGCGAAAGCCACGTTCTGCTGCGGCGTCACCTTCTGGTCGCGCAGGAAGATCACGAGATGGTCGAGGAAGGCCTGGCGCACCTCGGCGATCACGTCGTCCTCGAGATCGCACGACATGTCGACACCATACAGCTCGGCGCCAAGGGCGCCGGCGATCGGCCTGACTTCGATGTGGCGATAGTTACGCATCGTCGTTCCCTTATTCCCTAGCCCAGGGCGGCAGCGTCTTGGCCATGAAATGCCGGATACCCTCCGCCGCCTGCGGCCGACGCAGCAGGCCGACCAGGATTTCGGCAGCTTCGTCGAGCACCGCGCGATCATCGCCCGTGGCGGAGCGCAGCACCAGACGCTTGACGGCCGCAACGGCCTCGGGCTCCAGCCGCAGCACGTCGTCGAGCACGGCCTTCACGGTGCGGTTGATCTCGGCGGTGTTGCCGCAGAAGTGACGGCCGACGCCGAGACGATGCGCTTCCCTGGCGTCGATCACGCGGCCGGTGACGGCAAGGTCGCGCGCCGCCCCCTCGCCGATGCGCCGCACCACGAAGGGAATGATCTGCGAGGGGATGAACCCGACCTTGGGTTCGGGCATGCCGAAGGCCGCGGTCTCATGCAGGATCACCACGTCCGAGCAGCACGCCATGCCGAAGCCGCCGCCCACCGCGGAGCCTTCGACGATCGAGATCGTGACCTGCGGCAGCTCGTTCAATGCCAGCAGGGCGTCACCGAACTGGCGATAGGCTGCGACCAACGGATCGACGGCGCCGTTGGCCGGCTTCGGCGGCATGTCGGCCATCGCGTCGAGATCGCCGCCGGCAGTGAAGTGGCCGCCGGCGCCGCGGATGACCACGGCACGACAGCGATTGTCCTGGCGCAATCCGGCAAAGGCGTCCTCGAGCTCCAGCATCATGGCGTGGGTGAGCGCGTTGCGCCGCTCCGGCCGATTCAACGTCAGTCGCGCGACAGCGCCGTCGCGCTCGAGCTTGATGTTGGCGTAGTCGGCCATGGTTGCCTTACTACCACTGTCATCCCGAGCGAAGCGAGGGACCTTTGAGGCCATGAGCAAAGGTCCCTCGCTTCGTTCGGGATGACAGCAGCATCTGGATCGGCGAAGATTCCGCAATGACGCGTCTGGTGGTTTCGCTGCTCGCGGTGATGTCGATGGCCTTCGCCGCATCGGCACAGGAATGGGGTCAGGTGACGACGCCCGCGCCGGGGCCGCCCCAGTCCATCGGCTTCTACACCGCGGGCTGCCTGCAGGGCGCGCAGGCCCTGCCGCTCGACGGGCCGGGCTACGAGGCGATCCGCATCAGCCGCAATCGCTACTGGGGCCAGCCCGTCACCCTCGACTTCATCAAGCGCCTCAGCGAGCAGGTGCGCGCTGCCGGCCAGGCGCCGCTTTACATCGGCGACATCGGCCAGCCGCGCGGCGGGCCAGCGCCGAGCGGTCATGCCAGCCATCAGACCGGGCTCGACGTCGACATCTGGTTCGAGCGCCAGCCCGGCCCGCGCCGCGCGCCGGCCGAGCGCGAGAACCCGCGGCTGCGCTCGCTGGTGAGTGCGGCCGACGACGGCATTGACGACGCCGTCTTCACCGACCAGCACGTGGCGCTGCTGCGGCTCGCCGCCACCTCGCCCGGGGTCGACCGCATCTTCGCCAACAAATGGATCAAGCAGCGGCTCTGCCAGACCGTCACCGGCAGCCGCACCTGGCTGAACAAGATCGTGGTCTGGGCGGGCCACGACGAACACTTCCATGTCCGCATGTACTGCCCGCCCGGCAACCCGCAGTGCCAGGCGCAGGCCGGCTACTACGCCGACGATGGCTGCGGCGAGCAGCTCGACATCTGGTTCACCAGGCCGCCGGTGCGCCTGCCGCCGCCGGGCACGGTGCTGCCGCCCTACCGACCGAAGTTGCCAGCGGCGTGCCAGGCTGTGCTGCACGCCCCTTGATTTTCTTGCCGGATCGCGGGCCTCCAGGCCCGCTCATGGTCTTGCGGACCGCGCGCGTCTCGCGCGCCTCATGAGCGCGCGCGGTCCGCAAGAGAAGACGAGAGCGGGCCTGGAGGCCCGCGGTGCGGCAAGATCACATGCCGGCGCAGGCGTTCGCCCGCTTGCGGGCCTCGCCGTCGAGCCAGTCGAGGCCGCCGGTGACGTTGCCGAAGCGCTTCCAGCTCACCAGGCTGTTGTTGCCCACCATCTGCAGCACGATGTACTCCGACCTCGCCTGCGGCGTGTTCGCCGGAATGAACACGATCCTCGCCTTCCCCGCCTCGGGATAGCCCGGCGCGTAGACTTGGTAGGCCGGCGGCGGCGGCGCGGCGAGGCAGGCCACCATGACGTCGAACGGCACGTTGTAGTTGGCCGTCCAGACGTCGGGTTGCGGTTGATTCTGCTGAGTCTGGCAAGCGGCCGCGGCCAATGCGATCGCGGCGGACACGAAGATCTTCTTCACCATCATTACCTCCGACCTCACACCTCGACATCGACCACCACGGGCACATGGTCGCTCAGTCCGGCACCGCACCAGGTCTCGAAGGCACCGACGCTGAGATGCCGCACTTTGCCGATCCAGGCGGCCGGCAGGAAGACATAATCGATATGATAGGTCGGCCCTTCCTTGGTGCGATCGCGCCAGTAGAGCGTCGGCTCGCTCTCCTGGCCGTGCGCCTCGCCGCGGATCGCGTGGTAGGCGCTGACCAGGCCGAAGCTCTCCTCGAGGATCTTGACCTTCGTCGAATGGTTGATGCGCCAGCCCGGTTTGTCCCAGATCGTGTTGCTGTTGAGATCGCCCGCGATCACGGCCGGCCGCTCGCCGAGAAAGGTCCTGTAGCGCGAGAGCCCGCGCCGCAACGGGCCGAGCTGGTGCTTGCGGTTGACGCCGCCACTGGCGTTCTGCGCCCACACGGCCAGGAGGTTGCATGGTGTCGGGCCGTCGACATGAACGGGCGCAATGTAGCGCAGCGACGGATGATACCCCTCCGCGAGCCGCACGGCGTAGCCGTTGAAGGCGAACACCGCGAGGCCCTTGTGCGGATTGCGGCCGATCCATACCGGCGCGCCCTGCATCCACGACGACTTTGACCTGAGCCGCAGCCGTTCCGGCTCGGCGCATTCACAGACGATGGCGATGTCGGGCTTGAGAGCCAGCAGCGCATCGACCTTGCGGTCGAGCGCCATGTTGCAGTTCCAGGAGACGACTCTCATTCCCCCTGGCCGAGCAGCGACCCGGCGCGGCGCGACAAGCGGAAGAACCACTGGAAGATCTGGAAGCCGATGACGAGATAGACGACCGACAGGGCGAAGGCGATGCCGAGATTGTCCCAGTGCACCGTCTTCTCGGCCAGGATGGCGCGCATCCCTTCGAAGACATAGGCCGGCGGCAGGCCGTAGGAGATCACCTGCATCCAGTGCGGCAGCACGGAGATCGGGTAATAGACGCCGCTCACCGGCAGCAGGATGAACACGGCGGCCCAGGCGAAGCTCTCGGCGCTCTGGCCGACGCGCATGATCATGCCGGACATGGCAAGCCCGATCGACCACGAGAACATCTGCAGGATGGCGAAGAAGGCGATCAGCGGCAGGCCGAGCGCATAGATCGAATAGCCGAAGAAGGCCCACGCCAGCAGCGACACCGGCACGAGACCGAGCAGCGTGCGCAGCAGCGCAGCGATGATGATGCCGGTCGCCATCTCCCAGGAGCGGATCGGGCTCACGAACAGATGGCCGAGATTGCGTGACCACATCTCTTCCAGGAAGGCGATCGACAGCGAGAGGTTGCCGCGCACGACGACCTCCCACAGCAGCAGGCCCGACAGCAGCACGCCCGCCGCCTGGGCGACGAACGAGGCTTGCGGCAGCAGGTACTGCGTCATGAATCCCCACATCACCATCTGCACGGCCGGCCAGTAGATCGAATCGATCAGCCTCATGACCGAGCTGCGCCAGATGTAGATATGGCGCATCACCAGCGCCCAGATGCGTTGGGCCGAGCCGCTCACGACGCCACCTCCTTCCTGTGCAGGCCGTCGAGCCCGCGGCCGCGGCCGCGCGCCATGTCGAGGAACACCTCCTCCATGTCCTCGCGGCCGAAGCGCTCTATAAGCTCGCGCGGGCTGCCGCGGTCGAACACGCGGCCGGCCTGCAGCAGGACGACGTCGTCGCACAGCCGCTCGACCTCGCCCATGTTGTGCGAGGCGAGCAGGATCGTGGCATGGGTCTCATGCTGGTAGTCCTTGAGATAGCTCCTGACCCAGTCGGCCGTGTCGGGATCGAGCGAGGCGGTCGGCTCGTCGAGCAGCAGCACGTCCGGCTTGTTGATCAGCGCCTTGGCCAGCGCCACGCGCGTCTTCTGCCCGGCCGACAGCTTGCCGGCCTGGCGGTCGAGGAAGGGCGCCACCTGCATGTGTTCGGCGATCTCGTCGATGCGCCGGGGAACGTTCTTCACGCCGTAGAGCCGCCCATAGAACAGCAGGTTCTGGCGCACCGTCAGGCGATGCGGCAGGTCGACATAGGGCGACGAGAAGTTCATGCGCGGCAGGGCGGCGTAGCGCCGCCGCTTCATGTCGATGCCCAGCACGCGGATATCGCCCGCCGTCGGCTCGAGCAGGCCGAGCAGCATGGCGATGGTCGTGGTCTTGCCAGCGCCGTTGCCGCCCAGCAGGCCCAGCACCGCGCCGCGCGGCACGGTGAAGGTCAGATCATCGACGGCGACGATCTCGCCGTACACCTTGCGCAGGTGCTTCACTTCGATGGAGGGAGTGTCGGCCACGGTCGTCATCGTCACTGGGAGCGCGGGCCTCTGGCCCGCTCATGATCATGAGCGGGCCAGAGGCCCGCGCTCCCAAGACTACAATGCTTTTATCGCGGCTTCGATGCGGTCGAGGCCTTTGCTCAGCCGCTCTGCACCGGACGCAAAGCACAGCCGCACGTTGCCCTGCCCGCCCGGGCCGAACGCCTCGCCCGGCGCGAGGCCGACCTTGTACTCCTTCGCCAGCTTCTTGCAGAAGGCCATGGTGTCGGTGACGCCGTCGATCGAGAAGAAGTTGTAGAAGGCCGCTTCCGGCCGGGCGATCCTGATGCGCGGCTGGGCGGACAGGCGCTGGAAGACCTGCTCGCCGCCGGCCCGGCAGCGCTCGACCATCTCGGCGAGGAAGCCGTCGCCCTTCTCGAGCGCAGCCACCCCGCCCCTCTGCAGGAAATGCGGCACGCCCGAGGTGTTGATCTGCACCAGCTTGGCGAACTGCTCGCCCAGCGCCGCCGGATGGGTGAGCCAACCCAGCCGCCAGCCGGTCATCGCCCACGGCTTGGAGAAGGAATTGAGCACGAGCAGCGGATCCTCGGGCCCGGCCAGCTCGAGGAACGACGGCGCCACGGGCCGCGTGTAGATCAGCCGGGCATAGACCTCGTCAGCCATGATCCAGACGCCGCGCTTGCGGGCAAAGTCGAGCAGCGCCTTCTGCTCGTCCGACGTCATCGTCCAGCCCGTGGGATTGCCGGGCGAATTGACGAAGATGGCGCGCGTGCGCTCGTCGACCGCGTCGAACACCTTCTGGAGGTCGATCATCCAGTTGCCGTCGGGCTTGCGATCGAGCGCCACGTACTTCGGGATGCCGCGGACCAGCTTCGCCGCCGAGGTGATGTTCGGCCAGATCGGCGAGACGATCACGATGTTGTCGCCGGGATCGAGCAGAAGCTGGCAGCACAGCAGGATCGCCTGCATGCCGCCGGTCGTCACCGAGATGCGGTCGACCGGGCATTTGATGCCATAGACCCGCTCGGTATAGGCCGACAGCGCGGCACGCAGCTCGGGAATGCCGCGCTGCCACGTATAAAAGGTCTCACCCGCCTGCAGGCCCTTGGCGGCCGCGTCGCGCACGAAGTCGGGCGTCACCAGGTCGCCCTCGCCGAACCACAGCGGCACGACGTCGGGATCGCCGAACACCGTCATCGCCACCTCGGTGATGGGGGTATCGGAAAGGCCGCCGATGGGACCGCTGAGCGATGCGCCAAGACCGGAGAGTTTCAGACGGGAACTGTCGGACATGGCCTCGGACCTACCGCATCGCCGGCCCTTTCGCCAGCCGGCGGCCTGCCCGACAATTGTTGGCGGCGAGACCAAGCCTGACTTATCTCTGTCGAACAGGCAGAATACGATCCGGAGTCGACCGATGAAGCACTCTGCTCTTGCCCTGTCGATCGTCGTGATGCTGGCCGGCTGCGCGACCGTGCCGGCCCGGAACATCGACCGCCTCCACGCCGGCATGGACCGCGACCAGGTGCGCTCGATCATGGGCCAGCCCGACACCGTGTCCCATGCGCCGGGCAAGGAGTGCGCCTACTACTCGCTTTTGAAAGACTTCTGGAGCCGCGTACCGTGGTCGGTCTCGGACCGCTACTACGTCTGCTTCGACGAAGGCAAAGTCGCATCGTTCGGCAAGGCCGATGCCGCACCGTCTGGGTGACAGCGCACGGCGTGCGCGATACCCTGCATCCGGGGAGAAAGAATGTCAGGCGACAAGCATGGACTGATGCTGCCGGTATGGCTTGCCGAGCGTTATGACGGCACCTACCTCGACGGCAGACGCTTCGACGACCTGCGCTACCTGCAGTGCAAGCTGATCCTGGCGCCCGAACGCTTCACGTCGCGGCATGTCTTCAAGGAATTCGCCCGCCTCGTCCACCGCGCCGCCGACACCGCGGGCGTCACCTACCATCACACGCCGAAGCTCGACCAGCGGCCCGAAGTGCGCGAGGTGCTGTTCCTCGATACCGGCGACTTCCATCTCTACAACAACGCCTTCATCCTGCGCCGGCGCATCAGCTACGAGGACGGCTTTCCTGTCGGCGACCCCGAGATCGTCTTCAAATACCGCAGCCAGGACATGATGATCGCGCAGGGGACGGACGTGCGGCCACGCATCTCCGGCACCTACAAGATCAAGTTCAAGATCGAGATGCTGCCGCTCAAGGAGCGCATCGGCGGCGTGCGCCGGCTGCTCGCCCACAATGTCGAGTTCGGCCTGAGCCAGGCGCCCGACGCCGATCGGCTGGCCATGTCGTCGCTCGACCACATGTCGCTGCCCGAGCTGCAGCATCTCTTCCCGCCGCTCGAGATCATCTCGTGCGATGGGCCGTCCGACGTGGCGCTGGTCAACCAATGCATCGTCGAGGAACTGATGCAGGATATCTGCGAGCTCGACTTCGGCCATCACACCCGCGCCGTGGCCAACGTCGCGCTGTGGCGCTCGCGCGGCGACCATCATCCCTTCGTCGGCGAATTCGCCTACCAGCTGCGCTTCAACGGCCCCGACGACATCAGCCTCAAGGCGCTGCATGCCTGCGAGCGCTTCTTCATCGAGTTGCAGCAGGTCGCCGCCGACTGGCTGTCGCTCACCACCACCAAGACCGGCGCGGTCTACCGGCTGAAGGGCAACCCGCCACAGGCGCACGAATGAGCGAAACTTCGTCATCGACCGTGGTCCGGCCTTCGCTGGGCAGGATCTTCTGGGTCTTCCTGGTCATGGGCGCCACCAGTCTGGGCGGCGGCGTGGTCGGCTACCTGCGCACCGGCCTGGTGGTGCGCAACAACTGGCTGGACGACGTCACCTTCGTGGAACTGCTGTCGATCAGCCAGACCCTGCCCGGCCTGAACGCCACCAACATGTCGATCCTGGTCGGCGACCGACTGCGCGGCGCCTGGGGCGCCGTGCTCGCCACCGTGGGCATGTGCCTGCCCGGCGCCACGCTGATGACCGCAGCCGCCTATGCCTACGGCATCGGCGGCGACGACCCCTGGTCGAAGGCCTTCTTGCACGGCATTGCCGCCGGCGCCCTCGGCCTGATCGTGGTGGTCATGGTGCAGCTCGGCTCGCGGGTGCTGAAGGGCTTCGCCGACTACGTCATCGTGCTGGTGACGGCTGCGGCCGTCGCGCTGTTCCACGTCCAGGTGCCCTATGCCCTGATCGCAGCCGGCATCGTCGCGATCTGGTGGCATCGCCCGCGCGAGGGCAAGGTCCACACCAAGACCCCGCACATCGCCCAGGTCGGCGAAAGGCACCACGAATGAAGCAGCTCGGCGATATCGCGGGCGTCTTCGCTTACCTGTCGCTGCTCACGGTCGGCGGCGGCATGGCGGCCTTCCCGGAGCTCAAGACACTCACGGTCGACACCTACCATTGGGTGACGTTCTCCGAGATGCTGCACTTCTACAGCTTGGGGCAGCTGGCGCCCGGGCCCAACATGATGATGGTGGTCTCGATCGGCGCCGTGGTCGCCGGCCTGCCGGGCGCGGCCGTCGCCCTGATCGCCTTCTTCCTGCCGACCGGGATTCTCACCTGGGGCATCGGCCGGCTGTGGACCCGTCTTGCGACCTGGCGCTGGCGGCCGGCGATCCAGACCGGACTCGGTTCGGTCTCGGTCGGCCTGGTGCTGGCAGGCGCCATCATCATGGGCCGCGGCGCCGTCACCGGCGTGCTCTGGGGGGCCATAGCGGTTGTCGTGTTCATCCTGCTGCTCAAGACCAAGATCAACCCGGCCTACCCGATCGTGGGCTCGGGCTTGGTCGGCGTCCTCGCGCACTGGCTGCTCTAGGCTATCGATCCGCTACCTTCGGCTTCGCATGACCGACCGGGCCGCACGACAGGCGCGGCACGCCGATGGCCACGACCTTGCCTGACGTCGCGAGGCAGCCCTTGTTCCACTCGCCGCTCAGCGTCACGTCGTCGATACGGATCGTGCCGCGGCCCTGCGGCACGTCGTTGGCGTAGCTGCCCTCGAAGCTTACCGTGTCGTTCCACGTATAGTAGCCCGGGCCTTCGCGCTTGCCGTTGCGGTAGGTGCCGACGAAGCGATCGATTGGCCGCCCGTGCTCGAACCATTGGGCCTCGCCGCGGCCATCAGGCTGGCCGGCCCGGCAGGCGCCCTTCCACACGCCCTTGTCTTCCGGCTCAGGATGCCAGTCCCACATGCGGCAGCCCGTCTGGGTGTCGAACAGCCAATCGCCCTTGTCGCACGGCGCCGTCCAGCTGATCTGCAGGGAGTCAGGGTCGCCGGGCGGACAACCGGGCTTGGCCGGCGTCAAGGCGAGGTGTTGGCTGAAGGCCGGCCCGGTGAGGAAAACGACGGAGCAAACAACCGATAAAAGTCGCCGCATCTCAAGCCCCCCAGCGACCACCCCTGGTCGCATTCGAGGAACGCGGCCGCTGTCGCTGTGGTTGCTGAATTGCTCCGAAATCGCGCCTTCGCCGAGCCTTAAACAGGGCATTCATGAGGTATCGGAATCCGTCCACAGGACCGTGCGTGATAAGGTTGCGCCATGAGCATGCTGATTCTCGGCCTGGTGCTATTCATTGGCATTCACGTCTTCACGACCCTGCGCGGCGCGCGGGCCGCAGCCATCGGGCGCTTGGGCGATGGCCCATACAAAGGGTTGTATTCGCTGGTTGCTGCCGTCGGCCTCGTCCTGATCGTCTGGGGTTTTGGCCGCTACCGCAGCGCCGGCTATGTCCAGATCTGGAACCCGCCCTTCTCGATCTTCCATCCCATTGCACTGGTGCTGCTGTGGTTTGCCCTCGTGGCGCTCACCGCGACCTATGCGCCGCCCAGCCGGATCAAATCGATCTTGCGCCATCCCATGCTGGTGGGAGTGAAGGCGTGGGCGCTGTCGCATCTGCTGGTGAACGGCGACCTCGGCTCGATGCTCCTGTTCGGCAGCCTGCTCGCCTGGGCGATCTACGATCGCATCGCCGTCAAGCGACGCGGCGATCAGGGCGCGCCCGTCGTCAGCTCCTTCGGTCGCAATGATGTGATCGTCGTGGCGATCGGCACGGTGGCTTACGTCGCAATCCTTTGGCTGCACGATTCCATCATCGGCGTCGCTGCCGTCTGAGCGGCTAACAGCACGCACGCTGCGCGTTTGCATCACGAAGTCGCCGCATTCGTGGGCAGTATCGGGCGCGTTCATCAGCCTGTGTAAGGAGTAAGCGTCAAATGAATCGTCCCCTCATCGCCTCCATCCTGGTCCTCGCCGCTGCGGTCACGCAGGCCGAGGCGCGTTCGCCGATCGGCGGCGCCACCATGCCGCGCGAGCAGGTGCAGAGCGACGCGCTCGGCCCGCGCAACGACCCGACCCCGACGGTCGCCGAGGCCGTGGCCCGCACGCAGATCGAGAAGAGCGGCTACACCAGCGTGCGCGGCCTGCAGCGCACCGCCGACGGCACCTGGCGCGCGATGGCGCGCGACCAGCGCAACGCCCCGGTGGCCGTGAGCCTCGACAACCAGGGCAACGTCACGCCGACCAAGTAAGCGCAGGCGATCTCGCCGCAAACCGGCCCACCCCGTTCCGGCGGGGTGGGCTTTTTGCTGCCGCACGACTATTCTTGCCCTCGCCGCAGGGAAGGATCTCCCAATGACCGACGACTACCAGCGCCGCTCCTACGGCGAGATCTCCGTGGGCACCGGCGAGAAGCCGGGCATCGTCGTGGTCGATTTCCAGCTCGGCTTCACCGATCCACAATATCCCCTGGGCGGCGCGCCGCTGGTCATGCGCGCCGTCGAGAACACGGCCAGGCTGCTCAAGGTCGCCCGGCGCGTCGGCGCGCCGGTGGCGGTGTGCAACCTACATGAACGAACGCGAGATGCCCTACTGGAAGATCACGGCAGTGAAGCAGACCTTCCTGCACGACCATCCCAGCACGGCCCTCGATCCGCGCATCAACGAGCCCGGCTACGATCTCAAGGTGACCAAGAAGGGCCCGTCGATCTTCTTCGAGACCGGTGTCGCCAATTATTTCATGAAGGAACGCGTCGACACGATGATCGTGACCGGCTGCAACACCTCGGGCTGCATCCGCGGCAGTGCGCTCGATTCCTTCAGCCACCGCTTCCGCACCCTGGTGCCCGAGGATTGCGTCGGCGACATCGAGGAAGGTCCGCACCGCGACAACCTGCGCGACATTGGCCGGCGCTATGTCGACGTCACAGACCTCGCCTTCTGCGTCGACTACCTGGAACGCTGGGGCAAGCGAAACGCCGCCTAGGTCGTCCCGTTGCCGCAGACGTCGACCCACTCGCCGCCGACCAGCTCGGCCATGCGCAGCGGATTGATGCGCAGGGCAGAACGGGTGGAACCCGCGGCCGGCACGACCTCGTCGAAGGCTTTTAGCGATACGTCGCAATAGACCGGCAGCGGCGTCGCCAGCCCGAACGGGCAGACGCCGCCCACCGGATGGCCGGTGATCGCCACCACCTCCTCCGCCGTCAGCATCCGCGGCTTGCCGCCGAACACGGCCTTGGCCTTCTTGTTGTCGAGCCGCGCCTCGCCGCTGGTGACGACCAGCAGATTGCGCTCGCGCACGCGCAGAGACAGGGTTTTGGCAATCTGCGCCGGTTGCACGCCATGGCCCGCCGCGGCCAGCGCCACCGTGGCGGTGCTGCCGTCCAGTTCGACGACGGCGATGTCGGGGGCACGAGCGGCCAGGAAGGCACGGACTGATTCGATACTCATGCCTCTTGATAGCAACGCCGCGCCGCGATCGCACGTTCAACCAACGACCGGATCATCGCTGGAGAAACCACCATGCGAACCATGCTTCTTGCCGCTGCCTTGGCCGCCGCCGGCGGTATCGCGCAGGCGCAAAGCCCGACGAACAGGCTCCCGAACCAGGCCGAACTGCCCAGCCCGTCGACGTCGACGACGACTCCCAATGCCGGCAATGACGAGGTCTCGGCCCGCCGCAAGCTCGAGGAGCAGGGCTACCGCGACCTGCGCAACGTGACGCCCAACGGTGACGGCACGTTTTCCGCCAGAGGCACCCGGCAGGACCCTCCTCTCGGGGCGCGACGGCCTGGAGGCAGTCCCGAGGTCAATGTGGAGATCGATGCCTCGGGCAAGGTGAGAGAACGCTGACGTCCGGCAATGGACAAAGCGGCGCGGCCGCGGCAGCGTGGCGATCGAAGGAGACCGTCATGCTGGGCAGGCTCGTCGCCGTCGTTTCATTGCTCACCGCAGGGGCCGCCATGGCCCAGGCGCCGACGCCCGTCGCAACCGTCCAGTACAGCTGCGCTGAGGGCAAGTCGCTTTCCGCCGAATATTTCGACGGACCGGCGCGCACCGCGCCCGACGGTCGGCCGATCCCGGGTGGCCGTGTCGTCCTCTCCCTGGCGGACGGCAAGAAGCTCACCCTGCCGCAGACCCTGTCGGGCTCGGGCATCCGCTACGCCAACGAGGGCGAAACCTTCGTGTTCTGGAGCAAGGGCGACACGGCCTTCGTCGAGGAAGGCGCCAATCAGACCGTGACCTACAAGGACTGCGTCGGCCGCAAGAAGTAGCGGTCAGATCTGAAAGAGCAGGAAGCCGCCGAAGCCGCCGGCCGTGAGCACGATGCCGAGGTAACGGAAGAAGCGCGTCGACTGCTTCTCGAGCAGCTGCCGGCCATGCAGTGCCGCCCGCTCGGCACGCGACATCTCGGTCCTGGTCTTGATCTGCTGGGCCAAGAAGCCCGGCGAGACTCCGGCGCCGACCACGCCATCCTGCTCCATGTCGACGCGGGCGGTGACGAACCAGATCATCAAGCCGATCACGCCGACGCCGAAGAAGCTTGCGTAAGCGACGATCATGAAGGCGATCACCGAAGCGATCAGCCAACCGCTCCAGACGAATGCCATGACGAAGGCCTTGCCGGGCATGAACGCCTCCTGCGCGCGACGCCACCCTGATGGTGAGCGTTCCTCACTTCGCGCGCAAGCGCGGCTGGAAACGTCCGTAGGCGAAGTAAACCACCAGCCCGACTGCAATCCAGAGGCGGACCAAGCCACAGGCGATGGCTGCCAGCACAAAGGAGATGGTGAGCGCCGGCCCGGCATAGAGTGCCGCCGCCGTGCCATCGCGATTGTGGCGGACATGCGGCCGACGCTCGCCAGGTTGCACTGCTTTTGTCATGCAACACCTCGCGCAGCATCACGTTCACTCGGCGTCCCCAACCCCAGCCAAGGAGGAAGAGCATGATCCGCACGACCCTGGCGACCCTCGCCCTGATCGCCGCGGCCGGCGTGGCCCACGCCCAGATGCAGGCCCCCAGCACGCCGGAAGGCCGCGACCAGCGGTCGATGCCTGGCGCCACCAGCAATCCCAATACCGCCCAGCCCAAGAGCCCGATGAACCCGTCGGCCGCCGAGGCTGCCGCCAAGGCCGAGCTGGAAAAGAGGGGCTACACCGGCGTGAAGAGCCTCACGCGCGATCCGGCCGGTAACTGGGCGGCCAAGGCGATGAAGAACAACGTCGAGATCGCCGTGATCCTGGAGCCGAACGGCACGATCAGGGAGCAGTAGGCCCACAAGGTCTCTGCAACCGGCCTGGCGGGACGGTTTACTCCTCGTTTGCGTCCCGCCAGCGCTGCCGTTCTCAAATTCGTGTGTGGACTTGTGGGCGCCGCCGGATCGACCATATCCGGACGATGCGCTCGTTCCTCATTGCCGTTTACGCAATCTTCGTCTCGGCAACGCCGGCGTTGGCGCAGTTGCCACCCGGTTCGATCGGGAATGGCGGTCGCATGCCCGAGACCATGTCGCCCGGCGCCCTGCCGCCGCCACCGACCATCGTCGCTCCCTCGATTCCGGCGCCGCAGCCTTCCGCCTCCTACGGCGGCCGCTATCCCAACACCGAATCGCTGTCACGCGATCGGATCCAGTCCGAAGGCTATCGCGTGCAGAGCATCAACCGTCAGAACGACGGCTCCTGGAAAGCCGATGTGACCCGCGACCCGGTGCCGACCAGGCCAAAGGGCGTTCCGAGCAAGATCACGGTCTATCCCGACGGCCGCATCGTCGAGGAGCGTTAGCCCTCGGCGGCGATGCGATCCAACACCGGCATCAGATAGCGCCGAAACTCGACGGGGCTCTCCGACATCGGGAAGTGCCCCATGCCCTTCATAACCTCGAAGTGTCGCGCGCCCGTCACGCGCGCGAGTTCGGCCGTGAGTTCAGGTGTCGCCGAGAGGTCGTACTCGCCGGTCAGCAGGTACAACGGACACTTGCCATCCAGGCCGGCGAGGTCTGAGTTCCTGAGATCGCCGTCGCTGAAATAGTAGTGCAGGTCGCCCAGGAAGACCGACGGACCACCCTGCATGTAGTGCCACAGCGTTTCCCATTTGTCGGCGCGGGGTGATGTCGGCGCGATCAGGCAGGCGACCGATCCGGCCGCCGCTTCCTGACCATGGATGTCGGGCCGGTACAGCACGCCGAGATCGCGCAGCCGCGTGTCGGCGCCGGCCTCGGCATGGGTCGCCGACTGGAGTCCGATGCCGGCCCTGAAATGCCCGCCGTGATGAAGTCCCAGATGCAGCACCGCCCGGCCGCCGATCGAGCAGCCCATCACGACCGGCCGCGCCAGGCCGAGGGCGCGCGATACGGCCATCACGGTATCGACGTAAAGCTGGGTGGTGAGCTGGTATGCCTCGGTCTCGAAGCCGGCGGGCGGCGAGGACTTGCCGTGCCACGGCAGGTCGAAGGCGATGACGCGGAAGCGCTGGGTGATGCCCGGATCGTTCAGCACCTCGCGATACTGCCGGCCGTCGGCGCCGGCAGTGTGCAGGCACAGCAAGGGAATGCCCTGCCCCGCTTCCTCGAAGTAGATGCGATGCGGCCGGCCGTTGAAATCGAGCCGCAGGTAGCGGCCGACCACGGGTTCGATCATCGGCGCGCCGACAGCCGGCGGATGCGGTATCGGCAGCGGTGATCGCAGGGCGGCAAAGACCTGCTCCAGGAACAGCATGTGGCGGCCCCAGGCGAGCACGTCGCCCTCGACCTCGAGATGGCCGACGCGCTGCATGCCGACGAGGCTTTGGAAGCCGACGGCCGGCACCGGCTTGGCGAACTCGGCCCAGGTCGCGGGCGAGGCTGTCAGGCTGAAGGCAGCGCCGGCAGCCACACCCTTCTCGACCGCGATGCGCTCGCCGACGCGCACCGTGGCCGGCTCGCTGCCGCCCCGAACGACAAAGCAAACGGCGGCCAGCCGGGCGCGCCGCTGCAGCGCCGCGTTGCCGCCGAGAGCCGCGGCAAGCCTCGCGAAATCCATGTCTCAGTTGGCCGGCTTGATGTTGGCGTCCTTGATGACCTTGGCCCACTTGGGAATGTCGGCGGCAATGGCGGCGTGCGTCTCCTCGGGCGTGCTGCCGACGGTGTCGAGGCCGAGCGCCGCGAACTTCTGCTTCATCTCGGGATCGGCCAGCACCTTCAGCGATTCGGCGCGCACCTTGTCGACGATCGGCTTGGGCAGGCCGGCCGGCCCCATCAGGGCAAACCATGACGTCGCCTCGAAGCCCGGGAAACCCGATTCGTTGAAGGTCGCCAGCTCGGGCGCGTTGGGCGAGCGTTGCAGCGAGGTGATGCCGATGCCGCGCACGCGGCCATCGCGCACCACCGGCAGGCTGGCGCCGGCATTCTGGATGCCGACCTGCACGACGCCACTCATGACGTCGGCCAGGTTGGCGCCGCGGTAGGGAATGTGCTCCATCTTGATGCCGGCCAGATGGCAGAACAGCTCGCCCGCCACGTGCTGCGGCGTACCGACGCCTGGCGTGCCGTAGCTGAGCTTGCCGGGATTGGCCTTGGCGTGGGCGATCAGCTCGGCGATCGACTTCACCGGCAGGTCGTTGTTCACCATCATGATTGAGGGCATGCGCAGCGAGGTCGAGATCGGCGTCAGGTCCTTCAGCGGGTCGAACGGCAGGGCCTGCAGGCTGGGCAGGATGGTGATGGCGGCATTGCCCGCCCACATCAGCGTATAGCCGTCGGGGGCCGACTTGGCGACGCGGTCGGTGCCGATGGCGCCTGAATTGCCGGCGATGTTCTCGACTACCACCGGTTGCCCCCAGGCCTTCTGGAACTTCTCGGCGAACATGCGGGCGGTGACGTCGGTGGCGCTGCCGGCGGTGAAGCCCACCACCAGCTTGACCGGCTTCTCGGGCCAGTTGGTCTGGGCCATGGCGGGCGCCGCCACCAGTGCGAGAAAAATGGCGAGGGCGCGAACGATGCGAAGCATTGACTTCCTCCCTTTTGCCGGGAGGCTATGGCAACTCCCGGCATGCCGCCAGAGGCGACAGGCGAAGATTCGTGTAGGTTGTCTGCCCTATGCGGCCCGCGACCCTTTCTGCCATCCGATTCAGTGCGGTAGCAGCTTGTTCGATCGCGCTGTCCATCCTCGGATGGTCGGTGCCTGGCACCGAGGACGTATCCGACATCTGGTTGCCGTGGATCGACGCCGTGACGCGACTCGGGCTGATCAAGGGTTATGCCGAGATCGGCGCCGACTATCCGCCGGGCGCCGTCGCCTTGCTGCTCGCGACGCGTCGGCTGCTACCGGCCGCTTCCGACCTCACGGTCGTGAAGGCCCTGCTCGCCACGGCCGAACTCGTCTCGACATTGCTCTTCGCCGCTTTCTCGCGGCGTACGGTTCCCAGCCTCTGCTTCGTCGCCGCCGTTGCGCTGTCGGCGTCGAGCCTGGGCTATCTCGACATAGTGGTCAGCGCGCCACTTGTCGTCGCCCTGTTTGCCGCCCTGGACAAACGGCCGGCGCTCTCCTCGACGGCATTCACCATCGCCTGCCTCGTCAAATGGCAGCCGCTCGTCCTGCTACCGTTCCTTCTGCCGATCTGGATCGAGCAGGCGCGGAAGGTCTCGATCGGCCATGTCGCCGTGGCGGCAAGCCCGTCCCTCGCCATCTGTGGCGCAATCGCCTGGTGGTTCTGGCCGGAGATATGGCTGGCTTTTGGCCAGGCCTTCGCACACGGCACCTGGAGTGCGGACGCCCTCAATCTGCCTTGGCTGCTGCAGGTGGCGGTCGGGCTGTCTCCTCAAGTGATGGACGCGCCCGACCACGCCATCCTTGCCTTACGGCTGTTGTTCGCCGCCATCTATCTCCCGCTCGTCGTGCGCGCCTTGTCCCGACACGGGTCGGCCAAGGACGCTCTGACCTGCGCGCTGGCGGGCTTCGCGACCTACTTCATGCTTGCGCCGAGCGTCCACGAAAACCATCTGTTCACCGCCATGGTGGTGGCGTTCGTGCTGTGGGCGCGCGAGCCATCGATGTCGTGGCCTGCGATCGGCATCGCCCTGTTCGCCAACCTGAACCTTGTGGTCTTCTATGGGTTCGCCGGCGCACCGCCCTTCTCCCCCGGCCCGCGCTTCGCGCTTCTGACGGGTGCTCTGTCCGCGGTCGCGGTCGGCGCCTTCTGCTATGGGCTCTATCGGCT
>Ga0081539_10001281_pt1 | contig 44259 bp, 50 predicted proteins | sample TabmetS4T2R2_FD_71023 | JGI IMG/M metagenome (GOLD analysis project Ga0081539, IMG submission 71023) | Tabebuia heterophylla rhizosphere microbial communities from the University of Puerto Rico - S4T2R2 | ecosystem: Host-associated > Plants > Roots > Rhizosphere ... | reverse complement strand
AAATTGAACAGTCTCATGTCAAAGAGCGACAAACTACTCCATAGAGGCGCTGCGGCGTCACGCTCGAAGTCTGCTCAAAAAGTGCTTGACACCGAACCACGCTTCATAGATGACCTCTTCCAAGTTCGACTTGCTTACTTTTGAGCAAAGCCGCCAACCTATACGACGCTGCGAGATTCGCTCAGATGCTCGGACGCTTGTGCGGCTGCCCATGCTCTCGTACCAACCCCAAATTCGCAGCGTTGGTAATGTCGAAACTTTGGCTGCAAACGAAAGTAGAGCCACAGGAGTCCGCCAGCGGATCTTGCGCGTGGCAACGGTTCCGCAATCGATAGTTTCATTCCAGCTTTCCAACCTTGTATTTCTTCATCGCTGAATTTTGGAAACCAAACCGTTGCAGCCACCCTATCGTCTATAGCGGCAATGGCGTGCACGTCGACAAGACCCTTTCTGCGACCCTCCTCAAACACCTTTTTCGCAAGCGCCAGGTTCTTTACAGGAGGAGGAAATCTGAGCACCACGTCGTTGTGCGACCGCTTCCAAATGTCTTCCCGAAACACCCATAAGATCTCAGAGGGATGTCCCTGTTCCGTTAAGAAAAGTCGAAACGATGCAACCGCATCTTTAAAATCAGGAATGTCATTCTCCATCGTTATTCCTTGTTCTATAGTTATTCCCACGAGACGAGAGATTACGCGATGAACTCGAAACGCATCTCAAGCTTTTACAGCGACAGGGCTTTATTAAAAGTTGGTTCGACCGGAATATCAGTGCCGGCGATGATTGGCGACGGCGCATTGACGAGAATCTTGAACGAGCCGATATCGTTTTACTACTCATAAGCGCTGACTTTATTGGTTCAGACTACTGCTATGAAAAAGAAATGAAACGCGCTTTGGAACGTCACGCGCAGGGTGATACTCAAATCATACCGATTATCATCCGCGATGTTGACCTAAGTGAAACGCCGTTATCGGCTATTCAGTGGTTACCTCAAGGTGGAAGAGCTGTGACGTCGTGCATGACGAAATGTTGCTGAAGGTATCAGGGCGGCAGCCAATAGGATCTTAGAGCAAAAGAGTAGGATAAGTTGAAGCCGGTTCCAATTAAACTACGCTTCTTTTGCCTCTAATAAATGCAGGTATTTCTCAAATTGACGCACCGATTCAGGATCCCACTGTTTTCGGTAAGATGGGTGCTCAAATGCGATCGCTCGGATAATAGTTCTTGTTCGCGGCATCGTAGAACACTTTGGAAATTCCTTCTTTGTTATTACGCGTGTGAAGAGATGGTGAATCCGAAACTGTCGAATCCTTGTTCAATTTCAAAAAATCAGTGACATCGTTAGTGATTACTTTGTCGACGGTATTCTGGGTTTCATCTTTATAAATAACACGCGCGTACATCACCGCAACGGCATCTCTCCAAGATGAACCCTCACGGTAAAGAACGGCTTCCAGATGCTGTGGCCTGGCTGCTTGCTGGTCGATGATCCAACCGGCCGGCTCCTTCAAAACGAACGCGTAGGATCGTCCAAGAAAAATCGTTCCATCTGTGCCAACGGAGTTTTGACCAAAACCTGCGATCGATGTGACGACTATGATTACTAACCCAAAAACGATTGTTGTTTTGTCTGTGTTCACTGAGGCCGTTTCTTCGAACGATGTGCTGCCGACTTCTGATGAGACAGATAAATTCTCCTACTAGAAGCTTGAGTCGCAGTGGATATGACGATCTTTCGATCCAACCCAGTGCGGAAGACATGATATCTCAAAAGAGTTGCGACAGTTTACGAGTTTTTGGCGCGCCCAAAGCCACTCGCACTGCATCAAACTCCAGCAGTTCATCGCAAAGACACTCACGCCAACGTTGCGCATGGCCCACTCTGCGTAAACGAAAGTACACAGCCCGTCTCACCTTATCACTTGCATAATTGCCCCCGATATTGTGCCCGAGCATGTAGTGGGCCAGGAGAACATCACCAGGGCCACCCAGGATTTGAACCGGCTCCGGCAATTCGATCTTTGGGTAGCCCTTGAATTCGACCAGCGCGTCTGGGCCTCGCTCTCTAAAGAAAGCGCCATGCGTCCGGTGGGTTCCAGGCCATACCCAAAGGTTTCCGGAGTTTTCGATTGTCTGTTCCGACATAAGCACACCCGCGAGCATTGTGAACGTAGCAGGGATCGACTCGTCTTCCAGGTAACCGTCCAGGTGATGCCCACCAGGGCGATGCGAGAACGGCGGAATATTCAGCGCGACCTGTACTTGATCGAAAGCAATCTCAATCCTGCTCGGATGTATCAGTGATTCAGCGAGACTGCAAACGGGTGTGTCGTTGAAGAGCGCGGGTAGCGGCCCGCCATCAAGCGTCGAGAGCCAGTAGAAGTGATGACCTACGTACTCAACTGGCGGAGGCTGATCGTGAATGAGGCGATCGATCGCCGTTGAGGCCGCTGTCAGGTTTGCTGCAGGAATAACATTTCGAACTATTACGTATCCGCGTGTTCCGAACTCACGCAGTTCGCGGTCAGATAATTTCAGCATGTGCCACCCTTCTTCCTAATCCGTGTAAGGCCGTCCTGAAGCGACTCCGCACGCGACACAAGTAGAAGGTCGCGCGACAGCGAATGCTCCAAGCGAGTTTGGGCGATAGGAAATTAGGAGGGTATGCTTACCATTCTCTCACCTCGTTTAGATAATGCACCTTGGCCATTGATTCAGCAACTACTGCTGCCTTATCGACGCACGACTTCGCCGTGCCCAACGACACGCTCAGCGCCGCATTCCAATCGAGCTCAATGGGCTCAGAGACAAGACGTGCCAGGTGCAATCGCCCATTCTTTTCTCCAATCCACAGATAACCGAATTCTCGCCAGCGCTTTTGCAGTTTGGATGCGAGATTGGGCTTAAAGTATTCGGCGTTGAAGGGCCACATCTCGAACGAAACCCGCAACCACAAAGGAGAGGTTTGAATTTTCATTTCTTCCCAGGTCGGGAGACGTGGATACCTCCAATGAGTGTTCTCTTCAAATCGAATCGTGACGGAGGTGCGCCAGTTCCATGAGGTGCCGGGTCTCAAGATCATGGTTAGTTGTTCGGGAGGTCGTGGTTGATCAAGAGCATGTGCCAGCCGGCGATAGGAATCGTCGCTTGAGATCGACTCCCACATGCCGTCGGCAAATAGGTATTTGTGTGTTTGGGCGTTCTGCAGAGTGGTTGCAATCAAAGAGCCTCCGTGCCAGTAATCCTGCTCATACCAGGGGCGCATGATTATTGCTGGCGCCGATCCTTCATTTGAGAAATCCAGGCTAAGGTCCAACTTCAGATCCACGTATCCTTTGTAGGAGCGGTCGGTTCGTACTTTGAGAACCTTGCCGCGCAAGAGAAGGCCGTGGGTGTCCTCAGATTGTGTGCCAGCCAGCGGGTGACAAAGTGCAAGTAGAAAAATGATGCACGCTACAGGCTTCATAATCAGGAATGAAAGTACACTATATACAACAGCACTTCACCACTGCGCGTGCCTGCCGGTCAAGCCGCATTTGGGTTGTGCGTTGCTTCCGGAATCAATTAGCATTAACCGCTCACTGACACACAGAACGGTTGCTCTCTCTTGCGACCGCCGCCACTTCAGTTCGTTCAGGAGATTTCAATTTGCCCTCACCTAACAAGGCGTTAGCAGGCGGAGAAGACTATCATCCCTGGTCAAAACTGCGATTTCGGACTGGCAGGGACAATCTACTCCCCGTGAAAGAACTATAACGAGATTGCAAGATTGATGAAATCAAATCGTATTGGCATTCGGTACAGTATCGCACTGACGCTTTATCACTATCCTAAGATAAGGTTGCGTTGGTCCACTTCGACCATCGTCGGGAAGAACTCGTGGCAACCGCAGTTGCGAGTAGCACCATCCTGCACCACAAGTTCATTGGCCCTTGACACGCTGCATTCTCGCGTGCCCCTCCCACAGTAGTAGCTCTCCTTATAAATTGCCCAGCCGTGCGGCGATGTTGCTTTACCGTTAATTGTCCCAGGGTAACATTAATTGGAAGGTGCCCAATGGAACACATCAGACTGCAGTTGCCACACACAACGCTTTTAAGGTGGAAAGAGCGGTGGTCACTCTCCGCCATCTTCTTTAAATACCGTCTATCACTTCTTGTCGGAACGATCCTGGCCGCCATTGGCACACCGTGGTTCCTCTTGATCGCGTCTCAGGACGAGATGGTGAGTGGTTTCGTGATGCGCGCGACATTCATTGGACTGTCTTTGCTGGTTATGGGAATGGCCGTTACTTTTGTGCTCAGCCGCAACGTCAACCAGCCACAATACGACACCACGACAGAACGTGAACTCAAGCAACGTACAGCGCAGCTCGAAGAGGCAAACCGTAGACTGGAGCTTAGCCTGCGATCGAACACTCAAAAACGAAGCGTCGCTGAAAAAGAACGCACTGACGCTCTGGTTGCATTGCACAACACGGAAAAGCAGTTGGTCCAATCACAGAAGCTGGAAGCAGTGGGCCGGCTCGCTGGAGGCGTCGCACATGATTTTAACAACCTGCTTACCGTGATTCTTGGTTATAGCGAAATCGCGAACCGAAACTTAAGTGCCGGTGATCCACTGCGCCATAACCTCGAGGAGATCATCAAAGCGAGTAAGCGCGCTGCTTCGCTTACCCGGCAGCTCCTTGCATTCAGCCGGAAGCAGGTGATGCAACCAAGGGTATTTGATTTGAACACGGTCATTCTCGATCTGGAGAAGATGCTGCGACGAATGATCGGCGAAGACGTTGAGCTGCACGTAAGCCAGCAACCGAATCTCGGCAGAATCAAGGCAGATCCGGTGCAATTGGAACAGGTGATTATGAACCTCGTCGTAAACGCACGCGACGCGATGCCCAGAGGCGGTAATCTTTTGATTGAGACCAGCAACGTCTATCTCGACGAATCGTATGCTCGTGAACACGTGCCGGTGGTTGCCGGCGATTACGTGATGCTTGCGATTAGCGACACTGGTTGTGGCATGGACGAAGAAACACGTCAACACATCTTTGAGCCGTTCTTTACCACTAAGGAAGTAGGAAAAGGAACGGGGCTGGGACTCTCGATGGTCTATGGTATCGTCAGACAATCGGGAGGCACCATCTGGGTTTACAGTGAAGCGGGACAAGGAACGACGTTCAAGATCTTCTTTCCCAGGGTAGCGGCGGAGGTCAACGAGTCTCAGCACGCATCACAGCCTCTCGATGCACTAAGAGGGACAGAAACAATTCTGTTGGTTGAAGACGCGGATTCAGTGCGAACGCTTACCCGACAAGTGCTGGAAAACGCCGGGTATCACGTGCTGGAGGCGGCCAGCGCCGAAGCTGCGATCGAGCTATGTGAGAGTATCCATGGTGACAAGATCGGCCTGCTCTTGACGGATGTGGTAATGCCCGGGATGAATGTGGATGATATGTCCAAAATCCTGCTTACCAAACAGCCGGGGATGCCGGTACTTTACATGTCTGGCTACACGGATGATGCTATCGTGCAACGTGGTGTGCTCGAAGCAGGGGTCAATTTTCTGGAAAAACCATTCAGTCCGGCGTCCCTGGCGTTAAAGGTGCGTGAAGTATTGGACCACCGAGCACCGGCAATGCAGCGGTAGCGACTCAGTTTGGCGAAAAACCCCAGAGCGTTCGATGGACCCGCCTACCGGCTACGGCGGTTGGGCGTCCCACGTTGAGTGCCGCTGATCAGCGCCTTGCGACAAGGATTTACGTCAAGGTAAAACGATCTGCAAGTCAGCGCTTGTTACGCAGCCTAACCGTGGTATCGGCGCTCACCGTCACCTCGAAACGACGACCCTGCGTTGCACGGTGGTTTGCTTGTTCATATTCACGTTCGTACCTGGTTCGTCAGCTTATCACCATATTCCTTGAATTCACGTTACAAGTCAGGTACAAGAGCTTTGACCAAACAGTTGCTGGAGGTAAAAGCAATGTCGTATGTCGCTGTAGCCCTCGTTATCGGACTGCTAATCGCCATCCACGAGTATGGCCATTTACTGGCGGCGAAGTTGTGCAGTATTCCGATCAGACGATTTTCAATCGGGTTTGGGCCCAAGCTGTTTGAAGTCAAACGCGCCGAAACATCCTACTGGCTCTCGTTGATTCCATTGGGCGGATATGTTTTGCCTGCGCTCGAGGACAGCGACTTCCGGCGACTTCCTGCGTACAAGCGAATCGTTTTCGCACTTGGTGGCCCAGTGGCGAATATAGCCGGCGCGTTCGTTGGATTGTTCGTGATGGGTCTCTCGCAGTTCAGTTTAGGGCCCATCCGAGCTGTGTCGTTCGCCGCCACTCAACTGATGAAAGGTCTGCAACAGCAGCTCTATGGGTTGTCGACACTGTTTGTTGATTTCGGACAGCTCAGTGGGATCGTCGGAATAGTGGCTGTTGGAGGCACTGAGTTTGGTTCCACCTTCGCAGGCCTGCTCACCTTTTCGGTGCTGATCAATATTAGCCTTGCAGTCTTGAACCTGCTGCCGCTTCCGCCCCTGGATGGCGGGCGAATTCTCTTCTGCGTTCTTGAGAAGAGCTATCGTCCTATCGCCAAGGTCGAAGCGCCCGTGACGCTCGTCGGCTGGGCGCTGGTCATGGTGTTGATGGCATGTGTGACTGTTCAAGACGTGGGAAGGCTCGTAGCCTAGACTAGACTACGCCTCAAGCGCATCACGCAACCTTTGGAGTGAGGTAGTCCAGGATTCCATGTCATCACTTTCACTCCACAACTCCCGCAACTCCGAGTTGTCGCCGGCCACGCGCGTGAGAACCTGACGCGCCTTGCTCTTCAGAGCCTCACTCGGTTTGGCGTTAGTTTTCCTGGCCCACTCCTTCACGTTCTCCGTGTACGCGTCCGTTTGCGAAAGCCGCGAAGAAATGTCTCTCCAAATGAGACATACACTGTGGGTACTGCTGACGAGTTGCCTGCTTGTCTATGGCTGTAGTACCGCCAAAGATGTTCGTAAGACACTGGGCGACCTGGCAAACGTGCGCGCTGAACTCATAAAGAAGTTTGGCGAGCAAGATGTCAATGTACGCGTCAACGTCGCGCAAAATCGGACGAGTATTTCGGTTGTATACGTCAACTCACCTCTGAACCAAAAGACGGCGGAAGAACGCGCAAAGCGCGCACAGGAAACCGCAGACATTGTTAAGCATTATTATCCGTCGATTAAGAACGTCAGCGCGATGTGGGTTGGGTTTATGCGCATGACAACTCGCCTGATCATATTTCACACGTCTGAGATGATCGACGCCTATGGCTTTGACAATGAAGCGCGAGCGCTGCGTGAACCGCCTGGCGCTCCTTCGGACCCGACTCAACCAGTGGTTCGTTACGTGGCAAGTCAAAACAAAACAGACATCGCGAGCAGTGGTATCCAGCTTGAAGGAACACCGGAAAAGGGCGTGACTGTTGTTCCGCATTTCTCAGTCGCGGGAGATGCCCACGCCGCCTAACGAAGTATCGCTGGACTTTGCCGCGTTTTCTGATAAACCGAAGTTTCCCAATCTCACGAAAATTGTTTTCCTTGCAGACAACAAGGTGGTCTACGTAACCGAAGGCCAGTTCTCGACCTCGAAAATAACGGATGACATGTACAGTGAGTTCTTGTATCTCGAAGTGCCGACTGCTGCATTTCTGAAGATTACGTCAGGCAACACAGTCAAGCTCAAGCTCAACGCACATGAGTACACGCTAACGGAGAGTCAGATCGTTCAAATCCAACGGCTGTCTGATTACCTTAAATAAATGAATGATCAGATGCTACGTCGCTCCGCCGGCACGACGCTGAGTTATTTCGGGAAGCGGCAATCACGTTCGTGGCTCTTGTGATTGCGAGTGGCTACAGCTTTCAAAACCAATTCCGCAAGCAGCTCAAGACGGCGGTAGTAGGCTTTTCCCTCTTCACTGAGCATCGGTATCAAATAAGAGAGATCTCGATAGCAGAGCCCGAGGATAGCTGTCTGAAACAAGTTCAAATTACCGCGGCTGAGAAAGGTGTCGACGCAGCCAGCAACATCGGCATCAAGCATCACCAAGTCAACGCCGTTTACGTCCTTACCGCGATAGCCTTGAGGAAAGCTGCTAACTTGTGCTCTCTCCAGAGCTGTTCAATCGATTTGTTGTCCATAAATGTACGGCGCACCACTGTTTTAATCGAACTTGGATGAGGTCAGTACCACCCGCGATAGCGGGTGGGTGCGCAGCTCCTAAGCAGATCAGTGCTGTCACCGCAAGTGTATTCACCTTGGATCAACGAGGGATCAAGCGTCGCCCGATGGCTACGCACCCACCCGCTATCGCGGGTGGTACTGACCCCATCCAAGTTCGACTTGCTGACTTTTGAGGCAAACCCATTACACTCTGGTGGAACTCAAACCTGAAAGCAAACAAATGAGAAATCTAATCTTCGCAATCAACGTTACCCTCGATGGCTGCTGCGACCACACCAAATTAAATCCTGATGAAGAGGTACATCAATATTTTACCGACCTCATGCGCGATGTTGACCTGCTCGTGTATGGACGTAAAACCTACCAATTGATGGTTCCGTTCTGGCCCGATGTCGCAAAAAACCATTCTGGACCGACAAACGCAATGAACGAATTTGCTCAAGCGTTTGACTCCATCAACAAACTCGTTTTCTCAAAATCGTTAGACGACGGTGAAGTGCAGAATACGAGAATTGTCCGTACGAACCTCCAGGATGAAATACTGAAATTGAAACAAGAACAAGGCAAGGCTATTTTGACCGGCGGTGTAAGTCTTCCTTCACAACTGATCGAGCTTGGTCTAGTCGATGAATATCTTTTTGTGGTCCATCCGCTGGTTGTAGGAGAAGGCAGACGGTTGTTCGACGATATTAGCCTGCCGGAGAGATTACAATTACAACTTGTTGAGTCAAAGATTTTTAAATCAGGAGGTGTTGCGCTTCGTTATTTGAAACGGTGACAGAGCGTTTCGATGTATTTTTTCAAGTAGCACGATCCGAACCTCAACATCTTCTTCATCTGTCCAGACTATCCTTGCCTCGAAAGTCGGAGCGCCAACGGCGCGATATATGAAAGCCCAGGGCAAGCGCGAAGCGCGTCGCCCTGGGTTAACCGCGAGCACCCCTGATCGAGGCCTGAAAGGCCGAAATACGAAGGATATTACGCCCTTTCAGGGCTCGAACGTGTTTGTTGTTGCTTACCAGGGGCGACGCGCTACGCTTCGCTTCGCGCTTGCCCCTGGCTGTCATATTCCGCGCCGTTGGCGCTCCGTTCCGATTGAAGCAAAGCCTCCCGATTCCCCCGATTCCCCCGATGACCCGATTCCCCGATGACCCGATGACCCGATGACCCGATTCCCCGAATGATAGTTTTCACCTCCTCCTTCCGCCTTAACAATCCGAGCGCAACGTTGCGCACTCACAATTAATCGATTGAAGGAGGACTCATGAAAACACGTAATACGATTACAAAGCTCATCACAATGGTTATGACGATGGCCGTGCTGTGCGGAGCCGTTTTGTTACCACCGGTGAAGGCACAGACTGGCGACGGAAGCGTGAGGTTCGTGTCTAACGCATCTATCGGAATCGTCTACGGAGAGAAGATTCGCCTCAGCGTGGCTAACACCGAAGCGTCTGGCGGAACACTCTCATTGTCATTCAGTTACTACCTGGCGCACGGGACTAACGCCGCGAACAGCGTTCCCCTTTATGAATCAGAATGGATCAAAGTGCCGGCGAAAGAGTTTCGGTTCTCTGACGTCGCGCGCGAAGAGTTAAATACTGAAGGCGAACTGCGAACAGGGCGCGCCCAACTGCTGTTGAAACTAACAATGATAGCTCCCGCCGGCAGTGATGCGGACGACTTCCCTGCCTCACTCCAAATCATTCGGGATGAGGCCCGGGATGGAGAGACCGTAAAGCCGGATTCCAAATATAGACTGATCATCCTGGCGGCTAAGCGCTCTAAGCAGACGAATGCTCCAATCGGCTTAAACCCCGGAGAGAGGCTTCGCTACAGCTTCTACTACCCGAACGAAGAAGGCGACCAACCTGTCCGTGTAACAATCTATGTTTACGACTCGTACGGCAACCTGCTGAAGCAGACCGATCCAGTAGTGCTGCGACCAGGCGACGGCCACATCGTCGATATCAATTGCGACGACCTGCGCATGCCGGGTGAAGGGCGCTTTCAGGTGCGCGCAGGTGTTCAGGTCGCACTAATGGACGGCTCCGTTCGCACTATCAGGCTTCACGGTTCGATGGAACTCGTGAACGACCAGACAGGAAGTACGGCCGGTGGGCCCTACGGTGGCGACTATTATACTGGCAGTGTCACGGTCTCTGGCGACGGTTTCTGAGCTTGCCTCAAAGTACTGAAGTCATCGGGTAAGGGCGGCCTCTGTGGGCCGCCCGTCATTCAAAATCCTTAACACACCTAACGACCTGCCTTGATGTCGTAGGCCCATAAGGTCCCGGCGTCGCGAATGTAAAGCACGCCATTCGCAATCACCGGATGCGCGTAAGCGGTATCACCATAAGGCGCGCCCGCCGCGGGCTTCGGCTGGTTCGGCGGAGTAAAGCGACCCTTTTCCCGATAGCCTTCCGGAGTGGCCTCCACCAACCCGATATCTCCGGCCCACGCGTGAACATATAAGAGACCATCGGCATAGGCCACCGAGGACCGGCCGAGACTGTCGGCCTTCCAGATCACCTTCCCGGTCGTGAACTCAACTGCGACTACCTTCTGCTCCGCCGGGTCACTGCCATAAAGGTAGTCACCGATTAGCACCGCCCCGCCGAAACCGTTCGGCAGGCCGCGCTCAAAGTAAACCTGTTCCGTCGCGACTCCGTTACCGTCCGGTTTCAGTCGGATGAGGCCGCCGCCGACGCCAAGTGCTCCCGCGTAAACATACCCATCACGCGCGACTGGCGTGAAGACCTGCGCCGGTCCCTTCACCACTTCCTTGTAGCGCCAGAGAAACTCACCCGTCTTCGCATCAACTCCGACGACGCCCTTGTTCAAAAACTGCACGTATTGCTTGCGTCCGCCACCTTGCATGACAATCGCCGACGCATATCCGGCCTGGTCGCCACCCGGAACGGCCGACTTCCAGATGAGCGCGCCTGTGTTCTTGTTCAGCGCCACGAGCGTGGCCTCTGCACCGCCAGGCGTGACAACTACAACGTCACCGTCGACTAAAGGAGACTCTGCATACGCCCATTCGTGCGGCTGTCCGCCAAAATCTTTCCGGAGACTTTTCTGCCAGCGAATCTTTCCGCTTTTGGCTTCGAGGCAGGCGAGGTCACCATCCGAGCCCAGGGCGTAAATAAAATTTCCGTCAACGGTCGGAGTGGACCGAGCCTTCGGGTATTTCGGATTCTGATCCGGATTGCCTACATTACCGACGCGCGTGGTCCAGATGACTTTTCCATCCTGAGCTGAGCGAGCCTCGACAAACTCGTTATCCATGCCGCGATTGCTCATCAGGTAGATCCGCGTTCCCACCACCGAAGGCCCTGAGTATCCGTCACCGATGTCGTTCAATTGCCAGAGCAGTTTGGGGCCACCCGCCGGCCATTGTTTCAGCAGGCCGGTCTCCTTTGAGATTCCGGTACGTTCCGGTCCTCGCCACTGTGGCCAATCGGAAGTTGCAACAGCCAGGTGGACGGGCTTGGTAACGGCCACGGCCGAGAAACACAAAACGAGCGCTGCAACGGTGGTTAGTAATCTCGAAGCCATTTCTTCTCCTTCAGTCGACTCTAAATGCAGATGAGAATTGGTACGCTGGATTCAAAGGAATGTTCACGCTTTGATCGTGTAGTGCCGCGCCCGACTCGCCAGGCTTCCCTCTGGTAGAATGCGGCAAATCTTAGAATGGACACTGAAGCCATGCAAACGATCTATAAAGCGGCAGGCGGTCTCGAGGGCATACTGAGGCTCGCCCACGCCTGGCACACGCGAGTGCTGGAGGACGAAGTAGTTAGCCACGCGTTCAGCCACGGATTCCATCCACAGCACACCGAGCGTCTTGCCGCGTACTGGGCGGAGGCACTCGGTGGACCAGCAACCTACTCCGAACAGTACGGTGATGAGACGTCCGTCGTGCGGATTCACAGCGGCAACGGTCCGCACGAGGAGATGGACCAGCGAGCGATTGCCTGTTTCGATCAGGCCCTGCAAGACACCGGACTTGACCGTGACGAACAGCTCCGCCGCGTCCTGCACGATTACTTCGCGTGGACAACCACGAACACGATGTCTCGTTACCACTCACCGGAGGACGTGCCTGACGGCCTGCACATCCCGAAGTGGTCCTGGGACCGACTCATTCAGTAGCGCCCACATCTGACCTGGTTATATAGTTAAGCACATGAGAGCTCTGCGCTTGATGGAAGACCTGTTGGCGATCGAAGCAGAAACAAAATTCTTGTTAACTGCGAGCGATCGTTCTCGTGAACAAAAGCTGTTGCAGGAATTGTTGCGGATATTCCAGGAAGCTGAAGTTTTGTTTGGTCCGCGAGATGCTTCATTTCAACTATCTGTGCCTCGCATTACTGAGTGTGCCAGCTCGCGCAGTTACATTATTCGGCCTTTACGAATGACGCGGATATATCTTAGCCGCGAGGCCAGGGTTAAGCCCTGGGTCGCTTCGCTCGAACTGGCCCATGAAGCGGTTCACGTGCTGAGCCCCGCAGGGTTTGGTGCGGGTGTGACGATCCTGGAAGAGGGGCTGGCAGAATGGTTCGCGCAGAGATACGCCGATCGAGTTCATGGACTTACGTTTAATAGGGGTGCTGATCCCAAGGCTGATGCTGTGATGCAGGCCGTCTCGAATCTTCTCGCGAAGAATAAATTCGTAATAAGGGAGTTACGAACTCGTCAACCGGTAATCTCAAAGATTAATGAGAAGCTGCTTGTTGAAGTGGCTGGTATCAAGGTTAGCGATGCGAAGTTTCTGTGTACTGAGTTTCTGAGTTACTGGCGAGGACCGTCTCCATTGAGCGATTTTGCTGCCGCCTGCCTACGCTCAATTTTGGAAGTGACAACAAAGGAGAAAAAATGAGTGAACAAAGTAAGCTCGCCGGCACATGGAGACTGATCTCCGCTGAAGACAAAGATCCCGACACCGGCGAGTGGGTGCCCTACACCTTCGGAAATCCTCCGAGCGGTTACTTCATCTACGACGCCACCGGGCATGCGTCGGTACAAATCATGACAACGCCGCCACAGCAGATCGCGACACCGGATTCGCCGACACCGGATGAGGCCCTCGCCATCTTCAACGCCTACATTGCTTATTACGGAACGTACACCGTCGATGCGACAAATATCGCGGTGCAGGTTGAGGGTGCACTCGACCCGAGTCAGGTAGGCACGTCGCAGGTAAGACCCTACGAGTTATCAGGCGACACTCTGATCATCGGCGACCAGGTCACTTACAAGCGGACACTCGAGCGCGTGAAGTAAAGCTCACAGCGACCCCAACACAAGCCTATGGATTCTTACGCCGAAGGCGTTCGCTAATTTCAGCCCAGTGGGTTGGAGCGTAGCGACAACCCTGGGTCAGCAGATCAATAAAAGATGAGAAACCCTGAAAGGGTTCGGCAACCACCGAACCCTTTCAGGGTTTGTTCGCAATTTGAAATTATGTCCCAGGGTTCTCGCTTCGCTCGAACCCTGGGCTGGAATTAGCGAACGCCTTCGGCGTATTCACTCATATCGGAGCGTCTCCAATGGGTCGACTCTGGTTGCGCGTCGCGCCGGTAAATAACAGGCGAGCAGAGTCACGCCGACGAGTAGCGCTGTCACGGCTCCGATCGTAGCGCATCCATCGTCGTCATTCCCACGAGCATACTTAACTTGCCGAGCGCACTCTCGCCCGGCCAGAGATTACGCGCCGTCGATTCGCTGACGATGAGTATCGGCGCGTGTGCATTCACCTCGGCGCGGGATATGAAAGCCAGGGGCAAGCGCGAAGCGCGTCGCCCCTGGTAACCGCAGACCTGCGAATCGAGGCCTGAAAGGCCGAAATACACCGAGACAATTTCGCCCTTTCAGGGCTCGAATCGCTTTATTGTTGCTTACCAGGGGCGACGCGCTTCGCGCTTGCCCCTGGCTATCATATCCCGCGCCGTTGGCGCTCCGATTTGTGTATTTGCACTTTTGTGCAAAGCCTTCACAACTAAAGTTCCGTGGTGGTTTAACTCTTGCGATAAAGTACACGACCCGCCCGAGTCGCTGTGCTGAATGCGAAAGGTGATCACCGGGCCATCATCGCTATGCCGAGTAGACACAGAACCGAGCGCGGTAGCGCCGGGTCAAAAGCCACGCTGCGGGCGTGTATCTTGCATTTGACCCGGCGCTACCGCGCTCGGTTCTGTGCCTACTCGGCATGAGGTTAAATTAGTAATTGATTTTGCCGACGACAGTCAGCTCGAAACCGCCGGTGAGCGGGTTGATGCTGACTACGAAGTTGGCCTCGCCAGTCGCACCCTCAAACCGGCCGGTGCCTCCCACGATGTGGAAGATCCCCTGATCGACTCCCGCAACCGGATCCAGGGTTCCGTCGATTTGAATTTGAAGCTTATCTCCGTTGGCAGCAGTGATCGTTGCGTCGCCGCTCGACTTCAACACGCCGTTGACGGGAGTGTAGTGAACGTTACCGGTGACGGTCCACTGACCGAGGTGGGTCGCTGTGCCGGAGCCCGTCGGTGTGGCGCCAATCAGGTTACCCGATCCATCGATGATCAGGGGTGCAACGCCTTTCCCGTTAAGAGCGAAGGGTCGCTCGACGGCGGAGATTGGTCCAACCAGCAGCAAGAGCACTAGTATAAGGGCACTCATTTTAGTAAAGCGTTTCATGACATTCTCCTTCTCAATAGTAATTACTCATTTCTGAGTGACGTATCGTCAACATAGAGTGGTGAGCAATCTGAAAACATCACACTATGAATTTGGGATGTGATGTTCTTTGCGTATCGACCACTTCAAGACGTACGTGAATCTTGAAGCGATATAAAGGAGATCGTCATGAAACGTCTTGTCATCATTAGAAATTTAAGCCTCATTTTCACCCTGCTGCTGGGAATCGTTCCGGTAAGCGCAACTGAGCGACCGTTTGCCTCGAGTGGAAATGGCGTCGCAAGCTTTATCACAGACGGCGCCGGCAACTTTGTCGGTGCGAACCTGATGTTATCTGGTAACGGGACTCACCTGGGATCGTTCACTGGCACCGGCAGGATCGACTTCGTCCCTGACGCCAACGATCCGAGCATCGTGATTGTGCCTGGCGCGATTACCTATGTAGCCGCCAACGGCGATCGTCTGCCAACGATTATCGAGAACGGCCGGATGGACCTTCGCACCGGAATCGCGACCGGCGACATGGTTTTCCAAAGCGGCACTGGCCGTTTTGAAGGAGCAAGTGGAAGAGCTGCAATCGTAGTAGAGCAGAACTTCGTCACCGGCGCCTACACGTTCACGATGGTTGGCAACGTTAATTACTAACTAGCCTGAAATACGCCGAAGGCGTTCGCTAATTTCAGCCCAGGGTTCGAGCATCGCGAGAACCCTGGGATCAAAATCAACGCACATACAACCCTGAAAGGGTTCGCCAAGCGCGTAACCCTTTCAGGGTTTAGCTGCGATGGAATTTATTTCCCAGGGTTCGAGCATCGCGAGAACCCTGGGATCAAAATCAACACACATACAACCCTGAAAGGGTTCGCCAAGCGCGTAACCCTTTCAGGGTTTAGCTGCGATGGAATTTATTTCCCAGGGTTCTCGCGATGCTGGGCTGAAATTAGCGAAACGCCTTCGGCGTAATTTGAAATTCATGCACCGCCAGGTCGGTGATGATTTATTGACAACAACGATCGCATAATCGGACATGACTCAAATCCCCGGTCTAACGATCCGGCGCGGCACACTTGACGACGCTGCCCTTCTGTCAGAACTAGGCGCACGCACCTTTTCGGAAACCTTCGCCGCTGATAACACTCCGGAAGACCTGGCTGCATATATGGCGACGTCCTTCAACGTCACGCAGCAGACGGCCGAGCTGGAAGATCCCTTCTCCACCTTGCTGATCGCGGAAATCGACGGGCACGCAGCAGGTTACGCGAGGCTCCTCGCCGGTAAACCTGCAGAGGGCGTCGAGGGCGCTAACCCCGTCGAGCTGGTCCGCCTGTATGTGTCACGTGACTGGCTCGGACGCGGCCTCGGAGAACAACTGATGCGTGCCTGCATCGACGAAGCTCGCCGCGCCGGACATGAGACGATCTGGCTCGGCGTGTGGGAGCGAAATGCGCGGGCGCAGGCGTTTTACCGGAAATGGAACTTCCGCGAAGTCGGTGAGCACATCTTTCCGTTAGGCTCAGATTTGCAAAGAGATATCGTGATGGAGAGGTCGCTGTAGCCGCCATCCTTAAAAAAAGTCCCACAAGTTCTGATCAAACCCATATAATCATTCCGGGCCTGTCCAACACCCGCGTCGGCCCAACCTACCATCTTCCGTCCTTACGTCACGGTAAACATCCCAAGCGTGGCCCAACCGGAGAAATTACAACTATGAACAGTATCAAATGTCCAAACTGTGGCCTGGTTAATTTTGAAACGGCCACTGAGTGCAAGCGCTGCAAACAAAATTTCGAAGCGCGTTCCTATCCTTACTGGCAGGGCAATGCCGCGGTTGGGCCGCCAACGCCGGACTGGTCCAGGCTGCAGACAGTTTCCGCCGATGCTCCGAATCTTAACGACCACGGAGACGGTAGTCACACGGTCGGGAATATCGTTTTTGCGGTCTATCTGGTCCTAAACATGCTCGTGCTGTTTTATGCAGTAATCTTTTTCAGCTCCAGGCAAATGAATGAGGTACTGCGCGCGGTCTCTGTCCCAAAGACGAAACTCTACCTGGCGTCTTTCGAACCTCTGTATTATCTGGTAATCCTGGGCGTAGCGATCTTTCTGCCTGGTTCGATAATACTTCTCGTGAGACTGTTCCAGAAATCGGAAGCTTTTCTCAAATCGGTCGTGATTTATCTGCTCGCCGAATTTCTCTACTCGCTCGTGCAGCTATTTCTTGTTTACAGCCTGAGTGGAGACTTGAGGGCCAAACAAATTCCCCAATTTGATTTAGCGGCTGATCAGATCCAGTCTCTTATGGGATTGAACGTCATTTCTATTCTGATCACGTTCATCTGGTTCAGATACTTCACCACGTCCAAACGCGCCCGCATGGTGTTCGAGTTTGAGTACGAGTGAGGGTTGGCGTTAGTCGTCACTTAGCGCCCAACCAGAAAACGCTTTTACCGTGCCGCAAGTTGGCCCACCGTCTCTGCCGGTGCCCGGCACACGCGTCTCGATTACCACAGACGCATCCGCAGCCTGTTCGATCATGGGCCAGGTTATGCCTGCAAGCGGAATCTTCAAGCGACGACTCCACGTTGTGTTTGTTTGTCCAGCATAGGTGCCGATGTCGAGATAGATGAAGCGACCATTCGCAGGACCCTGTGCGAACGCGCCGAGAAAATTCGGCTCTCCGTTTTTTCCTTCTTTAACGCGAATGTGAAATTCGAACCGCAGATCCTGGTGGGTAAATCTCTGCCTCTGCACAGTCTTGTAATCGTTCCCATGACCTTCCTGCACACCGAAATCAACTCCACCCGGCGGCCTCTCGACGATTATGCGCAGCGTTACCTGTCGTTCCATGGGAGCAACTGTAGGGGTGGCCCTCCGTGGTCTAAGATCCGGAATCGTAGCGACGTTCCACTTTGGTCAAATATTCTATCGCAACATCTTCGACTCTCGCTCGATTGTCGGGACTCCTCTGAGGCGTAAGTGAACGGTAGAGTTCCACGCAGGCTCGCAGCGCACGAAGACAATCAGCGGCGTCGTGGGCGGCAACTGTACGTTGCAACTCGACCGCGAAGGATGGGGCTAGCGTCTCGATTTTTCGCACGCCCGATGGCTGCGCACCGGCACGAGCGAGCGCAAGTGGACCAAGAACAGTGCCGCGCAGAAAAGAGAGGAAGTCGATTGCCTCAAACAATTCGCCGCGCGCGATCTTGGTCGCGGCGTAATGCACCCACATCCAGAATCGATCTTCAATCCACTGCGGTGAACGAGCGGGATACTCCGCTTTGCCATGCGCTAGTGCACTGGAGAGACGGCCGTCTCTTTGCCAGAGAATCACGGGATCTTCGACACGTGTCGCCACGTCGTCGAGACTTACAAACTTCAGATCGACGTGTAACAAAGGATCATCATACAGACATATAAGGACGCGTGGCTCACCTACATGCTCGCCCGTAAATGCGGCCAGAAGCGTTCCGAGCGAAGCCGCGATTTTCATTCGCTCAGACATAACGTCAGCGTAATGTGTGGGTTCGACAGCGATGATCAGGTCGAGGTCGCTGAACTCGTCCATGGAGTTCGTGCTGAACGACCCGCCCGCGGCTACGCCGACGAGGCGCTGGTCCATCGTGAGTCGTTCGCTGGCTTGCTGCAGGAAGTCGCGGTGGGGATCCGGTAACGTGCTGGGCAGCGTGACTGGTTTCATTTTCGTAAGCGCCAAAGGCGCGAGATATGAAAGCCAGGGGCAAGTGCGAAGCACGTCGCCCCTGGTTACCAAGATCAAACAAAATGGAGGCCTGAAAGGCCGAAATAAACGCGCGCCTATCTCGCCCTTTCAGGGCTCGCTTAGATTAACCGTTTTCTCACCAGGGGCGACGCGCTTCGCGCTTGCCCCTCGCTTTCATATCCCGCGCCTTCGGCGCTCGGAGACTAACTCCACAGCATTCAAATGTTACCGCGAATCAATCATCCAGTCCCTTGCCTTTGAGAATCTGCGGCGTGCATTTCTCAACCCTCGCCGCACGCGTTTTGGACTGTTTCGCGCCGGAGAAATGGAGCAGGTAGGCTCTCTGCCGTCCGGGCGTCAATGCATTGAACGCTCGTTTCAAAGCCGGACTCTTATCCAACTTATTTTGAAACTCCTCCGCCACACTGAACTCTTCCGTCTTCTTAAAATTCACTTTCAACCCGGCTCTTTCCACCTCAACGGCTTCAAGGATGTAGGCTTTCAAGATCGTCTTCAACTTCACGATCTCCCGAACACTCGTGAACCGGATATGACGCGCCGACTGCACAGTCTCCGTTTGCTTGATCAGAATCCCCTCGGGATCACTTAACAACGCCCCTTTGAAAAACAGCAACGCACAGTATTCCTTAAAGCCATGCATCAAAACTACGTTTCTGTTCTCAAACGTGTAACAAGGAGCACCCCACTTCAACTCTTCAGTCAACGGAGACTCAAGCATAATCTTTCTCAACTTCTCGAGTTCCGCCTGCCACCTTCCGCCTCTTCTGGTTAAAAACGCATCAACCTTGGGATTCATCTTATTCATCGTTACGCTCCAAACTGTTTCAGGTGATGATTGACGTGTTTATAAGTGACCACACCCCATTCGCGCCACGACATTGGACCAAAGAGTGGATGAGCGGGCCATGTCCGCTCCGGCGAACCCGCTGCGATCTGTTCCAACAGATTCACCAGTAACGCGCGTTCGTCTTCGAACGCTGCCGTTCCCACCGGACGAAGCTCGCTGGCTGTCGGTGCTCCTTTAGGAAACGGAAGCACGTACAGGAGAAGGTGCTTGAGTGGGAACATCTGGAACGGGCGCTTGTTTACAGACGCAACAGAGTGCTCGCCGAGAGTCATCTGCGCTGAAAGACGCAGATGCTGCAACATCTCGAGCACGTTCATCTTTCCCCATCGCGCAGTCGACGAAGCAGTCAACGACTGCATCCTGCTGATCAGCGCAGCTCGCTCGCTTTCATTCAGGATCGAACCCATACATCAAACCTGCCTTTCATTCAGTACATCTGTCACTTTGTCACTGACGATTGATAGCACGATTCCCGTCAAGGCCAGGCCGACGGGCAGTATCGTTGTTATTACCAAAAGGCTGATCCATTCCAGCAGAGTTCGGGGTAGACCACGTGACCCGGAGCTCAAATCGAGCAAGACGAAGACTAACATCCCCATCAGGAAACCCAGTATCGCAGCTTTGGCCTTGCCGAGACCTGCCATTCCCACAATCAACCCGATCACAACCGCACAGAGTCCAGTGATGATTCCCGATGCCGCGACGCCAATCCACGCCATCGCCACAGGATCGATCATGATCATCAGTCCGGAGGCGGGTTTAACCTGATCCGGACGTAACAACAAAAACACTACGCCACTGACGAGAATCCCGTACGCGATGCCGATTAATACTCCTGCCAGTCCACGCATGATCATCGGTAATAAGCTCGAGCCGGTGCCTCTGGTAGAGGTAGTCATTCGGCAGTTACTCTAACCCTCTTCATAAACAAACTTTGGTTTGCGAGAGCTGACTCTGCGGTAGGTTCCTGCTGCTGACACATTGAAACCGAAGCCGCAGATGCCTTCCTGCTTTACCTCTAACTTGCCCCTGATGAACTTCATCCTGATCTCACATTCGTCTTCCGAGACTTCAGGTTTGAACCTCGCCTCAATGCCCTCGATGATCGCGATGCCGCGGCCTTCGCCCGTATTCGCCATCCTGGAACCATCCGGCAGCTTGTAAGGATAGATTCCCTCCCACTCAACTCTGAGTCGCTGCTTTCCCACAGCGAGGATCCTGAAGGTACCAAACTTCGATTGCCAAGTGCCGTTGACCTGTGCGGCCGTCACAATCTGAGGTTGCTGAGGAACGTTTGCAGGCAGCAATGCAAGGCTGATCCAGAGAATGGCGAGTGTAAGAATTTTCATGATCGAAAGTCCTGAAACGAACCTCAAAATGCCGACATATCAAAATGTAGTTCGCGAAATCCACTTAACGAAGGAGACATTATGCCTGCTACTCAATTAACCACTAAAGACCTTTCTCAGCGGCTATCAAAACGGCTGTCGAGTTACAAGATCAAGGATGATGTTGTATCCAAACTCGCCGAGCGCGTGCTCGTCGATGGCTTGCGCATCGAGAAAATCGATGTCTGCACTGTCGGCATCTGCATCGATTACTTCACGGATAGAGTTCCCAAGCTGGACGGCATTCTTTCCAGATTTGATGTCGCACGACTCGAGGTCTTCCCCTACGGCATCATCGAATGGGATCGCTTCCGTGTTCGCGTTGGCTACCACGTTGACGAACTTGCGGGACGCGTCAACGCTGGCGGAGGTCTCTAGTGCCGGCCTCAACCGCTACTGACATGCGATCCGGCTTCTTGCCGGACCGCATTGTACATCTTCACCCGACGCGGCTGTGCAATCTCGCGTGTTTGCACTGCTATTCGGAATCGGGTCCGAAGCAAAAAGCCGCGCTGGGCCTCGAGCCGTTGCGGGAGGCGCTGCCGTTGCTCAAGGCTGAGGGCTACCACCAAATCAGCCTTTCCGGCGGTGAGCCGTTAACTTACGCGCCGCTTGTCCAATTGATTGATCACGCTCACGAGAACGGCTTTCGCGTGACTATGATCACGAACGGCTTGTTCCCTGCCAAACGCGTTGATGAGGTCGTGTCGCGACTCGACGGCGTTGCCATCAGCTTCGATGGACTCGCCGCTACGCACAACCTGATACGTGCGCGTGCCGATGCGTTTGAGCGCTCTTGTGCGACGCTCGCGAGGCTCGCGGATAACGGGCAGCCAGTGGCAGCAGCCATATCGCTGACCCATGAAGCCCTTCCGGACTTGCCAGAGCTCGCTGATCATCTGGTGAGCCTTGGCGCCAGAGCATTACAAGTGCGGCCCGTTGCGCTCGCAGGACGAGCGCGCTCGATGACATACAATTCAAGCTTCACGGCTGCGGATCGTGCGCGATTGTATTTGGTTGTACTGGCGCTGCAGGAAGAGCTCGGAGATGAAGTACGTATACATTGTGATCTGGCTCCGGCGCGCAGTTTGTGGCAACAGCGAAACGCTTATTCGAGATTGCTTGCCACTTGTGAGACAGTTGCGCGTGTGGACCAACCATTGTCCGACCTGATCAATCCTTTAGTAATCAGCGAAACCGGGACGCTCAAGCCAATCGCCTACGACTTCAACTCGTCCTTTGACGTCGCGTCTATCGACACACTGTCGCGCGAACAACTCGCCGATTACAAACGGCACAACTTGCCGGACCTTCAGATGCTCATCGGCATTGCCCTCGCGCAACTAGAGAACAACACAGGACTGATTGACTGGTTTGACTATTGCACCCGCTTGAGCGAACAGCACCCGATCAGATCGCGTCCCAGACGGGCAAGTTAGGCTTCTGAATACAACTGTAGGGGTGGCCCTCTGTGGCCACCCGATCAGAGGGACCAACGCGGGTGAGTCCGATCGGACGGCCACGGAGGGCCGCCCCTACAGTTGTGTTCCAACGTTCACATCCTCTCGACTGCAAAATTGCTATGGGATTGGCAAAGCCTTGATCCAGAAAGTGACCCGGCGAATTCTTGCAGTGACGGTGATTTAGGTTTATAAGAGTCTCAATCCCCGCAAGTTTGAAGTCCCAGTCACCCACGCACAAGGAGGGTCTAATCAATGCATCGTGCCGTCAAGCTTCTTTTAGCCTCCCTAATTTTCACCATTCTCTATGCCGGATCCACGTCCGTTACCCGAGCGGATCCTGTAGTTATCACGCTTACCAGTCCCACTCAGACCTTAGTCGGAGGATCCACCGGAACATTCAGCGGCAGCCTGACAAACGTTAGCGCCGCGCCGGTGACACTCTCCGGCGCACTGATCACTCTCAACATCACAGGCCAGTTCCAGGGCACGTTGGTTGTCCTCAACTTCGCCGACCCTTTTCTAAGCCTCGTGAGCCCTTTGGCTGGTGGTCCAACTACTCTGGCTCCGGGCGCGAGTACGGGAGTGATCCCTCTTTTTACGGTCCAGCTCAGCCCGTTCTTCGTCGGTCCCGATCCGGTGACTGCCAGTGGGCTATTCATCGTCTCTCAGGGAGACGTGTTTATTCCTGCAAACCAACTCGGAAGTGCGAGCTGGAGCGTAACGGTCCTACCAAACCCGAATCCCGTGCCTGAGCCAATGACGGTGCTGTTGCTCGGCGCTGGTCTCGCAGGGATGGCGGTAAAGAAGTTTGGGAAGCGCTGAACAAATGGAACGGGGCGGCCACGGAGGGCCGCCCCTACAGTTCCTTCTCAACGTCTTATGAATACCAGAACCGCTGTTACCGTGCGAGCAACACACTCACAGTGTCGTTTTCAAGATTGCTCGTCACTAAATCCGCCTTACCATCTCGATTAACGTCAGCGAGAGCTAATCGCCACGAGCCTGGTCCACTTCTTATCGTTGCGCCCGCCGTGAACCCGCCGCGCCCGTCACCCAGCATCACGCGCACGCCATCGCCACCAGCCGCAATTACGTCCATCTTGTTATCGCGATTCACGTCGGCGACGGCTGTATGAAAGGCTTTACCACCAAAATCGAATGGCGAAGCTGTCGCTTCAACGAACTCTCCGCGGCCGTCGCCAAGCAAGACGGTTAGCTTAGTCATATCGTGATGAGTCACTACTATGTCAGGTTTACCATCTGCATTGAGGTCGGAGATGACGGCAAACCACGGCTCACCAGTCCGCAACGGTAGCTGCGTAGAGCGAAAGCCGCCTTTGCCGTCGCCCAGGAGCAGAGTCAGCGCACGGCTCAGCGGTAGTTGCTGCGTTCTCAATGGACCAGTTGCAGTAGCAGTCGCAACGATATCGAGGTGGTTATCGCCGTTGACATCCCCAACCGCAAACGGATACGGACTTGGACCAACTGCGAATGGCGAGGCTGGTGCGCGCGTGAAGCCGCCACGCCCATCGCCCAAAGCGATCGACACATCACTATCTGTACTGTTGACGGTGATGAGGTCGAGTTTGTTGTCATGGTTTAAGTCAGCGAAAGCGAGGCCATGGGTGTGGGGATGGTCTCCAGTTCGCATCACGATCGGAGAGCTTGGAGCGGTAGTGAATCCACTGTGGCCATCGCCGAGCAGCAACATAACGCCGTAGCTGTTGTGAGTAGCAACAGCGAGGTCCAGCTTACCGTCGAGGTTTACATCTCCGAGTGCGACTTCGGTAGGAATCTCAGGAATATTCGTCGAGATTGGCACGGCGCCAAACTGTCCATCACCTTTACCCAGCAGCACCGCAATGCTCCGATTCTTTCCGCACGTCACCACCAGATCGGGCTTTTGATCATTGTTCACGTCGCCAATGACTACATTGCCGGCGCCGCCGGGAATTGAAACCGGCGCACCCGGAGCGGGCGTGAATAACGGCTGTTGCACCTCAGGGTTGCTGGCGCTTCCCGACTGGCACGAGATAAAGAGCAAACACAGGACGATTACGGCCAAAGGTAAAATTGAGCGACTGTTGCTGGAGTGTTGCACGACTACTTCCTTTGCACAGCGGTTAACTAAATGAGGGCTTCAAACTCTTAGACGTGCAACAGTTATTTTTTCTTCCAACTGCTGCGCGCAGACGATGGTTAGGCAAATTAAAAGTGTCCGGTTTTTATGGACAAACCCATGCAACTGATATATAAGGCGCTCACGAGACCCTCGCTTCTCTAAAGCCAACCGGCGAGTGTGACGACCATGCCGCTAACAAACCACAAATACCCACCACAGAAAGGATTTAATCATGTTAACCTCAAAAACCGTCATTGCCGTTTTGCCGTTAACACTCCTCTTCATCAGCTCCGCCACGGCTCAAAAACCTGCACGACCTTCGCTGCAGGCCACTCCGGCTTCCAAGGACCTTAGCGCCGAGAAAGTAGTTCGACGGATAAAAAATACAGCAGGTCTCTGTGAGGCTATTCAGAACGCAATCAATGTTCTCCCGCCACAAGGCGGCGAGGTGTTTATGGGCCCGGGTACTTTCACGTGCACCAATCCCGTGGTCATCGATCGCGATAACGTAAAGCTTCGTGGCTCGGGTGCCGGTACGATTCTTCGTTTGGCTGACGGGGCGAATGCGCCGGTGCTCATCATTGGGCAGACGTTGAATGTACCGACAGTGACCCGCAGTAACATCACCGTTTCTGATCTCGTAATCGATGGCAATCGCGCGAATCAGACTTTTGAATGTCTACATGGCGAGTGTTCCGCGAGCAATCCACTTAGAAACAATGCGATCACACTGCGTCGCGTTTCTGATGTCACGATTGAACGAGTCGCAGTCTTCGGCGCACGCTCAGGCGGGTTGGTCAGTGAATTGCTTTGCCGCCGTCTTACGATCACCAACTTCGCTTCGTCTGACAATCATTTCGACGGCCTGGCGGGCTACGAAACCGAGGACAGCGTGTTCACGAAGCTTTACCTGCATCATAATCTTGCTGCCGGTTTTTCCTTCGACATCGCCTTCAACAAAAACTTAATCAGCGATACCGTGATTGCAGACAATGGCAAGGTCGGCATCTTCATGCGCGACGCGCGAGATAATGTATTTCACGGTCTTCAGATCAGGAATAGCGGCGAGCATGGTGTATTTCTTGCTCAAGTAGACACCGACGCCAGCAAACCCGCTGCGGGCAACACATTTATCGGACTGATGGTTTCTGTTTCGCAAGGAGCAGGGGTACGGGTCAACGATCTATCATGCGTGAATAACTCGATCGTGAGCTCACAGTTTGTGGGGAACAGTGGCGGCTGCATCAGTGAGGCCAGTCCCGGTCTTGCGCTCGCGTCAGCAAATATCTGCCGCTGAGAAGCGCCAACGGCGCGAGATATGAATGCCAGGGGCAAGCGCGAAGCGCATCGCCCCTGGTAAAGACAAATAAAACGTATGAGCCCTGAAAAGGGCGAAATAGCCTGTCTGTATTTCGGCCTTTCAGGCCTTAATCTTGTGGGCTCCTGTTAACCAGAGGCGACGCGCTTCGCGCTTGCCCCTGGCTTTCATATATCGCGCCGTTGGCGCCTAGTTGCCGGCTTTCACCTTATCAATCACTTCAGTCGCTTTTTTCATCCAGTCTTCACCGTTGCTACCGAAGCCGATCCCTTCGAACATTATCTTGCCGTCGAGACTGACGACCCAGTTGCGCGGAATACTGTTGACGCCCTGGCCGTCGGCGTACGTCTGACCCAGGAGCACCGGGAAGTTGTATTTGAACTCCTTCATGAACGGCTGGACCAGGCCGACTTCCTCGTCGATGTTCAGCGTGAGCACAACCACGTCTTTCCGGTCTTTCAGTTGCTCGCGAAGCTTTTGCACGTAAGGTAATTCCGCGCGGCACGGTCCACACCACGTGGCCCATAGATTTATAAACGCCACCTTCCCTTTTAGATCCCCGAGCGTCCATTTGCGGCCGTCGAGATCGCTGAGCTCGAACTCCGGCAAGAGCGTGTTCTTTGTGTCCCACGTGGCTATCTCAGCACTTCCGACTTTGGCTTTCGCAGCTTCGGTACGCGCGAGGTAAGCGCTCCAGCCCTGGTCCGTTCCGCCTAATTCTTTCCACAGTCGCTGCGTGTTGGTGTTCAATTCGTCCTTAGCTGAGGGAGGATTCGGACGTAAGATCGATGCCGTCTGATAAGCCATGAGGGCATCGAGTTTGCGCAGCTCCGCTTCCGCGACTTTGCCCACTGCCTGCCAGTAGACCGATTGATTGTAGGCAGCCCCTCGCTTTTGAGGATCGCTCGCCGTCTCCGGAAGTTTCTTGTTTGCGATGTCAGCGAGTTGGGCCAACACCTCGCGTGCCTTGTCGGGTTGTTTCAAACGCGCGTAGGCCTCCGCCATCATGGGCCAACTTTCCAGACGCACAAACTTGACGTTGCTCTCCACCGAGTCGTTAACCTTATAGAGATCCGACGTGGTTCGATACTTTTCAATTTCCTCGATCTCAGCAATTCCCTTCTGAAGCAGCACCGGAATGCTTTCCAGTTTGAAGTCGCGCTTTAAATAGAAGCGAGCTACGGCAACTTCCAATGGCGGCAGCGAATAAGAACCGCCGGAACGATCGTGCGCCGTGGCGTAGCCTTTATAAGCGGCTTCAACGTCGGCGTTCGTTGCCTTATCGAGTTGCGTCAGGGCACGAAGCCTGCTGGACCAGGCAAACTCATCGGTCGGCCATCGCTTAACCCATTCACTGCTGGCGTCTACGACACCCTGTTGATACGCCTGCTTCTCACCTTCTGTGGCTTCGCCTTTCGGATATGGATGTTCGTCGTAATAACGCGATTGGACCATGCGGCGCGCAGTGTCAGAGTTGGGCATCAATCGTATGAGCTCGTCTTCCGCCCAACGTTGATTGGTCTTGTCGCCGGCTTGCTTGTAACCGGATTGCAGTGTCTGTAGCCATTCCCGAGTGCCGAGATTTGCAGCACGAATCTTTTCCAGATCTTTCGCGATCTGCTGTCGCAACGCCGCGTGTTCGGGCACTGGTTTCAGTTTGAATTCGAGCGTCCAAAGATCGTCCCAATGGACGAGATCGTCGCTGCTCGTCGACGACTCGAGCCGCGCACGCAGGCGTTGCGCAGTCGTCGCCATGAGCTCTTTGTCGCCGGAGCGTGAGATCTGCGAGAGGCCGTCGAGAGCATCGGGGCAACCGGCGGTCCACTGCTTCAAGTGCTCTTTCAGCTTCGCCGGATCTCTGAAATTGGGGTAGTTATAAATCTCAGCGAGTTTCACATGCGCCCACGGGAAAGACTGTTGGGCCAGCTTTTCTTCAATCTCGATCGCCTGTTTGGTGTTCTCACCAATCAGTAGACGCGCGTAGAGATACGCCGCCACCACGTCGTTCGGGTTCTTCTCCATCTGTGCGCGATATTCGGCGAGCAGCGGTTTGCGGTCGACGTAGAAACCAGTCAGACGAGCGTCCTGATAGCGTCGCTGCACGAAGAAATCGCCGGGATATTTATTGACTAGCTCCCTTAACATCGTGAGCTGCCGCTCGAGCCGGACTTTATAAGTCAGATCCTCATCGTAGAGTTTGGCGACCTTCTTCAAGTCCTCTTTCACAGCAGCAGGAGCTTCGCAGTAGTTGATCGTAGTTTGTGCAATGGCGATCACGGGTGCGAATGCGATGAAGGCTATGGAAAGGAGCCGGCGGCAGAAAGATGGGAGTGGTCGACGGATCATGTGTAGGTCTCCTTTGACTGTTACGGCTACCGATTTTTGAGGCAAAGCTACGGCGAATCGTACTCCTCATCAGACGCACGCTCAACTAATAAGTTCCCAAAAGTGCCGTCACATATTGACTCGCTCTCGCTTTGAAGCATAAATTTCAGTTGTTACTTACCCTGTCTGCTCGCAAGGAGTCCTTTATGTACAAAAGATTGCTGACATCCCTGGGGTTGCTTGCTGTCTTCAGCGCCGTGGCGCTGGCGCAACAGCCGGCTCCGCCCAAAACACATTTGAAGGTCGGTGACAAGGCGCCCGACTTCGAGCTTCGCGCTACTGACGGAAAGAAGTACAAGCTGAGCGATTTCAAGGGCCAGAAGAATGTCGTACTGGCGATTTATGTGCTCGCGTTCACCGGTGGTTGAACGAAGGAGTTGAAGGCGTATCAGGCTGATATCGCCAAATTCGAAACGAATGAGACTCAGGTTTTTGGAATGAGTGTTGACAGTGTTCCCGCAAACCGTGAATTTGCGAAGCAGATTGGGGTTACGTTTCCGATACTCAGCGATTTCAAACGCACCGTCGTGAAGGACTATGGTGTCTTCAACGAGGAGCAGGGCTTCGGAAATCGCGCCACGTTCCTGATCGATAAGGAAGGGATCATTCGACACATCGACGAAGGAAATGTCGCGATCGATCCGACTACGGTAATCGATGCGTGCAACGTGTTACAGAAGAAGAAGGCTTCACAATAATAACACCTGTGAATCTTGTTAATCCTGTCATCCTGTTAGACAGGATTTCAGGATTACAAGATTTACAGGATATTCAAACAAATCCTTTTATACTCTGCGCCGGAACGAACTCGTCGGGTAGCGTAGTTTTCGAAGTTCAATCTCACCGCCCAGAAGGTTTGCCGGTTTTGTTTATCTCCCTGGGAAAATCTAACTCACCGATCCTTAAAAGCTGATGCAACAACTTTGATGCTCTACACGTACGGTGTGGGTTGATCCGGGCGATCCCATCCAAAAATATGGAAATCACCAAAAAAATCACCGACACCAATCACGAGCAGGTTCTGATCGGACGCGACGACGCGAGTGGTTACCACGGCATCATCGCGGTCCATAGCACAGCGCTTGGTCCAGCCGTCGGCGGCACACGCTTCTGGCATTACGACAGCGAAGACGAGGCACTCACGGACGCGCTGCGCCTGTCTCAAGGCATGACTTACAAAAACGCGCTCGCCGGATTGCCGTTCGGAGGCGGTAAGTCAATCATCATCGGCAACAGTGCGACGCACAAAAGCCCCGCCCTCCTGCGCGCGCACGGACGTTTTGTCGAGACGTTGAAAGGCCGTTACATCACGGCAGAAGATGTCGGGACCAGTCCGGCAGACATGGAGATTGTTCGTCTCGAGACTGAACACGTCGCTGGTCTGATCGGGGGCTCAGGTGATCCTTCACCGTTCACCGCGTTGGGTGTGTTTCGCGCGATCCAGGCGGCAAATAACTTTCTGTGGAGGACAGACGAGCTCGAAGGATTGACAGTCGCGATCCAGGGCTGTGGAAACGTCGGCTACAACTTAGCTAAAGGGCTGCATGAGTCGGGAGTCAGACTCATCGTCGCTGATGTAAATGACGAGAACCTGTTGCGTGTCGTTGAGGAATGTGCTGCCGAGACTGTCGCACCGGATGAGATCTTCAGCGTGCAGGCTGACGTCTTTGCTCCGTGCGCTCTCGGTGGCATTCTGAATGATCAAACAATTCCGGAGCTGAAGGTCCAAATCGTTGCCGGCGCCGCCAACAATCAACTGCTCGAAGAGCGGCACGGGGCCATGCTTCGCCAACGAAGCATTCTTTACGCTCCTGACTACGTCGCGAATGCGGGCGGCATCTTGAATGGCTGTATCGAGCTGCTCGGGTGGGAACCAGACGTTGCATACAGAAAAGTAATCGGCATTTACGATACCGTTTTGCACATCCTCAAAAGCGCGGAAGAAGAAGGCATCACAACAAACGAGGCCGCCGATCGACTCGCCGAAGAACGTTTAGAACGGCCAGAAGAGTGGAACTAACCATATGACGACCGCGAAGACTGCGATCGTCAGCAGCGAACCTACTTTCAGAAAGTCTGTAAAGCGATATCGTCCGGGCGTGTAGACCAGCACACAGGCGGGCTCGAGTGGCGTCAGGAAAGAGCACGAGGCGGCGTAGGTAACCGTGACGGCAAACGTTCTCGGGTTTAGTCCGAGGGCGAGCGCAGTCTTTACCGAGATCGGCAACATGACAAGCGCCGCAGCCTGGTTCGACATGGGTTGTGTAAGAGCGACAGTCATGGCGAAGAACCCGGCGAGTACTGCCAGTGGTCCATAATGGCCCGTGCCTCTCACGATCAAACCCGCGAGATACTGATCGGCCTGAGTCTTCTCCATCGCAGTGCCAAAACTCATCATGCACGCAATCAGGATCAGCAACCGCCAGTCGATCATCTCGTAAACTTCCGACATCCGCACAGACCGTGTCGCCAACAGGATCATGACGCCGAAGAGAACAGCGATCGGTAAAGGAACGAGATGCGTGAGTGAGAAGAAAAGAAAAACGCCGAAAGCGAGTAATGCCCAACGCCGTTTCTCTGGCCGCGGATGTTTTTCAGAAACTTCTTCGAGCAGCAATACGTGACCGTCAGCCGCGAGTGCCTCGGCCTGTTCACGAGTTCCCTGAATCAGGAGCACATCGCCGAACCGCAGTCGCACACGGCTGATTTTCGAAAGCAGATCTATTCCATGACGATTGATGGCTAATACAACGACTCCGTGGCGCCTGCGGAAATCGAGCCGCTTCAATGTCCTGCCGATGAGGTCAGAACCACGCGGCACCATCGCTTCAAACAGCTCTGTGCCTTTACCTTCGAGGTAAGAATCGTTCAACTCGAAGTCTGCTTTGATCTCGATGCCGGCTTCTGCCTTCACTTTGAGGATGTCTTCGGCGCGACCCTGGACCAGCAGGAGGTCGTCGGCCTTTATACGTTCCCGCGCGTTCGGTGCGATCCTGTATTGCTCCGTGCCTCTCAAGATCCCCAAAACAGTTAGATCAAGTTCATCGGGAAAACGAGCTTCAGCTAACGATTTACCTATTAACGGCGAGTTATCCAGCACCATGACTTCCGTTATGTATTGCCTGACGTGATATTGCTCAGTCAGTGACTCGGCCGATTTTCGACGAGGCAGGAGACGCAGACCCAGCAACAACATGTAGAGCATGCCGATGCCGACAATAACCACGCCAACCTTGGTCAGCTCAAACATCGTAAACGGCTGGATTCCGTAACGCGGGAGGGCGCCACTTACCGCGAGGTTGGTTGACGTTCCGATCAACGTGCACGTGCCGCCGAGGATTGCTCCGAACGCGAGCGGCATCAATAGTTTTGAAGGACTGATGTTTCTGCGTGCGGCGATGCCTAACACAACGGGAAGAAACATCGCCGTCGTGGTTGTGTTCTTCATCACGGCGGCGCAAAAGGCGGCGGCAAACATGATCAGCGCCGTCATGCGAAACTCGCTTTCACCGGCGGTGCGGTGCAGACGACGTCCAACCAGATCGATGACGCCGGTCTTTGCGAGTCCGCCCGTCAGGATGAAGAGACCTGCGATTGTGATGACGATGTCGTTGCCGAATCCCGCGAAGGCTTCGGGGACTGTCAACGTGTTGGTGAGGACGAGCGCCATCACGAGGAGAATCGAAACGACCTCGATCGGGATCCGCTCGAGGCTAAACAGAACGAGAGCGACAAACAGCAGCACGAGAACGATGGCAATCTGGGTCGTCATTTATTTGCGTATCACTCCCGGCCACAATCACGCGGGTCTCGGTTCGAAAGCACTGCGTATGCCAGATGAATTGGCGGCTGCGGAACGAACTGTAGGGGTGGCCCTCCGTGGCCACCCGTGCGTGGAACCTCCACCCACGGGCGGCCACAGAGGGCCGCCCCTACAGTTACGTCCGTTGAGCGCCCAAGAAACCCGTTACGTCCGTTGAGCGCCCAGGCCAACCAGTTACGTCCGTTGAGCGCCCAAGTCCAATCCGTTACGTCCGTTGAGCGACCAAGGCCAACCAGTTACGTCCGTTGAGCGCCCAAGGCCAACCCGTGTTACATCCATTGAGCGCCCAAGAAACCCGTTACATCCGTTGAGCGCCCAGGCCAACCCGTTATATCCGTTGAGCGCCCATGACCAACCCGTGTTACATCCGTTACGCGCTCAGGCCAACCCGTGCTGCTTCGCGAGTTTTTTCGGGAGCTTGGATTTCACCAGTTCATACGACTGCTTCACGTAATGCGCCCACTCTTTCCGATTCAGACAGCTCGGGTCCTCAACCAGCACCCACTTATACCGCGCCACGTACGGCGCCGGACGCATCCCCGGCGAGTTCGACAGCTCATCAAACTCCTCCTCCCTCACCTTGAACGAAACCGTCAGCGGCCCCTCCAGCCCCGCCACACAAAACATCTTCCCGGCCACTGAGAAACACAAATCTGCGCCCCACTTGATATCTTCCGTTACCGCCGGCAGCTTCCGGCACATATCACGCAACGTCTCTATATCCATCAGTCCAGCCCTTTCTTCATCAGCTCATAAAGCTTCCGCGTGGTGTTGAGGTTGCGGATGGTCATGTCCTGGCACATTTTGCGGCTCGAGAGCTTGATCATGTTCGTTCGCGTCATGTCGCTGACTTGTGCAGACCACAACAGCGCGCCCGGACGATAGACCACCTCCTCAATGTCTTTCTTCACCTCGAGCTCAGCGAGGATCTTTTCGGAATCGATCGTGTGGCGGAGAAAGATCACGTTATAACGCCAGCCGCTGTCCCCCGTCCACGTTCGCGGTAAACTCTGCACCAGCTTCTCCATCTCAGCAAAACTCCGCAGGACCACTTTGGAATCGAGCTGATACTCCTGCGCCAGCATCTTCTCGATTTTAATTTCCAGCTTCCGTGCGTCAGCTTCCTTCGACTTGAAGATGATGTTGCCGCTGTTGATGTAAGTGACAACGTCGCTGAAGCCGAGCGTCTCGAAGCTCTTCTTCAGTGAGCTCATGCTGATCATGTTGTTGCCGCCGACATTCACGCCACGCAGCAACGCAACAAATGTAGTAACCATTTGACTACCACCCTATCGGGATTTGACAGGAAATTTGCCTCGCTCTATCATCTGCCAACCCAGGCCCCAGAGAAGAGTACCTCCCAAAAGCTGTTTCCTCCCAATCGTCGACGCTCCCAACATAACAACCTGCAACTATCTGTATCTCACTGGAGGTCATGTATGAAGAAAACGCTTGCGGTGTTTGCTCTAGTAGCCATTTCTGTAGCAGTGCTCGTCTTTACTGCGGTCCAGGGTCAAAACGGCGGTCCCAAGTTCCGGCGCACGGGTGCGGAAAAACGAATCGCCAACCAGTACATCGTCGTGCTCAAAGACAACGTTGCCGATGTCGAAGGCGAAGCGCATCGCCTCGCGCGTGATTTCGGCGGCGATCGGAACGGCGGCCATACTTATACTCGCGCTATCAAAGGCTTTTCCGTGCGCATGCCTGAACAACAAGCCCTGCGACTCGCAGACGATCCACGCGTCGCGTTTGTCGAAGAGGACAGCGTTGTCAGCCTGGGAGCGACCCAGACCGGCGCCACGTGGGGACTCGATCGAATCGATCAACGAGATCTTCCTCTCGATGGAAACTATACCTTCAATGCTACCGGAACGGGGGTGAAAGCGTACATCGTCGACACCGGAATCCGCGCCACGCACACGCAGTTTGGCGGACGCGTGATCTCGGGTTTCACAGCCATCAGCGACGGACTCGGTAGTAATGACGGTAACGGACACGGCACTCACGTCGCCGGCACTGTCGGCGGCTCAACTTACGGTGTTGCGAAGAACGTCACGCTCGTGGCCGTCCGCGTGCTCGATTCGAGTGGTAACGGAACAAACTCCGGTGTGATCGCGGGTGTCGATTTCGTCACGTCGGATCATCAGGCGGGCCAGCCCGCAGTTGCGAACATGAGTTTAGGTGGCGGTGCTTCATCCGCACTCGACACTGCTGTCGCGAATGCCGTTGCTGATGGTGTGACTTTCGCGGTCGCGGCTGGAAATGAAACTCAGGATGCGTGCAACGTCTCTCCAGCTCGTGAGCCTAGCGCGATCACAGTCGGCTCAACAACCACGACCGATGCGCGTTCTTCGTTCTCAAACTTTGGTACGTGTGTCGACATCTTTGCTCCGGGCAGCAGCATCACTTCGTCGTGGAACACGAGTGACACGGCGACGAATACAATCTCAGGCACGTCGATGGCTACACCACACGTGACTGGCGTCGCCGCGTTGTTCCTGGAAGTCAATCCGACCGCTTCACCGGCAACAGTGACGGCCGCCATCATCAACAGCTCAACTCCAAACAAGGTCACTAACGCGGGCACCGGATCACCGAACCGGCTGCTCTATTCGTTGTTGACTGGGGCGCCGCCACCGACGCCGACTCCGACGCCAGTTCCGGGAGCAGAGTTGTTGTTGAATCGTGGCTTCGAGTCGGGCAGCGTGAATTGGACCGCGACCGCGGGCGTGATCACAAATTCAACCGGCCAGACGCCGCGAACGGGCTCGTTCTATGCATGGCTCGACGGCTATGGCACGACGCACACTGATTCGCTGTTCCAGACGATCACGATCCCGGCATCGGCGAATACCGTGACGTTGAGTTTCTGGCTGAAGATCACGACGGCTGAAACAACGACGACGACTCAGTTCGACAGGTTGCAAGTACAGGTTCGCAATACCAGCAACACGGTGCTGGCAACGCTCGGGACCTTCTCGAACTTGAACAAGTCAACGGGATATGTGTTGAGAACATTCGATGTGACTGCCTTCAAGGGGCAGACAGTGAGGATCTACTTCCTGGGAACGGAGGACTCTTCACTGCAAACGTCGTTCGTAATCGACGACACATCCTGCACAACGCAGTAACCGTTATTGGATCCGGGTCAGTACCACCCGCGGTAGCGGGTGGGTGCGTAGCCGTGGGGCGCGTAAGAGCTACGCACCCACCCGCTACCGCGGGTGGTACTGACCCGGTCCAAGTTCGAATCAAGATTCTTTACTCACCGCGCCAAGTCACTCACCGCTGCATAAACACCCTCGACCACCATTGCCATCCGTTTGTAATCGAGCTTCTCGGCTGTGTCCTGTGCGGTGTGGTAGTTGCGATTCCGAAAGAACGCCGTGTCAGTGATCATCACGGCGCTGTAACCCGCCTCCCAGTAGTTCAACTGATCAGAAAAATCAACGCCCGGAACAAACTGCGGAGCGTTGATTGAATAAACCGGCAGCGGCGCGGCATTCCGCATCGCAGCTTTCGTCCGCCGCACCAGCAACACATCACCAGGCCGTCCAATCACAGCAATGAAGTTTCCCGTCGACGGGTAAAAAGCGCTCAACACACCGATCGGAAATACCTGGCTGTTCGGCGAATCGAGGAAACATCCAATCATCTCCAGACTGAACATCGCCCTCACACGCACGTTCTGCTGGCGCAGCGACTGAGCATGGACCGAGCTGCCCATGCCGGTCGTGCGAAAATAAGGCGGCTCCTCCAAACTAAACGCAACCAGCTCGACTCGAAGCGGCGGCTGTTGCCGCGCCAACAATCGCGCGAGCTCGAGCAATCCGGCGACGCCGCTCGCGTTGTCGTCGGCGCCCGGCATCGGGCCGGCTGTATCGTAGTGCGCGCCGACAACGATGCGCTCTTCAGTCTCTGGTCCAAAGTGAGCGATCACGTTTCGATACGACCTGCCTTGCACGCGATAAGCTTGTTCCGAAACGAATGCGCCCGTTTGACTGAATTCGTCTTTGATGTAAGCCGCGGCGCGATCGAGGTTCTCAGTGTGACTCACGTCACGTGGAGTTAGTTCGACAGAGAGCTTGTGCACGTGCGCTTCGAGACGAGACGGATCGACTGTTCTTTCTACACGAGGTGTTGCGCGCGAGAGCAGTGGCTGAGTTATCCAGAACCAGATTGCGATCAGCAACAGCAGGAAGATGAGGAGAACAAGCACCATGAATTTACGGATACGGCGACGGCGTTCGGCCTGCGATTGCCATTGTGCTTCGATTGAAGATGCGGTCACAGGCTACGTATTCTTAGCCACAAAAGGCACGAAAGACACAAAAACATTCACTTCCTGTTTTGTGCCTTTTTGTGGCCAAAGTTGACTGACCACGTCAAGCCGTTTAAAAGAATCGGGCATGACTGGAGCCTATGAAGCCGCATACGAAGCGTGGCGGCGGGATCCCGAAAATTTCTGGGCCAAGGCGGCGGAGTCGATTCACTGGTATCGACGATGGGACCAGGTGCTGGATGCTTCACGCGCTCCTTTCTATCGATGGTTCTCAGGCGCCCGGCTCAATACCTGCTACAACCTGCTCGATATTCACGTCGAGAACGGTGGAGCGGAACAAGCTGCTCTCATCTACGACAGTCCTGTAACCGGCACCGTTAAGTCTTACACGTATCGCGAGCTGCTGAACGAAGTGGCGACGTTCGCCGGTGCACTCCACCAACAGGGCGTTGCAAAAGGAGATCGCGTGCTCATCTACATGCCGATGGTCCCGGAAGCAGTGATCGCGATGCTCGCCTGCGCCCGTATCGGCGCGATTCACTCGGTCGTGTTTGGCGGTTTTGCGGCTGACGAGCTAGCCACGCGGATAAACGATGCGCGCCCGAAAGTGATTGTCTCCGCATCGTGCGGCATCGAAGTGAACCGCGTCGTTGCTTACAAGCCGATGCTTGATAAAGCGATCGAGTCGGCGAAGCACAAGCCTGTGCGTTGCATCATCCTCCAGCGTCCTCAACTCGAAGCGCAACTAAGCGCCGGACGTGATCTCGATTGGTCTGAGACCATTGCTGATGCTGAACCCGCTGAGTGCGTTTCGGTAGCTGCAACTGATCCGCTTTACATTCTGTACACGTCCGGCACGACCGGCATTCCGAAAGGCGTCGTACGTGATAACGGTGGTCACCTTGTTGCTCTGAAGTGGACCATGAAAAACGTCTACAACGTCGAGCCGGGTGACGTCTTCTGGTCGGCGTCTGACCTCGGTTGGGCCGTCGGTCACTCTTACATCGTCTATGGACCACTGCTGCACGGGAACACGACTATCCTTTATGAAGGCAAGCCCGTCGGCACACCTGATCCCGGTGCATTCTGGCGCGTGATCTCGCAACATCGCGTGCGCGCCCTCTTCACCGCGCCGACAGCTTTCCGCGCCATCAAACGCGAAGATCACGCGGGCGAATACCTCCGCCGCTACGATCTCACAGAGTTTCGCACGTTGTTTCTGGCCGGCGAGCGTTGTGACCCTGACACCCTCGGGTGGGCAGAAAGACACCTCGGCGTGCCGGTAATCGATCACTGGTGGCAGACGGAAACCGGTTGGCCCATCGGCGCGAATTGCACCGGCCTCGAATTGCTGCCGGTCAAACCCGGATCGTGTAGCAAAGCGGTGCCAGGCTACGACGTCCGCGTACTCAACGATGAAGGCAAGGAAGTGGCTGACAACGAAATCGGTAACATCGTGATCAAGCTGCCTCTCCCGCCTGGTTGTCTGCCGACACTTTGGAACAAAGATGCCGAATACGTCGAGTCGTACCTGGAAAGTTATCCCGGTTACTACAAGACCGCCGATGCTGGTTACAAGGATGAAGACGGCTACTTGTGGATCATGAGCCGCACGGACGACATCATCAACGTCGCCGGACATCGTCTATCAACCGGCGCGCTCGAGGAGGTGCTCGCTGCGCACCGGGATGTCGCTGAGTGCGCTGTTATCGGGGTCGCTGACGAGTTGAAAGGCGAAGTGCCACTGGGATTAGTCGTGCTGAAGCTCGGTGTCGGAAGATCGCAGGCAGAGATCGTCTCCGAGTTGGTCCAGCTCATACGCGAGAAGATTGGACCAGTTGCTTCGTTCAAAGTCGCGACAGTTGTGAACCGTCTTCCGAAGACTCGCTCTGGCAAGATCGTGCGAGGGACAATCAAGAAGATGGCCGATGGTGTTGAATACCGCATTCCACCGACGATCGAAGACGCCACCGTCATCGATGAGATCAAAGAAAACCTGAACGCGTTAGGTTATCCACGTGCAACAACGAATCTTTGACAGTGTAATTCCCATCCTCTAGTATTCGTTGTCACCGGACACTCCCGACATACTGGATTTTGTTTTACCAAAGTCCTCAACCTCTATCTCGAACTCTGCTCACCTGAAGGAAGGAAAATCCTCCTCGCGATCCTGATTTATGGGAGTTTAGTAATCACGCCGCTGAGCTCGACGCGTGTTGGAGATGCTCGGCGATGACCTGCTTGGGTTGTGCGCCGATCAGGCGGTCGATGAGTTGGCCGTCTTTGAAGATGAGCATTGTCGGTATGCTTGCGATCTTGAAGCGCGCAGAGGTTTGTGGGTTCTCGTCGACGTTCAGTTTAGCGATGCGATAACGTCCCGCCGATTCTGCGGCAAGCTGGTCGAGGATCGGGCCGATCATCCGGCATGGACCACACCACGGCGCCCAGCAGTCGACGAGGACGGGGCGTCCTTTTGCCTGCACCACTTCACGTTCAAACGTCTGGTCGGTAATGGTCACCGGCTTGGAATCCTGCTGAGTGGCACTCAACCTCTCTCCACACCGCCCGCACCTTGCTTCACTGGTCGCCAGCCTTGCCTCGTCGACCCGGTTCTTCGCTCCACAATTGCGACAATCAACTACTTGCATAAGCCACCTCTCTCAATCTCAGTTGACTATCACTCAGTCGCAAAATCTTCGCGGCAGTAGTGCGTAAGTTTCAAATTTGCAAATTACGCCGAAGGCGTTCGCTAATTTCAGCCCAGGGTTGGAGCGCAGCGACAACCCTGGGAGCGGAACGTAAAATATATTGACCCCTGAAAGGGTTCGCCAACCGTCGAACCCTTTCAGGGTTTATCGCAAATTAAGTCTTATGTCCCAGGGTTCTCGCGAACGCTCGAACCCTGGGCTGAAATTAGCCAACGCCTTCGGCGTTAAAATCCTAACCGCGCGAGGGGAACGTGCCGCGGGTGTTGATGTAGTAATTGTAGTGCGGCGGCGCGGAGGCACGCAGGTCGGGGAGGGCGAATTGCTCGGAGTCGCCGCCGAACCTTGTGCCCAGCAGGCTGTGGAGTGCGGCGTGGCTTTGAGCCGGCACGCGCGCGCCGTTGCAGAGCAGCAACGTGTCCGTTCGCACTTCGTAAGGCAACGCGATTAATTCACCTACATAACCGTTCCGCGGCAGGTTTGGATCGTTGGCTTGTACAGCCATCAGGTAACGAAGTCCCGCCGGCGTCTTCTCTTGCATATCAGGCAGATTAAAATTCTTCACACCATCACCGCCGAATCGCGCACCCATGTATATGAGCAGTAACGGCGCCTGTTCTTTCGTCAGCGTCTGGCCCGTACACTCCTTCAGATTTTGCGTGCTCGGAGGAGCAATCGAGAGCATCGTCTCGCCGACGATTCCCTCGTAGTAGTTGTCATTAATAACTCCCTTCACCGAGATGCAGTAGTTACAGTTTGGCGGCGCAATCTGACTGAGATCGGGCAGACCAAATGTGTTCTCGCCGTCGCCACCGAATGTAGTCCCCAGCAGCGTGAAGAGCACCTCATGTTCGGAGATCGGAACCTCGCGGCCGTCACAGAACATCCAGCCGCTCGGCTCAAAGTCGTAGGGGAAGAGCGTGATCTTCCCGATCATCGGGGACATAGTTTCCTTTCTGTGATGCCTCTTTGGTGCTGATGAGGCGTAGAGAATGACCGCGTCGATGTGATTGCGCGACGCTGGTCATTACGGGCAGCGAGAGCGGGCGATACTATTTTCTTACACGTGCGAAAGTCAACTCGATGTATGCGGCATGATCTTTGTTATCCGTTCTTTGTCTACTGTGAGAGCGTTGCAGTACAGAACAGAGGGGTACGAATCTGCATGGGAAAATCCAGAGAGTTTGATCGCGATGGCGACCCTGATGTGAAGAAAGTTGTGACCGAAACCGGGCCGCTCGGAATGGTACCGATTCTTTACATCATCGTTGCGGCACTTGTACTGATCGGCATGGTGCTTTGGTGGCGGGGCTAAGGTTAGACAGGATTTACAAGATTTCGCAGGATGAACATGTAAATCCTGTCTGCCTTCACGGACGTGCAGACAGTCGCACAGACGTACCCGTATTTAGCCGACACGGATCGCTCGGTTTGTCCGCCGTGCTGCGATGCGTCGTTGTTCGCTCGTCGAGTTTCACCAGTCCACACTCAAGCTCACTCACACGCAGGCCCAGTCGCTGAATCTCTTCGCGAATCAAAAGGAGCTCGCGATCGCTCGTGCTCGGTTGCGAAACTGTGGGACGCTGTGCAGCAACATATTGCTGAAGCCTGCTGATATTCGATTCGATAGAGTAAAAGCGCTGCTCGAGTAAGCTCAGTCGTCTATCCAGGCTGTTCAGATCCTGCGGGGTCGTTGAGTTATTGCCACGCGAGCTGTTGGCCATCACACCGATAACCGCACACAGCACAATAACCAGCACCAGGTTGGATTGCTTTGAGATATTCATAAACTGTCCCTTCCTTGCCTAACACCTACTCACAATGTGCCGAGACTACCCAAATGGGTAGCACCTTTTCAACTTGCCCAGTCGCGTTAAGCAGACAGGAAAGCCGATCGAGCGGCTACACACGGCATTCAAAAGTTGGGAGGGAGATTATGTCAATAAACAGAGTTGGAGTTTTAACCATCCTCGTTCTTCTTACGTTAACAATCAACATCCACGCACAAACTTCTTCAGTCACCGGAACAGTCACGCCCGACGGCCAGTTTCAATTACAGAACCAGAAGCGCGATCAACTATCGACCGCGCAGGTAAGTACGATGGAGAGTCGCAAAGGTAAATCGAGAATCACTGAAGGCGACGATGCGGTTCGGGAGTCTTCAACTGCACCTCGAGCCGGACGACGAAAGAGAACTTCTCACTCGTGAACGGCAACGATGTGTTGTCGAAGCTGCGTGCGATGGACGTGAGCACGTGGAACTACATCGCTGAAGGTCGCCAGGTACGTCACATGGGACCGATGGCGGAAGACTTCTTCAGTGCGTTTCGTCTGGGGACTGGTAACACGTCGATCGGCGTGCAGGATCTCGCGGGCGTAAGTCTCGCGGCGATTAAGGAACTCGATAAACGGACGAGCGAAGTCGAGCAGCTTCGTGAAGAAGTAAACGAGCTTAAGCAGAGATTAGCGATTCTCGAACAGTTACTGAAGCTTCACTAAGAAATTCGGCCACGGATGACACAGATGAACACGGATTTTCTTATCTGTGTTATCCGTGGAATCCGTGGCTAAAAATTTACGAGTTCCACGCCTGGACAGTCCGGACACTCACCATCAGCAACCACAAACTGGCAACGACAACGCGGGCAGTAGGCGATCGAGTTTTCTTCGCGTTGCGATGGAGCCAGCAATTCTTCAGCCTTTACAAAGCGGTCGTTCTTTAGGCAAACCTTCAGTTGCTCACCTGCAGTCCATAACATCGTCTTTTCTGCATCTGCGTCAGAGACCTCATGCTTCAGCGGATGTTGCAAATCGAGAATGACGTTACGCACGAACTGCTTCTCACCCGATCCCGGCAACACACTCGCGAGCACGATCGGACTGTACTCCGCCAACAAGTTCTTCGTCAGAATGTCAGCCGCACGAATCGAAACCGGCGGGCACAAGATCATCTTCACCAGACTCTCCAAACGCTCCGAAGACTCCGCCGGGTATAACTTCTTGTGCGCGCGGTGAAACATGATCGCGATCTCGATCGCGAGCGCCAACATCACGCCCGCCACCGGAATGATCAAACCAGACAACCCGAAAGCAAACGCAATGCTTGGAGTAAAAACAAACAGGAACATGAACAGGATCACACCCATCTGTTGAATGGGCTTGATTAACTCTTCACTCCTCTGCAACAGTGCCGCAGCCTCTTCCGTCGCAAACTGTTTCAGCACCCACGTCCGCGCCATCCCTTCGCGCTTCGAAGTCGAAGCTTTCACAAGCCCACTGATCATTTTCGCAAGGGAGCGGGCCTGTTTCGCGTTCACACACTTCGTGAATTTTTCACTATTGATAACAAGATAAGCCCCGTCGCTGCCGGAGTTCTTGATCTTGTTGAAAGGCAGAAACTGGCCGGATTGATAAGGCGAATGTGCCTCCGAAGGAAGTGTCTGAAGATTAAAGGCGCAAACACCTGACGGCGAGATCGAGATCGGAGACAGATGCGAAAGATACACTCGACCCGCCGGCGGCAGCGGATTCAAAAACAGAAGCCCGCCGTTCGCATTTCCCATCCATGAAGACGGTACCGTGAGCCGCCAGCGACGTCCCCACGCAGATACAAAAGCAACAGACTCCCGCTTCACCCAGATCACACACTCCGAGAGGTAGAGCAGGACCAGGATGAAAAGTAGTGTTGGACCTTCGCCAATAAAATCGAGAACGTTCACGCGTTCTTATTGCGTGAGAACAGCTTCTTGAAGAGGGCTGCAATACCCGCGACACCAGCCACGAGCAGTTTCCATAACCACTTGAAGGCGCCGGTCTTCACGAGCGCGGCAGTGCCTCCGCCGACGATCAAACCGGTGAGACCATAAGCAGCCGTCTTGTCGCCCGCGCGAAACTCCGCGTAGCGATGACCTTGTTTGAACTCCAACCCGTCCAGCATTGCTTTGAACTTCGGCATGGTCTCGGCCATCACTGCCGGATCAGCGACGAGCGTGACTTCCATCACGCCGCCACGTCCGAGCACGCGCGTGTTGTGATTGATTACCGGCAAACCCTCGCTTTGCGCCCTGATGGCCCATTCGAGGTTGTGTGTGACGTCGTTGTAACGCGGCGTTGTTTCCCAACCGATGATCGTCATAGTCGGCCAGCCACGTTTGACACGTTCTTTGTTGCCGGCTTCAGTGCCTTGCTTGATTGAGTCGAGCAGCGCATTTTGATCGAGAGAGTCTTTCTCGTCATCCTTGACGTAGCCGACGTCGTCGAATTCAAACACTGCATACCAGTCTTCACCGGCAGGAGCGACAAAGCCCATCTCTTTTCCGGTGATGGGGTTGTGGTTCGCTTCCATGATCGTGCGCGTGTCGCGTGCGCCGGCGAAGACGTAACCCTCAGGCACTTTCACCTGGGCGTGTGTGCCGAGGTCGCCGACTGACGGTCCCTTTTGCCATGTCACGCCTTCAAAGCTGGCCCAACCGAAGGTTTCGGGTGTCGGTGACGGCGAGGGTCGTTTACGAGACTGTCCGACGACGATGAGGGCGCAAACACACAACACACTGACCGCAACGAAAATACGCATCTTCATTTTGTTAGATCCTCCTGGGCTACCTGGACGGGAAAATAACGCTGGCTAAAAGGAGTGGCGAGATTCGAGTTCGCCCGTGGTCGTGGAGGAGTATAGCAACCTTCGCGCCCCTTCGCGACAGATTTGTGGACGCGGTGGACTACAACACCGTGGAAACGTGATGCCGTGATCATGTGAATGCGGTGGACTACAACTGTAGGGGTGGCCCTCTGTGGCCACCCGTGCGTTGAGATTCCACGCACGGGTGGCCACAGAGGGCCACCCCTACAGTTGTAGTCCACCGTATTCACACCCCACACCGATTTGCGTTCCACGGTTGTAGTCCAACGTATTCACACCCCACACCGATTTGCGTTCCACGGTTGTAGTCCACCGTATTCACACCCCACACCGATTTGCGTTCCACGGTTGTAGTCCACCGTATTCACATCCCACACCGATTTGCGTTCCACGGTTGTAGTCCACCGCGTCCACACCCCACACCAATTTGCGTTCGATGGTTGTAGTCCACCGCGTCCACACCCCGGACCGATTTGCGTTCCACGGTTGTAGTCCACCGCGTCCACACCCCACACCGATTTGCGTTCGATGGTTGTAGTCCACCGCGTCCACACCCCGGACCGATTTGCGTTCCACGGTTGTAGTCCACCGCGTCCACACCCCACACCGATTTGCGTTCGATGGTTGTAGTCCACCGCGT
>Ga0081539_10001280_pt1 | contig 44281 bp, 28 predicted proteins | sample TabmetS4T2R2_FD_71023 | JGI IMG/M metagenome (GOLD analysis project Ga0081539, IMG submission 71023) | Tabebuia heterophylla rhizosphere microbial communities from the University of Puerto Rico - S4T2R2 | ecosystem: Host-associated > Plants > Roots > Rhizosphere ... | reverse complement strand
CCCATCCGCGGGGTGATGTCGTGGTAGCCCTTCACGCTCACCGTCCGCTCGAACGAGATCGGCGTGGGGTTGAAGATCGACGTCGCCGTCGTACCGTTTCCCTTTTCCGGCGCCCAACTCCTGGCGTGGTCATAACGCACCGCGCCCTGCAACGTGAGTCGACCCAAGGTCCATTGGTCCTGAGCAAAGAGTGCCGCGGTCATCGTGCGGTCGGTCGTATCCCATCGCGGCGCGATGAAGTAGCCGAAACTGACCGGCACACCGCCGTTGAACGTGTAGCGGAGCTGCGAGTCGTTGGAGACGCGGCCACTGGTCTGTCTCAGGCTGGATCCGAGGTAGCCGACCTTGAAGTTGTGCGCTCCGGTCACGTGGGCGGCCGATGCGCGCCACTGCAGCGACGTCGCATCGTTATCGGCAAACGCGTGACCCGCCGGGTCGTAGAGCCCGCGATAGTTGAAGTTGGCCAGCCCGTAGATCGTCGACTGCTCCGTGACAGGAATCAGGTCCGTCAGTCCATCGGGCGGCACCTGTCCGAAGCCGGCAAACCGGTAATGGAATCGCGAGAATCCAGCGTCGAGGAGCATCCTGCTCGACAACGGCGACGACCACGTGGCCTGCGTGACGTAGTAGGGCAGATCGTGGTAACCGGGATACGACTCGGGCGAGCTCGTGGCCGTGCCGACCGCAATCCAATCGTCCCCGCGCTTCCGGCAGCCTTCGCCGCTTTGTGTGAGCGTCGAGCCCTGACAGCGATACTGATCCTCCTGCGAGAACGTCACGCGATTGCGCGCCGTCAGCTGGTCGGTCAGCCGCAGCGAGAACACGTCGTACCGTGAGGCGTTCCGCGTCGCCACTCCCAGATCACGAGCGTAGTCCCAATGCGTCGGATCGCCGGCGTACTTGTTGGCGTACGCTCCCGATACCGCCGTAGTCTGCCCGAAGCTCCGCGCGGTCCCGAAGAACCAGAGCCGGTCACGCAGGATGGGACCGCCCAACGAGCCGTTCATGTCGAAGGCGTTGATCAGCGCGGATGGTTCGAGAATTCCGATATTCCGCAGCGCATCGTCGACGTTGTTCGAGCGAGACCATTCACCCGCGCCGCTGTAAAACGCCGATCCGGCGAACGTATTGCCTCCCGAGCGAGGCACGAGGTTCATGATCGGGCCGCCCGTTTCCGATTCGCCCAGCCCGCCGGATACGAGCACCTGGATCTCATCCACGTTGGCAACGTCGTAGGCCAGCGACGAGACACCGGCGCCCTGGCCCGGCTCGGTCAACAGCAGCCCGTTCACCGTGATGCGCCCTTCATTCTGACGCCCGCCGTGTGCGGTGAAGCGATTGATCTGCCCCGCGTTGGTCTCGGCGCCAACACCGCCAGTCGGCATCAGCGAGGGAATGTTGGAAAGGATTCCAGTGTAGCTGCGCGTCGCCGGCAGTGTGCGGATCACTTCGTTGTTCAATACCGTTTCGTGTCGGGTGGTCTGCACGTCGACGACGGGCGCTTCTCCGGTCACCGTGAGCGTTTCCTCGAGGCCTCCCACTCGCAACTCGATATCGATACTGACGACGCCCGAGCCCGATAGCGTCAGGCCATCACGCACGACTCTCGAGAATCCGGTCAACGCGTACGTCACCGAGTAGATACCCGGCGGCAAATCGGTGATGCGGTACTGACCCGACCCCTCGGTGGTGGTGCTGCGGACCTTGTCGATGAGGGCCGGGCTGCTCGCTTCGACTGTAACGCCCGGCAACACGAGGCCTGAAGCATCCCGAACGACGCCAGCCAGCGTCGCCTGTGCGCTGGCGACGACGGGGACAAGGAGGATCACGAGGAGAAAGAACGATCGCGTCATCAGCCTCATTGACATACCTTTCTATGAGTGCTGCGTGTAGTCGCGCGGAGCCGTTCGGTCCGGCCCGAAGATGCGGCACATCCTACACCCTGACGCTCGCGCGCGGTCTGGAAGTCGCGGAAGTGAAGTCCTTATCGCTCGCCGGGCAGTCCCGAATAATCCGCCCTTGCCCGCATCGCGGCGACGTCGGCTTCCATCCGCGCCACCAACTGCTCGAATCGCGGGTTGTTCCGGAGTGGCATCCACATCGGGAGCATGCGAGCGGTGCGCGGATCCGTCCACCCAGCCTGGTAGGCGCGCTCCAGCCAATCGAGCGCAGTCGGCACGTCACCTCGGATTGCATGGACCGTGGCGAGCTGGAGTCGCGGAAACGCCCAGTCGGCACCACTCCTGATCGCTTCCTCGCTGGCGTCCTGCACTTGATCCATCAGCGCAGACGCCCGGGCCGTTTGACCCTCCTTGTGCAGCTGATAGGCATCGAGGAGTTTCACCGAGTGCCAAATGAGCTCGGTCGGAGCGTCGGCCGACTCCGCCAGCAGTGGCTCCGCCAACCGCCGCACATCGGGTGCCCCCGTAATCGCGGCAACCTCGAGACGAGTCACCAACGCTTCGACGTTGGTGGGCGCGCTGTCCACGGTGCGCCGGATGCGTTCGAGCGCGGCCTCGCCGCGCCCGCGACGGAGGTCGAGGTACGACAGCAGGAACTGGAGGCGCGCCGTCGTGGGAAACCTCAGCGCCGCGGCCGACAGAAATCGCTCGGCGCGGGTGTCGTCGTCGAGCCACACCAGGTGCTGACCGACGTGATAGTAGGCCGTCGACTGGTTCGGTATCAGCAGGAGCTGGCGCTTCGCCGACTGCAGCGCTTCGTCGAATCGGCCGGCGGTCCCCAGTGCGTTACCGTAGTCGGCGTGCCCGAACGCGAAACTCGGATCGAGGATGGTGGATTTCTGCAGCGCCTCCAGCGATTCACGCAGGCGACCAGCCTGATACAGGCCGAGACCGAGCGCATGGTTCGCTTGTGCGAGCTGCGGATCGATGGCCAGCGCCTTGTGCGCGGCCTCGATACCCTTGGCTATTGCCGTTGTATCGCCGAACGAGGCGAGAAACTGATAGTGAGCCGCCATCCGAGTGTAGGCGAGCGCAAACTGCGGATCGAGCGCGACCGCCTGATTCAAAAGGTCGATCTTTTCGAGCAGCTTCGCGCGGGTGCCTCCCGGCATCGTGCGTTCCCGGATGAACAGTTGATAGGCGGCGACGCTCGCGGTCGGCCGTTTGCCGACGCGCGCCTGCTCCTCGAGCGTCACCGTCGCCTGCAACGCGTCCGCGATGCGCAGCGCGATATCGCTCTGCGCGCTGAAGACGTCGACCCCCTCGCGGTCGTATTGCTCCGACCAGATCACCTGAGCGGAACGAGCGTCCATCAGTTCCACGTTGACGCGCACACGTGACCCGTTCTCGCGGACGGTGCCGGTCACGAGGCTGCCGATCCCCAGCTCCTTCACCATGCCCGGCAGATCCGAACGGCCACTCTTGAACGCTGCGACCGCCGTCCGTCCGACGATGCGAAGAGCGCTCAGCTTCGACAGCTGACTCGTGACCTCGTCGGTCATCCCCGCGGCGAAGTACCCCACTCCGCCATCGCGCGTCACGTTCTCGAATGGCAGCACGGCGAGGACCCAGCGCGGGTCCCGCGCAGCGGCTGCGGCCGCCGGCGGTTTCGATTCGACCGCCGGAGCGTCGCGGCCTGCCGTCCACCACAACGCCCCGGCGCCGGCGATGACGAGAGCGGCGATGCCTGCGGCGACCGCGCCGCGTCTGTCACCCTGCAATGGAACCCGCTGAGGACCGCGCTGCTTGGCACCAGCATCGGTCAGGTTCTCGAGCGCGAACACCAGATCCCGCGCGTTCTGGAAGCGGCCCTCCGGCGCCTTCTCGAGGCAGTGCATGATCAGCCGATCGAGCGCGGGCGGAATGTCGGGGGCCGATGCCGCCAGATCCGGCGGATTCTCTTTCAGGATGGCGTGAAGTGTCTCGATGCGGCTGTCACCAATGAACGCGCGCCGCGCCGACACCATCTCGTAGAGCACGCAGCCGAAGGAAAAGATGTCGGAGCGCTCGTCCACCCGCGCGCCACGCGCCTGCTCGGGCGACATGTAACCGACCGTTCCCAGCAGCACGCCACTCTCTGTGAGTCCGAGCCGCGTGGTCTCGTCCGTCGTCTCCGGCGCCGGCTGCGTCGCCAGTCCGAAGTCGAGGATCTTGATCTGGTTGTCCGCGGTCACGAAGACGTTGTCCGGCTTCAAATCGCGATGCACGATGCCTCGACCGTGGGCGGCCGCGAGGCCTCGCGCGATCTGCACGGCGTACTCGACGGCGATCCGCACCGGCAGCGGCGACGTGCCGATGCGCGATCGCAAGGTCTCCCCTGCCAGCAACTCGGTGGCCGCGTACGGGGTGCCGTCGTGCGTACCGACATCGTAGATGGCGACGATGTTGGGGTGAGACAGTGCGGCGACCGCCCTGGCCTCGCGATCGAACCGCTCGCGAAACTGCGGATCCGTCGCGCTGCCATGCAGGATCTTGATCGCGACCTGCCGATGCAGACGAGTGTCCCGCGCACGATAGACCTCGCCCATCCCTCCCGAGCCGATCAGTGACTCGATTTCGTATGGGCCGAGCCGCGTGCCAGGAGCCAGCGCCATTGGTGCGGGCGTCGATTTTATAGCGGACGCGCGACCTCCGGAGTCTTGGGCTGGGGAGTTGAACGTCGATCGCTCAGGTGCGTCAGAAGCTCACGGTGACGTTCAGTCGCGCGTGCCGCGGCGTGTAGGTATGTGGCGGACGAGATCTTCTTCTGCGGTACCGGAGCGGAGATTCAACCCGTCAGCGAGGTCAACGGCTATCGCGTCGGTGACGGCCGCATCGGTCCGCTGACGCGACGCATCGAAGCGGCGTACCACGATATGGTTCGCGGACGTTCCCCGCATATGCATTGGCGCAGACCGGTCGACGGTACGGTCGCCGCGGGGGCGCGGTCGGGCTTTTCGCTGATAAGCGATATCAACGGATTTTATCGTCGCCGCGTTGTTGCAAAGGCACGGCAGAAGGGACAGACTACCGCGCGATTACGTCCTGGCCACGACTAACGCCGATCGCCTGCGGGCTCCGGAGGAGCGATGATGCGCAGATGGATCCGTACACTCACGACACTGGCGCTGTCACTCGTGGTTCCTTCGCTGGCATTTGCGCAGGCGCAGATCACGGGTACCGTCACCGACACGTCCGGTGCCGCGCTGCCGGGAGTCACCGTCGAGGCGTCGAGCGCGGCCCTCATCGAGGGATCGCGCGCCGTCGTCACTGACGCACAAGGTCAATATCGCCTCGTCGATCTGCGTCCCGGCCTCTACGCCGTCACGTTCACCGTCTCAGGGTTCAGCACCTTCAAACGAGATGCGATTGAGTTGCCGGATAACTTCGTCGCGACGATCAACGCGGAGATGCGGCTGGGGAGCCTCGAAGAAACGATCGTCGTCACCGGCGCGTCGCCCATCGTGGACGTCCAGAGCGTCCGGCGAGTCACGGTGCTCGGCGGCGACACGCTCAGGGAGTTGCCCGTCGCGCGCACGTACGGATCGCTGCTGCAGATGAACCCGACGGTGACCGCCACCGAGAACCGCGACGTCCAGACGACTCCCGGTCGGCAGTTCTTCAGCGGCGCAGGGGGCCGCGCGAACGAAGGCCGCATCGAAGTCGATGGCCTCAGCGTCGGGCCGCCGACGGCCGGCGGCGGATCCAGCAGTTACAACGCGGACGTCGGCAATGCGCAGGAAGTCACGCAGACGAGCTCCGGCGGTCTCGGCGAAAGCGCAGTAGGCGGACCCAGCATCAACATCATTCCGCGCACCGGCGGCAACGCCTTCCGCGGCTCGATGTTCGTCGCCAACGTCAGCGACTGGATGGTCGGCGACAACCTGTCGCAGGAGTTGATCGTTCGCGGCCTTCCCCGCTCCGGTGACATCGAGACGCTGTGGGATTACAACCTGGGATTGGGCGGGCCGATCGCCAGGAACCGCGTGTGGTTCTTCACGAACCTTCGTGACCAGGGTGCCTATCGTTCCATCCCGGGGATGTATGCCAACCGCAACGCCGGCGATCCGACGAAGCGCACGTACGAGCCGGACCTCGATCGCCCGGCGAGAGGCGCCGGGAACTGGCGCACGATGAGCCTTCGGCTCACGAATCAGTTGACCCCGCGCAATCGCGTGGGCATTTTCTGGGATGAGCAGATCCCGTGTCATGGCGGCAGCTGGGCGCCGGACGTAGAGGCGTGCCGGAAGCCGAAGAACAACTACGTGCTCGGTGGCTCACCGGGCTCGTCGTCTCCGTTTTCCACGGCGATCATTGCTCCGGAAGCGTCGTCCTATTCAGGGTCGAATCACCTGCGCGTTCAGCAGATGACGTGGACGTCGCCGCTCTCGAGCCGCGTCCTGATCGAGGGAGGATTCGGGACGTACCTCAATTACTGGGGCGGCGCTGAGATTCCTGGCAACCCGACCCGGGACATCGTCCGGGTGGTGGAACAGTGCACCAATGGCTGCCCGGCCAATAATGGAATTGCCGGACTGACGTACCGGTCGCAGAACTGGGCCGACAACGTCCAGAAGCAGACGAACTGGAAGACATCTTTCTCGTTTGTCACGGCTCGCCACAACCTGAAGTTCGGCTACCAGGGATCGTTCAACTACACCGATGGACATCCCAATACGAACTCGCTCAACCTGCAGTACCGCGTCGACAACGGAGTGCCGAACCAGCTCACGCAGAACATGTCTGGCGCCTACACGACGAGGAATCGGGTTCCAACGACCGGCGTGTACTTCCAGGAGCAGTGGACCGCGGGCCGGGTGACGTATCAGGGCGCGCTGCGATACGACTACGCGTACAGCTACTTCCCGGAACAGCGGATTGGAGTGAACCGCTTCCTCGCCGCTGAAGTCGTGATTCCGAGCATGCGAGGCGTCACCGGCTACCACGACCTGACGCCACGAGGAGGCGTCGCGTGGGACGTGTTCGGAACCGGCAAGACGGCGGTGAAGGTCAACGTCGGCAGGTACCTGCAGAACGCCGTCGCCGATAACCTCTATTCGGGCACCAATCCGCTCGGAAGCATCCCCATCAGCGTGACGCGGTCCTGGATCGACGCCAATAACAATTTCTCGCCAGACTGCAACCTGGTGAACCTGCGCGATCAGGATCTTCGTGGCGTCGGCGGTGACGTCTGCGGGACTGTCAGCGACCTGAACTTCGGGACCCCGGCCCCCAGCATCAGGTACGACCCGGCACTCCTCGGCGGGTGGGCCGTCCGGCCGGGCGACTGGCAGGTCGGCGCTTCCGTGCAGCAGGCGGTCCTGCCGCGCGTGTCGATCGAAGCCGGTTACTACCGTCGCTGGCTGGTGAACTTCTCGGTGGAGGACAACCTGGCGGTCACGCCGCAGGATTTCGACAGCTTCAGTGTCACCGTGCCTGACGATCCGCGGCTGCCGACGGCAGGAAAGACGATAGGTGGCCTGTACGACGTGAAACCGGCCAAGTTCGGCCAGTCGGACCGATACGCGACGCTGGCGAAGAACTACGGTGGCCAGACGCAGATGTACAACGGCTTTCTGACGACGGCCTCCGCGCGGCCGACCGACACCCTCACGATGCAATTCGGCATGAACCTGGGGAAGACGCACTTCGATACGTGCAACCTCCGTGCGGCGCTGCCGGAAACGGCGCCGCTGAATCCGTACTGCGAATCGACCACGGGCCTCGAGGCGCGCATCACCGCGCTCGCGGCGTATCTCGTGCCGAAGGCGGACGTGTCGGTGTCGACGACATTCCGCAGCGATCAGGGCCAGCCGCTGGAAGCGAACCGCGCGTTCGCCACTGCGGAGGTCGAAAGGACGCTGGGGCGCCCGCTGTCGGGCGGCACGAGGAACGCGACGGTCAACCTGATCGAACCCAACAGCATGTACGGCGACCGGCTGAACGTACTGGATATGCGGTTCGCCAAGGTTCTCCGTTTCGGTCGAACGCGCACGAACGTGGGGTTCGACGTGTACAACATCCTGAACCGCAATCCCGTCATCACGAACAACTTCACGTTCGTACCCGGCGGCACGTGGTTGCGGCCGAACTCGATTCTGTCGGCTCGCTTCGTGAAGTTCAGCGCCGTCATCGATTTCTGATTCTACCGACCATCCACGGTCACGCGGTCGGCCCACGTCAGCGCACCTGGCAGCGCATCGATCAGGATGTCCGCGTGGCTATTTCACAGGATGAGACTCCCCGCGACCAAACTCTGTCCGTCGCTTTGCCGCCCGCGATCGCGCTGCCGACCGCGCCGCAGGAGGATTCACACGACACCCCTCGGCACCGCGATGCCCGATAATGTGCTTCGCACGCCCTGGCCACTCTCACGCCACCTCTCGATTTCGTGCCGTGAGGACCGGACCTCGAGACGCGCACGTGCGATGGACCTGCACCTGTTCGATTTGAACCTGTTGGTCGCCCTCGACGCGCTCCTGACCGAGCGCAATGTCACGCGCGCCGGCAACCGGCTCAATCTGAGCCAGTCCGCCATGAGCGGTGCCCTCGCCCGTCTCCGCCATTACTTCCAGGACGAACTGCTCGTCCCAGTGGGGCGACAGATGGTGCTGACGCCCATGGCCGAAGGGCTCGTCGCGCCAGTCCGCGACATCCTGCTCCAGGTCCGCGGCACGCTTGGATCGAAGCCGCGGTTCGATCCCGCGACGTCCACACGTCATCTCTCAGTGGCTGTCAGCGATTACGTCACCGAGATCCTGATGGCGGACGTGCTGCGGTCCGCACGCGGTCAGGCTCCGCGGATTACATTCGAACTGCGTCCCATGGGCCGCCGCGCCGGCGAGGACCTCGAGAGCGGCGAGCTCGATTTTCTGATCGCGCCCGAGGGGTACGTGTCGTCATCGCAGCCGGCGGAGGTTCTCTTCGAGGACACCTTCACCTGCGTCGTCTGGTCGGACAACAAAGCTGTCGGGAAGACCATCACGCTCGAGCAGTACCTTGACCTCGGACACGTCGTGGTCAACGTGGCGGGCAACGAGCCGCCGATGAACTACGACGAGCAGTTCCTGCGGCGATCAAATCTGAGGCGGCGGATCGAGATTTCGGTGCCGGTGTTCAGCATGGCAGCGCAGCTCGTCGTCGGCACCGATCGGGTGACGACGATCACCACGCGGCTCGCGGAGAAATATTCGGGGATTCTACCGCTGCGGTTGCTGCCGCTGCCGATCGCCATGCCGCCGATGGTCGAGATGCTGCAGTGGCACAAGGTGCACGAGTGCGACCCTACACATCAGTGGTTTCGCGGCCTGTTGAAGACGGTTGTGCAGGCACTCCCGTCGCAGCCGCCCGCACTCCCGCGCCGCCGCGCCGCACGCATCAGCGGACATTCGTGAGGCTGTCGTAGACGGCCGTCACGAACATCTCGGTCGTCCATCTGCCGTTGTTCGCGCCGTACTGTGTGTCGTAGTCGGCCGTGATGCGCGCGGCTTTGACCTGTGCCAGCGTCGCGCCCGCGTCGAGCATCGCCTTGACGCGATCGCGGATGATCACCACCATGTCCCGGTATTCCACCACCTCGTGCTCGTCGGCGAGATAGCCGTGGCCCGGCACGACGTAAGTACCCTCCTCGCCCTGATGCCTGAATACCGTCTTGTTGAGAATCTCGTTCAGCGCCCGCGTACGCGCTGAACCCGCCGTTCGCCCTCGGCGCCCAGGTGCGACTGCCCCTGCCGTTCATTCCTCCACCCGTGTTCCCGACGCCCAATCCGGCGGCGTCGCAAATCTCACAGAGCCAGGCGCTCGACCTCGACATGAAGGACTCGCCGCGCCTGCAGCAATGGAACGTCAACGTCCAGCGCGAGGTCTTGCGCAATACGAGCGTGACGGTGGCGTACGTGGGAAGCCGCGGCGATCATCTGCAACGCCAGCGGGACACGAACCCGGTGTTGCCGGCAACGCTCTCGAACGGGACGGTGGTCTACGGCTCGCGCGCGGGAGCGCAAACGATCTCCAATCCCCGCCTCAACCCCGTGTTCGGCGCGCTGGTCAGCGCCAACTCCTACGCCGAGTCCAACTATCGGTCGCTGCAAGTCGCGGTGAACCGCCGGTTCACGAGCCATCTGCAGTCGCAGCTGTCTTACACGCTGTCGCGGTGCCGCGATACGACGTCGGGGAATTCGCCGTTCGAAGGGGGGACCGCCGCCACTGACCCATACAACGAACGCTACGACTACGGCCCATGCCTGGTCGATCGCACGCACAACCTGCGCGCGAGCGCGATCTACCAGCTGCCGTTCCAGTCGAACGCCCTCGTATCCGGATGGCAGGTGTCGGGAATCGTCAGCGCGGTCAGTGGCGCGCCATTCACGCCACTCATTGGCTTCGATCAAGCGGGCCTGCAGACCGGTGGAACGCAGCGCCCCAACCTGGCGTCCGGTAAATCGCTCGATGACGCGGTCACCGGAGGTCGGCTCGATACGGTCTGCGGATGCATCGTCACCTATTTCGAGCCGACCTTCTTCACCCTTCCCACGGCGGGTACGCTCGGCACCGGCGTCGATCGGGATTCGCTGCGCGCCCCCGGGCTGCTGAACGTCGACCTGGCAGTGAGCAAGAACGTGGATCTCGGAAAGGGATCGTACCTGCAGCTTCGGGTCGAGGTGTTCAATCTGTTCAACCGCGTGAACTACAGCGCGCCGAACGCGGTGATCTTCATCGCCACACCGGACGGCGGCGCAGCGTACAACCCCAACGCAGGCCAGAGTACGTCGGCAGGTCCGCCGCGGCAGATGCAGCTCGGAGCGAAGCTGGTGTTCTAGCGCACGCGAACGCTGCCGGCTGTCTCGCACTCAGAGGCGTGAGACCACGGAGGCCGATGACACGGAGTCACAAAAAAAATGCTGAAACATCTCCGTGTTCTCCGTGTCGGCCTCACTTCGTGGTTGGCTGAGGCCAGTTTCATTTGAGCTGCTTCGCGAACTTCTCCCCTTCGGCACAGACTTCGTCGATGAGCTCGGTATCGGCGGCGAACTGCTGTCGCAGGTTCACCGTCCACGGCTTCGTGTAGGCCTTCGGATCGTCGACGGTGAGCTCGATGTCGAGATGTCCAAAATCGATCCGCCGGATACGTTCACGAACCTTCGCCGCCTCGGTGATCACGCTGCCGTCCCAATCGATCCACAGATCGTCGCGAAACCCGATCGTGTCGATCACCAGGGTGTCCCCGGACCACGCGCCGGTCGAATAGCCTTGCCACGATGGATTCGGCGCCGCCGGCAGTGGACGGCCATCCGAGAACACCTGGCGGTAGATGCCGTTGTCCTCGTTCAACATCACCAGCAGATCCGGTGTCTGGACGAACTTGAGATAGTGAGGCAGCCCGTACGCGCGGAGGAACGGATCGGGAAGGCACCGGATGTGCGGGTCGTCGATGGCCTGGTTGGCCGTGCGCTGCTCGACCAGCGCCGCGAGCCACGGTTGATAGGGCAGCCCGCCTGGAATGTCGATGCCGATGTTGATGCTTTGCCGCGAGAAGCTGGCGGTCCGCACCGGACACGTTCGCGAGCGAGGAATCAGCTTCAGCAGCTCGCTTACGCTCGCCGTGCCGCGGATGACACAGGCGGGCTCTGCGGTCATCCACACGCCGGACAGGTCCGGCTTTCCATCGACCAGCCGCGGAGCCGGCGCTGACAAGTCGACATCTCCCTTCGACGTCCGCGGCGCCCGTGGGCTCGGGTAGTCGAACCACTGGGCGCTGCTGGCCGTTCCGATGAAGAGGAATATGAAAAGAGTCGGTGTCGCCCGTGTACGCATGAGTGACCAGATCACGGAGTAATTCTCCATCGGTAATCGTCGGAGGGTACACGCGAACGTCCATCGATAATCGCGATATCCGGTATCGGCGAACTCGATGGCCGCTCGCCACCACGGACGGGCGCATTGCCATTACAATCCGCGAGCTCACTTCAGTGAACCACCTACGCCGAAGTTCGCGTGAGCTGAGAACCACGGAGCCAGGGCCGACACGGAGAACACGGAGAAATCCGAAAGAATCTGCTCCGTGAACTCCGTGTGGTTGTTCTCCGTGGTCTCGACAGTCGAGTCAGGTTTCCTCGCGAAGGGTGATGCGATGCACAAGCGGGTCGTGGTTCTGTTCCTGACGATCGTCATGGTCACCGCGCTGGTGATTGGGTTGATGGGCCAGGGATCTGCACCGGGCATGCAGCTGGTGACACGCGCCGCAGAGGCGCTCGGCGGACGGGACCGCGTGATGAGGGTCAAAACGCTGCAGGTCGTCGGCTACGGAGAGCTGGCCTACATGAACGGCGGCGGCAACATCAGCGCCGATCCGGCAGCCCCTCAGAAGTGGCAGAAGGTGCTCGAGTTCACGCGCACGATCGATCTCGAGCACGCGCGAACGCGAGTGCAGCAGCGGGTCAAGATGGACTTCGTGTTCGCGTCCACCGTCGGCCAACTGGGGCTCAATCGCACCAATGAAACGCTCGACGACGACATCGCCTATGACATCGGCGCGGGATTCCTCGCGGCTCCCGAGACGGGAACGCCGCAGCCACGCCTCGCAGGCGCAGCGGCGGCGCGGCAGCGCCGCGTCGAAATGCTCGCCCACCCGCTGACGATCGTTCGTGCCGCGCTGGATCCAGGAACCACGCTGTCGAACGTCCGCATGCAGGACGGCCTGCGGCTCGTGGACGTGACCGTGCGTCAGGGCGACACGATGACCCTGGCCGTGAATGCGACGTCGTCTCTGCCGGCGTGGGTCAGTTACGTCGGGCCGAATGCCAACCTGGGCGACGTCACCTATCGAACCGCGTTCACCGGCTATGAGCCGGAGAAGGGCATCCAGCTGCCGACCGGCATCGCCACGACGATCGACTTCCGCAACGTGGTGCAAAGCAAACTCTACGTCGATCGCAACATCGTCGACGGGCCGATCGACGACCTGAGCGCGCCAGCATCAGTGCGCTCGGCACGTCCGCCACAGGGTGCCGCTGGCGCAGCCGCCACCAGCCTGAAACCGATGCGGGTCGCCGACCACGTGTGGTTCATGAACGGAAACACCTTCTTCGAGTTCGACGACCACCTCACCATGGTCGAGGCCAATCGCCCGGACGCGGCACTGCGGCCCATCCTCGATGTCGTCAATGCGCTCGTGCCCGGCAAGCGGGTGACGCAGGTCATTCAGACACACCATCACTTCGACCACAGTGTCGGTCTTCGCGCGGCCGTCGCCGAGGGGCTGACAATCATCTCGCGCCGGGGAAACGAGGGCATCTTCCGCGAGATGGCGTCGCGGCCGGCGACGCTGTTCCCCGACGCACTCGGCCGCCGCCCCAAGCCGTTGAAGTTCATCTCGGTCGACGATCATCTGAAGCTGAAGGACTCGACGAACGAAATCGACATCTACCACATCGTCGGCAACTACCACATGGCAGACGGTGTCATCGTCCACGTGCCGGCGTCGAATCTGCTCGTCGAAGCGGATCTCACGACTCAGGAGTGGGACTTCAACTGGTGGGGCGACAGCCTGATGAACAACATCGACTACCGCAAGATCAAGGTCGATAAGGATCTCCCTGTGCACGCCCAGCAGCCGTACCCTCTGCCGGAAGTCGTCTCCGCGATCGAGAGACAGGTCCGAAATGCGCAGGCGTTCTGCCGTCGTGCCGCCGAGGCTCAGTTTTTCCAGCCGGGCTGCCCCGTTCAGTACAACCGCCCGCTTTCGTCAGGATCGAACTGAGCGGTTCAAGCGCCGGCCACGGAAGTTGGTGATGCAGCAGGATGGCGCGCCCGCCCGGCGTGTCGATTGGGCTTCCGCCACGCGTCACCACCGGTGCGCCGCGCGTTTTCAGTTTGGACACCAGCGCGTCGAGGTCGCGCACGGTGAAGACAAGCGTGGCGGCGCCCGGATCCCAGGGATTGGGCGGCCGTTCTCCCCGCGGCACGTCGAAGAACTCCGACACTTCGAGCCCGAACGACGTGTTCGGCGCGCGCATGAAGACCGAGCGGAAGCGCGAACCGTGCGTGTTCGTGAGGTCCCACACGAGAGGGTCCGAGCCGGCCTCGGCGACGGGGCGAATGCGCTCGGGTGGCGCGTCGGCTGGCGCGGGACCGGCAAACGGCGATCGCGAGAGCTCGACGCCGAAGAGATCGTGATAGAAGGCGAAGCTCCGCTCGGCGTCGCCCGTGCTGTGGATCCAGTTGTAGAGCCCACGAACCCGTGACGATTGTGCACTCGTCGAGTACGGGAGCGCGGCCGACAAGACCGCGGAGACGATGGCTCCCGCACACAGTCGGCGCACAGCGGTCTGTCCGGGCCGCCTGAAGGCGGCCCCTACGTCGCGTTGGAAGTCGGGAGTTGCCCGCGGCGAGCACGTCACGGTACACGCGACGCTCGGGACAGGCACGACCTCCGTCACCGGCTCCCGCGCGCGTCGAACTGCTTCCGTTCGAACGACCACTGTGCGTCCTTGCAGAGACCACAGTCGTCGCCCACGAATCGCTTGGCGCTTTGCGCGTCGGCGCGAAGCTGCCAATCGAGCCAGCTCACGGCCACGGATGCCGCTGCGCCGCCATTGGGTTCGTTGAAAGTACCGCCGTGCCCGACGGGAAGATTCGCAACCGCCACCGGCACATGGGCGATTCGTTTGAAGTCGTCCATGCCGTTCTCATACGCGATGTCCTTCGGACCGCCGAGGATATAGATCGTCGGCGTATGCACGGTTTGCAGTACGTCCTTGCGAACGTCCATGCCTGGTATCGCGCTGCGGCCTTCGTTGAACACGCCCGTGTTGTGCAGCACGAGCGTCTTCACACGCGGGTCCTTCGCCACGGCCAGCGCCTGCAGGCCGCCGCAGCTCCATCCGGAATACGCGACCTGCGCCGGATCGATGCGCCCGAAGAACGGGCTCCCCTTCCGCTGATTCTCGGCGAGCGCCCAGTCGATGGCCTCGGTGAGATCCGATGCCTCGGTCCGCGGCGGCTGGATTTGTCCCGGCGGCGCCGGAGGACGCGGTTCGCGCGGCGGTGCGCCGGGACCGCTCAGGATGCGGCCGCTCGCGATCACAAGATACCCGTGCGAGGCGATCTCGAGCAGATGAAACCGGCTGCTCGCGCCATCCTCAGAACAGCCGCCGTTGCCCCAGGCCACAACTCCGAGCTTCGTCGATCCGAGTGACGCGAGGTCTTTCGGTCGATAGACGACGTGCTTCGAGAGTGTGGCCACTTCTTCCTTCATCGCGGGGAACCGGCCGGTGCCTGGCGTGTCAGGTCGCGTATTGAGCTCGGCCTGACGAGCGAGCGCCGCGGGATCAGGTGGTGGGGGCTGCTGCGCAGGCTCTTGCGCGAGGGCGACGGCCGTTGCGCACGTCGCCGCGGCGGCGATCCCGAGTGGCGTGAAGAGACGCCGGATGTCATGAATGGTCATGGTGCAGTCCTCGGATTGAGTACGGGTGCAGCTCCATACGCGCGAGCGACGGTGGGATTCTTGTCGCGCAACGACGACGCCACTCAGCGGCGGTGCGTGCCGAAAAACGCGAAGAGCTCCGCCTGGTGCGACCCGATGACCGTCCCATGATCGCCGCCGGGCACCTCGATGTACTGGAAGTCTTGCATCGGGATCGATTTCATCGCCTCGGCCCACGCGCGTCCGACGGTGACGGGCACGACTGTATCCATGTCACCATGCACGAGCATGATCGGCATCGTGGGGATCTTGCTCAGGCCTTCCCGATCGACAGCGAAGGCGGCAGGCGCGAGCGCAGCGATGGCAGCCCACCGCTGAGGGTACTTGATCGCCAGGTACAACGCACCGGCTCCGCCCATCGAGTGTCCCATCAGGTACGTGCGGTCGTCATCGACGTTGAATTCCTTGCGAATCAGATCGACGACTTCAAGCGTTTCCCTCTCACTGAGCTCGCGTAGGTTCGGCGGATCGTTCGGGTCGCTCAACAGACCCGGAGGCAACCCGCCGCGTCGTCCCGGCGGCGGCGCCGCAGCCGCGCCCGCGGATCGACCGTCGCTCAGGGCGCCGCGGCCCGAGTCAACGGTTGGAGCCGGTGGTGCCCCGCGGCGTCCCTGCGGCGGCGGTGCGCCGTACCAGCCGCGCGGGTTGTAACCCATGGGCGCGAGCAGGATGTAGCCTCCGGCCTCCGCCAGATCGATCGCGTTCGGCCGCATCATCGTCGTGTGCGTGCCGCCGATCCCGTGCAGCGTCACGATGAGCGGCGCCTTCTCGTTCTTCTTCACCTTCGACGAGACGAACAGCGAGTACGGGATGTCCTGGTCCGTTTCCGCAAAGTGATGCATGCGGATCTGCACCCGCGGATCGACCGGCTACGGCCCTCGCCCCCGGCCCGGCGCGGCAGGGACGGCTTGCGCCGGCGCGGCCGCTTGCGGGGCACGTGCATCCGGAGTGGCAGCAGCAAGCCAGACGCAAACCACGATGGCGAGCACGCGAAGCCGAGTCTTGAGCGTCGTAGCCGGCACTTTCGCTGTGGAACGTCCTGCTGGGTGAGTCGCTGAATCGTGAAGGGCGATGGACATACGATGACTGTAGCTATCAGTTGCGACCGGCGCCTGACGGCGTTTCCTGCGCTGTTCCCCGTCCAGGTCCGCGTCCGCGCGGCGGAGGCGGCCCCTCGACCTGCTGGAGGTGGAGCTCGTTGATGAATGCGGTTTCCTGAATCGTCACTTCGTTCTTGAACCCCTGCGGATCGATGTACGGGTTCGGCGCGCCAGGTTTCACCTGTGCGTACTTCTCCGCGAGGCCGAACATCCCCGGGTGCGATCCAAGCGGCACGTCGACATGCGCCGCCTTCAGATACGCGAAGCTGCGCTCGTACTGGGCGACGAGGGCCGGGTTCCCGACCAGATTCGTGCCCGGGTTCACACCAACGCTCCCGATGATCACGACGTCGTACGTTTTCCCGCCGTCCTGTACCTTCATCGTCCACGTCGTACAGCCCGGCGTATGCCCCGGCGTCCAATGCGCCGTCAGTGTGACGCCGCCGAGCGTCACCTCGCTGCCGTCGTGCAGGGCTTCATACATCGGCTTGGGAATATCGCCCGGCGAGCGCATCGCCAGGAGCGGCGGAATGTCCTCCGCCATGGCCATCGCCCTCGCACCGGTCATCTTGACGGCGAGTCCATCGCCTTCCTGGTGATCGGCGTGCGCATGACTGCCGAGAATGATCTTGATGTCCTCGAACGTGAACCCCAGTTTCTGCACGGAGGCCTGGATCGTCGGCACGGTGCGTTCAAAGACCGTATCGATCAGGATGTGACCCGCAGGTGTCGTGACCAGAAACGATGAGAGGCTCTCGTTCCCAACGTAATACACATTGCCGACGATTCGGTGTGGTGGGAACTGTTTGTTCTGCTGCTCTGGAGTGCCGACGTTACGCTGGAACAATTCCTGGATCGAATACACGCGAGGACCGGATTGGGCCGATATCACCACCGTCGCGAAGACAAACACCGCCACGCTGAACCATCGATCGTTCATCGGTCCTCCAGGACACATGCGCGAGACGACAGCATACGACACTCGCAGAATGACTGCCTGTCCGAATACCTCGCACGCAGGGATGCAACGCTCGATCTCATCGAAAGAGCTCGCGCTCGCGGTAATAGCGGCCAGCGCCGTCGTGCAGGGGAATGGGCGTCGCAGCGCCGTTTTCGGGATCGATTTGCCGTACCGATGCGTGGACAGACGCGATGCTCGACAGCCCGCGAAACAGCGTCAGCGTCAATCGGTACACGAGATCAGCAGGCAGCTGAGCGCGACAGACAAGTACATTGTCGATCGCCACGGTTCGAATCGCGTTCGCCTGACCAGGGTATGTTCCGGCGGGGATCACGAGTGGCTTGAAGAACGGGTATCGGCCCTTGGCGAGACTGCTCGCGAAATCATCGAACTCGACCACGTGAATCGGGTAGCGTTGCGCCGCTTCCGTGACCGGACGAAACGGATACCCGCCGTAGAAACGAGCCGCATCGACACGCCGTTGTTCCAGCGCTCCTACCGCATCCTCCATTCCAATCGCAATGGTCTCCGGGCGTTTGTGGTGCGGAGCGAGCGCGGCAATGGCACCGTCGATCGCGTCCATTCGCGAGTCCTGCCCGGTTGGCACCGGGTCTCCAGGTAACGCGGCTGCGATTCGCTTGCCGGCCAGATCCGATAATGCCAGCACTCCAGAGTCGGCCCGGGTCGTGATGTGTAACGCGTTCGGAAAGAGAACAGCGACGCCACGCAAATGGAGATGCGGCTGCGACAATCTCGCGGTTCCTCGAACGTAGGCGTTGTAAACGAGATCGGCGGATCCCAGGCCACACTCCGCATTTCCGTTCTCGACGGCGTTGATGTTCTCTATCGTTCCGCCCGTCTCGAGGCCCTCTGCTGAGAGGTCCGGGAGTTTCGCGTACAGCGACGCGATGGCGTTCGCCAGAATAAAGAACGTCGCATCACGAGGTCCTCCGGCGATGCGGACCCGTATCGAAGCGCGTGCGTCGTGGCGTGAGCACGACGCGCCTGCGATGCACATCGCGACGCACACGATCGCGCAGGAGACGTGCCGCGACATGTGCGCGCATTGTACATTTCACCTCGCGACGGCCGCGTGCGATCATCCGTCCGCAAAGGCTTCTCATGTCGACGAACAGCGAACACTCGCCAACCGACGCGTCCGCGATTGTGGCGCCCAGTCCCATGGAACAACGCCTCCGCCACCTCGGCGAGGCAATCGTGGCCCGCAGGGTCGTCGTGTTCTTGGTCTGTGCGCTCTCGATCGCGGTTCTTACGCTGTTGTTCGTCGGCAACCGCGCCTTCGCCGGCTGGCAACGCAGCGCCGCGCTGCTGGCCGAGCGCCGCGCGGAACAAAAGGCGATGTTGCTCGGCGTGGCGCTCGAGGCGGACATGAAAGCCGTCCAGGCGAGCGTACTCGGCAGATTCGGTGGCCGCCGATTGGCCTTCAGGGACCCGTACGACCTGTTCGATATCGTCTCGTCCGCCTTTTCCCGGTTTCCCTATGTGGATTCCATCTTCATCTGGCGCACAGAGCCCGATTCCCCGGTCGGCCGGCTGTATGTATTCAGCCGTGCGGATCGAGAACCGGTGTGGGCAGCCGGGCTTCAGGGCACAACGCCGTTTCCCGTCACGTTGCTGCGCGATCCGCAACCATTGATGCCGCTCGTCGCCGCGATTCGTGCCAGCGATACCCGCGAACAGTTCTTGCTCAATGAGGTGACTGCCGGCGGCGGTCGTTATCAGGTCGCCGCGTCCATGTTCTACGGTCCGCTCCCCCAGCAGCAGCTCGTTGGAGCGGTTGGATTTCTGGCAGATTTGACCTGGATTCGCCGACATTACTTCGCCGACCTCATGAACCAGGTGGAGAGTGTGATCGGCGAGAATGGCGTGGCGTTCTCGATCCTCGACGAACATCTCCGCCCGGTCGCCGCGAGCGGCTCCCCGACGATTCAGGACGTCGCATTCGAGCGGCGGTTTCCGCTCGCTTTTTTTGACCGATCGCTCCTTGCCGCCCAATCGAGGCTCGCGACCGTTCCGACGTGGACGATCCGTGTGAGCTCGAGCGCCAGCGTGGACTCGGGCATGGAACCGTGGCGAGCGCTCTGGTGGCTGATGACCATTGCGTCGCTGGCATCGATCGTCAGCGTCGTCCTCATGGCGCAATCCGTCCGTGCGATGGCACATCTGGCGACCATGAAGAGCGACTTCGTCGCAACAGTGACGCATGAACTGAAGACACCGCTTGCGTTGATCAAAGCGGTCAGCGAGACGCTGGAATTTGGCCGCTACACGGCTGAGAACAGAATCGACGAATACGGCAGGCTGCTGCGGGCCGAGGCGACACGGCTCACCCTCCGCATCGATAACCTGCTCGCCTATGCGCGCAGCACCGAGCGTGGCGACGCGTATCAACCCGAGGTCGTGGATCTTCTCGATGTCATCCATGAGTCGCTGCACCGAGCGGAGCCGAGACTGGCCGCTTTCGAGCTCGATGCGAATCTCGGCGAAGCGCCGTTGGTGTCAGGAGACAAGGGCGCTCTGCTGCATGTGTTCGATAACCTGATCGACAATGCAATCAAGTATTCAGCGGAACGCAAACGCATCAGCGTTCACACCCAGACCGCCGACGGGATGGCCGTGATATCGATCGCGGATCAGGGCATCGGCATCACCGCAGATGATCTTGGGCGAGTATTCGAGAAGTTCTTCCGTGGTCGAAGCGGTCGTTCGGGCAGCGGCCTCGGTCTTGCGATTGCGGATCGCGTGGTGCGCGCGCACGGCGGGACCATCAGTATCGCGTCTGAGGTTGGACGAGGGACGACGGTCACCGTCAGACTGCCGCTGACCAACCCTGTATGAACGCGCACCTCCTCGTGGTCGAAGACGACGCGGCGCTCGCCGTGGTGCTCCGGGATAACCTCGTGTTCGAAGGTTACACGGTGGAGATCGCGGCAGATGCGACGGAGGCGCTGACCAAGGCGTCCTCGCAACCTCCCGACCTCGTGCTGTTGGATCTCATGCTGCCGGATGGCGACGGGTTCGACGTGTGTCGGCAGCTGTCCGAGCGCTCACCGCGAATTTCAATCGTGGTCCTGTCGGCACGACAGGAGCGCAGCGACAAGGTGCGCGCCCTCGGCCTCGGAGCCGACGATTACGTCACGAAGCCGTGGGCGCTCGACGAGCTGCTGGCTCGGATTCGCGCCGTCCTGCGTCGGACACATCCCGGCATTGGGCGGATGCACATTGGCGACACGGTCGTCGACTTCAGCAGTCGTGAGGCGTTCCGTCATGGCACGCGCATCTTCCTGACGACCAGAGAATTCGAGCTCCTTCAGTTTCTCGCGGAGCGTCAGGGGCATGTCGCCATGCGCGAAGAAATCCTTCGGACCGTGTGGGGCTACCAGGAAAGCACCTTGACCCGCACGGTCGACAACTTCATCGCTCGACTACGCCGCAAAATCGAAAGCGACCCGAGGCATCCGCAGCACATCCTCACGGCTCACGGCGGGGGCTACTACCTCGTGCCGTAACCATTGGCCCGCCGCGAGCCGCGACCATTCCGCGACGCGGCATCCGCTCCGACAGTCGTCGCTTTTACAAACAAATACAAACCGCCTCTCCGGCCGTGTGGTTCACTAGCGGCTCGTGGCGCCGGTCTGCAGGGATGGCGCAACTCCTTCCCAGCTGCACCTCGCAGCACGATGCAGGCCTGTTGTGGGTTATCAGACGGTCCTCGCGTCTGCCTGGAAGGAAGCCATGACACCGGGTGCTTCGTTGTTCGCAAGACCGCGGCGGCAGTGGCGAGCGATCGTCGTGCTGTGCGTGCTGTGCTGCGCAGCTGGTCGTCTGGGTGCGCAGACCCAATACGGCAGCATTCGCGGCACGGTCACCGACCAATCCGACGCGGCCCTTCCCGGAGCAACAGTGACTCTCACGAGCGAGGCACTGTTGGTCCCGCAAACGAGCGTCACCGACGGCGGCGGCGTGTACCGTTTCGAACAACTGCCTGTCGGCACCTATCAGCTCACCTTCGAACTGTCCGGATTTCAAAAGGTCATCCGAGAGGGAGTTCAGGTGCCCGCCGGGTTCAACGCGACGTTGAACATGCAGCTGAAGGTCGGTGGGGTCGAGGAATCGATTACCGTTTCAGGCGCCAGTCCAGTCGTTGACGTGACGTCGGCGACGCCCGCAATCACGGTCCCTGCGGACGTGTTAGCGGACAAGCTGCCGGTGACTCGCGTGATGCAGTCGGTCCTGGGCGTCGCCCCTGGGGTGCAACAGACCGGCGCACCGGACCTCGGCGGAGGCAACGTCGGCACGACGACATTTGCGGCGTATGGAATCAGCGGTCAGTCGACACCGTTGCTCGAAGGGATCAACACGCGCCGTAGCGCGAACAACGTCGAGACCAACTACGACTTCACGGCCATCGAGGACTTTCAAATTACGACGTTCGGCGGCGACGCAGAGAAGGCGCTCCCCGGCGTCGGTCTGAATGCCGTCATCAAATCGGGCGGAAACATCTTCAGCGGCCGGCACGAGGCCACGATTGAGGACGAGAAGTTCGAAGGGAACAATCTGACCGACCAGATTCGTTCGCAGGGCACCACGAATCCCCAGCTGATTCTGAATGCATTGGATGTCGCCGATAGCATCGGCGGACCGGTGAAACGGAACAAGTGGTGGTTCTTCGGCGCGTACCATTTGAATCGGAGTCGGAGAACGGCACTCGGCTATCTGTTGCCTGACGGGACGCCAGGGAACTCTTTCGTGCGAGCGCAGAACTTCACCGGGAAGTCGACGTTCCAGTTGAACACGGCGAACAAACTGATCGCGTTCTATTCGAAATACACGCAACTGTTCCCCGACCGAAATGGCAGCGCCACCACGCCGTACGGGAGTACGGTCAAATTCGTCGAGCCAGCAGCCGAATACAAGGTGGAGCTGCAAGGTGTACCCACGTCGCACCTGGTGTACAGCGTCCTCGCCGGCCATCATGGGTATCACGCTGACTACTATGCGAAGCCGGACGAGGGCCGACCGACGAGCATCGACCAGGCGACGAATATCAACGCGGGACCAACGCTCGGACAGGACCGGCGGACGCGGCAGAGTCCTCAAATCGGCGGGACATTGTCGTGGGTGCCGTCCAAGGGATTGGTCGGTCAGCACCAGCTCAAAGCGGGGACAACCTGGATGTTCCAGTTCACCGGCACGAACGAACCAGACGGGAATCACGGGAATTACCAACTGGTGTTCAACCAGGGCGTTCCCGTGCAGATGCGTGTCTACAACTATCCTCTTGCTGCGAATCTTCAGCATCTGACCGAAGGCGGTGCGTTCGTTCAGGACACGTGGCGGCCGATCGAGCGGATGACCGTCAACCTGGGTGTGCGGCTCGATACGTTTCATTCGTGGGTGCCGGAACAGACGAAGCCGGCCGGCACGTTCGGCTCGCCGTGGGATGTCTCGGTGACCCCTGCACGCGGTGCGGAGTTCAAACAATCGTACGTCGATGCGGGAACGTGGCGGAACGTCGCCCCTCGACTTGGCGTCGTCTGGGACGCCACCGGCAACGCCAAGACAGTCGTCAAAGGATCGATTGGCCGCTATAACAACACGCCAGGCGATGACTACAGCGCTGCCTATAACCTGAACGTCGCAACGATTACGACGTTCCGATGGTCCGGCCCGTGCGCTCCTCAATCCCAGACCAACGGCCTGTGGAATGCGAACGGCTACACGTGCGACTACGTTCCAGGTTCCGTCAATCTCGATCCCAACGGGCCCTCATTTCTATCGGTGAGCGGCGGCTCGAACGGCGGCGCAGCCAAGCTGCCGAATACGCTGGTCAACCCCAATCTCGAGGAGCAATTCACCCGGGAGTATCAGCTGTTCGTCGAAAAGGAATTGATGGCGAACATGGCAGCGCGCGGCGGCGTCAGCTACGCGGAGAACGTCAATACGTGGCAGCAGGTCCCCAACCTCATTCCGTTCTCTGCATGGAACGTCTCGAGAACGGTGTTCGATGCCGGGCCGAACGTCACACCCTCGTTGACGGCAACGACTGGAACGCCGATCGTCATCTATGATGTCGACCCGGCCTATCGCGGCGCCCAGTTCTCGCAAACCACTTACATCAACCGACCGTCGCGGTATTCGGATCACTTCACCACCTACGAGGCGACGCTGACGAAGCGATCCACCGGGCGCTGGAGCACCATCGCCAGTTACAGCGTGACGAAGAACCATCAGTTCGTGAACGGCGTTCCAACGAACCCGAATTTGGAGTACTTCAATCTGGACACGAGCACTCCATGGTCCGTCCGAGTGTCCGGCACGTATGATCTCCCTTGGCACTTCGATGTGTCGGCGCAGCTGATCGTACAGAACGGGTTGCTCGGCGCGCGCACCTCGACGTTCAACCTGCCGAATTCGGGGAGCCTTGCACAGCGTATGGAGAACGTCTCGACACAAGGCCCGGCGCGCAGAAACCTGAACCTTCGATTGGCGCGCGAGGCGCGGCTCGGCACACAGCGGTACCGCGTCAGCGTCGAGGTCCTGAATGCGACCAACGACTCCTCGCCCTACGCGAGGACGCTGGCATCAGGTCAGCAGTACGGCCGTATCACAACGATATCGACCCCACGGATCGCGCGCTTCGGCGTGACCTACAGTTTCTAACGGGCTCCGGCAGGACGATGGAATTGGCCGGCGCATAGCGACATGGCAATCATGACAAAACGATACATGGTTACCGGGCTGGCGGCTTTTGTATGTGCCCTCGTGGCTGCAAGATTCATCAAAGAATCGACGGTTGCGGCCGCTTCGCCAGCCGACGCCACCACCACCGCAGACTTCATCATCGATCCACCGACGTTGATCAATCTCGGATTCGAGTGGTTCATTCAAGGTGACGAAAACCGCAACGCCTCGGTCGACGTGACGTACCGCAAGCAGGGCGCGTCGGAATGGAGAAACGCGTTGCCGCTCCTACGACTGCAAGGCGAACGTATTCGACAAGGCGAACAGCTCGACGTGGTTTCGCCGAACATGTTTGCCGGAAGCATCCTCGACCTCGAGCCGAACACTACCTACGAAGCGCGGTTCGTCCTGCGTGATCCAGACGGCGTCAAGGGCGAGGCGACGAAGACCGTCAGCGTCAAGACACGGCCGGAGCCGATGCCAGCGCAAGGCGGAAGCGTCTATCACGTGTATCCGCCCGGCTTCGCGGGACCGAAGGCCGAACCCGCATTCGACGGTCTGATGTGCGCCTACAACCTGACGTGTGCCGGCACTGACTGGGCCACCGCGGGGCGCCCGCGCGTGAAACCCGGCGATACGATTCTCGTGCACGCAGGTGTGTACAAGTACAACCGCTACGAATACACGAACAACTCGGCGGTGAATCGTACCCTCCCGCTCGATGGCACCTACTATCTGCTCGCGAAGGGAACGCCCGACAAGCCGATCGTGATCAAAGGAGCTGGCGATGGTCCGGCCATTTTCGACGGTGCCGGTAACTTTGCGCTCTTCGACGTCCGCAGCGCGGATTACACCTACTTCGAAGGACTGACGTTCCGGAACACCGATTACGCGATCCTCGCCGGCACGCAGTTCCTTGCCGGAGCCAAAGGGCTGACGGTGAAGCACAGCCGGTTCGAGGATGTGGGTGCCGGCATCTTCAGTAACTATTCGGGATCGAGCAACTTCTACATCGCCGACAACTACTTCATCGGCCGTCACGATCCGGATCACGTCATCGGGTGGGCAGGTGATTTCTGGACCAAGTTCAACGGCAAGGACGGACAGAAGTTCCCGCCGGTCATGGGCTCGTACGTCGCAGTCAAGGTGTACGGTCCGGGCCACGTCATCGCGTACAACTACGTCGCCCATTTTCACGATGGCATCGACGTGGAGACGTACGGAAATCCCGACGGATCCGCCGCGTCCAACGGCCCGAAGTATCCGACGAAGGAGTATTTCGACAGGCGGCCCGTGGCGATCGATTTCTACAACAACTACATGACGAACTTCCACGACAACCCGTTCGAGGTGGACGGCAGCATGCACAACGTGCGCGTGATGCGGAACATGATGATCAACTCCGCGTCGCACGCCTTCTGCAACCAGCCGTCCATCGGCGGGCCGGTCTACTGGATTCGCAACATCGTCTATCACATGCCGGGCGGGTCAACCAGACTGACCGGTGGCGCGGCGGGCGCGATCTTCTACAACAACACGGTCCTCTCCGAGACGCAGGCGCAGGGAGCGTCCAACGTTCACTGGGTCAACAACTTGTTTCTCGGGGAAAATTCGTCTCCGGCGATCTTCAGCATCAACACGTACACGAACTACAGCTCGTCTGATTACAACGGCTTCCGACTCAATCCCGGCGCGGCGTATTCCTTCGCGTGGAACTCTCCCCCGGCGACGGTGGCGGCAGACTACAGTGCGTTGCTCCGAACAGGCTTCGGTGGAGGCGGTGGTGGGCGAGGCAATGCGGGTCAGGGCGGTATACCGCCGCCCCCCGGCGCAGGCGCGCCCGCCGCTATCGAGACGCGTCAATTCAAGACACTCGAAGATTACAGCCGGGCCACGCATCAGGATCAGCACAGCGTCCTCGTCGACTACGACATCTTCATGAACGTTCCGAAGCTGGATGCGCAGGACGTCGCGACCGTACAAAAGGTCTACAAGGCCGCATCGTTCGACTTCCGTCTCAAGCCGGGATCGGCGGCGGTTGATCGCGGAACGGTTCTGGCGACTGTGACGGATGGCTTCACCGGGCGCGCCCCGGACCTGGGCGCTCTCGAAGTTGGCCAGATGCCGCCTCATTACGGGCCGCGTGATTAAACCGATGTTCGCCTGTCTTGAGCAACCACGGAGCGCTCCGTGGTCCCGACCTCCGTGGTCCCGACCTCCGTGGTCCCGACCTCCGTGGTCCCGACCTCCGTGGTGCCGACCTCCGTGGTCTCGAGACAGGCGAGCTGTGGGATCTGACGACTATGCTCAAACACTTACGCCGTCGCGACTTCTTGAAAGCCATTCCCGCAGTCACCGCCGTTGCCAGCCTGCGCGCGGCGGGACGAGCCAAGATTACCGACGTGCGCCTCGTCCGCTTGAAGGTGCTCAAGGAAATCGGCACCTACCCAGACTGGATCGGAGGCACGCGGTCGGCGCGTATCGGCGGTGGCGGGATCGTGGAGATCCACACCGATCAAGGCGTCACCGGGATCGGGCCGGACGCCGATCCGGCGCTCGTCGCATCCGCCAAGTCGATGCTCGTCGGCGCCGATCCGTTCGATCTGGACGACCATGCCGCCCGTTTGTCGACCCTGCCCACCAGTGGCTTGCGCGGACCCGCCAGCATGGAAATCGCATTGTGGGATCTGGTCGGCAAGCTGACGAACCAGCCGCTGTACAAGTTGTGGGGTGGCGGACGCGAGAAGGTGGCGCCGTACGCCAGCATGCTTCGCTTGTCCACGCCTGAAGAGCGCGCGGACACGGCGGTCAAGCTGAAGGATCAAGGCTGGAAGGCGATCAAGTATCGCTGCTCGTTCCCGACGCTGAAGGAAGATGTCCGGCTCGTCGAGGTCACACGCAAAGCGGTCGGCGACAGCTGGGTCATCACGTGTGACGGCAACAAAGCCGGCCTGACGTGGACATCACCACGCGGCGTGCCCTGGGATTTCACACGGGCGGCGCAAACGGCGAAGGAATACCAGCGGCTGAATGTCTACTGGCTCGAGGAGCCGTTACCGCGATATGACCTCGACGGTCTGGCGGAGCTGAATCGGCTGGTGGAAATGAAGATCGTTGGCGGCGAGGCCAATCGCGGCCTCCATGAGTTCCGCGACCTCCTGGAGAGGGGATGCTTCGACATCGTCCAGCCGGAAATCATGCTCCTTGGCCCTACTCTGCTGCAGAAGATCGCCGTGCTCGCCGAATCCATGAACAAGCTGTGCATCCCGCACGTCGGCGACATGCGCCTCGGGACGATCTGCAATCTTCACCTGATCGCCTCGTGGCCGAACGCGCCGTACATCGAAATTTTCAATGACGTCCCGATCGGGGACTATACGTATCCCTTCTCAATCTTCGAAGACCCGCCCGTGCTCGACAAAGAGGGCTTCTTCAAGGTCCCACAAGGTCCCGGGCTGGGAATGACCATCAAAAAGGAATTCCTCGAGAGCTAAGTTGCGTCGCCTCGAGCCCCTCCAGCATCGCCCGGGCATCACGGCGGCGCCCAGCGCCGCCTGACCCTCACGCCAGTTGTAAAAAGTTGTAACAAGACTCCAACAGCAAGGGCGAAGTCGTCGATCGACGGCCCGAGGGGTGTATTGTTCATCGCTCCGCTGTGGTCTAGACGATCCCCGTCGGCATTTACTTGACCGTTGACGGCAGCGTTTCGCAGTCTCGGCGATCCCCTTTCGGATGATTGTCTAGTCTAGACAATGCGGGACCTTCGTAGCGCCAGCCGAATACGTTTCGACGTCGCCATCGTCGGCGGCGGCATCATCGGCGCGGGTGTTGCTCGCGATGCCGCCCGTCGCGGCCTCACAGTCGGGCTATTTGAACAGAGCGACTTTGCGAGCGGCACGACGGCAACCTCGAGTCGGCTTATTCACGGTGGCCTTCGTTACCTGGCTTCTGGCGATCTGCGTCTCGTGCGGCTCGACCTACGCGAGCGTGAGGTGTTGCTGACGATCGCGCCGCACCTCGTCAAAGCGCTCCCGTTCATCCTGCCATTGCCGCGCAACCGCGCTCTCGATCGCGTGAAGCTTCGCGCGGGCATGTATGTGTACGACGCCCTGAGCTTCGACAAATCGCTGCCGAGACACCGCGTGTTGAATGACGCAACGCTGCGGCGCCTCGAGCCTGGGCTCGATACCGCCCGCCTTGCTGGCGCAGCAATGTACTACGACGCGCAAGTGCACTCCCCCGAACGCCTGACGATCGAGAACCTCATCGATGCTGTCGAACACGGTGCAATCGTCCTGAATTATGCAGAGGTTGTCGGCCCCGTGTTCGCCGGCAATCGGGTCGCCGGTCTCGTGATCAAAGACCACCTGACCGGCGACGAAGTCGAGGTGCGTGCGCGTCTGATCGTGAACGCGTCCGGGCCGTGGCTCGATCGGGCAGCCGCCCGGCTCGGACAGCAGCATGCACCATTGCTCCGCACGACCAAGGGAGTCCACGTTGCGTGCCAGCGATTCACCGAATACGCCGTTGCCGTGGAATCCGCCGTCGACGGACCTTTGGTGTTTGCTATTCCGTGGGCAGGCTATACGTGGGTCGGCACAACGGATACCGACTATACGGGTGACCCCGCATTCGCATCCGCGACTGCCGATGATGTGGCATACCTGGTTGACTCCCTCGCGCCACATCTGCCCGCGGTACGACGCGCGCGTCGTTACTGGGCGTGTGCCGGCGTGCGAGCCCTCGTTCATACCAGTGGGTCAACATCTGATGTGACCCGAATGCACCGCGTCGCCACGGACACTCCCGGCCTGGTGTCGATCGTTGGGGGGAAGCTCACAGGTTATCGCGCCATCGCAGAGCAGGTGACCGATTTGGTCTGTCATGCACTCGACGTGAGGCACAACGGAACGACGACGCACGCGCCGCTTCCTGGTGCGATGGCGAGCGACGGCACGGCCGGCAAGCTTGAAGACACATACGGGGCACGCGCCGCACTTGTGCGCAGATTAGTTGATGCAGACCCTACTCTCGCCACCCCGGTGGTACCTGGCCGTCCGGAGATCGCGGCGCAGGTCGCATTCTCCACCCGTCATGAATGGTGCGTACATCTCGAAGACTTCATGCTGCGGCGAAGTGACCTGGGATTTGCTCCGGACCGAGGCCTCGGTGCGTCGGTCGCGGTGTCTTTGTGGATGCAACGGGAGCTCGGGTGGTCGGAAGAGCACCGCCGGCAGGAGCTTCAGGCCTATCATGCGCGTGCGCGTCGTGATCTGCTCGGATTCGAACCCGACTTGCAGGCGACGGAAGCATCGTGACCGCTCGCGTGCGCGGAGAATGAGAGGTAAACCTTCATGGAGAAAGTGTTCCTGTTTTTCAGAATGGTTTCGAAGAAAACGACCGTCGGATATATCGCGACCGAGATGGCGCCGAGCATGCCCGCGCCAAGCGGACCTCCCCCATCACCTGCACGTCGCTGACGTTACCATGGAGCCTACGACGATGCGAATACGTACTTCTGGCCTCCTGACGGTTATGACCATCGCGCTCTCGGTGTACGCGAGCGCCCAAACGGATCGGCCCCGCACAGGATTCTCTCCACCGATGCCAAGCGAAGAGCTGGCCAAACAGCCGCAGATGCCTGGCGCGATCGGTGACCAGCAGCGACACTACTACTTCAAAGAAGCCGGACGTGAGATGCCGTACCGGCTCTACGTTCCAAAGAGCTACAACCGACAGACGAAGACCCCGCTCGTCGTTGCGCTGCATGGATTCGGTGGCAATCACGACTACTTCTTCGCGGTGGTGCCGAATCTGCCGTCCTTGATCGAGCAGTACGGTTTCATCTTCGTTGCGCCAATGGGCTACTCGCTCGGCGGTTGGTACGGCGCGCCGCTGTCTGTACCAGGGGATCGCCTGCGCGAGGTCCTTGCCGCAGAGGGCCGCACACCACCACCGACGCCTCCCGGACCACAACCGAATGTCGCCGAGGGCGCACGCGAACGAACGCTGAGCGAGCGGGACGTCCTCAACGTCATCGACATCGTCAAGGCGGAGTACAACGTCGATGCGGACCGCACGTACCTCATGGGCCATTCGATGGGCGGGTTGGGCGCATACTTCATGGGGCAAAAGTACGCCGGTCGCTGGGCGGCGATTGCACCGATGTCGGGAACGATGACCGACTACGACTATTCTCTGGATCGGCTGAAGCATGTTCCGATTCTTGTTTCCGCTGGATCGACTGAGATCGTGACGGCCAGAGAAGCGCGACGACAGGTCGAGACCATGCGCAAGATGGGGATGACGGCCGAATACATCGAGATTGAGGGGGGCTCCCACATGTCGATGATTGCTCCAACCATGCCGAAGATTTTCGAGTTCTTCCGGAACCACTCCAAACGACATTGATCTGCGGGATGTACTCGTGCCGACATATCTAGGAGCCATCGACCAGGGCACCAGCAGCACGCGCTTCATCGTCTTCGACGAGTCGGCGCGCATCGTGTCCGAGTCGCAGCTCGAACACGATCAGATTTTTCCAAGGCCTGGATGGGTCGAGCACGATCCGATAGAGATCTGGCGCCATACACAAACGGTCATCGCGAGCGCACTCAGGAATCGCGGACTGACACCAACGGACCTCGCTGGAATCGGCATCACAAATCAGCGAGAGACGACCGTGGTCTGGAACCGACGGACCGGGGAGCCGCTGTGTAACGCGCTCGTCTGGCAGGACACGCGGGTGTCGGAGTACGTGCCGAGGTACGCCGCCGACCCCGGAGTCGAGTTCTTTCGGTCCCGTACTGGACTTCCGCTGTCCAGTTACTTCAGCAGTCTCAAGATCCGGTGGATCCTGGACCACGTGTCTGGCGCGCGCGCTCTCGCCGAGACCGGCGACGCACTCTTCGGCACGATCGATACCTTCCTCGTGTGGCAGCTGACCGGCGGAGTGCGTGATGGTCTCCACGTGACCGACGTCACGAATGCGAGCCGCACCCAGTTGATGAACCTGGACACTCTTGATTGGGACAGCGATCTGCTCGCGGCGTTCGACATCCCGCGGCCGATGCTGCCATCAATTTGCTCCAGCAGCGAGCGCTATGGCATCGCACGCGTCGAACCACTCGACGGCGTTCCGATCGCGGGAATCCTTGGCGATCAACAGGCGGCGCTCGTCGGCCAGACCTGCTTTCGCGCAGGCGAGGCGAAGAACACGTACGGGACCGGCTGTTTTCTGTTGCTGAACACAGGAACGGCGGTGGTCCGTTCCAACTGCGGCCTGCTGACCACCGTCGCCTACAAGATCGGCCAGCAACCGGCACATTACGCGCTCGAAGGGAGCATCGCCGTCACGGGCGCTCTGGTGCAGTGGGTGCGCGATAATCTCGGCCTGATCCATCACAGCGCAGAGATCGAGACCTTGGCCGCGACGGTCTCCGACAACGGCGGGGTGTATTTCGTCCCCGCATTTTCAGGTTTGTACGCGCCGCATTGGAACGATGGAGCTCGAGGCACGATCATCGGGCTGACGCGATTCGCGAATCGTGGCCACATCGCCCGCGCCGCGCTGGAGGCCACGGCGTTTCAGACGTGGGAAGTCTTGCAGGCGATGGAGCGTGATTCAGGCGTCAACCTCGAAAGCGTTCGCGTTGATGGCGGCATGACCGACGACGAGCTCCTGATGCAATTCCAGGCGGATATCCTGAATCGCACCGTCATCCGCCCGCGAATCAAAGAGACGACGGCCCTGGGCGCGGCGTTTGCGGCAGGGTTGGCGATGGGCGTGTTTGGGGATGAGGACGATCTGCGATCGCGATGGGACGAGAGCCGCCGATGGAACCCGGCGATGCCACCAGAATCGCGGAATGATCTTTTGGCCCAGTGGCAGAAAGCCGTCAGCCGCTCGCTCGATTGGATCTAGTTATGTCCTCACCAATCTTTGGCGAACTGGTTGGCACGTTCATGCTCGTTCTGCTCGGAGACGGTGTCGTGGCTGGCGTGCTGCTGAAGCAGTCGAAGGGCGAGAATGCCGGGTGGTTCGCCATCACCGCCGGTTGGGCGTTTGCAGTGCTCGCGGGTGTGTTCACGGCGACCGCGTGCGGCAGTCCGGATGCTCATCTCAATCCAGCGATCACGCTGGCCGCAGCGGTATCCTCTGGCGACTTCAGCAAGGTGCTGTCATATTCGTTCGCTCAACTCATTGGCGCGTTCGCGGGAGCGGTCGTCGTGTGGATCCACTACAGCCCGCACTGGATCCTGACCGGCGACCAAAATCTCAAGCTCGGGACGTTCTGCACGATTCCTGCGGTGCACCGGCCGTTGGCGAATCTTGCGAGCGAGGTCATCGCGACGTTCGTATTGGCCGTTGTCGCCGCGGCGATCTTTTCCACTCGCGTCGCTCGCTCGGCCCCTGCACCGGGAATTGGACCCTTGCTCGTCGGAAGCCTCGTATGGGGCATCGGACTCTCCCTCGGCGGCACAACTGGTTACGCAATCAATCCAGCCCGCGACCTCGGTCCACGCCTCGCACACGCGTTGCTGCCGATCCCTGGCAAACGTGACTCCGACTGGAGCTACGCCCCCATTCCCGTCATCGGTCCACTGATCGGGGCGGTGCTCGCTGGGCTGTTCGTCAGGCTCGTACGCTTTTAGCGTGGAAGCGCATCGACGCGGCTGTGTGGCGTTGATGTCGGTTTTCAGAAGGAAGGGACCCTAGATTCTCAAAACCTTTCCCCCCTGACTTGTCCACTCGCCTGAGCGCGCGTCGTGGGCTGTCAGGGTGCCTTACTCACCCGATTTCTGTCTACACTTTCGCCTCCTGACTGGTGAACGGAAAGCTGGCGGGCGCTCGGCGGCGGTCGAGAGCGGCGCCGACGGTGAGTGATGGCTGCCGCCGAGTGCCCCCTCGTGGACGGTGGCCGGACGCGCGGATCATCGCGAGCGCTCCTTCGCTTCTTTGGCGAGCCGGGGCTTGAGCCGCGGGCGATACGATTCGCCGTCGATGACGAGATCGTAGGCATTGCTGGTGAAGCGATCGATGGCACTCTGCGCCCGCACGGGATCCGCAAACGTGGCGAGCCATTCGTCCGGCCCGCGGTTCGATGTGACGATCACCGAGCTGGTCCGATAGCGCTCCAAGAGCAGGTCGTAGAGGTCACGACTTTCGACCGCGTCGATGACGTCAATGGCAAAGTCGTCGAGGATCAGCAGGTCGACGGCCACGAGCTTCCGGAGCTCCGCTTCGTAGCTGTTATCGAGCCGCGCGTGCTTGAGTGTTTTCAGCATCTGGTCGGTGCGGACGGCGAGCACCGATGCCCCGCGCCGGCAGGCGATGTGCCCGAGGGCATGGGCGACAAACGTCTTGCCGACGCCCACCGGGCCGACGATCGTGACGTGCGCATGGGCGTCGAGGAAGCGCAGCGTCGCGAGCTCATTGAGGAGCGCGCGATCAAGGGTGACCTTCGCGGTGGCGTCCCAGTTGTCCAGCCGCATCGTCGGATCCAAGTGCGCTTTATGGACGCGCAGGGTGACGGCGAGACTGTCCCGGCGCGCGACTTCGTCGCTGAGGACTTGCAGCAGGAGGTCCTGATGCGGCATTTTCTGCTGGCGCGCCAGCGTGAGCCGCTCGGGCAAGGTGTCGAGCATGCGCGAGAGCTTCAGTCGCCGCAGGACGGTTTTCAGATCCGGGCTGATCACATCGGTGGTCGTCATCGGGACTCCTCTCCTTCGGAAGCCGCGCGAAACGGCAGTGTGTATTGGGAGGCGGGGCGGAGATAACGGCCGCGCGGAATGACGCGCGCGGGTGGCGCCGGTGGTGGAGCCGCGACGCCCTGCTCCAGCATCCGTGTCAGTCGATGGATGTCGAGCATGTCGGCGCCGAGCGCGATCGTGCAGACCTCCGTGACGCGCGCCGCACCATAGCGACGTACGAGGCCAAGGAGCGCGTAGACGCGCCGCATCCGCGTCCACGGCAGCGGGCTGTCGAGCAGCGTGGCGGCGTAGCGCCCAATGACCTCGCCCGCGGTCTCGGCTTGACGCCGGAGCGCCTCGACATTGCGCATGGCGTAGACGCTGCGCTCGACGGGATAGTCGCTGGCATCGATCGATTGCCCGCCAGGCGCGTGCCGCGCGTGCGTTTTGATCAGCAGCCCGCGTGCATAGAAGCGGACCATCTGCGCGTCGGCGCGAGCGGTGACCCGTTGCCCGACGTACGGATGCGGGATCGAGTAGAGCGCTTTGTCGACGGCGGCCAGCTGATCGCGTCCGACTTTCGGATCGCTCCACAGCGGAATGTCGTACGGCGTGAGGGGCGCCGGCAGCAGCACGCCTTGCTCCTCGGCCTGGAAGTGCTCGAGCGGGCGCCGCTGCGTGCGACTGTGCCGCCGGAGGCCGTAGTCATTGAGGCACCAGTCGCGTCCCCAGGTCCGGGCGTCCTCGAGCGTGAGGAGCATTTCGCCCGCAAAGCAGTCATCGCGGACGCCGGGCACGGCCCGCTCGACGCGCCCTTTGTCACGCGGCGCTCGCACGCGTGCCGGATCGATGTGAAAGTGGCGCGCCTGCGCGTACTCGAGGAACGCCGGCGTGATGCGTGGCGCGAGGGGATCGGCCGTAACGATGATCGCTTTGGTGTTATCGGGAATGAGGACTCTGAAGACGCCACCGAAAAACACCCACGCGGCTTCACACGCCTCGATCGCCCGCGCCGTCGTTTCCTCGAAGGTCGGATAGACGAAGCGGTGGCGCGAGCGCACCGCCGTAAAGATCCACGAGCGAAACCGGCGCTTCTTGCCCTGCGGCAAGGTGAGCCACCCGACCCATCCCGTATCGAGCTGGAGCTCGTGCCCCGGCTCGCCATCGAGCACCGGGATCGTCGTCGCGCTCTTCCCAAACTGCAGCTCGAGGACGGCGAAGCGATGCAGCGTGGGATACGCGATCGGAATGCCCTGCCGCACGAGGAGCTTGCGGATCTTGGTAAGCCGGAGACCGTCACCGAGCCACCGCGCAATGGCCGCGCGCTGCTCGACACACCGCGCCCACGCGTCGCCGCGCGGTCGGCCGGTCGCCGGATGCAGCGCGAGCAGGACCTGCCGGACCGCCTCGTCACTGATCGCCGCGGTCACGTGGATGCCGGCGGTCGCGGCAGCGTCCAGATAGCGTCGGACGGTTTTCGGATCGAGCCCGAGTTGGGCCGCGATTCGCTTCTTCGGCAGGCCCGCACCTCGTAAGCGCAGGACCTCTCTGACTTCGATCATCGTGACCTCGCGATACATCACGCCTCCTGGCTCCGAAGCGCAGCTCGGAGCCGGAGACCTCTATCGCGCGGTCAGGCGAAAGCGAAAGGGGGGAATGGTTTTGAAAAACTCGCCCCCGCAAGGGGGAAGGGTTTTGAAAAACCTCACTCCAGAGGGGGGAAAGGTTTTGAAAAAATCGTCAGGAAAGGGTCCCTAGCTTTTGAGAACCGACACGTTGAGCGGCGATGGAGCCGCTTCGAGCACGGACGGCTTGCATCTCACAGGTGAAAGACGCATGCGCGCGCCGTCGTGACGCGCGCATCTCGTTTACCAGCTCGCCTTGACGCCCAGTTGAATCTGGCGTGGAGGATACGTTCCGGTAATCGTTCCGAACGTTGGCAGGCTCCGGTTTGCGTTCGGCGGCATGAAGTTGATCCGATTGAACAAATTGAACGCTTCGAGCCGAAGCTCCAGGCGGGCGCCGGTCGAGAGCGGCACCTGCTTCACGGCTGCAAGATCGAACGTCCAGAGCCCCGGCCCGCGAACACTGTTACGTTTGGCATTGCCGAACGGTTGGCTGGGATCGGTCGGAACCGACACGCACGATTTGTTGAACCAGTTGGTGATCGACCGCTCGCTCTTGGGCGCCATCGGGTCGCACGTGACGTTTGGCCGATAGTTGTTGGCGCCTCGCCACGTGTCGCGGATGCTCGAGACGATGAAGGCCGTCGCCGGTGAATACGTGAAATTGACCTGCTCCCCCGGCGTGATGGTGTTCACGCCCGAGAGCTGCCATCCTCCGACGACCCAGTCCAGCGCCGCGGGCACGGAACTCGCCCACCGCTGTCCGCGTCCGAATGGCAACGCCCAGATGCCGCTGGTGGTGTTGTTGTACGGCTGATGGTAACCGCTGAGACTCCATTCTGAATCGAGGTTGTTGATGTCCTGGGGCGCAGGCGACGCGCCGGAGGCGAACTCGAGCGACTGGGAGCTATTGTCTTTTGCCTGTGAGAGGCTGAAGGAGTTCAGCAGGCGTATCGCCGTTCCCATCCGCCACTCGAACTTCGTCTGGACGCCGTGATACTGGGCCTTGCCGCCATTGAAGATGTAGGTAATGTCTCCGTATTCGGGAATCGGCCTCGCACGCAGCGAGAGTGGAATGGTGCCAGCGGCGTTGTTCGGGGCCGCCTGGTTGTAGTTAGCGATCATGGCGAGGTCGGTGCTCTTGTTGCCAACGTAGGCGACGTCCAGAAGCATGCCTGGACCAAACTCGCGGGCCCACGACACGAACCAGCTTTGGGTCCGAGCGGACCCGAAGTCTCGAGGTTGATACAAGACATTCGTCTGACGCGGATTGAACCTCGATGCCGCCGTCAGGTCGGCCGGATATCCAGCTTCGGTAGGAAGAAACGTCGCATCTGATGGCGTCTGCGCGACGACGGAGACGATGGTCTGCGGGGGGTTGTACGTCAGTACGTCTGCAGAACCGGTACGATTGAAGTGGGTATAGCTGACTCCATAGCCACCTCGAATCGCGGTACTCGTGGTTGGCGTAAATGCAAAGCCGAGTCTCGGCCCCCAATTGTTTCTGTCAGGATTGACGAGGTAACGGTCGTCATCGGAAGCGCGGATCATCGTCTTCGTCCGGGGATCGAAGTTCGAGGCGTTGTTGTCGCGCTCCCAGAACGGCGTCGCGTACTCGTAACGCAAACCGACGTTGAGGGTGAGCCGATTGTTCACACGAATGTCGTCCTGGATGTACGGGAAGTGAAGGTCTCGTCGCAGGTTCGCGATCACGACGTTCGTGAGATCGTACTGGGAGCGCAGGCCGAACATGAAATCGCTGTAGTTGTACAGGTTGTTGGGAGCGGCTCCGACCGGTCGCGTGAATTGACCTGAATAGGTATTGCTTCCGTACAACGGATTGATGTCCTGGACTTCCTGTGCCATGCGAATGTATTCGTAGCCAACCTTCAGCGAGTGGCGACCGGCCAGGCGGCTGTAATTCACCTTCGGGTTCCATGTCGCAGGAAACTGCCACTGCGGACTGGCAGTGGCGCGACCGAGGCTGGTGTAACCAGTGATCAGCTGACTTGGCAAGCCACCCGCAATTCGCGGATCGTCCGGAAGTCCGGGGATTCCATACGCTGACAGCGCGCTCTCGGTCCCAAGGGATCCCGGGCCGGCCCAGCCTCGTACTTCCGACCATCCCAAACGGACCTCGAGCACCGAACGCTGGCTCGGAACATATGTCGAACCGAGCGCGACCTGCTTGCTCCTGACGTACGACTGGCCGAAACCTCCGCCCGATGGTAGGGGCACCGCGGCTTCGTTGACCGTGTCGACGTTTCGCCAGGTATAGCGTCCGAACAGTCGCAGATTGGTATTCGCTTGCAGATCCACCTTGCCCGAACCTTTGTTCGACGGGCTCCGTGAGAACCGCTGAACCGCGTAATTGTTCGCCGTGCCTGGCAGTGTCGGATCGGGAAGGTCGTTCAATACTTTCCGGGCAAACGCGGTCATCGGCAGCGGCGTCCCAGCTGGATATATCGTACCCGTGCGTGGGTCGCGAACATCGACGGCAAAAATGCCGCTCTGTTCGGCGGCGGTCGGAATTGTCGCGAAAGCCACGCCACCAGTCGTCTGACGCAGCCCCTCGTAGTCGGCGAAGAAGAACGTCTTGTTCTTGAGAATGGGCCCGCCGAGCAGACCTCCAAACTGGTTGTATTCGAGCGTCGCCTTCTGTCCTCCAGGAGGAGCGAAGTAGGTGCTGGCGTTGAGCGCGGTGTTGCGGAAGAACTCCCACACGCCGCCGCGAAGCTGATTCGTGCCGCTGCGATACGCGACGTTCATCGTCGCGCCGGCGGAATGCCCGTACTCCGCGCTCTCGTTGTTCGTAATGACCTGCACTTCGGCCACCGCATCCGGCGGAGGCTGCATGATTTGGTTGGATCCTCCTTGGTTGCTGGTCGCGTACGCATTGTTGTCGAGGCCGTCGAGCATGAAGTTGTTCATCGTGCTCCGCAGGCCGTTCACGTTGAACGAGCCTTCACGGGCGGCGGCGATTGACGCACGGCGGACGCCGGTAGACAGGAGGGCGAGGGCCGAATAGGAACGCCCGTTCAGCGGCAGCTGCTGAATTTGAACCGTCGACAGCACCTGACTGCGCTGGCTGTTGTCCGTCTGAATCAGCTTCGGATCGGCGGTAACCTTGATTTCCTCCGACAGCGCTCCGACGGTCAACTGCAGGTCAACGCGCAGGCGGGCTCCAACCTCGACTCGCAGGTTGTCGATCAAGGCAATCGAGAAGCCTGGTTTTTCACCGGCGAGCACATAGAGGCCGGCCCGCACCGACACGAACTCGTAGTTTCCTTCCGCGTTAGACGTGCGGACGACGGATACGCCGGTTTCAGCATTGGTCAACGTGACCTTCGCGTCTGCGACGGTTGCACCGGACACATCCTTGACCGTGCCGAGTACAGTCGCCGTGTCGAACTGAGCCGACACGCGTGAAACGCTCAAGATAAGCAGGAAAATGGGAGCGAGCACGACGACGCGGCCCCGTAATCTGTTCATCACTCCTCCATGCGAACCGGTTGACGGCACGCCGATCGACTGGTGAGTGAATCACAACGTTCAAAGGCAGTTCTGTATTTGTTTGTAACGGGACTGTGCAGAGGCCGTGAATCGCTGATTTGTAAATATTTGTAACAAGTTCGCGACGTGCGGGAACGCAACGGGTTCGACTCACAAGTGCAGGTGTGGCTACTTATCTAGTCGCTTCGCATGGTCGGATGTGGGGGACGAACCGAGAACTCGAGAGCAGTCTCTTCTTCGTGTTTTCGTCTCTTCGTGGCATCCGTTCCGCGACGGCTTCTACCGCGCGCGTCGTTCTCGCGCCATCCGACCGGGTGTATGACCAATGAAGCGGCCCAGGGCTCTCGTGAGATGCGGCTGATCCGCGTACCCGAGGTGCTCGACGACGTCCATGATCGTGTGCCCGCGGTCGAGGAGCGCCGCGGCGCGGCGGGCGCGCTCGATTTGCAGAATCGTCGCGTGCGTCAGGCCGGTGGTACCCTGAATCCGCCGCTGCACCGTTCGCAGCGACACATCCGTGACGCGTCCCTGGACCGCTGCTTCGACGATCGGATCGCGGCCCACGAGTCCTTTGCGCATCAACCGGCGGATGAAGACGTCGGCGTTGTCGAACGTCGGCAGCTCCCAGGCCGACCCGTTGAGCCAAAACGTACGGCGACCGGCGTTCGGCAAATAGATCGCGCGGTCGACCAGCTGTGATGCCGAGAATCGCGAGATGAACGTGCCAAGGCGGAACTGCACGCCGACGAACTCCGCGTCCTGCGGGATGGGCGAGACCGAAGGTCGTGTTTCGGGACCGCGAACCGTGAAGAAAGCGCGGTCTCCGTGCCGCGTTACGACCATCTGCCAATACGGCGTCGCCACGGAAGTGAACGACGCCAGTGGCACGCTGCGGGCCCGCCAGAGGTTGTCGGCGAGCGGTGAGCCCGGATCGACCTGCTCGATGTCGAAGATCTGCGAGGCCCGGTGAAGGCCGTTCATTCCATCCGCCACGCGGTAGTACTCTATGCCGCCTGATACGTCAGAATCACGTCACCATTCTTCAACGATCGGCTTCCCACGAAATTGAACATCGTCGTGGGCGCGTCGCGATACAGCAGCCCTTCGGGGCCACCGCGGCCGAGCACGAACGGGTGCACCCAGAGGCGCAGTTCGTCGATCAACCCATGACGTATGAGAGCGAACGACAGCTGGCCAAAACCGTACTGCACGATGTCCTTGCCGGGCTGCTGCTTGAGCCGCTTGATGCGATCGATCGGGTCGCCGCTGATGATCGACGTGTTGTTCCATGTGGCAGTCTTTAACGTCGATGACACGGCGTACTTGGTCATGCTGTTGATGCGGTCGCTGATGGGATCGCCCGATCGGCTCGGCCATGCCGCCGAGAAGACCTCGTAGGTGCGACGACCCATCAGCAGCGCATCGCATGACTGAATCAGTTCGGTCTGAATCGTGACGCCCGCTTCGTCGGAAACGCGGCCCGAGGGCCAGGTTTGAGGGTTGGCAATCACGCCGTCGAGCGTGATGTAAGTCGAGTTGATGATTCGGCGCATCGGACCTCCAGAGAACATCACGTCACACTCTTACGAGCGGGCGGATTCACCTTATTGAGGTCAGGCAACCGCTGTCTTGAAGAAAAACGACACGCGCCCGGCAACCCTTCGCCGCCGGGCGCCAGGTGGTTTACCGTTTCGAGTGATGCGCTGCGTGAACACGCCTGTCAACCAACTATGTGCGCACTCATGCCGCGGACACACCATTACCTATCGATCCAGCACGACCGATGATATTGGCGCGCTGCATTAACTACACGCGGGGCTATTCGCAGCGCAGCGCGACGTTGGGATCGACTGCCGCGGCGCGCCGGGCGGGGAGGTAGCAGGCGAAGAACGCGGCGCCAATCAACGGAATCGGCGTCACGACCAGGATCCACGGGTCGACGATGGCGACGTCCAGTTCGAGGTATGCGCGCGCGTACGCGCGCCCGATCACGCCAATCAACAATCCGAAGACGAGGCCGTCGAGCACCGGCCGATACCCGTCCATCAGCACCATGCGCTTGATCTGGGCCGACGTGGCGCCGAACGACATCCGAACGCCGATCTCGCGCGTCCGGTGCGCGATGACGTGCGACTGGATGCCATAGAGGCCTGCCATCGCGAGCAGCAGCGTGATCGCGCCGAGGGCAATCGCCGTCAGGCCGAACCCCCGCAGCATTGGGAACGGTCCGGCGAGCACCGAAGGTCCCGTTCCGATCGTGTCCACCGCTACGTCCGGATCGGCGCGCCGGACCGCCTCCCGCACCGCGCTCACGGCATTCGCCACCGATCCCGACGCCCGCGCGATGACGGTCACTTGCGGCTGGTAATACTGCGACAACGGCACGTAAGCCAGCGGCCGCGGATCTCCGAAGAGACGGCCCACGTCCGTGTTGGCAGCCATGCCGATGACTGTCGCGGCCGCGACCCCGCGCTGCGGTTGCGCGAGGGCGACTTGCCGCCCGACAACGTCCGCCGTCCCGAAGATCTGCCGAGCCGTGAACTCGCTCAGCACCACGACGCGCGCCGCGCCGGGGCCATCGCGATCGTCGAAGCCGCGCCCGCGAAGGACGTCGATCCCCAGCGTGCGGAAGAGCGCCGGCGTGCCCGCGATTGCGGTAATCATCAGGGGGTCGATCTGTCGAGCGCCCGCCTGTTCCATCGGCGAGAGTGAAAGGCGCAGCGTGCTCGGTACGCCGAACGGCAATCCTCCCGCGAGGGACGCCATGTCGATTGATGGATGCGTCCGCAGCTCGTCGAGCACGCGGTCGGCCATGCGCCGCGCGCGCGGCTCGTTCCACTCCGGCGTGCCAAAGTCCAAAACGGCCACGGCAATCCGATCCATGTCGATGCCGGAATCGTGGCGCGCCTCGGCGATCGTGTACTTCACGAACATCGTCGCGATGATGAAGAACCCGGCCGCGATCGCGACCTGCCACCGCAGCAGAATCCGCTGACGCCGGCGGCGCGGCGGTCCGCCCGACGAGCCTGCGGCGAGCGCGCCCCGTACGTCGATCGTGCGGGTCAGCTGGATCGCCGGCTCGAGGCCGAACACGACCAGCGCGACGAGCAGCGACGACACCGCGATCGTCAGCGCCGGCGCGTTCAGAACCGGATGAAACGCCAGCGTGGTGCGGCCGCCGACCGGCAGCGGCAGGGAGAACTCGGCGTCCATCAGGACGCTCAGCAGCTGGAACGTGATGTAGGACGCCACCGCGCCGCCAGCCGCGAGGATCACGCTCTCGAGGCACTGCTCGCGCACGAGCCGCCCCGTCGACGCGCCGAGCGCGCGCCGGACGGCGAACTCGCGCACGCGCGTCGTACCGCGGGCGAGGACCAGATTACCGAGGTTCGTGCAGGCGACGACGAGCACGAGCGCGACAAGGGCCACGAGCACCAGGCCGAATCGCCGTACGGCGTTGTCCTCGTCGCCAACCGCGGCCATCGTCCGCGCGCGCCACGGCCGATCCGTCGCGGCGACGCCTTTTCCAGGAAACCGCGGCGGAAAGGAGCGGTCGAGGCGTGCCGCCATCGTCTGCAGTTCGGCGGAGGCGGCCGCGATCGTGCCGGCCGGCGCGAGGCGGCCGAAGACGATGAGCCGCTGATTCTCACGTTCCGATCGCGCTGGAGGCGTCGTCTGCCGCGGCGCCTCTTTCAATTGCGATTCGGTGCCGAGCGGGATCCAGAACTGCGTGCCCATCAGCCATCCGCGCGGACCACTGAACGAGGACGGCGCCACGCCGATCACCTCGAAGCGCTCGCCGGAGATCGACACGGTCGTGCCGACGACGCGTGGGTCGGACGAGAAGCGCCGCCGCCAGAGCGTGTCGCTCAGCATCACGACGCGTGCATGGGCGTCGTCGTCGGCGGGCTGAATTGGGCGTCCGAGCGCGGCGCCGACGCCGACGTGGCGAAATACGATCCGCTCACCGCCTCGCCGATCATCATCTGCGTCACGGACGGCGACGCGAGGCGGCGAACGGACGTGGCGGACGCGGACAGGTGCGTGAACGACGTCTGCACCCTCTGCAGATCGCGGAAGTCCGGCTCCGACACCACGCCCGTCATCAGCCGTCCGCTGTACGGCGTGACGATGACCGCGACGCGATCGGGATCGCGGATGCCCTGGCCGCGCAGGAACACGCCGTCCACGATCGAATACATGGCGGTCGTGATTGCGACGCCGACGGCGAGGGACAGGATCGCGAACGCCGTGAACAGCGGCGCCGCGGCCAGCCGCCTGAGCGCGAGCCGGGTGTCGGTACCCATCGACGCCGAGCGTAGCACGGCGGTTGACCGACCGTAAGGGCCTCGCGCGCAAGTTCTCGCCTGAGAACATCGCGGCGAAACAGCCGATCGTCGACCGCGAGCCGTTCACGGCTCGGATCGATTTCCGATACCTGACAACTACCACGTCAGGCCAGGCAACGTGCCATCCGCGTACTTCGGAAGCAGGTTATCCCAGAGTTCAAGATGCTCTGCTCCGGGATATGCCAAGAACGGCACCGCCGTGCTGTCGTATGTGACGAGCGTGGCGCCGCCGCTTCCAGAACACGTATTGAGCGCGGTCTGAGCGGCGATCACACTGTCGAACGATACCTCGGTGTCTTCCTCGAAGTGATGAAAGGTAATCGAAGCCTTCGGACACCAGCCGACAGTAGCGTCACTGGCGCTGAGGAACACTCGCGCCGGATGGTTCCCGTTACTCTGAAAATCATGCAGAAAGGCGGGAAGATAGGTTGCGCCCGCGGTGTTCTTGAGGCCGGCAATTACGTCGTTATAGGAATGATTCATGTCGAAGAGCGAGGCGATGCTGGTTGGATCCTTGAAAACGCTGCCGGCCGACACGGCACCACCCGAGGTATTGATCCATGCCTCAAAGGCAAACGCGTCATAGACGCGATAATAGCGACCGACCTTACTCAGGCTCTCCTCGACGAAGGACTCAGGGGCGGTGACGGCGCCAATGAGTGTGACTTCCGCAATCCGTCCACCGGCCGCTTCATAGAGACGATCTGCCCAGAGGGCTGATAACGCTCCGGCTGAAAAACCAAAGAGATGCAGATCACCGTCAGGCGGATCCTTCAAGAACGCACTGCTTCGCTGCACGGCCGTCCACATGTCGATCGCCGTACGGCCCTCCACTCTTCCCATCAGGTAACGGTGCTGCGGCACCGTCGAGGTCCAGAATCCCGTACCGTCAGGCATCAGCAACTTAAGACC
>Ga0081539_10001279_pt1 | contig 44286 bp, 42 predicted proteins | sample TabmetS4T2R2_FD_71023 | JGI IMG/M metagenome (GOLD analysis project Ga0081539, IMG submission 71023) | Tabebuia heterophylla rhizosphere microbial communities from the University of Puerto Rico - S4T2R2 | ecosystem: Host-associated > Plants > Roots > Rhizosphere ... | reverse complement strand
CGGACGCACACGAGGACGGTACGCACAGTGATCCTCCTTCTCTCTCAGAGGAGATCACGCGAGGGCCGCAGCATTACGCGCTTTAGATGGAAAAAATGGGAAAGATGTATATAACTTGCTCGTCCGATGTCATGCGGCTTCGGAAGACATCGACATGTGGTGTGTGAGCCGGGGATCACCGGGGTACCACGGCGGCAGGCCTGAGCAAGGCCCCTCATGACGACACTCCGCGGTGCCGCGCGGGAGGAGGGTGTTTGATGTCGAACGTTCGCAGACTGCCCGGGCCCATCGCCGACCTGTGGGACTGGCAGCGACTTGGGCTGTGCCGAGGCCGGGACAGTGCTCAGTTCTTCCATCCCGACGGCGAGCGCGGTTCGTCCCGCAACCGCCGGGAGGCCAAGGCCAAGGCCATGTGCGGCGCCTGCCCCGTTCGAGCGGAGTGCGCCGCTCACGCCCTCGCGGTGCGTGAGCCGTACGGAGTCTGGGGAGGCTTCAGCGAAGCGGAGCGGCTGCGGCTGCTCGCGGTCGGCTGGGAGGACCTCGCCGACCGTCATCACGGACGCGTCGACCTTGTCCGGCTCGAGGCCCGCCTCGGCCGGCCCCACAAGTCCGCGGTACCGGCCCAGCGCCAGGCACCGGCGGCGTGACGCCGGCCGGACAATACGACACAGGCCGCGACCCGGTCCCCGGACGGGGGTCGGGTCGCGTTGTTCGACGGTTCTTCGACAACCGCATCGGTGGACATGGTGACCACCGTATGAGCGACTTCGCTTGACGAGTCGGACCGCGAGTGCGGCTTCAACTAACTGACCTGGACCCGGATCCTGTGCCACCCGGTGGCTCCGTCCGGGTCGGGCGGGGCCGGGGTGCCGGTCTGCGTCCGGCCGGTGGTGTCGGTCGCCCGGACCCGTACGGTGTGCTCGCCCGGCGTGGCCTGCCAAGGGTAGCTCCACTGCCGCCAGGTGTCGCTGGACACCGTGGCGGCGAGCGTCGCCTCCGCCCACGGGCCGTCGTCCACCTGCACCTCCACCTTGCTGATGCCACGGTGCTGCGCCCACGCGACGCCCGCCACGGTCACCGGGCCGGCCGGGCGCGCCGCGTTGTCCCGCGGCGTGTCGATCCGCGACTGCGTCTTGATCGGCGCCTGCTGCGCCCAGCCGCGCGGCACCCAGTAGGCGTCGAAATCGGCGAACCGGCTCAGCTCGATCTCGGCGATCCACTTCGCGGCGCTCACGTAGCCGTACAGGCCGGGCACCACCATCCGTACCGGGAAGCCGTGCTCCACCGGCAGCGGCTGCCCGTTCATGCCGATCGCGAGCAGCGCGTCCCGCCCGTCCCGCAGCACCGCGGTCGGGCTGCCGCAGGTCCATCCGTCCACCGACCGCTGGATGACCTGGTCGGCGTCCGGCAGCGGATCGGCCTCGTCGAGCAGTGCCTTGATCGGCGTGCCGAGCCACAGCGCGTTCCCGATCAAATCCCCGCCGACTTCGTTGGACACACAGGCCAGCGTCACGTACCGCGCGATCATCGGCCGCCGCAGTAGCTGCTCCCAGGTGATGGTCATCGGGTTGCGGACCATCCCGTGGACGCGTAGCTGCCAGGTCGCCGGATCCACCTGCGGCGGGTAGAGCGCCGTGTCGATGCGGTAGAAGTCCCGGTTGGGCGACACGTACGGGGTCACTCCGGGCACCTGCACCCCGGCCGGCAGCGGCGGCGGCGTCTGCACCGGCGCCGGCAGCATGACGGTCGACCGGGCCGACCGCACCGTGCGGCGCGACGTCAGCATCCGCCCGGCGAGGCCGCTCACGGCGGCCACGCCGGCCGCGAGCCCCACGGCACGGAGGAACCGCCGTCGGCTCTCCCGGGGGTACGCCGAGGGAGACGTGCCCGCTTCGACAGTGTGGGCGCCGTCGTGGTCCGGGCCGTCCGCCCGTGCCGGGCGCAGCGGTGGGTTCCCCTCCGCCGCTTCGTCGATGCCCTCGATCGCCAACGTGAGCAGGCGTCGCAGCACCAACAGCGCGACCCCCGTACCGATCAGCGACGGCAGCGCGGCGCCGACGCCGGCGTCGTGCCGGGTGACCGCCGCCACCGCCCCGATCAGGCCGAACAGCGCGATGCCGGCCAGCGCAGCCCACCAGGACCGCACCGCGACCACCCCGACGGCGTACGCGTAGGCCGCGAGCAGCACCGCCGTTCCCACGATCAATGCGGTCTTGTCGTGCACTCCGAAGACGGCGACCCCGAAGTCCTTGACGGGTCCCGGAACGGTGTCGACGACCACACCGCCGACCGCGAGCAACGGAGCCGACAGTGGCCCGGTGACCCAGGCGACCACCTCGGCCACCCCCACGGCCGTCGCCGCGGCGGCCACGCCGGACATCCCGGCGCGCACGGAGAGCTTCACCTCCCCATCGTGCTCCGACAACGCGCGGAGGACCACGGATTAGTTTGATCACCGCCGCACCACTGCGCATACGATCGACGCGGCGAACATCGATCGGCTTTCGCGGGAGGCGCCGGGTGAAGATAACGGACGGCATGTGGTTGGTTCGGGAAGGCATGAACCCGCAGTACGCCGCCGAAGCGTACGATCTGGCCGCCACGCCGGAGGGCCTGACGGTGTACGCCCCGGTGCGCCCGATCGAGCACCGTGGCTCGGTCCTCAACATCGCGCTGCTGACGGTCCGGCTGACCGCGCCGCTTCCCGGGGTGATCGGTGTCGAGGTCACCCACCACGCCGGCGGAGTTCACCGTGGACCGGACTTCGAGCTGGCCCGCGACACCACCTACCGACCGGAGACGGAGGTCGGGGAAGAGGCCGCGGAGATCCGCAGCGGGTCGTTGACCGCGCGGATCCGCCGGGGCGTCCCCTGGCAGCTGGAGTTCCTGCACGACGGCCGGTTGCTGACCAGCAACGGCGTCAAGGCGTTGGGCTTCGTGACCACGGCCACGGGGCGACACCACATGGTCGGCCAGCTTTCCCTCGCCGTGGCCGAGACGGTCTACGGGCTGGGCGAGCGGTTCACCGCGCTGGTCAAGAACGGCCAGGTCGTGGACACCTGGAACGCCGACCCCGGCACGGCCAGCGAGCAGGCGTACAAGAACGTCCCGTTCTACCTGTCCAGTCGCGGCTACGGCGTACTCGTGGCGGACCCCGGCCGCGTCTCCTTCGAGGTGGCCAGCGAGAACACCAGCGCCACCCAGTTCAGTGTCGAGGGGCAGAGGCTGCGGTTCTACGTCGTCGACGGACCCACGCCGGCCGCCGTCCTGGAGCGCTACACCGCGCTGACCGGTCGTCCCGCCTTGCCGCCGGCCTGGTCATTCGGACTGTGGTTGAGCACCTCGTTCACCACCGACTACGACGCGGACACGGTCGACCGGTTCGTCGGCGGGATGGCCGAACGGGATCTTCCGCTGAGCGTCTTCCACTTCGACTGCTATTGGATGCGCGAGTTCAACTGGACCGACCTGGTGTGGGACGCCCGCGTCTTTCCGGACCCCGAGCGGATGCTACGCCGCCTCCGGGAGCGCGGGCTCAAGATCAGTGTCTGGATCAACCCGTACATCGCCCAGCGTTCGGTGCTCTTCGAGGACGGCCGCGAGCACGGCTACCTGGTCAAGCGTCCCGACGGCAGCGTGTGGCAGTGGGACTTGTGGCAGGCGGGGATGGCGTTGGTGGATTTCACCAACCCGCAGGCGCGGCAGTGGTTCGCCGGCAAGCTGAGCGGCCTGCTGGACAACGGCGTCGAGTGTTTCAAGACCGACTTCGGCGAGCGAATTCCGACCGACGTGGTCTGGCACGACGGGTCCGACCCGCACCGGATGCACAACTACTACTCGTACCTGTACAACAAGACCGTCTTCGAGCTGCTCCGCGAGCGCAACGGCGAGCCCGGCGCGATCGTGTTCGCACGCTCGGCGACGGTCGGCGGGCAACGGTTTCCGGTGCACTGGGGCGGCGACAACACTTCCACCTTCGAGTCGATGGCGGAGAGCCTTCGCGGTGGGCTGTCGCTGGGGCTGTCCGGCTTCGGCTTCTGGAGCCATGACATCGGCGGGTTCGAGGGCACGCCCGACCCCGCCGTGTTCAAGCGATGGCTGGCGTTCGGGCTGTTGTCCAGCCACAGCCGCCTGCACGGCAGCACGTCGTACCGGGTCCCGTGGCTGGTGGACGAGGAGTCGGTCGCCGTGCTGCGCCGGTTCGCCCGGTTGAAGAACCGGCTGATGCCCTACCTGTACCAGGCGGCGGTGACCGCGCACGCCACCGGCACTCCGCTGATGCGGGCGATGATGCTGGAGTTCCCCGACGATCCGGCATGCGCCTATCTCGACCGGCAGTACATGCTCGGTCCTGATCTGCTGGTCGCCCCGGTGCTGGCCGCCGACGGCGTGCTGGACTACTACGTGCCGCCGGGACGCTGGGTCTCGCTGCTCTCCGGCGAGCCGGTGCAGGGTCCTCGGTGGCACCGCGAAACCCACGGGTTCGACACCCTGCCGCTGCTCGTGCGGCCGGGTGCCGTCCTGCCCGTGGGCGCCCGGGAGGACCGCCCTGACTACGACTACAGCGAGCGGCTCACGCTGCTGACGAACCAGCCGGTGACCGGCACTGCGGTCGACGTCCCGGACCTGACGGGCGCGACCGCGGCAACCTTCACGGTCGGCGACGAGGGCCGGCTCGAGGGGCCGGGCGACGGTTGGCGGCAGGTGGAGTTGGGACCGGCGACCGTGCCGGTGGCATAGCCGCCAATGCGTATTCGTTGCCCACCCGTTATCAAGTCCGTGGCGCACGCATTGCGATCCTCTTGGCAGGATGACCGCACGGTAATAAGTTCCTGTTCAACGAGCAAGGCAACCGATGCGGTGGTCGCCTAGGCGGCGCGGGCCAGCGAGAAAGGAAATCTGAGCGGCAAGCTGACGGACGCTTTTGCCACGATCCACGCATCGCGCCGCGCTGACCGAAGCCGGGCTCACGTGGCGGCGGGCCCGACTAAACCGACGTCGGCTCGTGCCCTGGCAGCGCAACGTACGACAGTCCACCAGAGGAACTGCCGCCGCGTGGGATGTCGAGGCAGCCGTGCGGCGTCACAGCCGCACGATCGGCTCGCCGCGATCGACCCGGATCCGAGGCCGTTGCACAGCAGAGCACCAGGGAGAGCAGATGAAGATCGCAACCAGGAAGCCGGTCGCCCTCGCCGTCATTGTGACGGCTGGGCTTGCCGCGGCATCCCTGTCGGGATGCAACCGCGGCGGCTCGGAGGACTCCGGTGGTGGCCAGACCGGTACGCAGGCGGCCAAGCGTGCCTGCATCATCCTTCCCGACGCCGCCTCGTCGAGCCGCTGGGAGAACGGTGACCGGCCGGCCCTGGACAAAGCATTCAAGGACAAGGGCGTTCAGACCGACATCCAGAACGCGCAGAACGACACCGCCAAGTACGCGACGATCGCCCAGCAACAGTTGACCAAGGGCTGTTCGGTCATGTTGCTGGTCGACCTGAACAAGTCGGGCGTCCAGGTGGCGCAGAAGGCGAAGGCACAAGGGGTACCGGCGATCGCCTACGACCGGCCGATCGAGGGCGCTGACTACTACGTGTCCTTCGACAACTTCCATGTCGGCGAGCTCGAGGGCCAGATGATCGTCGACGGCCTCAAGGCGGCCGGCAAGGACGCGGCGACCGCGAAGGTGGTCTACGTCGGCGGCGACCCGACCGACGGCAACGCCAAGCAGTTCCACGACGGGGCCGACAAGGTCATGAAGGCCGCGGGCATCAAGCCCGCGTTCTCCACACCGGGAACCTGGGACACGGCCAAGGCCGGCACGTACTTCGAGCAGGCCTACACCGCGCTCAAGGGCGACATCGACGCCGTCTGGGTCGCGAACGACTTCAGCGCCGCCAGCGTGATCACGGTGCTGGACAAGAACGGCAAGAAGGTTCCGGTCAGCGGGCAGGACGCGAGCCCGCCCGGACTGCAGAACATCCTCCTCGGCAAGCAGGTCGCGACGGTGTACAAGCCGTTCCAGCTGGAGGCGCAGGCCACCGTCGATCTCGCCATGAAGCTGCTCAACGGGGAGAAGCCGGACGCGCCGGCCAAGGCGGCGGATGGCACGCCGTTCTTCCCGCAGACCCCGATCGTCGTGAACTCGGAGAACATGAAGAAGGTCTTCGACGACGGGAACGCCAAGGTTTCGGATGTCTGCAAGGGATCGGTCGCCGCGTTGTGCAAGAAGTACGGCATCCAGTAATCCTGCACATGTAGGAACAACGTTCGTCGCGGTGGCCGTGCGTACCGAGCGGCGCACGGCCATCGCGCGGCCCTGGTAGCAGTAGGCAAGGAGGACACGTGGATTCCCCGATCATCGAGCTGAAGGACATCCGCAAGAGCTTCGGCCCGGTCGAGGTGCTCAAGGGTGTCAACATGGCGGTCTATCCCGGCAAGGTGAGCGCGCTCGTCGGCGACAACGGTGCCGGCAAGTCAACCTTGATCAAGGGACTGTCCGGAGCCCAGCCCTACGACACCGGTGAGGTGCTCTTCGAAGGGCAGAGCGTCACCCTCACGTCACCCACCGCCGCCTCGCGGCTCGGCATCGAGGTCGTCTACCAGGACCTGGCGCTGTGCGAGAACCTCGACATCGTCGGCAACATGTTCCTCGGACGCGAAGAGATCTACCACGGCATGCTCAACCAGCCGGAGATGGAAAAGCACGCGACCGCGACGCTGCAGTCCCTCTCGGTACGCACGATGAAGTCGGTGCGGCAGAAGGTCTCCTCACTCTCCGGCGGCCAGCGCCAGACCGTGGCGATCGCCCGGGCGGTGCTGCAGAAGGCAAAGGTCGTCATCCTCGACGAGCCCACCGCGGCGCTCGGCGTCGCGCAGACCGAACAGGTGCTCGCGCTCGTCCGGCGCCTGGCGGCCGCCGGCGTCGGCGTGATCATCATCAGCCACAACCTCGCCGACGTGTTCGAGGTCGCCGACTACATCAACGTGCTCTACCTCGGCACCATGGTCGCCCAGCTCAAGGCCAGCGAGACGACCTACAACGACGTCGTCGGCTACATCACCGGCGCCAAGACCGACCACACGCCGCTCGAGGAGGTCGTCTCGTGACCACGGACTCGGACAAGTCGACGAACCCGCCGACCAAGACGGCCGCCAGTACGATAGGGGCATCTCCCGGCACCGCGGGCCCGTCGCTCGCCAGCGGGCACGAGGGGACCGTCCGCGACCAGATCGACAGCTACCTCCATCGGGTCCGCGGCGGTGAGATGGGAAGTTTGCCGGCGCTGGCCGGCGTGGTGATCATTGCCATCGTCTTCTTCATCGCCACGCCGTTCTTCATCACGAAGACCAACATCGCCAACCTGTTGACCCAGACCGCCGGGCTGATGATGTTGTCGATGGCGCTGACGTTCGTCATCATCCTGGCGGAGATCGATCTGTCGGCCGGTGTCACCGGCGGCCTGGGGATGGCAGTCTTCATTCTGCTGACCAACGTGACGAACGTGCCCTGGGTCGTCGCGCTGATCATCGCGTTTCTCGTGGGCCTGGCGGTCGGCACGTTCATCGGCTTCTTCGTCGCCAGGGTGGGCATCCCGTCGTTCGTCGTCACCTTGGGCCTGTTCCTGGGCTTCCAGGGCCTCAACCTGGTCCTGTTGGGCAACGCCGGCGCCTACCGCATCGAGACCCCGGCGATCACGGCCATCATGAACAAGTCGATGCCGGTCTGGGCCAGCTGGGCCATGCTCGCCGTCATCGTGGCCGTCTCGCTCCTCACGGGCCTCTACGACCGGTCACGGAGGATCGCCAGCGGCGTGGCGGTCCGGCCGATGAGCCTGCTGTGGGCCCGCGTCGCGGCGTGGGCGATCGGCGGCGGGCTGGTGGTCTTCCTGCTCTGCCTGAACCGCTCGACCAGCGTCCTTCCGATCCGGGGCGTGCCGATCGTCGTGCCGATCGCCCTGGCCATCCTCTGGATCGGGACGATGTGGCTCGACCGCAGCCGGTTCGGCCTGCACCTCTACGCGGTCGGCGGCAACCCGGAGGCGACCAGGCGCGCCGGCATCAACGTCGTCCGGGTCCGCATGGCCGCCTTCATCATCTGCTCGACGCTCGCTGTCGTCTCCGGCCTCTTCTTCGCCAGCCAGACCGGGACCGTCGAGTCCTCCGCCGGCCGCGATATCGTGCTGCCCGGCGTCGCGGCCGCCGTGGTCGGCGGCGTCAGCCTCTTCGGCGGACGCGGCCGGCTGTCCCAAGCCGCGATCGGCGCGCTGCTCATCTCGATGATCACCAACGGCCTCGGCCTGCTGGGCCTCTCGGCCGGCATCACCTATCTCGTCCAGGGCGGCGTCCTCATCCTGGCCGCCACCGTCGACGCGCTGTCGCGGCGGCGGTCCGGGTCCACCTCGCTGGCGCGAGCCTAGGGAGCCGGAGGTCGGCATCGGCGGCGGGCCGTCTTCAGGGCGGTCCGCCGCCCTGCCGCCGACGCCGTGGCGGTTCGCTACCGCCATCGCCGGGCTTCCCTCGGGATGGCGGGAAGGTGATCCGGAGCGTCCAATGAAGCCATGGCGACGTTGCGCCAGCATCCAGCCCCTGTCAGGCATCGAGGAGAGGCCCCTCGGCGCCGCTCGCCCTCGCCGACGCGGCCGGACAGCCGGTCGAGCTGGCGGCACGACGCTGCCGGTCTGGTCATCATCGTGTCGATGCTGCTGGTGGCCGTGGACCTGTACGTCACGAACGCCCCGGACCATGCGCGGCAGCCGACCGAGCAAGGTCAGGGGACCGACCGGTTCACCCGGGCCCTCGACCGGCTGGGTTCGCGCAACCTCGAGGTGCGCATCGGCGGGATCTACGCGCTGGAACGGCTTTTGAACAGTTCCCGAGACGACCGGCGCACGATCATCGAGGTGCTCGTCGCCTACGTCCGTGAGCACGCGCCGGTGTCCCCGGCCGCCCGCTCCCGCGCCACAGCCGCCACCCCGAGCACGGTCAACCCCGGCCGCAGGCGACCGGCGGCCGATGTCCAGGCCGCCCTGACCGTCCTGGGTCGCCGCACCCCCGCCACCCAGGACGACGCACTCGACCTGAGCGGCACCGACCTCGCGGGCGCCAAGCTGTACCGCGCACACCTGGCCGGTGCGAACCTGAACGGCGCGGACCTGGGCGGCGCCGATTTGGGCGGCGCCGACGTTGGCGACGCGGACCTGATCGGCGCACACCTGAACGGCGCATTCCTCGACGTCGCGCACTTGCGGGGCGCGAACGCGAGCTATGCCGACCTCACCGGCGCGCACCTGGAGATGGCGGACCTGGCCCACGCCGACCTGACGAGGGCGAATCTGGCCGGCGCGGACCTGCGCGGCGTAACCCTGCTCAACGTGAACCTCACGGGCGCGAATCTGAGCGGGGCGTCCTTGAGCGGGGCGAACCTGAGCGGGGCGGACCTCACGGGCGCGAACGTGAGCGGCGCAGACCTGAGCGGGGCGAGTCTGGCTCGCCTGGACCTCCGCGCCGCCCGCATGGTGCCGAGCGAGTTGGTGCCGTGCGCTCAAGTCGACGATCAGACCGTCTTGCCGGCCGCGGTGGCGCCACCGATTCCAAGCGCATTTCAAAGGGATCGGACATGCCAGAGAGAAGAGGAACCACACACATCGCCCGAACCGTCGCCGTCTCGAAGCGGCTGACTCTCGGCCGGGCTCCCGATGGTGCCGCACGGACACATGAACATTCCGCGGCAGGGTCCGAGGTTCCGCTAGCCAGGATCTCGTTCATCGGGTTCCGGTGGCTGCCGCCCTGCGCCGGGCCAGGGCGTCGACGCTCGCGGCGACCAGCAGGATCAGGCCGGTCACGACATATTTGGTGCCCGCCTGGTAGCCCATCAGGCCCATGCCATTGTCGATCACGGCGATTACCGCACCACCGATGATCGCGTTGATCACTTTGCCCTTGCCGCCGAACAGGCTGGTGCCGCCGATGACGGCCGCGCCGATCGAGTACAGCAGGATGTTGCTGCCGCCGGTGTTCGGATCGACCGAGTTGGCCCGGCTGACCGCAAGGATGCCGCCGATCGAAGCCATGAACGAGCCGATCACGAAGACCGAGATGCGGATGCGGTCGACCGGGATACCGGCGCGGCGCGCCGCCTCGGCATTGCCGCCGACGGCGTACACGTGCCGGCCGAAGGTGGTGCGGCCCACGACGAACGTCCAGATGATCACGAAGACCGCGATGATCGGCACGACGATCGGCACGCCCTTCACCGAGTTGATCGCCGGGTTGATGCTGCGTTCCCGGGTGAGCAGCGCGGTGGCCACCAGAACGACGACGGCGAGGCCGGCGATCCGCAGGAGAAGGATGCCGATCGGGTCGGTGATCAGGCCGCGTCCCGCCCGGCTGCGGACCCGGTTGAACTGGACGGCCGCGTAGCCGATCACCGCGAAGATCGCCAGGGTCCAGCTCAGGCTGACCGACAGGTTGCTGTTCGCCAGCCCGAGGACGAAGGGGTCGTTGACCGAGATGTTCCTACCGCCGCTGAGCAGGTACAGCAGGACGCCTTGGAAGCCGAGGAACGCGGCGAGGGTCACCACGAACGACGGGATACCGAACTTTGCGACCAGGAAGCCGAGTACGGAACCGATCACCACGCCGGTGAGCATGGCGACCAGGAGCGCGCCGTACGCCGGCCAGCCCTGGTTGGTGACCAGTATTGCCATGAGGGCACCGCACACGCCGCTGGCGAAGCCGGCGGAGAGGTCGATCTCGCCCAGGAGGAGGACGAAGACCAGACCCATCGCGATGAAGATGACCTGAGCGCTCTGCGCGAACAGGTTGGCGAAGTTGAGCGAGCTGAAGAACGTGTCCCGCGCCACGCCGAAGATCAGCGACAGGACGGCCAGGCCGAGAACGGCGGGAAGACTGCCGAGGTCGCCACCGCGGACCCGGCCCCAGTAGTCGCGGATGTGGCCCGCGACGGTGGGCTTGACGACCTTGACGCCGGCCGCCGTAAAGGTCGTGGTGGTGGTGGTCACTTGCCGCCTCCGGGCGTGATGTCGATCGTCTCGTCGGCGAAGTCGGCGGCCCTCTCCGGCGGCAGGCCGATGTTCCCGCTGCGCCCGGCGGTGATCAGCTCGACCACTTGGAAGTGGCTGACGTCGGTCGCCTTGACCTGGGCCGCCATGCGGCCCAGGTAGAGGGTCGCGATCCGGTCGGAGACGGCGAAGACTTCGTTCATGTTGTGCGAGATCAGCACGACGCCCAGCCCGTTGCCGGCGAGGCGGCGGACGAGTTCGAGGACCTGAGCGGTCGGTGCGACACCGAGCGCGGCGGTGGGCTCGTCCAGGATCACGATCTTGCTGTTCCAGAGCACCGCCTTGGCGATCGCCACGGTCTGCCGCTGGCCACCGGAGAGGCTCGCGACCAGCTGGCGCAGCGACTTCACGGTCCGGACCGAGAGGCCGCGCAGCGTCTCGCCGGCCATCTCCTCCATGGTCGGCTCGTCCAGCACGACGCCGTGCTTCCTCTCCCGGCCGAGGAACATGTTCTGGACGATGTCCAGATTGTCGCAGAGGGCGAGGTCCTGGTAGACGACCTCGATGCCGAGAGCCGAAGCGTCCCGTGGGCCGTGGATCGCCACCGGATTGCCGTCGAAGGTGATCGTGCCCGAGTCGATCGTGTAGATGCCGCTGATGCACTTCACCAGCGTGGACTTGCCGGCGCCGTTGTCGCCGACGAGGGCCGTGACCTCGCCGGGATACACGCTCAGGCCGACATCGTGCAGCACCCGAACAGATCCGAAGCTCTTGTCGATCCCGCTGAGTTCCAACAGGGGTGTCGCGGCCACACTGGTTCTCCTTCGGTAAGTGACCCGGTCGGCCCGGGCATCAGCCGGTCAGCTGATGCCCGCGTCCGTGCACGCCTTGGCGAACTCGCCGGTGCAGAGCTCTTCCGGGGTGACGAACCCGTCCGCGATGACGTCCTTGACGTTGTCCTTGGTGATCGACACCGGCGTCAGCAGCACCGACGGGACGTCCTCACCCGACTGCGGGTCCGTGACCGTGCCGGTGGCCGTGGTCGGCTGCTGGCCCTTGGCCAGGGCGATGGCCAGCTCCGCGGCGGCATCCGACTCCTTCTTGATCGCCTTGTAGACCGTCATGCATTGGTCGCCGGCGAGGATGTTCTGCAGACCCTGCACGGTGGCATCCTGGCCGGTCACCGGAACCTGGCCGTTGAGCTTGTTCTTCTTCAGCACCGCGATGGCCGCGTTGCCGAGGCCGTCGTTGGCCGCGAGGACACCCTTGATGTTCTTGTTCAGGGTCAGCATCTGCTCGAAGATGGTGCCCGCCTGGGCGTTGTCCCAGTCCGGCACGCTCTGATCCGGACCCTTGTCGAAGGTGCCGCGGGCGTACTTGGGCGCGAGGACCGAGTCGTAGCCCTGCTTGAACAACGTGGCGTTGTTGTCGGTGGGCGCGCCGTTGAGCTCGGCGACGACCGGCTTGGTGTAGTTCTTGGCGGTCAGGCAGTCCACCAGGCCCTGGCCCTGCAGCTCGCCGACCTTGACGTTGTCGAACGAGACGTAGTAGTCGGCGCCACCGTTCAGGGTGAGGCGGTCGTAGTCGATCGTGTAGATGCCGGCGTTCCTGGCCTGGTTCAGAACAGCCTTACCGGTGCCGGAGTCCAGGTTGACGATCATGAGGACCTTGACGCCGCTCGAGATCATGCCCTCGGCGATCGTCTGGAACTGGGTCTTGTCGCCCTGCGCGTTCTGGATGTCGGCCTCGACCCCGGCATTCTCGAACACCTCCTTGAGGAACCGGGCGTCGGCGGTTGCCCACCGCGCCGAGGTCTTGGTGTCCGGGAGGATGACGCCGACCTTGCCCGCCGACGAGCTGCCGCTGCTGCCGGAGTCGCTCCCGCTGTCGCCGCCGCAGGCGGCAACGCTGCCGGTGGCCAGCAGGCCAGCCGCGGCAAGGACGAACAGTCCCGTACGCATTACTTGCGTCCTTTCGGTAAACCGGCCTTCGATCGGATTCGATGAGGTGCGCTGCCGAGTGGGTCGCTGCCGTGAGCCGCCGTTGATCAGGAGCCCGGTGGTCGCGCCCGGCAACGCATTTCCGTTGCGCTCGCGAGCGCTGTCGCCGAGCGATCCGAAAGACCGGCACAGCAATCCGGCAACACGCGTGATAACGGAAATCCGGCCAGGCGACCGCCTCAGCCGGTCCCCGGTGATCGCGCGAGGTGGCCCATCAAGGTGACGCTAGGTCACTCCCGCGCCCGATTCGGGGCAATCTCAGGATAAAGATCGCTCCACTCCGTAATATTGTCGCAACGACTACGGAGTCACCGGGAGAAACATCACCTATGCCCGTATCGCGGCCGAAGTCGCGTGGGTCAGCCGGATCAACTCGGTCGGGGCCAGCGCCACCTGGAGTCCGCGCCGGCCGGCCGACACGTACATCCGGTCGAGCTCGGACGCCGACGCGTCCACCACCGTTGGCAGCCGCCGTCGCTGGCCGAGCGGGCTGATGCCGCCCCGGACGTAGCCACTGCTGCGCTCGGCGGCCGTCCGGTCGGCGAGTGCGGCCCGCTTGCCGCCGACCGCGTGCGCCAGGGCCTTGAGATCCAGGTCGCCGGTCACCGGCACGACCGCGACGACCAGGTCACCGTCGACGTCGGCGATCAGTGTCTTGAAGACCCGCTCCGGCGCGACGCCCAGCGCCTGCGCCACCAGCGCGCCGTAGTTGGGAGCGTCCGGCGACACGTCGTACGGATGCAGCGTGTACTCCACCTTCTGCGCGCTGAGCAGCACGGTGGCCGGCGTCCCGGCCGCGGCCTTCTTGCCCATGGCCGAAAACGCTACTCCGGGCGCGGATCACCCCACGCATGCCGCCTTGTCCTCCGACGGCCGGCAGAGCAGTGCGGTGGGCTCGCCCGCCACCCGGGTCAGCACCAGAGACGCCGCCGCCGGCCCGGACAACCGCAGCTCCCGCCGGAGCCGCTCCGGCTCGAGTGCCGACCCCCGCTTGCGAATCTCCAGGCGGCCCACGCCACGCTCGCGCAGCAGTGCCCGCAGCCGCTTGAGCGAGAACGGCAGCACGTCGGTCACCGGGAGCCGGCGGCCGAACGGGGTGTCGGCGGGCCGGTCCGTGTAGACGTACGCGATCTCCGGGTCCGCCAGGCGCCCGCCCACCGCCGCCGCGAACTCGGCCACCAGATGGGCCCGGACCACGGCCGGGTCGGGATCGTACAGGAACGCACCGACCGTGCTCACCGGCGCCGCCACGGTCCCGGTGCCGGTCAGCTCGGCGCCGCCGGGCAGCAACGTCGCCCGCCGCGGCGCCGACGCGAGCGGCCCGCACCAGAAGGCAGCCTCCACCAGGTCACCGCCGACGCTCACCCACTCCCCCTCGGCGCCCGGAGGCAGCAGCGAATGATCGATACCGGGCGCGAGCTTGAGCACCGTGTGCGGCACCCGCCGGGCCAGTCCGGCGACGAAGTCCCAGGGCGGCGAGTACGCCCGTGGATCGAACACCCGGCCACGACCGGACCTCCGGCGCGCCGGGTCGGCGAAAACGGCGTCGTAGTCCTCCACGCGTACGGTGGTCGCGTCCGCGCACTCGACGCGTACGGCATCGGCCAAGCCGGTGGCCGCCGCGTTCGCCGCCGCGATCGCCGCGGTGAGCGGGTCGGACTCGACCGCGTACACGAGGATGCCGGCCCGCGCCGCGGCCAGCGCGTCCGCACCCAGCCCACAGCCGAGATCCGCCAGGGTCCGGATCCCGGCGGCCGCGAGGCGCGCCGCCCGCCGGTCCGCGACGGCCGCGCGCGTCGCCTGCTCCAGCCCGGCGCGGGTGAAGAACATCGTGGCCGCGGCCGTGCCGAACTTCGCCGCCGCGCGGCGCCGAAGCTCGATCTGGGTGAGCGCGGCGGCGGCGAGATCCGGTGCGACGCCACGGGAACGCAGCGCGGACGCGGCGACCAGCGGATCGCGGCCGGTCACCGCTTCCGCGGCGGCCAGCGCGGTCACTCCTTCGGGGGTACGCAACCGGGCCAGCAGTTCGGGATTCACGCAGGCATTCTCCCCGGCGTGACGACATTGGCACTCTGGTTGACGGAGTGCTAGTTCCGGCATAACCTCGCGGTTAGCACTCTCAACATGAGGGTGCCAACCGCTTTCCGGCGGGCAGCGCGCCCGCCCGGCGAGCGGTTAGGCACCAGGCGGACCGGCACCCGCGACGACGGCCCCGCCCGGTGGCATGAGGCATAAAGACCGGCAGACCGCTGCCGGCGAAACCTGTACCCAGGAGGGTATGCCCGTGACTACCGCGACCAAGGTTGCGATCAAGCCGCTCGAGGACCGCATCGTGGTCCAGGCGAACGAGGCTGAGACCACCACGGCGTCGGGCATCGTGATCCCCGACACCGCCAAGGAGAAGCCGCAGGAGGGCACCGTCCTCGCTGTCGGTCCCGGCCGCATCGACGACAAGGGCAACCGCATCCCGGTTGACGTCAAGGTCGGCGAGACGGTCCTCTACTCGAAGTACGGCGGCACCGAGGTGAAGTACGCCGGCGAGGAGTACCTGGTGCTCTCCGCCCGCGACGTCCTCGCGGTCATCGAGAAGTGACCTACTGACAGTGCCGGCCGCCCTGACCCTTGACCGAGGGTCAGGGCGGCGGTGCGTGAAGGGACCTACACATGGCGAAGATCCTCAGTTTTTCTGACGACGCCCGGCACCTGCTGGAGCACGGCGTCAACACGCTCGCCGACACGGTCAAGGTCACCCTCGGCCCGCGCGGCCGCAACGTCGTCCTCGACAAGAAGTTCGGCGCGCCCACGATCACCAACGACGGCGTCACCATCGCCAAGGAGATCGAGCTCTCCGACCCGTACGAGAACCTCGGCGCCCAGCTGGTCAAGGAGGTGGCGACGAAGACCAACGACATCGCCGGCGACGGGACCACGACGGCGACCGTGCTCGCTCAGGCGCTGGTCCGCGAGGGCCTGCGCAACGTGACCGCCGGCGCCAACCCGCTCGGCCTCAAGCGAGGCATGGACCAGGCGGCCGAGGTGATCTCGAAGGCGCTGCTCGGCAAGGCGGTCGACGTCGACGACCACAAGTCGATCGCCAACGTCGCCACCATCTCGGCGCAGGACGCCACGATCGGCGAGCTGATCGCCGAGGCGATGGACCGGGTCGGCCGCGACGGTGTCATCACCGTCGAGGAGGGCTCGACCCTGGCCACCGAGCTCGAGGTCACCGAAGGTCTGCAGTTCGACAAGGGCTTCATCTCGCCGAACTTCGTGACCGATCCGGAGGCGCAGGAGGCGGTCCTCGAGGACGCCTTCGTCCTGCTGACCACGCAGAAGATCGCCAGCATCGAGGAGATGCTGCCGCTGCTGGAGAAGGTGCTGCAGGCGGGCAAGCCGCTGCTCATCATCGCCGAGGACGTCGAGGGCCAGGCGCTGTCCACGCTCGTGGTGAATGCGCTGCGCAAGACCATCAAGGTCGCGGCGGTGAAGGCGCCCGGCTTCGGCGACCGGCGCAAGGCGATGCTGCAGGACATGGCGATCGCCACCGGCGGCGAGCTCATCGCACCGGAGCTGGGCTACAAGCTCGACCAGGTCACCCTCGACATGCTGGGCACCGCCCGGCGGGTCGTGGTGGACAAGGAGAACACGACCATCGTCGACGGTGGCGGCAAGGCGTCCGAGGTGGCCGACCGCGTCGCGCAGATCCGCAAGGAGATCGAGGCGTCGGACTCCGACTGGGACCGCGAGAAGCTTTCGGAGCGGCTGGCGAAGCTCTCCGGCGGCGTCGCGGTGATCAAGGTGGGTGCCGCGACCGAGGTCGAGATGAAGGAGCGCAAGCACCGCATCGAGGACGCCATCTCGGCGACCAAGGCCGCGGTCGAGGAGGGCACCGTCCCCGGTGGCGGCGCCGCGCTCGCCCACATCGCCGCCGAGCTCGACGGCAACCTCGGCCTGACCGGCGAGGAGGCGATCGGCGTCGGCATCGTGCGCAAGGCCCTCGTCGAGCCGCTGCGCTGGATCGCCGAGAACGCCGGTCACGACGGCTACGTCGTCGCCGGCAAGGTCGGCGAGCTGGGTTGGGGCCACGGCCTCGACGCGGCCGCCGACGAGTACGTCGATCTGGCCGCGTCCGGCATCATCGACCCGGTGAAGGTGACCCGCAACGCGGTGTCCAACGCCGTCTCGATCGCCGGCCTGCTGCTGACCACGGAGAGCCTCGTGGTCGACAAGCCGGCCGAGCCGGCGCCGGCCGCCGGCGGTGGCCACGGCCACAGCCACGGCGGACACGGCCACCAGCACGGTCCCGGCTTCTGACCGTTCGACACGAAGGGCGCGCCGCTGAGCGGCGCGCCCTTCGCGTACGCGCGGGTTTGCGGAGCAGCGCTCGAGCTAGCGATCGACGGCGGTGAAGTCCCACACGTGCGGCGCCCGGGCGACGAGCCCGGCGGGCGGCGCCGGCATGCTCTCCGGGGTGTTGCGCCACTTCGAGATGACCACGATGCGGTTGTCCGTGGACGAGTAGACCTCGCTCGACAGGTGTTGCGGCAACACTTCCAGCCGCGGCACCGCCACGTCGCAGACCCACGAGAGCAGCTCGTCGAAGCCGCTGCCGGAGGCCCGCACCTCCCACATGCGCGCGATCATATGGCTTCCTACCCCGGCACACTGACCGTGGTCAATGGCATGGCCGAATCCGCCGGCAGATCGAGGCGGCTCGGCGCCACCCCGGCGGCGACCAGGTGCGAGCCGAGGGCGGCCACCATCGCTCCGTTGTCCGTGCACAGCCCCGGCCGCGGCACTCGTACCCGGATGCCGTACGGCTGCGCACGCTGCTCGGCCAGCGCGCGCAGCCTCGAGTTGGCCGCCACGCCCCCGCCGATGATCAGCGTCGAGACGCCCCGGGTCCGGCACGCGTCGATCGCCTTCGCGGTCAGCACGTCACAGACCGCCTCCTGAAAGCTCGCCGAGACGTCCGCGAGCGGCACCGGCTCCCCATCCCGCTCCCGCGCCTCCACCCAGCGCGCCACCGCGGTCTTGAGTCCGGAGAAGGAGAAATCGAATCGGTGCGCGGCCAGGTCCTTCGGCGCCGTGAGTCCGCGCGGGAAGGCGATCGCCGCGGAATCCCCGTCCCGGGCCGTACGGTCGATCACCGGACCGCCGGGGAAGCCCAGGCCGAGCAGGCGCGCGACCTTGTCGAAGGCCTCACCGGCGGCGTCGTCGACGGTCGCGCCGAGCGGGAGCACACCGGCCGTGAGGTCGTCGACCAGCAACAGCGATGAGTGGCCGCCGGAGACGAGCATGGCTACCGCGGGCTCGGTGAGCGGGCCGTGCTCGAGGGTGTCCACGGCCACGTGCGCGGCGAGGTGGTTGACCCCGTAGATCGGCTTGTCCGCCGCCAACGCGTACCCCTTGGCCGCCGCCACGCCCACCAGCAACGCACCCGCCAGGCCGGGCCCGCTGGTGACCGCGATCGCGTCGATGTCGGCGAGGGTGACCTTCGCCTCGTCGAGCGCGCGCCGCATGGTCGGCACGATCGCCTCGAGGTGCGCCCGGCTGGCGACCTCGGGCACCACGCCGCCGAACCGCGCGTGCTGGTCCACACTGGACGCCAGCGCGTCGGCGAGCAGCGTGTGTCCTCGGACGACGCCGACGCCGGTCTCGTCGCAGGAGGTCTCGATCCCGAGGACCAGGGGTTCGTCAGGCACGGCGCGTCATCACCAGGGCGTCGGTGTTGCTCGGTTGGTAGTAGCCGCGACGAATGGCCACCGGCTCGAAGTCGTAGCTCGCGTAAAGCCGCTGCGCGGCAGCGTTGTCCACGGCGACCTCCAGCAACGTCTGCTTGATGCCGCGGCGCGCGGCCTCGGCCAGCAGTTCCTCGAGCAGCCGGCGGCCCACTCCGCGGCGTTGGGCGGTACGCCGCACCGCGATGTTCTGCACCCACGCCTCGTCCCCCGACGTGGCGAGGCCCGCGTAGCCGAGCAGTTCCTCGTCGAGCGCCACCCGGTAGAAGTTACGCTGGGCGAGCTCGTTCCAGAACATCGAGGCCGACCACTTCTCCGCGCCGAACAGGTCTTCCTCGATCGGCAGCACCTCGGCTATGTGCCACCAGCGGAACCGCTCGATTCGCATCAGGTCAGCACAGGCTTGCGTCCGGACGGCTCGACCGCGTCGGGACGGCGTAGGTAGAGCGGTACGAGCGGCTCACCCGGCGCGCCGTCGCGGATCCGCTCGGCCGCGAGCGCGACGAGGGCCGCGCCGGGCGGATACAGCAGGTGCTCTTCCACCGGTACACCGAAGAGGTCGCCGTACTTCAGCGCGCCCTCACCGGCGGCCCGGTCGACGATCCCGGCCCGTGCGAGGACGTCCGCCACCTGCGCCGGCTTGGCCACCTCCGGTCCGAGGTCACGGACGCCGTCCACATAGGTGGCGTAGTAGACCTCCCGCCGGCGGGCGTCCGTCGCGACGAGCACCCGGCCCGGACCCGCCGCCCGGCCGATCGCGTCCAGCGAGCAGACGCCGTAGGTCGGGATGCCGAGCGCCTGGCCCATCCCGGCCGCGGTCGCCAACCCGACCCGCAGGCCGGTGAACGGTCCCGGGCCGACGCCGGCCACGATGGCGCCCAGATCACCCGGCCGCGCGCCGGTCTCGGCCAGCGTCGCGGCGATCTCCGGGGCGAGCTTCTCACCGTGGGCGCGCGGATCGACCGTACGCCGCTCCGCGACGCCCCGGACGGCGTCGGCCGTGACCTCCATGAGAGCGGCCGTCGACGCCGGCGTCGCGGTGTCCAGAGCCAGTACGAGCACGGTCCGACCTTAACCCGCGGCCGTTCCGGCCCGCGGATCCCAGTGCACGACCGGGCGGCCGCCGTCGGCGAGCGCCTTGTTCGCCGCGCTGAACGGCCGAGCACCGCGGAAACCCTCCCGGTTCAGCGGGCTGGGATGTCCGGCCTCGAGGACGACGTGCGCCGGATTGGTGATCAGTGCCGCCTTCTTCCGGGCGTACCCGCCCCACAGGAGGAACACGACCCGGTCCCGCCGGGCGTCGAGCGCGCGGATCGTGGCGTCGGTGAACGCCTCCCACCCCTTGCCCGCGTGCGAGGCGGCGGCACCGGCGCGCACGGTCAGTACCGCGTTGAGCAACAGCACCCCCTGGCGGGCCCAGCCGGTGAGGTCGCCGGAGGCGGGCGGCACGACACCGACGTCTTCGGCCAGTTCCTTGAACACGTTCCGCAGAGACGGGGGAATCCGTACTCCGTCGGGCACGCTGAAGCTCAAGCCATGCGCCTGCCCCGCGCCGTGGTAAGGGTCCTGGCCGAGGATCAGCACCCGGGTCTGCTCGGGCGGGCACCACCGGTAGGCCGCGAACAGGTCCTCGATCGGCGGGTAGATCGTGTGCGCGGTGTACTCGCGCGCCACGAACTCGCCGAGTGCGGCGGTGGCCCGCTCGTCGAGAAACGGGGCGAGCTCGGCGCGCCATCCGGACGGCAGCAGGTCAGGCAGGTTCATCCGTCTCCCGTTCGAGATCGTGCAGGCGATTGAGGCGTTCGGCCCAGTCACCGCCGTGCGGGACGAGCTCGATCACGCGGGTGTCGTCGTCCAGGCGATCGATGCGCACCCGCAGATACTCGTCGTTGAGCTGTTCGACCAGGCCCGCGCCCCACTCCACCACGGTCACGGCGTCGTCCGCCGAGGCGTCCAGATCCAGATCGTCGATCTCCGCCCGCGGATCCGGCCGATCACCCAGCCGGTACGCGTCCGCGTGTACCAGCGGCGTCCGGCCGCGATGTACCCGGGCGATCACGAAGGTCGGCGAGGTGATCGCGTCCGTCACCCCGAGCCCCGCGCCGATGCCCTGAACCAGCACGGTCTTCCCGGCGCCGAGCGGACCCGTGAGCAGCACGAGATCACCGGCCCGCAGGACGCGCGCCAGCCGCCGGCCGAACGCCCGGGTGTCGTCCACAGTGGCCAGCTTCACGAGATCTTCTCCAGGAACGGCATCATGGCCGCGTTCACCTCGGCCGCCTTCTCGAGCATCACGACGTGACCGCTGTTGTCGATCTTCACGAGCTCGGCATCCGGAAGGTGACGCAGAATCTCCTCCGAATGCGCCACCGGGGTCAGGTAGTCCTTCGTTCCCACCAGGACCAGCACCGGGACACCGCGCAGCACGGACAGCGCGGGGAACCGGTTGTGCGTGTAGAGAGTCTGCAGGTATTTGGTCAACGTCTGGACCGAGGTCTTGGAGTTCATGCTCTCCACGAACGTGACCAACGAGGGGCTCGGCCGCGCGTCGCCGAACCCGTAGCGCCGGGTCAGCAGCCACGCCAGATCAGAGGACGCGAGCCGGGCCCGGTCGATCGCGTTCCCGCCGAGGTGCGCGGCCCTGCCCCAGAGCGGGAAGAACGGTGAGCTGGCCCGCGCCACGAGCATGGGCAGACCCAGCTTGGTCTTGTCGAAGAGGCCGGCCGAGGTGGACATCAGCACGACGCCGGTGACCCGCTTGCCGAACCACTCCGGGTACTGCTCGGCGAAAGCCATGATCGTCATGCCGCCCATCGAGTGGCCCACCAGAATGATGTGCCCGTCGGGGACGGTGGCGTCGAGCACCGCGGCCAATGACTTGCCGAGCGCGGCGATGTCGTAGTCACCCGACTTGAGCTTGCTCGACCGGCCATGGCCGGGCTGGTCGTAGAAGACCAGCCGGTGATCGCCGCGTTCGGCGAGGACCTTGCGCTGGAAGTAGAAGGTGCCCATGTCCAGCGCGAGGCCGTGGACGAAGACGATGGTGGGTTTGCCGGTCGGCGCGGCCGGTTCGACGATCTCCACGTGCAGGTTCGTGCCGTCGGCCGCGGTGACGGTCAGCTCCTCGTCGAACGGCTGGACGCCGAACGGCTCGTTCGCGTACGGATCGCCCGACGCGTTCAGCGACTTGCGGACCAGGGCACGCTCGACCGCGAAGGCCGTCGCGAGGCCCGCCGCGACGACACCGACCGCCGCCCCGGCGATGCCGACCTGCTTGGCCCGCCGGCGGGACGCGGTGGCGGGGCTCACGCGCCGCCGCCGACGCCGGCGCGCCCGATCATGCGGGTACTCCGGCCGTGCCGTCGTACACCCGCGGGACCCGGACGCTCCCGAACCTCGTCACGATCTCGTAGTTGATCGTGCCGACCACGTCTGCCCAGTCGTCGGCCGTGGGACTCCCGTCGTTTCCGGCACCGAAGAGTGTGGCCACGTCGCCGGCCACCACCGGGTCGTCGCCGACGTCCAGCACGATCTGGTCCATACAGACCCGCCCGGCAATCGTGCGCCGCTTGCCGCCGAGTTGGACAGGACCGGCGTTCGAGGCCGCCCGGGGCACGCCGTCGGCATACCCTACCGGAACGAGGGCCAGCGTCGTCTCACGCTCGGTGACGTAGGCGTGCCCGTACGACACGCCCTGCCCGGCCGGCACCCGCTTGGTCATCGCGACACGTGCCCGCGCGGTCATCGCCGGCCGCAGGCCGAACGTCTCGCCCGCGACGGGCGACAGCCCGTAGACCGCGATGCCGGGCCGGACCAGGTCGTAGTGGGCATCCGGGCGGGTCAGCGTGGCGGCCGAGTTGGCGATGTGGCGGTAACGCGGGGTGATCCCGTGCCGCTCCGCGACGGCCAGCCCGTCGGCGAACGCGGCCAGTTGCCGGTCAATCGTGGCGTGACCCGGAGCGTCCGCATAGACGAAGTGACTCCAGACGCCGATCACCTCGATGTGACCGTCCGCCTGCGCCTTCGCCGCGGCCTCGAGCAGTGCCGGCCACTCGGCCTGCGTCGCACCGGCGCGGGCAAGGCCGGTGTCGAGCTTGAGGTGCACCCGGGCCGTTCGCTCGGCCCGCCGGGCGGCGTCGACCAGCTCGTCCAGCAGCTGCAGGCTGCTCGTGTTCAGGTCGATGCCGGCCGTGACGCCCTCGTGCAGCGGCAGTCCCGGCGAGAGCAACCAGGCCAGCACCGGGACGTCGATGCCCGCCCGGCGCAGCGTCAGCCCCTCGTCGAGGGTCGCCACGCCGAGCCAGGTCGCGCCCCCGGCGAGCGCGGCCCGGGCGGACGGCAGCATCCCGTGCCCGTAGCCGTCGGCTTTCACGACTGCCATCACCTCGGCGGTCGTGCACGCCCGGAGGAGCGCGACGTTGTCCCGGATGGCGTCCAGATCGATCCGGACCTCAGCCTGCCACATGGTTCCACCCTACTGATCGGGTACGACGAACCTCCCACCCTGCGGTGCGGCCGGAGCCGCTGGCGGTCGCTCCTTCACAACAGGTCGGCGAGCACCGGGCCCAGGGCGGCGGCGACCTGCGGTGCGGTCACCGGCCCCTCCGCGGCGGCACGCCGGCCGGCCATGCCGTGCACGTACGCCGCCGCGACCGCCGCCAACTCCGCCGGCAGACCGCCGGCCAGCAGCGAGCCGAGCAGGCCGGCGAGCACATCACCGCTGCCCGCCGTGGCCAGCGCCGACGTGCCCGTCGGATTGGCCCAGATCTCGCCCGAGGGCGTGGCCACGATCGTCCGGTCGCCCTTGAGCAGCACTACCCCGTTGATCCAGGCGGCGAGCTTGGCGGCCGCGCCCACCCGGTCCGGCCCGGGCGGCTCCCCCGCCAGCCGCCGGAACTCCCCGTCGTGCGGCGTGACCACCAGGGGCGCGTCCCGGCGCAGGTCGTCGGCGTGCTGACCGTCGATGAGCAGGGTCAGTGCGTCGGCGTCGAGCACCACCGGCAGCGAGGTGGCCAGCACACTGCGCAGCGTGGTACGCGCCTCCTCGTCGGTGCCGAGGCCGGAACCGCAGACCCAGGCCTGCACCCGGCCGGCCTCGCCGACCCGCGGTACCGCCACCACGGACGGGTGTGCCCGCACCACGTCCTCGTACGCGCTGCCCGCGTAGCGCACCATGCCGGTCGGCCCGGCGAGCGCGCCGCCCACCGAGAGGATCGCCGCCCCGGGAAACTTCGCCGAGCCGGTGGCGATACCGATCACCCCGCGCGTGTACTTGTCGGACGTGACCCCGGGCCGGGGCCACCAGCGGGCGACGTCCTGCGCATCGGGCACCCGCACGGCGGGCTCGTCATGCAGAACCGGGCCGAGGCCGATGTCGACGAGCTCGACCTGGCCGCAGCGGGCCGCCGCCGGGCCCACGACGTGGGCCGGCTTCAGACAGCCGAAGGTGACCGTGACGTCCGCCGTCACCGCCTCGCCGGGCACGTCGCCGGTGTCGACGGCGACCCCGCTCGGCACGTCGACCGCCACCGCCGTCGCCCGTGACCCGGAACGTCCGCGCAGGTCACGCCCCTGAGCGACGATGGCCGCCGCGGCCGGACGCAGGCCGCCGCTGGCGCCGATGCCGACGATGCCGTCCAGCACCAGATCGGCCCGGTCGGGCACGTCGCGGACGGTACGGCCGCCGGCCGACCGCAGCGCCGCCAGCCCGGCGAGATGCACACGCTCCGGGCTGAGCAGCAGCGCTCGCACCTGGGCGCCGCGCCGGGCCAGGGCGGCACCGGCGTAGAGCGTGTCGCCACCGTTGTCCCCGCTGCCCACCAGCAGCAGAACACGAGCACCGTAGACCCCGCCGGTGTCGCCGAGCAGGACGGCGCACCGACGGGCCAGGCCGGCGGCGGCTCGCCGCATGAGCGTGCCCTCCGGCAGCGTCGCCATCAGTGCCCGTTCCGCCGCCCGTACGTCCGCGACGCGCCACGCCTGCCGCATGTGTCCTCCTGTGCTCGGGTGCCGACGGTTCTAGACCGCGGGTACGACACTTTCCGTCGCCGCCCGTCAGGACTCCGCGACGACCATCGCCGAGGCGATCCCCCCGTCGTGCGAGAGCGACAGGTGCCATCGGCTGACACCACGCTCGGCGGCGGCCGCGGCGACCGTACCGGAGACGGTGAGCCACGGCCGGCCGTCCGGGTCGGCGACGATCTCACAGTCGTGCCAGCGCAGGCCGGTGGGCGCGCCGAGCGCCTTGGCGACGGCCTCCTTCGCGGCGAACCGGGCGGCCAGCGACTCGGCCGAGCGCGGACTGCCGGACACCGTGAGCCGCTCCCCCTCGGTGAACAGCCGGTCGCCCAGCAGCGGCGTCCGGTCCAGGGCGCGGGCGAATCGCTCCACCAGAACCACATCGATGCCGAGAGCCACGATCACGGCTCCAACCCTATCGGCAGTCGCCCGGGGTACGGCGCGCGCTAACGCACGGTCGAGGCGACCACAAGCCCTGTGCACAACCCAGGCGTACGGACGGGAGTGATCCGTCCACAGCCACGGATCCGCGGCATCCCGCCCGCCTACCGTCAGCGCATCCCGTTGCCCCTCCAGGAGGTTGCCGATGAATTCCGAGCTGCCCAGGCGGCCGCGCCGCACGGCGACAAGCGATCCCCAGCTCGAAGTCGACACCGACGAACTGCGTCGCGCGGCCTCCGCCGTGGACGCCACCGGCGACCGGGTCACCGCCGGCACCGCTGGGGAACCCCGTCCCGACCAGGTCCCGCGATGGGTCACGACCGACGCGGCCGCCCAGGCAGCGGAGGCCGCCCGGCAGCAGCTCGCCGTGCTGGGCGCCGACATCGCGGACACCGCCCGTCTGATCACCGAAGCAGCCCGGGAGTACGAGCTCGCCGACGCCCGTGCCGCTACCCGGCTCCGGCTGACCCGGTGAACGCCGCAGTCGTGAGCGCCCGCCTGCGGGCGACGGATCCGCAGCGCTGGCGGGCGGCCGCGGCGGCCTGGCGCCGCTGGGCCGCTCTCGCCGGCCGGCTGGCCGCCGAGTTTCCGGCGCATCTCGCCCGGTTGGGCGCGGCCTGGTCCGGTGCCGCCGCCACCGCGGCCGCGCGCCGGCTGGCCGCGCTGCGCCACCGGCTCATCCGCTTCCGTCTGCTCTGCTGGCAGGCCGATCAGGCGCTGAGCGAGTTCGCCGCCGCTCTGGAACGCGCGAAGGCGGCCGTAAGCGGCGACCCCGCCGCGGAGGTGACGGCGACCCGGCCGCCGGCCGCGGCCGGCGCCGGTTCCGCGATCGCGGCGACCGCGGACGCCGCCGCTGCCGCGCGGCTGGCCGAGATCGCGACTGCGGTGGGGCGCGCGGGGCGGCCGCCCGGGCCGGACCGCCCGGGTTGCGGTGCCTCCCCTGCGGCCGTGCGGCGCTGGTGGGCGGGACTCACCAGCGGCGAACGGCAGTGGTTGCTGTGCACGGAGGCGGCGTGGCTGGCCGCGCGGGACGGCATTCCGGTGACCGATCGGGACGCGGCGAACCGGCTGCTGCTCGACGATCGCCGGCAGGAGCTGGAGCGGGCCCTCGCCGAGGCGCCCGGCGGCCCGCGGCGACGACGGCTGCTCGACCTGCGACGCGGGCTGGAAGCCATCGCCGACCGGCTGGACGGTGACGCCGGCCCCCGGGCCTACCTGCTCCGGCTTGACCTCACCGGCGAAGGGCGGACGGTGCTGGCGCTCGGCGACCTGGACCGGGCCGACAACGTGCTCACCCACGTCCCCGGCATGACCGCCGGCCTGGCCTCGGCCGGCGGTGAGCTGGCCCGGGCGGAGCGGGTCGCCGTCCGCGCCACCGAACTGGCCCCGGGATCGGCGACCGGCGCCGTCCTCTGGTTGGATTACGACGCGCCGGACTTCGTCGACGAGGCGGCGAGCGCCCGGCGGGCCGAGGCCGCCGCTCCCGCGTTGCGCACTTTTCAGGAGGGGCTGCGGGCGACCCACGACGGACCGGCCGCACGCCAGACAGTGCTGGGCCACAGTTACGGCTCGCTCGTAGTGGGCCGGGCGGCGGCCGGTGCGGGGCTGGAGGCCGACAGCGTCGTCTTCGTCGGCTCGCCGGGCGTGGGTGTGGACACCGCAGACCGCGTGCGCGGCCACGGCGGTGAGGTGTGGGCGACGACCTCACGCACCGACGTCATCCAGTACGCCGCGGTCGCTCCGGGCACCCTGATCCGCGATCTCGCCGTGGCCGGCGCGATCCCGGTGGCGGGCCCACTGCTCGCCTTCGGCCGGCCCGAGCGTGACCTGTGGTTCGGGACCAACCCGAGCGATCCGGCCTTCGGCGCCCGGACCTTCGCCGCACAAGCCGACGCCGGGCACCTCGGCTACTGGGACCGCGGGCGCCCGGCGCTCGACATGCTGGCCGCCGTCGCCCTGGGCACCGCGCGATGATCAGCTCACTCGACGGTGACCGACTTGGCCAGGTTGCGCGGCTGGTCCACATCGTGCCCGCGGGCCGCGGCGATCTCGCACGCCAGGATCTGCAGCGGCACCGCGGTCATCAGCGGCGCGAGCAGCGTCGGTGTGTGCGGGACGGGGATCAGGTGGTCGGCGTAGGCGCGGACGCTCTCGTCGCCCTCCTCGGCGATGACGATGGTGCGGGCGCCCCGGGCGCGCACCTCCTGGATGTTGGAGACGACCTTGTCCCGCATGACACCGCGGCCGGCCGGCGACGGCACCACGCACACCACCGGGGTGCCTTCGTCGATCAGCGCGATCGGGCCGTGCTTGAGCTCGCCGGCGGCGAAGCCCTCGGCGTGCATGTAGGCGAGCTCCTTCAGTTTGAGCGCGCCCTCCAGCGCGACCGGAAAGCCCACGTGCCGGCCGATGAACAGCACGGTGGAGGCGGTCTTCAGGTCGCGGGCCAGGGCCCGGACGTCCTCCATGGCGTCGAGCAGCTTTCGCAGGCTGTCCGGCGCCTGGCGGAGCCGCTCCACCACGGCGGCGACCTCATCGGCGTACATGACGCCCCGGACCTGGGCGAGGTGGAGGCCGATCAGGTAGCACGCGACGAGCTGGGTGAGAAAGGCCTTGGTGGAGGCGACGGCGATCTCCGGGCCGCCGTGGGTGTAGAAGACCGCGTCCGACTCGCGCGGGATGGTGGAACCGTTGGTGTTGCAGATCGCCAGCACCCGGGCCTTCTGTTGCTTGGCGTGGCGCAGCGCCATCAGGGTGTCCATCGTCTCGCCCGACTGGCTGATCCCGATCACCAGCGTGGACCGGTCCAGGATCGGGTCGCGGTAGCGGAACTCGCTGGCCAGCTCCACCTCGCAAGGGATGCGGACCCAGTGCTCGATGGCGTACTTGGCGACCATGCCGGCGTGGTAGGACGTGCCGCACGCGATGATGAAGACCTTGTCGACGTCGCGCAGGTCCTGGTCGGTCAGGCGCACCTCGTCGAGCACGATCTCGCCACGGTCGGAGAGGCGACCGAGCAGGGTGTCGGCGATGGCCTGCGGCTGCTCCGCGATCTCCTTGAGCATGAAGTAGTCGTAGCCACCCTTCTCGGCGGCGGAGGCATCCCAGTCGATGTGGAAGGCGTGGCCGGTCGCGGGCTGGCCGTCGAAGTCGGTGATCTCGACGTCGGCGGGGGTGATCAGGACGACCTGGTCCTGCCCCAGCTCGATCGCGTCCCGGGTGTGTTCGATGAACGCGGACACGTCGCTGGCCAGGAAATTCTCCCCGTCGCCGCAGCCGACGACGAGGGGCGAGTTGCGGCGCGCGGCGACCACCGCGTCGGGCATGTCGACGTCGATGGCGAGCAGGGTGAAGGCGCCCTCGAGCCGGCGTACGGTGCGCCGCATCCCCTCTGCCAGCAGTTGCGGGCCGTCCTGGGCACCGGACTCGCGCAGCGCCCGCATCTCGGCGGCGAGCAGGTGCGCGGCGCACTCGGTGTCGGTGTCGCTGGCGAACTCGACGCCGGTCGCCTCGAGCTCGGCACGCAGCCGGGCGAAGTTCTCGATGATGCCGTTATGGATCACCGCGACCCGCCCGTCGGCGGAGAGATGCGGGTGGGCGTTGCGGTCCGTCGGGCCGCCGTGCGTCGCCCAGCGGGTGTGCCCGATCGCCGTCTTGCCGGCGGCGATATTGTCCGCCGACCGGTCGGCCAGCGCCTTCTCCAGGTTGGCGAGCTTGCCCGCCCGCTTCTCGGTCAGGACTGTGCCGTCGTCGACCACGGCGACGCCCGCGGAGTCGTATCCGCGGTATTCGAGCCGGCGCAGGCCGTCGAGAACGATGCTGAGCGCCGGTCGATCGCCGACGTACCCCACGATGCCACACATGCCGGGCACTGTAGCGGAGATTCGCTCACGAGTCATGCTCGGGAAGCACCCTTTCGAGCACTAGGGATGCTCGAAAGGGTGCCGGAGGCCTCGAGTGGCGGCATTGGCGTACCGTCGTCAAGTGCGCCCTTAGCAGCGCACGCCCCAGGAGTGACGCTTGAGCAGCCAACACGAGCCCGAGGACGCGCGACCCGACCAATCGGGTCCCGGCGGGCCCGCCGATCCGGTTTCCGGCCAACCGTGGCCCACGCCGTCCGGCGATCCGTTGTCTCCCGACCCCTCCTGGGCGCCACCGTCCTACCAGCCGGGGTACGCTGCCGTGCCCGAGGCCGCCCCCGAGTATCCACCGACGGCGTCGTTCCCGTCGGTGAACTACGCACCGCCCGGTCACCCACCCGACTACGGCGGCCGGCCGGCCTACGGGCCGCCGCCATACGCCGCGCAGCCTGGCCACGGCGGCTATCCGCCGCCGGCACACCCGGGCTACGACGCCCCGCCGCCGGCGCCGCGCAAGAGCAATCTGCCGCTGATCGCCGTCATCGTCGCCGTCACCCTGCTGCTCTGCGGTGGCGTGGCGACTGCGGGCGTGCTGATCGCCCGCAACGTCACCGACCGGGCCAAGGAGGCGCTCCCGCAGTTGCCGACCGAGGCCCCGCAACTACCGACCGAGGCCCCACGGCTACCGACGGAGGTTCCCGACCTGCCCGGTCTGCCGACCGAGCTGCCCGGCACCCCGAGCCGGCAGATCAGCGTGACCTACGAGGTGACCGGCGACGGTCCGGCGCAGATCCTGTACCTCGACCGGCTCGGCGGCTCCCCCGTCCGGCGGGACGACGTCAAGCTGCCATGGAGGTTCACCACGAAGGTGGAAACGCCGGTGCTGCTCTCGGTCATGGCGACTCGGATCGGCACCGACGAGGGGCAGCTCAGTTGCCGCACGCTGGTCGACGGCGCCGAGGTCGAGCGGAGTTCCTCCCGGACGGGTACCGTCGCCACCGTGTTCTGCAGCCACTTCGCCCTGGACTGAGCGGACGAGCCCGTGACGAACGACCCGCTGGTCGAGCGCATGCGAGCGTTCGGAACCACGATCTTCACCGAGATGTCCGCGCTGGCCGTGCGCACCGGGTCGGTCAACCTGGGCCAGGGCTTCCCGGACACCGACGGGCCGCCCGAGATGCTGGCCGCCGCCGCCGAGGCGTTGCGTTCCGGCGCCAACCAGTACCCGCCCCTTCCCGGTATCCCCGCGCTGCGTTCCGCGATCGCTGCGCACGAGCGGCGGTTCTGGAACCTCACCCGGGATCCCGACAGCGAGGTGGTGGTCACCGCGGGCGCCACCGAGGCCATCGCCGCGGCGATTCTGGGGCTGTGCGAGCCGGGCGACGAGGTGGTCTGCTTCGAGCCGTACTACGACTCGTACGCGGCGTCGATCACGCTGGCCGGCGCGGTCCGGCGACCGGTCACGCTACGCCCCGGCGCCGATGGGCGGTACCGCTTCGACGAGGGCGAACTCCGGGCGGCGTTCGGCCCCCGTACCCGGCTGGTGCTGCTCAACTCGCCGCACAACCCGACCGGCAAGGTGTTCACCGCGGGAGAGCTCGCCGCCATCGCGACGCTCTGCCGGGAGCACGACGTGTATGCCGTGACCGACGAGGTCTACGAGCACCTGGTCTTCAGCGACGCGCCCGAGCCGCACGTGCCGCTCGCCGCGCTGCCCGGCATGTCGGAGCGGGCTCTGCGCATCTCCTCGGCCGGCAAGACGTTCTCGTGCACGGGATGGAAGGTCGGCTGGGCCACCGGGCCCGCGCCCCTGGTCTCCGCGGTGCAGCGGGTCAAGCAGTTCCTGACCTTCGTGAACGCGGGGCCGCTGCAACCCGCCGTGGCGGTGGCGCTCGGCCTGCCGGACGGGTACTTCACCGGCTTCCGGAGCGGTCTGCAGGCCCGCCGCGACCGGCTCGTGGCCGGGCTGAGCGAGGCCGGGTTCGCCGTGTTGCCGTCCGAGGGCACGTACTTCGTCACCGCCGACATCACTGCGCTGGGCGGCACCGACGGCATCGAGTTCTGCCGGGCGCTGCCGGAGCGGTGCGGCGTCGTGGCGGTGCCCACCCAGGTCTTCTACGACCACCAGGATGCCGGGCGGCACCTGATCCGGTTCGCCTTCTGCAAGCGCGAGGACGTCATCGACGAGGCCGCTCAGCGCCTGCGCAAGCTGGCCTGACGGCGAGCCGGGCCGGTGGGGCGGCCCGGCTCCGCACACGCTCGATCAGGCGGGGCTGGCCGTCCGTACCTCGTCGGCGATCCGCTCGGCGATCTCCCGGGCGTGCTCTTCGGTGCCGGCCTCCACCATCACGCGCACCAACGGCTCGGTGCCGGACGGACGCAGCAGCACCCGCCCGGTCTCACCCAGCTCCGTCTCGGCTCGCTGCACGGCGGCCAGCACGGCGGGTGCCGACGACCCGGCGTCGCGGTCGCCCACCCGTACGTTGATCAGCACCTGCGGCAGCTTGTGCACCACCGCGGCCAGGTCGGCCAGCGACTTGCCGCTCGCCGCGAGCTGCGCCATCAGGTGCAGCCCGGTCAGGAGGCCGTCGCCCGTCGTCGCGTACGCCGGCATGACGATGTGCCCGCTCTGCTCGCCGCCCAGCGCGAGCCTGCCGGCATTCAGCTCCTCCAGCACGTACCGGTCGCCGACCTTGGCCTCCACCAGGCGGATGCCGGACTGCTTCATGGCGATGCGCAACCCCAGGTTGCTCATCACCGTGGCGACCAGCGTGTCGTCGGTGAGCGTGCCGGCGTCCCGCATCGCCAGTGCCAGGATCGCCATGATCTGGTCGCCGTCGACGATCTCGCCGGAGGCGGTCACCGCCAGGCAGCGGTCCGCGTCGCCGTCGTGCGCGATGCCGAGGTCGGCGCCGTGCGCGAGCACCGCCTCCCGCACCTTCTCCATGTGGGTCGAGCCGCAGTCCTCGTTGATGTTCAAGCCGTCCGGCTCGGCGCCTATCGCGATGACCTCGGCGCCGGCCTCCTCGTACGCCACCGGACCCACCTCGCTGGCGGCGCCGTTCGCGCAGTCCACCACGACCTTGATGCCGTCCAGCCGGTGCGGCGTCGCCGCGACCAGGTGCTTGATGTAGTGCTCGGCACCGTCCAGCAGGTCGTTCACCCGGCCGACGCCCGCACCGGTCGGCCGGCCCACCAGGCCGTGCCCGTCCTCGACCGCCTGCTCGATCCGCGCCTCCAGCTCGTCCGGCAGCTTCGTGCCGCCGGGAGCGAACAGCTTGATGCCGTTGTCCGGCATCGGGTTGTGCGAGGCGGAGAGCATCACGCCGAGATCGGCGTCGGTCTGCCCCACGAGGTACGCGACCGCGGGGGTGGGCAGCACGCCGACCCGGACCACGTTCGCGCCCGCGCTGGTCAGCCCGGCGACCACGGCTGCCTCCAGCATCTCACCGCTGGCCCGCGGGTCACGCCCGACGATCGCCATCGGCTGGTGGCTGCTGTCGCTCTCGACCAGGACCCGGGCCGCCGCCACCGCGACGGCGAGGGCCAGCTCCGGAGTGAGATCGCCGTTCGCGAGGCCGCGTACGCCGTCAGTACCGAACAGTCGCCCCATGGCGGCTTCCTTTCACCGGTCGTCCCGTCCAGCAAGGGGTGGACCGGGTGCGTTGGGTTTGGGGAGAAACAAACGCGAAAACGGCCGGGCCCGCCCCCCGGAAGGGGGCACCCGGCCGTCTGTCAGACGCGGCGCAAGATCAGCGCTTCGAGTACTGCGGAGCCTTACGCGCCTTCTTGAGACCGTACTTCTTGCTCTCCTTGACGCGGGCGTCACGGGTGAGGAAGCCGGCCTTCTTCAGAGCGGGACGGTCGTCCGGGTCGCTCGCGATGAGCGCCCGCGCGATGCCGAGGCGCAGCGCACCGGCCTGGCCGGTGATGCCACCACCCCGGAGGTTGGCGATCACATCGAACTGCTCGGCCTTCTCCGCGGTGGTCAGCGGGTCGCGGATGAGCTGCTGGTGCACCTTACTGGGAAAGTAGTTCTCCAGATCGCGGCCGTTGCAGACGACCTTTCCGGTGCCGGGCACGAGTCGCACTCGGACGATGGCCTCCTTGCGGCGGCCGACGGTCTGGATCGGACGGTCACCGGGACGTGGGGCGCGGACCGGGGCCGGCGCGGGCGTCTCGACCACGACGACCGTCTCAGCGGGCTCCTCGACGGTCTCGACGACCTCCGGCTCGATGATGTCGGACATGCTGCTGCCTTCTCCCGCGCTCACTGCGCGACCTGGGTGATTTCGAACGGCTTCGGCTGCTGCGCGGCGTGCGGGTGCTCGGCGCCCGGGTAGACCTTCAGCTTCTTGATGATCTGTCGAGCGAGCTTGTTGTGCGGGAGCATGCCCTTGACGGCGAGCTCGACCGCCTTCTCCGGGCGCTTGGCGAGCAGCTCGTCGTAGCCGACCTTCTTCAGACCGCCCGGATAGCCGGAGTGCCGGTAGGCGATCTTGGTCTGCCGCTTGTTGCCGGTCAGCGCGACCTTGCCGGCGTTGACGATCACCACGAAGTCGCCGGTGTCGACGTGCGGGGCGAATGTCGGCTTGTGCTTGCCGCGCAGGAGGTTGGCGGTGTGGGTGGCCAGGCGGCCCAGAACGACGTCAGAAGCGTCGATGATGTGCCACTGACGCTCGATCTCACCCGGCTTCGGGCTGTACGTACGCACAGAATTACCTTGTCTCGTTCGTCGGTCTGGAGTCGCGCGCTGGTCGCGGCAAGCGCCACCAAGTTCGTCAGCAACTCGGCAAGCGTACCCGACGGGAACACTCGCAGCTGTCGCACAACAGCAGGCAACAATACCCGGCCGCGCGGCGCGTGGTCAAAACGGGCGGCGGCTCCGCCCGACCGGTTCAGCCAGCCGACGGGACCCCCATAGATGAACAGGTCCAGCATACCCGTCGCGCGCGGCACGCCGAGCCCGGGTGCCCGGGTCGCGGACATCACACGGCCACGGCTCTTAGCAGGCTCGAAACAAACGGGACGCCGCGCCGAAATTCCACGGCGGCAGGCTTCGGAGATGGCCAACGGTGCGGAGACCTCGACGGCGCGGCGCGGGAAGCGGCGGCGCGGGCGAGGTCCGAACACCGTGGAGAGCACACCGTCAGGGTTGAGGACGGACCCGACGGTGGTCGCCGGACCGGTTCTCCGGTACGGCGAGGAGGAGTCGCGGCGTATGCCGGCCGGAGGTACGGCGGAGAACGCGGGCGTGCCGGGGGAACCGGTTGACGCCGAGGACGGCGGGCTCCGCGCGTGCCCTTCGGTGGACCGGTCGGCCGCGCCGCGACTTCTCGCCGACGAGACCTCCGCCGGATGACCGACCGGACGGGGACGACGCGCCGGACGGTGATCACGGCGGCCGCGCTGGCGGAGCCGACGGCGGTCCTGTCCGGATACACGATCGGCGTCACCGCCGATCGTCGCCGCGACGAGCTGGCCGGGCTTCTGGAGAGCCGCGGCGCCCGGGTAGTGCTGGCCCCGGCGCTGCGGATCGTCCCGATCGCCGACGACACCGAGCTCCGGGCGGCGACCCGGGCCTGCCTGGACACACCGCCCGACGTCGTGGTGGTCAGCACCGGCATCGGGATGCGCGGCTGGCTGGAGGCCGCGGAGGGCTGCGGGCTGGCCGAGCCGCTGCGGACCGTCCTGAGCCGCGCGTACGTCGTCGCCCGCGGGCCCATGGTCCGCGCCGCCATCCGCTCGGCCGGCCTGCACGAGCAGTGGGCACCCGAGGGCGAGGGGTACGAGGAGGTCGTCTGCCACCTCACCGCGCGCGGGCTGGCCGGCCTGACCGTGGCCATCCAGCTGCACGGCGAGAGCCAGCCGGAGTACACCGAGGCCCTGGAGCGGGCGGGCGCCCAGGTGATCGAGGTACCGGTCTACCGATGGGCCCCGCCCGCCGACCCCGCTCCCCTGCAGCGCCTGGTCGATCTGATCACCGGTCATCTGGTGGACGCGGTGACGTTCACCGCCGCGCCAGCGGTCGACGCTCTGCTGCGCGCGGCGGGGCCGAGCAGCGACGCGCTGCTGGACGGCCTCCGTACGCACGTGCTGGCCGCCTGCGTGGGCCCGGTGACCGCGGCACCGCTGCGCCGTTACGACATACCCGTGGTGGTGCCCGCCCGGGCCCGGCTGAGCGCCCTGGTCCGCGTCATCGTCGACGAGCTGCCGAAGCGCGCGGTCTCGCTGCGGGCGGCCGGGCACGCGCTGACTCTCCGGGGGCACGCCGCGATCGTCGACGGCGAACTGCGCCAGCTGGCACCGGCTCCGATGGCCGTGTTGCGCGCACTTGCCGCGACGCCGGGGCGCGTCATGTCCCGCGCCGCACTGCTGCATGCCCTGCCCCGCGGGGCGGACGAGCACGCGGTGGAGATGGCGGTGGCCCGCCTCCGCGCCGGTCTGGGCGCGCCCGGCGTGGTCCAGACCGTGATGAAACGCGGCTACCGCCTGTCCACCTGATCAATCCGGCGCCATCACGCTCCATCTCGGGCGCCTGCCTGGCCGGGGGCGGCCGCACGCCGTGCCGGCGACAGGGCCACGCCCACCCGATCGACGAGCAACGCCATCTCGTAGCCGACCTGCCCGACGTCGCAGCCGCGGGCGGCCAGCACCGCCATCGAGGAGCCGTCGCTGATCGACATGAGGAAGAGGTATCCGCTGTCCATCTCGATGATCGTCTGCCGCACAGCCCCGGCGTCGAACATCCGGGACCCGCCGTCGGTCAGGCTCACTACACCGGACGTGATGGCGGCGAGCTGATCCGCGCGTTCCGGTGGCAGATCACGCGACGCGGCCAGCAGCAGGCCGTCCGCGGAGACCGCCACCACGTGGGCGATGCCGGCGACGCTGTCGGCGAAGTTGTTCAGCAGCCAGCCCATGTCCTGCATGGTGCGAGGCGTGGTCACGGTTCGTTCTCCGGAGCCGGGACCGGCTGCGACGGCCATGATCTCTTCGCGCGGATCCGGATGTCCCGCAGCCGGGGACGGGCTCCCCGGTGCGTCACCCCGATCGAGGATCCGGTGCTCACGAGTTCTCCTTCGTGCCTGCGGCAAGCGATTTCATCAGAATCCGCAGCGCTTTGGGAAGTCCCGGAACACCCCGAACGACCTGGCGGTACGACGGGCGGTGCCGTCCTCCGATCCACAATCGACATTTGTCCGGGTTGACGGGGGACGAATCCCTCAGCCGCGACGGTGCGTCACCGGCCGGTGACCCACAGCGGCCGGAACCTCGTTCACCATGCGGGACTGTCGTCTCATAAAGTGGAAGGCCGGCGCCTTGACCAGGCGCCCCTCACCGCTCCCGACGGTTCCTCGGGGATCGGGCCGCACGAGATCCAGCGGGCGAAATCGGTAACTCTAGGTAGGCCCGATGTTCTGGCGCCTGACAGTACAAACCGGAATTTTGGCCGGCCTTAAGAATCACGCCTGGGAGTAGCGGTGGCAGCCGGGCATCCGTAACCTGCTCGCCATGGCTTTACGGACCTGGGCCAAGGTGGTGGGAACCGCTTTCGGCGTCGCGGCACTGGCCGGGGCGAGTCAGCTCGGCCTCGCCTACGGGCTCGGGATATTGCGGCTGAGTCGTGTCCTGGATGTCGCTACCCGTGACCAGTGGACCGCGCAGCTCGCCTGGGTCGCATGGTTCGGGATGACGGCCGCGGTGATCGGCGCGCTGGCGGCCAGGGCCCGGCTGTCCGCGGGCGGCGGAGCCGGTACCCGGATGACGGCCGCGATCGCGGCCGCGCTGGGCGCCGCGGTGGTGGTGCCGCTCACCATGCAACCGGCGCGGACCGCCTACGTCCCCGCGGTGGAACCGGTCTTCGTGATGGGCGTCTGCGCGGGGCTGGGCGCCGTGGCCGGGCTCTTCGCCGCGTACGCGGCCCTGAGCCGGGCCGTCGCCCGCTGGAGCCTCGCCACTGTCGGCATCGCGATCTGGGTGACGGCGATCGCCTCGGTGGCGCCGTCCTTCGCGCCGGGCCGTCCGCTTCCCGCCGTACGCCTCGGCGTGTTCGACGCCGGCTTCCTCGACTCCTCGGTGACCCAGCGGATCGCGCTGTTCACCATGCCGGCCCTGGCCCTGGTCACCGGTGTCGTCCTCGGCTGGGCGGCCCGCAGCCGGGGCTTGCCGACGGTGACCGTGGCGCTGACCGGACTGGCCGGGCCGGCCATGCTCACGCTCGCCTATCTGATCGCCGGCCCGGGCTCGGGCGCGGATCGATACCAGGTGGTCCCATACTGGGCGGCTATGACGGCGGCCGGCGCCGGCGTGCTCGGCTCGGTGCTGACCGCCGTGCCGCGCGGCGCGCCCCCGCCGACCGGCCGCAACCAGGGCGCGCCAAGCTCCAGCTCCAGGCCGGGTGCAGGCGGGGGCGCACCGGGCTTCGGGCCGAGGGGTGCGGGCGCACCGGGCTTCGGGCCGGGGAGCGCGGGCATACCGAGCTTCGGGCCGGGGAGCGCGGGCGGACCGGGCTTGGGGCCGGGCAAGCCGGGCTCCACGCCGGACGGGCCGGGCACTTCGGGCACACCCGGCTTCAGGCCGAGCCCGCCGAACCTGCCGGGTACACCCGGATCGAGGCCGACTACGCCGGGCACGCCGGCCTCCAGGCCCGGCACGCCCGGCGACCCACCGGCGGCTGGTCGATCGCCGCTGCCGCAGGCCGGGCACCAGGGCGTCTACCGGGGCGCGTCGCCGAACCTCTACGAGGGCGCCCCGGCGCCCACCTCGGCCGGCCGAAGCTACCCACCGGCAGCGCCCGCACCGGCGCAACGCGACCGCGGCGGGAAGCAGCAGGCCGACGGCGAGTTCGTCGACTGGGTGAGCGGCCTGAACAAGGGGTGAGCCCGCCGCCCCTCAGCGCACGTCCCAGACCGGTTCCGGCGTCTCCACGACCTCACCGTCGCCCCGGAACAGCACGAAGCGGTCGAAGGACCGGGTGAACCAGCGGTCGTGCGTCACGGCGATCACCGTGCCCTCGAAGGCCCGCAACCCCTCCTCCAGTGCCTCCGCCGACGCCAGGTCGAGGTTGTCGGTCGGCTCGTCGAGCAGCAGAACGGTCGCCCCGGACAGCTCTAGCAGCAGCACCAGGAAGCGTGCCTGCTGCCCGCCGGAGAGCGTGCCGAACCGCTGATCCCCCTGGGCCGCCAGCTCGTACCGGTTGAGCGCCTTCATCGCCCCCGCCCGATCCATGCCGGACCGGTGATCGTCGCCGCGCCACAGGATCTCGACCAGAGTGCGGTCCACGAGTTCCGGACGGTCGTGGGTCTGCGAAAAGTGACCGGGCCGGACCCGGGCGCCGAGCCGGGCGGTGCCGTTGTGCGCCACGTACGCCAGCGGGGCGCCGTCCACCGGCTTGTTCTCCGCGTCCGGGCTGGTCCCGCCGACCGCCAGCAGCCGCAGGAAGTGGGACTTCCCGGTGCCGTTCGCGCCGAGCACGGCCACCCGGTCCCCGTACCAGATCTCCAGATCGAACGGAAAGGTCAGGTCCTCCAATTCGAGCTGCTGGCAGATCACCGCGCGCTTGGCGGTGCGGCCGCCACGGAGATTCATCCGCAGCGATTGCTCCCTCGGCGGCAGCGGCGGCGGCCCGGCCTCCTCGAACTTGCGCAGCCGGGTCTGCGCGGCCTGATACCGCGACGCCATGGCGTCGTTGTAGGCGGCCTTCTGCTTGTACATCAGCATCAGCTCGCGCAGCTTCTGATGCTCCTCCTCCCAGCGCCGCCGGTTCTCCTCGAGCCGCTCGTGCCGGTGCACGCGGGCCTCGTGCCAGGAGGCGAACCCGCCGGGATGGGTCCAGGCGCTGCCGCCCTCGACGGCGACCACCCGGTCGGCGGTCTGGGCCAGCAACTCCCGGTCGTGCGAGACGTACAGGACGGACTTGGGCGACTCCCGCAGCCGCGACTCGAGCCATCGCTTGCCGGGCACGTCGAGGAAGTTGTCCGGCTCGTCCAGCAGCAGCACCTCGTCGGAGCCCCGCAGCAGCAGGTCGAGCGCGAACCGCTTCTGCTGGCCGCCGGAGAGCGTCCGTACCGGGCGGTGTCTGGCTCCTTCCCAGGACGTGCCGAGGATCGCCACGGTCACGGTGTCGAAGAGCACCTCGGCGTCGTAGCCGCCGACCTCGCCCCAATGTGCCAACGCGTTCGCGTACGCGAGCTGGCTGCGCTCGGTCTGGCCGAGCGCGGCGGCGGCCGCCACGAGGTGCTCGCCGGCCGCCCGCAACTCGGGCGCGACCAGGGAGAGCGCGAGGTCCTCGAGGGTACGGCCGTCTCCGATCATGCCGATGAACTGGCGCATCACGCCGAGCCCACCGGAGCGCGCGATGCTGCCGGTCTGCGTCGGGAGGTCGCCGGCAACCATCCGCAGCAGCGTCGTCTTGCCGGCCCCGTTCGGCCCGACCAGCGCGACCTTGGCACCCTCGCCGACCCGGAACGACACGTCGGCGAAGAGCTCCCGCCCGTCCGGCAGCACGAAGCCGGCACCGGCGACGTCCACGTAACCCATGCGTGCATCCTCCCGGTGGATCCGCGGGAATGCATTCCCTTTTCCCGCCGGGCAGGCCGTCAGCCGGCCGCCCGATCCACCCGGAGCACGCGGAACCCCTTCTGGCTCGCCACCCGGTCGACCACCCAGCCGCGGGCGACCAGCCAGGCGTGCAACGAGTCGCCGCCCAGGTGCCGGTTGATCACCAACCAGGCGACGCCGCCCGGCGCGAGCCGCGGCAGCCAGCGTTCCACCATCGCGTGCAGGTCGGCCTTGCCGACATGGGTGGGCGGATTGCTCCAGATCTGATCGAATTCGAGGTCAGGTGGCACCTCGTCCGGCGCGGCGACCCGCACGCGGCCGGCGAGACCGAGCCGGCCGGCGTTCTCGGCCGTCAACTCCCGGGCCCGGGAGTTCACGTCGACCGCCCAGACGGTCGCATGCGGCGCCTCGGTCGCCAGCACACACGCGATCGGGCCGTAGCCGCAGCCCAGGTCGAGGAACGTGCCGCCGGCACCGGTTCGCCGCGGCGGGTGAAGCTCACCTCCGGGCAGTTCGGCCTTGCGCAGCAGGACCGTCGTTCCGGGATCGAGCCGCGCGGCGGAGAACACGCCGGAGGCGACGGCGAGACGATAGTTCCGCCCCGCCACGCTGAACTCGATCTCTCCCCGCTGCGCGGGGGCGGCGGGTTCGGCGCTGAAGTAATGGTCGGCGGTCACCCGGCCAGTCTGCCGCCGGGCGGCCGCCGCCCATCCGGCGGGGTGCCGCACATCCTGTGCGTTCATCGATCACGGTGCGCATCTACCGTGCGGACATGCTGTACGGCACCCCTACGCGCGGCGCCCGCCGCGCGATCGCCGGCGGCGGCCTCGTCCTGCTGATTCGCGCTGGCGGCACGACCGGCCAGCACCGGCGACCCGCCCGCCGGCTCCGATCGCGGGCGCTGCGGCGCGCCCCCCGCGAGCCGCAGCGCGCCGTGCAGCTGCTGACGAAGGGCCTCGCCGCGCTCATCGTCCTCGGCGTCACCGGCCTGATCGGCTTCTTCATCGTCGCCGACGAGCGGCGCGTGCACGACCGGACCGCGAGTGCTCTGCCGGACGGGGCCGACCAGCTCGGGTCCCGCACGGCGGACCCCGCACCGCTCACCCTGACGGAGGTCTTTCCCGGAACGACCGAACTGCGGCCGCCGGGAGTCGCCCGGCCGTACCGGCTCGGCCCGAAGCGCGTCGACACGCAGTGCCGGATCGCCACCGTCGGCACCCTCGGTCCGATCCTCGAACGACACGGGTGCACCCAGGTGGTCCGGGCCGGGCTGACCGCACCGTACGGCGGATACGAGGTGACAGCCGGCCTGTTCAACATGGCCGACGCCGAGGGTGCTGCCACGGTGGACAACCTCGTGCGGGCGCTCGTGGAGACCGGCGAGGGCAGCTTCGCGGCGCTGGCGGCCGGAGCGGATCCGCCGGCGGCACCGACCTCCCAGGTGGGCTGGCACGCCCGTGGGCACTATCTGCTCTACTGCGTGATCATCGGGCCGGGCGGTCAGGCGGTGCCCGGCGACGACCCGTACGCCGCCCGGATCACCGCCGAGCTCGTCGACGCGTACCTGGCCGGTTCGGTGCTGGAGCACCGCGCGTCACGCGCGTAGCCGGCGGGTGGCGTCGGCCCGCGCCGCGTACTCGGCCTCCGCGGGGTAGCCGACGGCGACCAGGGTCAGCCCGTGCGCCGAGGCGACGGTGACCTCGCTGGAACGCTCGCGCAGCGTCAGGAGGGTGGCCGGCCAGGACGGGTCACGCCGCCCGTCGCCCACCGCGAGCATGGCCCCGACCAGGCTGCGCACCATCGACTGGCAGAACGCGTCCGCCTGGACGGTGGCCACGTAGACCGCGCCCGGTCCTTCGGACCGTGCGGAGGACCCGGGCGAAGGGGGCTCGCGTCGCCAGTCCAGCCGCGTGATCGCCCGGACCGTGGTGGCGTTCTCCTTGCGCCGGCAGTACGCGGCGTAGTCGTGTTCGCCGACCAGGCCGGCCGCGGCCGCGTTGAGCCGGTCCAGGTCGAGCGGGCGCGCCCAGCCGAGCGTGTCGTGCCGGCGGAGCGGCTCGGGCCCCCACGGGGTGTCCGCCACGCGGTATTCATAGCGGCGGAACGTGGCGGAGAACCGCGCGTCGAAGGTGCCGGGCACGGGCGTCACCGCGCGCACCCGGGCATCCGGCGGCATCAGGGCCGCGAGCCGCCGCACCAGTGACTCTTCGAGCCGGTCCCAGGCGTCGACCGGCAGATCGATGTGGCACACCTGGCCGGTCGCGTGTACGCCGGCATCGGTGCGCCCGGCCACGGACAGTCCGAGCGGCGTCCCTTCCCCCAGGAGCCGGCCGAGTGCCTCGGTGAGCACGCCGGCAACCGTGCGGCGTTCAGGTTGTGCTGCCCATCCGGAGAACTCAGCCCCGTCGTAGGAGATGTCGAGCCTCAAACGGATGGATTCCTTCACGCGAAACGCCCCTCCCCGGCCGCGACCAACGACGGCGGTCGGGCCGTCGAAGCGGGACTCATCGTCATCCTCGTAGATGAAGAAGGCCCGGCACCCCGAAGAGTGCCGGGCCGTCCGCAGGCAAGTTACGCCTCGTCGGTGTCCTCGCCCTCGGCCTGGTCGCCGGGGCCCTCGGCGCCCTTGTCGCCGGAGGCGCTCACCGGCGGCTCGGCGTCCTGGTCAGCGGCCGGGGCCGCCGCGTTGTCGGCGGCCTTGTTCTCGGCCGCGGCCGGAGTCGCCGCCGGGGCCTCGTCCTCGCGGGCCAGCGCCTCGACCTTGTCCTGCTGTGCGGTCGCCTTGCGGGCGGCCTTCCTGGCCGGCGCGGTGGTGGCCGCGACCTGCAGCTCCTCGACCAGCTCGATGACCGCCATCGGAGCGGCGTCGCCCCGGCGCGGACCGGTCTTGGTGATCCGGGTGTAGCCGCCCGGCCGGTTGCCGTACCGCGGAGCGATCTGATCGAACAAGGCGTATACGACGTCCTTGTCCTTCACGACGGTCAGCACCCGGCGACGGGCGTGCAGGTCGCCGCGCTTGGCCTTCGTGATGAGCTGCTCAGCCAGGGGGCGCAGCCGCCGCGCCTTGGCCTCGGTGGTCTTGATCTTCCCGTGCCGGAAAAGCTCGGTGGCCAGATTGGCCAGGATGAGCTTCTGGTGCGCCGGGCTGCCGCCGAGGCGGGGACCCTTGGTGGGCGTGGGCATTTCTCGATGCTCCTTGGTTAAGGCTGACGCCGCAGCCGCTTACAGCTGCTCGGTCTCGCGATAGTCGTCGGTGTCGTAGTCCACGTCGCCGAACGAGTCCACGACGTGCGCCGGGTCGAACGAAGGCGCGCTGTCCTTCAGGCCCAGGCCCATTCCGGCGAGCTTCATCTTGACCTCGTCGATCGACTTCTGGCCGAAGTTCCGGATGTCCAGAAGGTCGGCCTCGGTACGCCCTATCAACTCGCCCACGCTGTTGATGCCCTCGCGCTTGAGGCAGTTGTACGACCGGACGGTGAGGTCCAGCTCCTCGATGGGCAGGGCCAGGTCGGCGGCGAGCTGCGCGTCCTGCGGCGACGGGCCGATGTCGATGCCCTCGGCCGTCTCGTCGAGCTCGCGGCACAGACCGAACAGTTCGACCAGGGTCGAGCCGGCCGAGGCCAGCGCGGTGCGCGGCGAGATGGACGCCTTCGATTCGACGTCGATGATCAGACGGTCGAAGTCGGTGCGCTGCTCGACACGGGTCGCCTCGACGCGGTAGGTCACCTTCAGGACCGGCGAGTAGATCGAGTCGACCGGGATCCGGCCGATCTCGGCGCCGGCGTTCTTGTTCTGCGCCGCCGTGACGTAGCCACGGCCCCGCTCGACGGTGAGCTCCATGTCGAGCCGGCCCTTGCTGTTGAGCGTGGACAGCTTCAGGTCGGGGTTGTGCACGGACACGCCGGCCGGGGGCTGGATGTCACCGGCGGTGACGTCGCCCGGGCCCTGCTTGCGCAGGTACATGCTGACCGGCTCGTCGTGCTCGGAGCTGACGGTGAGCTCCTTGACGTTCATGACGAGCTCGACCACGTCCTCCTTGACGCCGGGGATCGTGGTGAACTCGTGCAGCACGCCGTCGATCTTGATGCTGGTGACCGCCGCGCCCGGAATGGACGACAGCAGGGTCCGCCGCAGCGAATTGCCGAGGGTGTAGCCGAAGCCCGGCTCCAGGGGCTCGATGGTGAACCGGGAGCGGGTCTCGCTGAGCGACTCCTCCGAGAGGGTCGGCCGCTGGCTGATGAGCACGCTGTTCTTCTTTCTTTCGGGCCACCCGCTATTTGATGGCCGTCGGGGTTGCCCGGCGCCGTTGCGGCGCCGGGCAGGGTGTTACTTCGAGTAGAGCTCGACGATCAGCTGCTCCTGGACCTGCGTGTCGATGACCGCGCGGGCCGGGAGCGAGTGGATCAGGATCTTCATCTCGCTGGGGATGGGCTCGAGCCACGCCGGCACCGGCCGGGAACCCGCCTGCGCCTGCGCGACGACGAAGGGCGTGAGCTCCTTCGACTTCGCGCGCACCGTGACGATGTCGTGCTCCTTCACCCGGTACGACGGGATATCCACCTTCACGCCGTTGACCAGGAAGTGGCCGTGCCTGACCAGCTGCCGCGCCATGTCCCGGGACGCGGCGTAGCCGGCCCGGTAGACG
>Ga0081539_10001278_pt1 | contig 44292 bp, 44 predicted proteins | sample TabmetS4T2R2_FD_71023 | JGI IMG/M metagenome (GOLD analysis project Ga0081539, IMG submission 71023) | Tabebuia heterophylla rhizosphere microbial communities from the University of Puerto Rico - S4T2R2 | ecosystem: Host-associated > Plants > Roots > Rhizosphere ... | reverse complement strand
GCGCTCTCGGCGATCACCGCCCGAGACGTCTGCGGCTTCTTCGGAAATAGCGGCTACCGTACGATGGACCAACCGCTATGACAGATGCTCTAGGATTCAACTCGGATCTAGGATTTTCGCCACCAGGCGCCATTACCATAAATCGCGTTTCACTAGCCGCCAAAACCACATGAGCAGTTTCAGACACCGCAACTACACCGGGCATCGGACGTCGTGCATGATAGACGGTGATGTGCATGTTACGGACGACAAAGCGTGGCTTAATACCGAGCTCTGAGACAAAGAAGTCCCGGACACGCAAGCAGTCATTCTGGGAGAGGAAGAGTTGCGCCCAAACTTCTGTAGTCTGTCTCTCTGAAGAACCCATTGGCCGTCCATTGTGCCTCTATCCAGCCAGAACTTCCGGGTTGCGTTTGCGGTACTCGTCGCGCCAGGCGATGAGCCTGCGGAGCGGTTCGAGGTCGTAGTCAGGGCCGTTGACGCCGACCGTGAGGTGGGTTATGCCGTTCTCCACGTACTTATCAGCGCTGTCTATGTATTCGGGCCGCACGCCGATGCAGCGCTCCACGTCTTTCGGGTCGCGGCCTACCTCTTCGCACCAGCCGTCGAGCACGCGGCTCTTGCGGGCGGCGGTCTCCACGTCCCCGAAGCCGTGCCAGATGTTCGCGTGCTCCGCGACGATGCGGAGGGTAACCTTCTCACCGCCGCCCCCGATCAGAACCGGAATGTTCCGGGTCGGAGGCGGGTTAAGCTTCGATAGACGCTCCTCGATCACCGGCATCGCGGCGTCCAGGTCTCGCAGGCGTCTGCCCGCCGTCTTGAAGTCGTAGCCATACTCATCATAGTCCCTCTGGAACCAGCCGGAGCCGATCCCGAGTATGTGCCGTCCGCCGGAGATGTGGTCCACGGTCCTTGCCATGTCCGCGAGCAGGTTCGCGCTGCGGTAGGAGTTGCACGTCACCAGCGCTCCGAACTCCACCCTCTCCGTGACCTCGGCCATCGCCGCGAGCAGCGTCCAACACTCGAAGTGCTTGCCGTCCGGGTCACCGAACAGCGGATAGAAATGATCCCAGGTGAAGAGCGTGTCAGCCCCCATCTCCTCGATTCTCAGCCACGCGTCGCGCATCTGCTGGTAACTGGCGTGCTGGGGTCGAACTTGCACCCCGACTCGAATACTCACGTCCGCCTCCTCGAAAGCTCGTTGATTACGGCGATTCTATAGAGAATCGGGCATTGTGTCCGGTGGAGCCGCTCACCCCGCTACAGCAGCGCCCATACTGCGGTGGCGACGCCCAGGGTGCCGGTGAAGATGACCAGAAGAAGGCTGATCGAGCGGAAGGCGCTCTCGGAGATTCTCTTCAGGGCGGCCGTACCAACCACCTTTCCTACCAGGGTGGCCGGGATGAGGATGGCGGCCAGCGGGATATGATCCGGCTGCACGACGTGGCGGAACGCGAGCACGGCGATTCCAATTATGCTCATCCCCAGGAAGTACATGGCGCTCGTTCCCCGAAACTCGTGTTTCGGAAGTTTCCGGGCGCTGAGGAGAAGCACGATGGGAGGACCGGCAAGCCCCGTCGAGGTGGAGAGGGCGCCGCTCGCCGTTCCCGCAACCGCTATCCCCAACCGCGAGCCCGCTCCCGGCAGGTGTACGTCACGCAGCAGGAGCAGAGCCGCGAAGACCACGACGACGCCCACGGCCAGCCGGATGTAAACCTGATCCAAGGTCCGCAGGATCTCCGTGCCCACTAGAACCCCCACGAAAGCTGGCAAAAGCAGCGCCAGAGCCAGCCGCCTGTGGGCGTCGCGCCACGAGTCCCACACCACCGTCGTCGTGATGAAAATGGAGAAGATCGTGGTTAGTACGATGACCGTCTTCGGTCCGTAGACGAAGAGCAGGAGTGGCGTGCTGATGAGGGCGAGCCCGAACCCTGTCATGCCGGTCACGAGGCCAGCCAGGAACGCCGCCGGGATCGCCACCAGCAACGCCAGGCTCAGCAAGGATTTCTCTTCCCGCGTTCTAACGCAGGACGCCGGCGTACAGGCGCTCCCAGGCTTCCATCTCCGGCGTGAAGTAGCGGACACGTGTCTTCTTGTACTCGCGGGTGGAGTAGAGGGAGGCGTATTCTGTCAGGCCGCTCTCACTGGACATCGCGGTGAGCACCGCCTCGCATTCTTCGACCGTGCGTCCATGGACCATGCTGAACAGGGCGTACGGCCAGTCCTCGTAGACGGGGCGCTGGTAGCAGTGGGAGACGGCCTGGTACTGGGCGAACATCTCGCCGACCTCTTCCACGCGCTCGTCTGGGACCTTCCAAACGCCCATCGCGTTGGCCCGGAAGCCCGCCTTGCGGTGGTAGAGTACGGCGGAGAAGCGGCGCATGATCTTGCGCCGCCGCAGATCCTCGGCGCGGTCGAGCAAATCCGCGCACGACATCCCGATCTGCCGCCCCCACAGGTCGAACGGCCTGGGCGTGAGCGGTATGTCCTCCTGTAGCGCCAGGATCGCCGCCTTGTCGTCGTCGGAGATGTTCCTGTCTGCGCCCTCGCGGTCCTTCTCGCCGTATGCCGGGGCTTCTTTCTTCGCCGTGGCGCCCTGGTTCATGTCCAGGGTGACGCCGATCTTGAAGAGCTTGAGCGTCGGCAGGATGCGCGTCTTCTCCGCGCCGCTTATGTAGTGAAGCACGTCCACGGTGCTCTCCAGCCCGAGCCGGGAGTCCGGTGGGACGGCGACCGTGTACCAGAGGTTGAGTTCGTTGTTGCGCTCGTAGTTGTGGGAGACGCCTGGGTGAGAGTTGATGGCCTTCGCGCCGGAGTTCAGCTTGTCGGCCGGGATCTTGGCCGCCACCAGGCTCGACTGGTACCCGAGTACGCGGGTGTCGAAGATCGCGGAGATCTGGCGTATCACCTTGCTGCGCTTCAGAGACTCTATCCTGCGGATTACCTCGTCGCCCGCGACGCCGACCTCGCGCCCGATGGCCGCGAACGGCTCCCGCTCCAGCGGGAACTCCCGCTGAATGAAATTGAGTATCTCCCTGTCGGTGCCATCCATCATGCGGCTTCCGGTAGTTGCGCTTACCACGTTTTGCAAGCCCTTCTCGACGATGTCTTCCTACTTCACGCGGCAATGATAGCAGCCGCGTCCAGAATCCGGTATGAGAATCTTTACGATTCTTGCGCGTCCCGGGTAGACGATCCGGCCTACCTTCGCGCCTCCATTGCCTGCTGGTACTCGGCGTAGACGGCCTGGATATCTTTCCAGACCAGGCGCTTGGTCTGCTGCAGGTCGTCGCCGCGCTGGCGCAGCACGTAGGCCGGATGAAATGTAGCCATAGCCTTCGCGCCGTGGACCTCGTACCACTTGCCGCGATCTTTGGTGATGCGGAAGTCCTTGTCTATGAGGGTTTTGGCGGCGGGACCGCCGAGGCACAGGATGATCTCGGGTTTCAACGCCTCCATCTGGGCTTCGAGGTAGGGGTTGCAGGCCCTGACCTCGCTGGTCTTGGGCTGGCGGTTCTTCATCCGGCCGCCCTCCTCGACCGCCGCCCGGCACTTCACGATGTTGGTGAGGTACACCTGATCCCTGCTCAACTTCACCGCCGCCAGGATATCGTCGAGGAGCTTGCCAGCCCGCCCGACGAAAGGCAGCCCAGTTGCGTCTTCGTTCTCGCCCGGTCCTTCACCGACGAGCATCAGCGGCGAATGTGGGTCTCCTGTTCCGAAGACGGTGTTGGTGCGGCTGAGGGCGAGGTCGCACCTCGTACACACCGCCACCTGCCGGGCCAGTTCGGCGAGCCGGGACTCGCGATCCTCGCCACCTTCCGTGCTGTCGAAGAGGCTATCCAATGCTCCTCCCCCGTCTGTCTGAATTTGTATTGCCTGTGCTATTCTACCGCCGTGCCGGGCCGGATTACGAGAGGGCGCATACCAGGCGCCCTGGATCGTGCGCTAACCGGAGGCCGCGGAATGGAACGCTTGCATAGGAGCAAACCCCTCAAGATCCTCCTGGGGATAGTGACGGCGCTGCCCCTGCCCGGATACGTCCTCTCGTTCCTGCTCCCGTTTCTGGCGTTTATACCCATAGTGTCCCAGCTAGAAGAGAATCCCGATTCGGCCGAGCCGCCAGTTTGGTTCTTCACGCTGTTCTTCGGGGGCTTCGTCGCGCAGATGCTGGTGTGGTTGCTCCTCGTCGCCCTGATCGTCTTCTACATCGTCCATCTGTTCACTACGGATCGGGTACGCCAGGACAAGAAGGCACTCTGGGCTGTCGTACTATTCCTGGGCAATATATTCGCCATGCCCGTCTACTTCTACTTCTACGTGTGGCAGAACCCCAGCGAAGATACCGGAGAGCCGATCTGAAGAGACCGACTAGGCTGGCGCTAGGGTTGGCGGCCGTCTCCCCCATCTTCCTGGTCGCAGTCTTCTTCGCCATACTTATCGCCACTGTCTTCCTCTTCCCCGATGCCCTGGTCCGGGCTCCGGGGAAACTGCCCGAGGCAATCTCCTGGGAGGTTTCGCGTCACTTCGGGCTGCTGTTCGTTGCCGCCAGCGCGTTGTTCCTGGCACTCGTACTGGGTACGGCGATACCACTCGTATTCGTGTTTCACGCGCTCTACAGCGGGAGGATCGCAGAAGATCGGAAGACAACCTGGATCGTCCTGCTGCTTCTGGGCGGTATCCTCGTAGCGCCCTTCTACTGTTACCTGCACATCTGGCGGAACCCGCCTCCGTCATAGGCTTTCTGGCCGACCAGAAAGCCGAATTTACGTGAAGGCTCCGCAGGTATTTGCCTCTAGCCTGACGATGCTCCACAATGCCGACAGCTTTGCAACTAGAAGGGAGCGTTACAACAATTATTACAGGGAGAATCACGCGAAGTGGTCGTGTACCGGCCTCGTAACGGAGATAGCCGGGTGACGCGGACGATGAGCGTGTATTGACGGGTTCGTCAGACTAGAAAGGGAGGCTTGCTGGTGGCCGCACAAACGTCGGGTTCAGGCGAAGCGGGAGCAGAGAACAGGCTACACAGGGACGTAAGCAGGGTCGCGCTACTCTTTGTGTCTCTGGGGTCGATCATCGGCTCAGGGTGGCTATTCGGCGCCCTGGAAGCGTCGATGATAGCGGGCCCCGCGGCGATACTCTCGTGGCTAATTGGGGCCGTGGTAATGCTCATCCTGGCTTTGGTCCACGCAGAGGTGGGCAGCATGTACCCTGTGGCGGGAGGATCGACCCGTTATCCGCACTTCGCGTTCGGGAGCCTCGCGGGGTTCGTGATAGGGTGGGCCGTGTGGCTCGGTGCCGTCACGGTTGCGCCTATCGAGGTTCTGGCCGCGCTGCAGTACCTAACCCACTATTTCCCGTGGCTCACCGACACGACGGGCGGCGTGACCGTCCTGACGGGGGCGGGCATCGTAATATCCATCATACTCATGGCTGTTTTCACGGTGATCAACCTCGTCGGCATCCGCCTGCTCGCGGAGTCGAACAACGTAATCATGATATGGAAGGTGGCGATCCCTTTTCTGGCGGTGGTCGTCATAATGCTCCTGTCCTTCCACGCTTCCAACTTCACCGCTGCCGGCGGCTTCGCCCCGTTCGGAATCCAGGGAATCTTGAGTGCAATAGCCACCGGCGGTATAGTTTTTGCCTATCAGGGCTTCGAGCAGGCCATCCAGCTCGGGGCGGAGACCCGCAACCCGCAGCGCAACATTCCCTTCGCCGTCATCGGGTCGATGGTGATCGGCGTCGTTCTGTACATAGCGCTGCAGGTCGCCTTCCTGGGCGCCATAAACCCCGCGGAAGAGCTCAAGAACGGTTGGGCGGAGATCTCGTTCCCAGGGGCCGCTGGTCCCTTCGCCGGGCTGGCTACCCTGGTAGGCGCCGGCTGGCTCGCGACGCTCCTGTACATAGACGCCTTCGTCTCGCCTGCCGGAACGGGGCTCATCTACACCGCTTCCAGCTCGCGCCTCTCCTACGCTTTCGCCCGCAATCACTACATCCCGAGGCAATTTGGCGTCCTCAGCCAGAGGGGCGTCCCGCTCGTGAGCGTCATCTTCAGCTTCATAATTGGCTGCTTCATGTTCCTGCCGTTCCCGGGATGGCAGCAACTTGTCGGCTTCATCATCTCGGCGACCGTGATCGGGTACGCGGCGGTGCCGCTTGCTCTGGGCGCGCTGAGACGGCAAGAGCCCGACCACCCGCGGCCCTTCAAGCTGCCTGCCGGAGAGGTTCTGGCGCCGCTCGCGTTCATCGTGGCGAATTTGGTCATCTACTTCACTACCTGGGAGGTCATATGGAAGGTACTCGTAGGGATGGCCCTCGGCCTCGTTCTCCTCGGCATAGGCCATATAGTCAACCCGTCCGAGCTGACCCCGACTCTCGACTGGAGGGGCGGTTCCTGGATGTGGCCATACTTTATCGGGCTGGGGGCAATCTCCTACCTCGGCTCTGAAGACTTCGCCGGCATCGGGGTCATCCCGTTCGGCTGGGATATCCTCGTCGTGGCGATCTTTAGTATCGCCATCTACTACTATGCCATGTCGGTGCGGCTCACGACGGAGGAAGTACGGCGTCACGTCGCGGACGCGAGGGAGGAAGTGGAGGAGGAAGAAGAAGTCGCGATCTAGCGGATTCGGAGGGCCAGGGAGGGCACACGTTCCCTGGCCCCGATTCCACACAGCCTTCATTCACGCCTGCCGGCCGTAGAGACTACTGATCGCTGCTACGATGCTCTTACTCTCGCGTCTGTACACGGGCCGCGACGCCGAGTTGCAGCCGAAGCAGGTAGAAGCCGCAAGCCGCCTCGACCTATTTCGCGTTGCGATCCTGGTTTCGAGAGGCTATCTTAGCCAGGTGTTCGTTCTGTTTCGATGAGATCGGAGGGTTCATGAAGACCAGGCCGGTCCTCGATGGCATACTCCCGTACAACCCGCCGCGGCTGGGGGAGGAGATCCAGGTCGACCGCGGCTCCGGTGAATACGTGAAGCTGACCATGAACGAGCTCTCCTTCGGCCCGCTCCCCGAAGCCCGCGGGGCCATAGTCGAGTCCCTCTCCCGCGCCGGACGCTATCCCGACAGGGACGCAGACCCGCTGAGGGAGGCCATAGCCAGGGCGAACCCAGGCGTCACGCCGGAGAACATCATGGTTGGCAACGGCTCCAGCGAGGTGCTGGTGGACCTGATGCAGACGCTGGAGCGTCCCGGAGAAATCATCATCCCATGGCCCTCCTTTCCCTTCTACGTCTCCTCTGCGAGCGTCGTGGGTCTCAGGGTGAGGAAGGTCGAACTGGACGCGAACCACAAGGCCGACCTCGACGCAATGCTATCCGCGGTGACGGGGGAGACGCGGGCCGTGATCCTGTGCAATCCCAACAACCCGTCCGGCACGTACCATCCGCTCTCCGAGGTGCGGACGCTTGCGGAGGCTTTGCCGCCGGAGGATGTGCTCCTGATCCTGGACGAAGCCTACTATGAGTTTGTAGGAGATCCACTGTACGAAGGCTCGCACGGCCTCGCGCTCGGATCGGAGAACATCGTCTCCTCCCGCACCTTCTCCAAGGTGCACGGCCTCGCGGCCTTCAGGGTTGGCTACGGCATAACTTCGGCCAAATTCGCGGATTACGTCTGGCGGGCGCACGTCCCGTTCAGCGTAAATCAGGCCGGTCAGGCAGCGGCCACCGCTTCGATGGGCCAGCCGGAGGCCATCGCCGAACGCGCCCGCCTGATGAAGCGTGAACGAGAGCGTGTACAGGAAGGCTTTGAGGATACCGGCCTTGAGTACGTTCCCTCACACGAACTTCGTCATGGTAGGCGCGGGGCCGAAGGTATTCGAGAAGACCGGCGTGCTGGTGCGCGAGGGCGAGGCGCTTGGCTATCCGGTGGGATGGAGCCGGGTCACCATTGGCAGCCCTAAAGAGAATGATCGGCTACTGGCGGCGCTCGCCTAGCCAGAAGCTTCACCGCACCAATCCGTCAGCAGGCAGGCGATGGTCTTGGTGGCGATCATTAGCTCCGTGATGCTGATGTGCTCGTCCGGGGCGTGGGCAACGCGCACGTCACCGGCCCCGTACATCACGCACGGCGTCTCCCCGAAGCGGTTGAAGAGGCGCATGTCCGCGCCATACGGAACGCCCTCGACAGCGGGCTTCTCGCCCGTCGCCAGTCCGTGGGCACGCAGTATTGCCCTGCAGATCGGGGCGTCGGCGGACACTTCCGCCGGGGCGAACTGGCCTCCGAACCATGCTATCTCCGGCGAATGTTCGCGTAGCCAGGGGTCACGATTTGCGGCCGAGATGATGTGTTCGGCGACGAGGTCGCGGAAGGGTTCGACTTCTTCGCCCGGAATCAATCCTACCCGCACCTCGGCGGCGAGCGACTCGGGCACGGTGGAGGCCCAGTTGCCCGCATGCACGACGCCGACGTTGATCGGCACCTTGTTCTCCATCCCCTCGTAGAGGGGATGGGAGAGCGTGGCGTTGCGCTCCCGCTCCAGTTTCCGCAAATCTTCGAAGATGGGGACGAACTTCTCCAGCGCCGAGACGCCTTCGTCTCTCACGGCTGCGTGCGCCGAACGCCCGGGTACGGTGAGCCGGAACACCAGCGAGCCGCCCTGGGCCGTGATGAGAGCGAGCCGGGTCGGCTCCGTGATAACCGCCGCGTCGGCCCTGTATCCCCGCAGCACAGTCGAGAGGGCTCCGAGGCCGCCGTTCTCCTCCCCGACCGTCGCGGCCACCGTCACGTCGCCACGCAGGTCAACGCCGATATCTGAAAGGGCGTCTAGCGCCACCAAATAGGTGACGAGTCCGCCCTTCATGTCGCACGAACCGCGTCCGTAGAGCAGATCGCCATCGATCTCACCCCCGTACGGATCACGGGTCCAGGTGGTTGGATCTCCGGGCGCCACCGTATCTACATGCGCATTCAGAAGGATGGACTTCCCGCCGCCGAGCCCCTTCCTCACACCAGCCAGGTTCGGACGGTTCTCGTAGGTCTCCTGCTCTCCGACATGATCCAGGTACGGTGAGATCTCCTCTGGCGCCGCCTCCCAGCGGTCCACCTCCAAGCTACGCTCCCGGAACGCCTCCCCCACGACCTCCTGAACAGCGCCCTCCGAGCCCGTGACGGAAGGCACGCGCACTAGCTCTTGCAGCAACGTCACCGCCTCTTCGCGGCGGGCATCCACAGCACGTTCTATCTCCCGCGCCATCCTCGTGTCGAGTTCCCCCACCATGCGCCTCCTTCTGTCTACTCGGGAGGCTGTATGCCCTGTCCCGCGGACGCCGGACCTTGCTGCTCGTACGTGACGGCCGGGGTTCCTAGGGCGCCGCCCTGGCTCTGGATAAATCGCCGTTCCGACGAGTAAGCCTGGACCATCATGGCGAGTTCCAGTCGGTCGCGATCCGCGGTTATGGTTCCGGCTTCTTCTTGCTTCGCCAGTTCCTCGCCGCTCACGCCCAGGGAGGATTCCAGCTCGCCTATCCTCCGGCGCATCTTGAGCCGTCCGCCAGGGGTAAGGCGTAGGAAGGTCTGCTCGTTCGGCCCCTGCATAGGGTAGACCCACGCGCTCCTCAGCCATGATTGCAGGATTTCGTTCCGGATCTCCTCTTTATTCTGAAGCTCCACGACGCCCACGCTCCTAATGCCGGTTCTGAATGGAAGCCCCTAATGTAACCTCTACCCGCCGGAAACTCTACCCGGCATCCCGCGTATGGATGTGTTGTGATGAACGCCCCGGAAAGAGATCCTGCACGAACCTGGGAGGATCTTCAGGCTCACCTGGCAGGTTCGTTCACGGCTCGGACCCGCAGCCTCCTCGCTCCCGAAATTTTGCTCTCCGGCCCCCATGGCGAGTTCGGCAGGATGACCCTACTCAGCCCTTCCGGCGCGGAGATCTCAGCGGAGAACCTGAACACCACGATAGAGCACACAGGTAAATTCAGTTACCGGATACTCGCTGGTGAGACATCGCTCGTCGCGGAACCAACCGACGGCCCCGCAGACTTCCTGGAAATACGGGCAGGCAACCTGACCTATGGGGCTGCTTTCAGCTTCTTCAGGAACCGGTCGAAGGCCATCTCACCAGAAGGGAAAACCGTGGCCCAGTTGATGGGTAGCCTCATCGGCAGGAGATACACGGCAGGCTATGATCCGGAGACCCCGGCCGCGTTGCCGGTTGCCATGCTGCTCCTCTACCACATCGCAACGAATCGTGGGCGGGCTTACCAGATGGAATGAACGAGGCGTACAGACAGGCCGATTCACGGAATAAGCACCCATGGAAGCGGAAGAGACAGCGTAGAAAGGAGTGGGCATGCAGGACGAACCACGAAGAGAAGAAGGTTCTCGGCTACGGCGTATACCGGTGCGCGGTTCCGCGGGCGGCGCAGATGAGGAGACCACTCGCGACATCCCCACGTCCGAGGGCCCATCAACCGAAGGTCCTCCCGGTGGACCCGGCGGACCACTGCCACCCGGACCATCTGATGGCCCCCCTCCTTCAGGAGAGCATCCGCCGGAGGAGCATCCGCCAGGCGGACCTCCACCGCACGAACACCCACCAGGCGGGCGCCCGATGTCCGGAAGCCCTGCTGACGGAGGCTGGGAGGCCCGTGAACCACTGGGATATCCACATGATGGGGACTACAGGGAAGATCGGGCGCCCAGGATGCCGGGCGGGATCGGTGGCGCCCCGATGGGAGCGCAAGACGAGCAGACATGGTCTGTGCTCTCACACTTAAGCGTGCTGGCCGGTGTCATAGGGCTCATGCCGTTTGGGGCTTTGATCATCTGGCTGGTCTACAAGGACCGCTCACCGCGAGTAGGCTTTCATGCCCTGCAATCTCTTTGGTATCAGGTGGCGTGGCTCGTGATCTGGGTTGTCGCGGGTGTTTTCGGCGGCCTGTTCACGCTCGTAACCTTCGGACTCGGGATAATACTGGCAATACCACTTGGCATTGTTCTGTGGCTGGCTCCGCTAGCGCACGGAAGCTACGCAGCATACAAGGTCAGCCAGGGCGTGGATTACCGCTATCCGTTCATAGCCGACAAGATCAGCGGCCCGCGAAGGACCCTTTAGAGGTTCGGTTGAGGCAAGTCTTCCGGGGTAGCGTATACCGTGATCGTAGACCCTACACGGGCCATGGTGCCAGGCGCGGGGTCCGTACCCCACGCCACGCCCCTGGGGGCGTAACCTTCCTGGTAGTCATAGACGAACCTCACCTTGAAGCCCCTGCTCCTCAACTTCTGCGCCGCCCAGTAGTCGAAGAACGCGTCTACGCTCGGCACCGGCGCGTACTCGGCCTTCTTGCCCCTGGATTCGCCGGTTTCGCCGGCGGCCCCCGCCGTATTGTTCTCCCCAGCGGCCGTTCCGGATTGCCCGGCAGGTTCACTTCCGGATTCACCGGGGGACTTCCCGCCGGACGCCTGGCCCCCCCCTGGAGACTGGGGAGCCTGCGGTGGATCTGCCTTAACGGGGTTCGCCTGTTTGAGGGCCTGCCCCACCTGCGCTATCTGGTTGGCTTCTCCGCGCGCCGGCAGCTCGACGACGCCGAGCCCGGCTGCCAGGGCACTCCCGCCTCCCAGCAGCAGAAGGACGAGCCCGGAGGCGAGGGCCAGGCGGCTACGGCGGCGTTTGCGGGATCTGTGGGGGGCGGACGGATGGCGGGCCTCCGTCGTCCCGACCGCCCCTTCGGCGGGGAGGCCATCTTCCACATCGGCGAGCATCGCCGCCGCCGAGGGGTAGCGATCTTCGGGCCGCTTGGCGAGCGCCTTCAGGATCGCCGCCTCCATGCCCAGCGATATCTTCCTGTTCAGATTACGTGGTGGTTTGGGAAGGATGTTGATCTGCTGCCTCGCCAGGCTTTTTACATCGCCGGAGAAGGGCGGTCGGCCCGTAAGACAGTGGTAGAGGAGGACGCCTACGGAGTAGATGTCGCTCCGGGGCGTCGCCTCCCGGCCCTGAAGCTGCTCCGGGGACATGTAGCGGGCGCTGCCGATGATCTCACCCGGCTCCCCCGTCTCGGCGCCGTCGTCTTCGATGAGACGGGCGATGCCGAAGTCCCCGACCTTAACGGTGCCGTCGCGGGTGATCAGGATGTTCGAGGGCTTGATGTCCCGGTGGATCACACCCCGGTGGTGGGCGTAGGAGATGGCCCGCAAAAGCTGGGCCGCGATCCTGCGGGTGAACTGCTCGTTGAGGTTCCCGCTCCGGGCGAGAAGATCGCCCACGTCGTCGCCATCAACGTACTCGGCCACGATGACGGGCTCGTCGCCATCCTGGCAGATGTCGTAGACCTTGACGATGTTGCCGTGGTCCAGGGAAGCCATCGCCCGCGCTTCCTGCTTGAAGCGCCGTCGGAACACCGGCTCTTCGGCGTAGTGGGCGTGCAGGGTCTTCAAGGCAACCGTACGCCCAAGGATGGTGTCTTCCGCCTTATAGACGACGGCCATCCCCCCGGAGCCCAGTTTACTCTCTACTTTGTAGCGTCCATCCAGGACCGTTCCAACCGAGGTGCTCAGCACTTTACCACCTTCGACCGCAGGCTCCTTGAAAGGCAATTATATATCCCCCGCGCTCGCCCGGTTACGCTCTGGCCCAGGCTAACTTTCCGGTACCCAACATGGCGCAGGATACCATCATCGAAGCCTATATTTTGGGGCTCAAGCCTTGCAAAAACAAGCCCGCCAAGCCCCGTTATATCTCCCGAGGCGGATTCTATTGCACCGCACGAGAGGATACACTTGTGAGAGCCTCTGTTCGAGATCTCGCCCACAATCATGGAGGATCTTCTTGCTGAAGCGCATGGGTTACGCGCACGGGTCCACTGCTGGAGATAGTCCGAACGACCGTCCGATCATCCTCTTCGCCACGATCTCCGTGGGAGGCGGCCACGTGGCGACGGCGCGGGCCATGGCCGAAGCCGTGGAGCGCCACTATCCCGGCCGATTCGAGTTGAACATCTCTGATTACATGAAGGATCTGGACGTCACGGTCCTCGACCGCCTGCACAAGGGGTTCTGGCGTCGCGCGCTGCGCTTCCCCGTGGTCGCCCGCACCGGCCAGCGCATCATCGACGCCGTCCCGCGCATCACGGTCGCCGGCCAGCGCCAATTCCTGCGGGGATTCGCCAGGGCCGCCGCCGAAGACCTGAAATCCTCGCCGCCGCTACTGGTCGTCTCCAACCATGGCCTCTTGACCTCGGGCCTCGCCGAGGCACGGCGACTGTATGGGCTGGACGTACCCGTGCTCACCTTTGCCACGGAGCCGCACGGCATCAGCGCATACTGGGCGGATCCGAGGGCGGATCACATCGTCGCCCCATCCGAAGAGGTCAGGCGTGACCTGGTGCGTTTCGGGGTGCCTGAGGTGAAGACGGCAGTCGTCGGCTACCCCGTGGGGCAGGCTTTCCTGAACGCTCCCACGAAGGCGGAGGCCCGCAAGCGTCTCGCGCTTGAAAACCGCTTCACCTGCCTGGTTTCCTTCGGCGGCGAAGGTATGGCCGAAAGCAACCCGCGGACGGTCATCCAGACGCTCCTCGACTCTGAGCCCGCGCCGCAAGTGGTTATGATCACGGGCCGCAACCAGGCGCTCAGGAAGCGATTGTCCACGCTCGAATCGCGGGAGGACCGCCTCAGGATCGAAGGCTTCACCGACGAGGTGGCGGACTATCTGGCCGCGAGCGACGTGTTCGTCGGCAAGGCCGGTCCCGCTTCGGTCTACGAGGCGCTGGCCGTCGGCCGCCCGGCGATCCTCACCGGCTACACGGCCCTCAACGAGCGGGGTGTGGTGCGCTTCGTCGAAGAAGAGGGCCTGGGATGCTACGCTAGGACGTCGGCAGATCTCCAGAAAGCTGTGTGGCGCTACGCCTCGGATCCCGCCCTGCTGGGCGAAGTCATCCACCGCCGCGAGCGGCTCGGCCTGCCGTACATGACCGAGCAACTGGCCCATCACATAGTCCGCTACGCCACGGACCAGGATCTGCGCTGAACCCGGGCTACAGTTACTTTCGGAGCCGGTCTTTGATGAGAGCGGTGTAGATCTCCTCCAGAAGACGGGCGCTCTGCCCAATATCATGGCCCTTTGCCGCGTGCGTGGCGTTCTCGCCGAGTAGCCGAAGCTCTTCGGGATCATCCAGTAGACGGCTGATATTCGACGCTGCATCGGATATTTGGTCCGGGTCGTAGCAGATTCCAGCCCCGGCTTCGCCCACGAGCTCCGGGACGGCGCTGGTGTCGTAAGCGGCTGCAGCCACCGGACAGCCGTGGGCCATGGCTTCGAGGGTGGCGATGCTCTGGAGTTCGGTCGGAGATGGCATCAGGAACAGGTCGCCCGCCCGCAGGAGGTCGTGCTTCTCCCCTTCCGGGACATAGCCCAGAAATCGCACCACGTCAGCGAGGCCGAGCCGGGCAGCCCGCCGTTCGAGCGCGGGCCGAAGGGGACCATCACCAGCCACAATCAGGCGCGCGTCTGGACGAAGCACAGCGATCTCCGACATCAGTTCCAGAAGTCCTTCGGGACGCTTCTCGCGGGAGAGACGGCCGACGTGGGAGATCAGGAACCGTCTCCCATCCAGCAAGCGTTCCCGAAGGGCGGACGACCGCTCCCGGTCGGACGATCCCGTCTCGGGCAGCCGTATGCCGTTGGAGACCATGTGGATCGGGCGCCGCGTGTAGCGGGAGGCCAGCCGGGCGGCGAACGGGGTTGGTGCGACCAGAGCGTCCGGCATCCCGTAGATAAAACCGCACCAGGTCCGCAGGAGCGGCAGGATCAGCGGTCCGGTGTGCATGGTCATGCTTTCTTCCTGGGCGTGGAACCCGAGCACACCCGGCACGTTCCTGCCCCGCGCCGCCCGAAGCACGCTCACGGCGAGCGGTGTCGGGGTGTTGATGTGGACCACGTCGGCCCAGTCCACGAGCGCCCGGACCTTATGCCTGACGGGGAATGCGTAGTGGATCTGCTTGTTCGGAGGGCGCCACACCGGGAGCCTGTGGGTCACCACGCTGGTTGGCTCGGTCGGCGACCTTTCGGCGCCAGCCAGAGCCCGTACCTCGTGGCCGCGTTCGAGCAGTGCCGCGATGTGTCCCTCCGTCGAGACGGCCTGCCCACCGTATCCCGGGTACAGGTCGTCGGCGACGAAGGCTATCCGAAGGTGTGGCGTATTCCGGGTCGCAGGCTCCATAGTCTCACACGTTATCAGGACCCGGAACCAGCGTTGCGCGATTTCAGGAATAGAGGAGGTCGAGGACGGCCTCCGTGGGGTATTCGCCCTGGTAGGAACCGGCGACGCTCCAATCCTCGTTCACGACGGCTATGGCCGCGGCGCGATTCGTGTTGCGGGCGCCTTACTTGCGGCTCACGAACCCGCCCCAGTCGGGGAGGATGACCACGTACTCAGCCGGGGCGTAGTCTGGGGGAAGCTCCGTCGCGGCCCGGTCGTAAGCTTGGTTCAGCATCAGACCGACCTCATCCAGTAGACCAGGGGAATTATAGAGAGGTCTATGACGCTTGCGACGAGTACATCGTCAGGGGATGGGTAGATGGCCCGGACGGAGCGGTTGATCTCCCGCGCTGTCGAGGCCGTTTCCCGCAAATGAAAGATGAGAACGAGCTTCCGTCCCGCCGTGCTCCGCAGCATCACCCGCCTTCCCGAACCAGCCGCCAGCAGGCTGAAGTACGGAGCCCGTCCTGCTGCATCTATTACCCGCTCCAGCATCAGCCTTTCTTCCGGCGGCTGCGCCCGCCCTTCAGCAGCGAGTATCCGACAGGCACTACGAGCAGCGTCAAGAACGTGGAGGTGACGAGGCCCCCGATCACGGGTATCGCCAAGCTGCTTGATATGAGCGCGCTCCCACCTCCCCCGAATCCAAATGCGAGCGGTAGCAGGGCGAAGACCGTCGCCAGGGCCGTCATCAGGATGGGCCGCAGTCGCGCACGTCCGGCCTCGATGATGGCGTCGTCCACGCTCTCGTGGCGCGAGAGGGCCTTACTGGCGAAGTCAATGAGCAGGATGGCGTTGGAGACGACTATCCCGATCAGGAGCAGTACGCCGAGCAGGGCCGGGAGGCTCAGGGCCGTGTCCGTGAGGAGCAGCGCCCCGAACGCCCCCGTGGTGGTGAGCGGGACGGCGAGCAGGATCACGAGCGGCACCAGCAACGAGCCAAAGAAGATGACCAGGATCAAATACACCAGCACCAGCGCCACGATGATGGAGAGGAACAGGTTCCTGAAGCTCTCTTCGATGTCCTCGGATTCGCCCCCGACGCTTGCCGTCACGCCTTCCGGCAGATCCAGCTTCGGAAGCGCACCGGCGACCTCGCCCGAGACGGAACTGGTGTCTTCGGAGGTGATGGTCCCCGTGACGGTCACGGCACGCTCGCCATAGGAGCGGCTGATAGCCGAAGGCGCCTGCACCTCCTTCACCTCGGCCACGTCGTCAACCGTCTGGCCGGAGCCGACGGGCAGGTTGCGCACATCGTTGAGAGAATCCACCGCGCTGTCCGGCACGCCGACAGTGGCCGGCGTGTCGCCGATGGTGATCGGTGGCCCGCCCCCGAGCAGGGTGCCGAGCGTTGTCGAAAGGCCGCTCGGGGAGAGCCTGGCCTTCGCCGCCTTCTCGGAGTTCACCTGAACCTCGATCTCCGGGCTTACGTCCGAGATGTCGCTCTGTATGTTGGTGAGGGATTTGTTCTCGTCGAGCTCATTAACCACGATCTCCGACGCCTTCTGCAGTTCATCCTCGTTGCCGCCAAGGATGGTGATCTCGATGCCCCCGGTCGGCGGTCCCTGCTGCAGGATCTGGACCTGGAACCCATCTCCGTACAGATCTTCGCCTTCTTCGGCCAGCCTCTCGACCGTATTCTGGACGTTGGCGTTCTCCTTGACGGCGATGAACGCCTGGGCCTGGTTGTTGGCGCGCAGCGGTTGATCCGGGGTGAAGTCGTCCTCCCCGCCGATGGCGAGCTGGTATCCATCTACGCCCCGGTCGTCCAGCATGAAGTCCTCGAAGGGACGGAGCCGCTGCTCCGTCTCCCCGATGGCCGTGCCGGCTGGCAACTCCACCGTCGCCTGCAACAGCCGCTCTTCGCTTGGGGGGAAGAAGCTGACCGCGAGGAAAGGTATGGCGGCGAGCCCCCCGCCGAACGCCAGGAGGGCCAGGATGAGAACCAATGGCCGGTGCCTGAGGCTCCACCGCAAAACTGGCGTATACAGGGCGACAAGCCATCCGCCCTCATCCGAATCAGCATCGCCCCGCCGCCGGGCCGCCCGCACCGCGAGGATGGCGAGCACCACGACCAGGACCCCGGCCAACCCCCCTGCGACGGCGAGGAACGCAGGTGAACTCGTATTTACGTTCGAGAGGCTGGTTTGCGCTGTGTCGGCGAGGCTGCTCAGCCGACCGACGAGGTCCGCCGGAAGCCAGGAGATCCCATCGAGCACCCCGGCCCCCGCCGCGACGATGGTCCCGGCGAGGAGCGCGACGGCGATCAACAGTATGGCGAACGAAGCCCGGACCACCCGCGCGCCCCTGTTCCGCTGCGCCCGCCGTCTCTCGTAGTCCTCCAGGAAGTCGTCTTCCCGGCGGGGAGGCTCGGGGATGGCTGCCCGGGAAGCCCGGCGCTTAATGAAAACACTTGCGAGCACGGGGATTATAGTGATCGAGACGATCAGGGAGGCGAGCAACGCGAAGGCGACGGTGAGCGAGAGCGAGAGGAAGAACTTGCTGACGATGCCCCCGACGAGGCCAAGGGGCAGGAACACGGCGGTCGTCGTGAGAGTCGAAGATGTGATGGCGCTCGCCACCTCCGTGGCACCCTTCTCGGCCGCCTCCTCCGGTTCGTAACCCTGCTGGATGTAGCGGTACGAGTTTTCGAGGACCACGATAGCGTCGTCCACCACCCGTCCGATGGCGATGGTCAAGCCGGCGAGGGTGATGATGTTCAGGGTGAGGTTGTTCCCCCAGGAGAACAGCAGCGCGGCCAGGATGGAGGTCGGCAGCGAGACCGCCGTGACGAGCGTCGCCCGCAGGCTGCGCAGGAAGAGGAAGATTATGAGAATGGCGAGGAAACCACCGATCAGGGCCTTCTCCACCAGCCCGCTGACCGACTCCTCCACGTCCTCGGCGGAGTTGAAGAGCACGTTCACCTGATCTTCGCCGAGATCTCCCCTCACCTTCTTCAGGGCCTGCGTTACGCCATCTGCGACCTCGACGGTGTTCGCATCCGGCTTCTTGGTAATGTTGAGCCCCAGACTCGGCTCCCCATTGGTGCGTGAGATGCCGGAGATGTTCGAGTTAGCCTTCTCCACCTCCGCAATGTCTCCCAGAAGCACAGGCTCCGGCGCTGCGGCGGCCTGCGCCGCAGCCGTGGCGGATGCGGAAGCAGGCGCGGTCGAGGCCGCTGCGAGTGGGACCGAACCTGCGGCGCTGGAGGGGACTCCTGCTGCAGATGCGCCGGAAGGAATACCGGATGGTGCTCCCGCACCGGCTGGGACTCCGCCGGAAGCGCCGCTCGGAACGGGACTGGCCCCGTCGGAGACCCCGACGGGGAGGTCGCGAAGTTCATCGACGGTCGTTAGTTCGCTGGTGGTGCGGATGGGGGTGGAGAGGTCACCGATGCGAACGTCACCGACGGGCGTGTTCACGTTGGAACCGGAGATCGCACCGATCACCGCCTCGGCGGGTATTCCAGTATCCTTCAATTTCTTGGGATCGAACTTTATCCTGAATTGTTTCTCTGAGCCACCGACGAGGTCGGCCGAGGAGACACCATCCACGTCTTCGATGAGCGGGATGGCCTCGTCTTCGGCGTAATCCGTGACGCGGGCGAGGTCGCCGTCTTTGGCTGAGAGCGAGACGTTCATGATCGGGAACTCAGAGGCGGTCTGGCGGTTTACCTCCGGTGTCCCGGCCTGCTCCGGCAGCGAGACGCCGGAGAGCTGGCTGTTGATCTCGCGCTCCGCCTCCCCGGTGTCAACGTCGAGCCCGAACTCCACGACGAGCACGGAGAAGCCCGACGCCGAGGTTGCCTGGAGGCTCTCGATGCCTTCGATCCCCTCGACGGCGCTCTCCACGGGCTGCGTGACCTGCTCGTCCACCACGTCTGGCCCGGCGCCAGGCACGGGCGTTGAGACGGTGATTATGGGAAATTCTATGTTGGGCAGAAGCTCCTGATTGAGGCCCGTCGTGGCATAAATCCCGGACGCGATGAGGATGGCGGCCGCCAGGAACACGACGGAGCGATTCTTGAGGCACCAGCGGACTATGGTCTGCATCTAGTTCTCCTCCCCTGGCGTGCCCCCGAAGCCCTCGACTAGCATCTTCAGTCCTTTGAGGAATACAGATACTTCCTCGTCGGTTAGCGTATCCAGGGCTCCCTGGACCTGTAGGCGCCGGCTTTCCATGATCCGGCGCGCCACGTCGCGCATCCCGGGCACGTAGTCCACCAGCACCATCCGCCGGTCCTTCTCGTCGTGACGCCGCTCGACCATCCCATTCTCCACCAGCCGGTCGACCAGCTGGGTCACCGCTGGCGGGGATACGCACAGCGCCTCGGCGAGCTGCCCCACCGAATGCGGCCCGTGCGACAGCGTTATGAGTACCTGTATGTGCCCCGGCGAGACGCGTATATCGTCCGGCCTGTGAACGCCCTGACGCGAGATCTCAGCCATCTCCAACGCCGTTGGCTTCCCCATCCCGCGCCCCAAAGCCGGTAACAACATAATGATTTCGTCCACTATCTCCAGGCGATTCAGGCTACTCTCCACGGCTATTCCGTCCCATTTAACACATATTTAAGCTGCTTACTTAACTTCCTTAAACATTATCGTATATAGTCTATTTGTCAACGAGAAGTTTCTTCAGGTCGTTGTGTCGGCGGTGGACGATTGAAAGGTACGGTCGGGAAGGTGGGGAGTTTCGTGGCGCTGAGGAAGAGAGTGAGAAAGGGTGGGGTACTGGCGGCGATGGGCACGGCTGGAGGGGCTGTACTCGGGCTCGCGGCCTTGAACCGGAGGCTGGAGCGCAGTGATGGCAGGCCGGAGGGATGGCCCTTTGGGGAGGTTCGCCGCTTCCGGTGGCGGGGTGGGGATCTCTCGTACACCGTCGCCGGGGAGGGGGATCCCGTACTGCTGGTACACGGTGTCTATGCCGGGGCATCGTCTTTCGAGTTCCGCAAGAACTTCCGGGAGCTGTCCCGGAGTTTCCGGGTGTACGCCCTCGACCTGCTCGGGTGCGGAGCTTCGGATCGTCCGAAGCGCCAATACGCGCCGGAAGATGTGGCGATGCAGATCGAAGACTTCGCCCGCGATGAGATCGGAGACCGCACGCACCTCATTGCCAGCTCACTCTCCGGCGCCCTGGCGATACCGGCTCTCGTCCGCAGTCCCCGGCTGTTCAAAAAGGTCGTGCTCATCTGCCCTACTGGCTACAGGAGCCTGGAGCGTCCATCAGGGCGTCTAGGGGATGCTGTGTACGCCATGTTCACCACGCCCGTGTTCGGCGACGGTCTCTACCATGCTCTCGTTTCCCGTCGGGGCATCCGCTACTACCTGGAGACGATGGCTTACCATGATCCGGCATTCGTGACGGAAGATTTAGTGGAGGACTACTATCGCATCGCCCACGGGCCAGGGGCGAAGTATTTTCCGGCGTCCTTCGTTGCGGGGAAGCTCAACTTCGGCGTAGCGGACTACTGGTCACGGGTACCGCACCGCACCATGATCTGCTGGGGACAGGAGGCAAAAACCATTCCGGTCCACGAATCCGAGGCTTTCCTCCAGAACAATCCCCGCGCCGAGCCCCGCATCTTCCGGGACGCCGCCCTTCTCCCCCACAATGAGCGGGCCGAAGCATTCAGCGAAGAGGTGAGCGTGTTTCTGTCAGACGCCCGAGCCTCGGCGAGACGCGATCAAGGCGCAAGATCAGCCGGTAAACAGCCGTATACCCCGGCAAACTCCGAGGCTCGCGATCAGTGGAGCGAGGAACATCCGCGTTAGTGCGTCCTCATTCAGCCGCACCGGATGTTGCGCTTTCTCACGGCCAGGAAACAGAGCACATAGCGCCCTGTGCACGGGCGAGAAGACTACTATCCAGGATGCTGAAAATAGGCTTCCGAAAAAGAACCAGCCTGTTGAAAAAGTCGCTGTCCGACCGGGTGATAGGCGAAATAGTATCTAAACGCTCGGAAAACACTGCTAAGACGCTGCAAAAGCGTGGCGCTGAACCCTCAATCAAAGCTCGGAGGGGAGCACGGAGGAGTTTTTCAACAGGCTGTGCCCTTCTAGGCACCTGGGTGAATAGCGTAAGATGATCACACGGTTTCGAGGGAAAGGAGCAATCTAGAGATGGCTACCGTAGATGATCTTGACCAAGTGATCGAGCAGTATCACAAGGCTCTTGGTGAATTCATGAAAGGAGATCCTGAGCCTGTGTGGAAGTTCTACTCCCATCGAGAGGATGTGACCCTCGCTAACCCCCAGGGCGGGATAGCCCATGGATGGGATGAGGTTGCCAAGAGATCGGCTGATGTCGCATCGGGTCGCCGAGAGGGGGAGTTCAGCTCCGAGATCGTAGAGAAGTATGTAACTCCTGAGCTCGCCTGCGTTGTGGAGATGGAGCACGGTAGGGCCAAGTTTGGCGCAAGTGAGGATGAGACCTCATACACTCTTAGGGCTACGATACTCTTTCGGCGTGAAGAGGGCACATGGAAGGTCGCACACCGTCATGCGGACCCTATAAGCACTGTTCAATCAGTAGCCTCTTATGAGGTTGAATGAATAGTCGCGTAGAGCAGCCCCGGCCCTATATGCCAAGACGCCTTCGTATTGGACCGGGGCAGAGCCGAACTTCGCCTTAACGGCGTTCTGAGAAGTTTGCTTAGGAGGTGGCTAGGGTTAGGTGTAAGCCCGTCGCGAGGTGGACAGCAACACTAGCACAATGATGAGAACCGAGCCCGCAACTACGACCGCCGCAAGCCCCTGGTGCAGGACGGTCGGAGCCTGAGGGATCACCGGAGTCCAAGAGAAGATGCCTCCTAGAAGGCAAACTATGATGGTGAGCCACAATGCCCACCGCTTGAGCATCCACAGCCCCGCCGCGGCGATCAGGCCTGCCAAGCCAAACGCAACAGTCAGGTAAATGAGCGGCACCAGTTCCCCTTCTAGCGCCAATAGCGGATAGAGAACATTCGGCAAGCTGAGCACTGCTAGCAGGATAGCGGCGACGGTCACAGGCTGCGACCGCGCAGGCATGTAGCTACTACTCCCTCTTAGCCTCTGATGTCCGCCTTCATGTTACATGACTATCAACGTTGGTACCATCAAGGAAGGTCTGTTCACCTGACGGGGTAGAAGTGCATTCTCCGAAGTAGCGTCATCCTCGTAGTTTTTGTTACAATGGGCGCAAGACGCGCCGGTTGGGAGCGTGGGAAAGGAGGCGTTGCGATGGCAGAACCGTTCATCTTTATCGGCACGCACACCGTAAAGGAGGGCAAACTCGAGGAATTCAAGCAGCACTTCCAGGAGTTCTGCGCCTTCATCGAGGAGAACGAGCCCCGTCTCATCCACTTCGCGCTCTACATCAGCGAGGACGAAACCGAGGTGAGCGTCGTCCAAGTCCACCCCGACGAGGACTCCATGACTTTCCACATGCAGGTAGCAGGCGAGCATTTCGCTCAGGCGTACGAGTTCCTAGACGCCACGAAGAGCATCCAGATCTTCGGAGCATCCAGCGACGGCCTTGTGGAACAGATGAAACAGGTTTCCTCGCCGGAGGTTGCTGTGATCGCCAAGACGGAGTTCACGGGATTCAACCGTCTTGCGGCAACGGCCGCCTCTGAAACGGCGAGTTGAGCGCGAAGGGAACTTCCTGGGGCCAGAGTTCTAGCAGCTTTGGCCCTTCCTCTTGCCCTTATTCACCCTGTTGACGAGAGGGTGTCTTCTCGGCAGCTAGCTTCCGATGGACGCAGTTCTCGGAAGTTAGCTCTAGGTAGCGCTCTACTCCTGTATCATCGACTCTGCTGACTGAGGGGTGGTTATGGGGTCTGCGTGGCGGTGTACGATCTTCCACTCACCGTCTTCTTCTGGCCTAAAAATCATCGTAACCCGCAGAGCGAACGGGGTGATGTCTTCACTTCCGCCAACCTTGGCCTTGCCCCGCTCGATCTCTACAACGTAGGCGAGCTCAGGAGTTACGTGCCTCTCTATGATCTCGTAGCTAACCATCTCGCCATCTCTGAACTGCGCTACGGCACGATCTGTGACCTCGGCGACCTCGTCCCACCCGCGCGCGGGTGGGGATAAGGGGTTGTTGAGGGTCACGTCTTCTCGATGGGAGAAGAGCCTCTTCACAGGTTCGGGGTTACCTTTGGGAACTTCGCCTTGCGCAAGGCGAAATTGCTCGATCAGTTCGTCAACATCCTCTACAGCAGACATCTAGATTACTCCTTTCCCTCAATACCCTGCGAGCATCTTACACTATTCACCGGATTGCGTGGAAGGTCTCAGCCTGTTGAAAAGGGCGGTATCGAGCTGGTTGCGACCCCAGATCGAGCTCGAAATCGTCCAAAATCGGCGTATTTGGTGCCCGATTCGGGGCGAAGGCGTGCATAGAGTGGGTTTTTCAACAGGCTGGAATCTTCTCCGAAGTCAGGTGAACAGCCGCAAGGACTGGGGCCGGAGTGTCAAAACCCCGGCCCCGCTCCTTCTTGCCTCAGTGGAGAGGCTACGGCCTTTTCTAGCGCTGCTTCTCTCCGCCTCCCAGGAGATTATCCGTGACCCCCCTCACGGAGTCCGTGACCCCGCCTACGGTGTCCGTGACCGAGCTTACCGGTCCTGCCGAGGGTGCTTCGAAGACGAAGACTTCGTACTGCTCCACCCCGGCTACTGACCCGCCGGCGGCCTCCGCCGCCCCGCTGCGCACACCAGCTACCGCTTCCTCCGTAGCCCGCAAGGCGTCTTCGTCTTCCCAAAGGGACAGGCCGAGGAGCTTGCCGCTCTGCCGATCGCCGAGGGCGATAAACCCTTTGAACCCATCCATCTCCCGGAGTTGGGAGAGGGTCTGCTCCTGGATGTGGCGTATGGCGTCGTCCACCTTGTCCGGGGAACCCTCTAGCGTGGTTAGCCGTGCGTGCATGCCGTCACCCCTTTCTCCCACCGCGATCCCGGCGGGCAAGCCTTTCCACCGCAAATATGATGCCACTATCCGCAGGTTTTCGCAAGAATAGTATCAACGGGGTGCCGATCCCGGTTACCGTCAGGGCTACCCCGCTGGCCACAACCAGCGTCCCGGGGATCGGCGTCAGAGGAAGGAGCGCCCGCTGAATCGTTCGCTCCTTTCATGTAGGCGGATACGACGGCCCGCCTACACAATCGGTTCGTCACGGCTTATGCGTGAACCTTCGCCGCTACGTGGGGGTGGGCTCGAGTGCCCCGCACAGCGCGGCGTCCGCCACCGGGTCGACGTTTCCCTCTTCGTCGATGAAGAACTCGCCCCCGACGCCGTGGTGCGTCCCGTCGGGCAGGTAGATCCCGGCTAATTCCAGGGGAGCCCCTGCCCCTTGCACGGAGCGTCGACGGGTGTGAGAGCCTGGAAACAGCCAGGCGAACCACCGGTTCCTCCCCACTTCGTGCCACGGGGAGAGCACAGAACGGCTCCATCTAGGATAATGAACGGCACCCAAGGTGCTTCGCAGTACGGGTTTGGTTCGCGCAACGGACGGGAAGGCGGCGTTGAATGGCCGAGGAGTTCAGGCTTCCGGGATCCTCCTACGAGGAGTTGGTAAACATAATCGTGGCGTATGGAACGCGCGACGAGGCATCCAACCCCGGGGACGTGGGCAAGCTGGCTTCGGTGCATCAATCGAGCGTCAGCCGCAACAACGCCTTTCTCAGGGCTATCGGGGTGCTACAGGGCGACAGGACGAAGCTCGTTACTCGACGGGGAAGGGCGCTGGCGCGGGCGCTCGCCCGCAGAGACCGGGCGGAGATCCGGAGCCGGTGGCGTGAGATCATCTCCACCAGCGAGTTTCTCCAGAACGTCGTCTCGGCCGTGAAGCTGCGCGAGGGCATGCTCTACGGAACACTTCAGGCCTACGTAGCGCACTCAGCAGGCCAGCCCCGCAACAAACCCGTCATGAACGGCACAGGCGCTATCATAGAGATACTCAAAACAGCCGGCCTGCTAGAAGAGGAAGCCGGCGAGCTAACCGCCACCTTCGACGACGATCCCGCTGATATGCTTGAAGATGAAGCTGGTGAACACCGCAGGTCTCTGTCCACGGATGGGTTCTCCGTCTCGCTCGAAGGGTCCCCGAACACGGAGCCGGTATCCGGATCAGAGCCCACGATAAACATCCACCTCCACGTACGATGCTCGGCCGACGAGATAGAAGACCTGGCACCCAGGCTGAAAGCTCTGCTGAGAGAGCTCTCCGAACCGGGTACTTAGCAATTCGATATTACAGAGAGGCAGCCGGGTCCAAACGGTCTACGACGGAGACCAAGTCCGAGAGCTGGGCGCCGTCCAGCGTCGAGCGTACGCCCCGGAGGCTGACGATAGAACGAAACCCATGGTCCGGGTAGAGTTCGACCCAGTTCGGGACCAGTCCTTCGACCAGGTTCGTGATCTTGCTGCACATCACCAAGTCCGGCAGGAGCAGGGCCGTTTCCCGGTCAAGGTCCGCCGGATCCACCTCGAAGAAGCTGACGTCCGGGAAGAGGTGCCGCAACACCGCCGCCAGCGCCTGGCGATAAGATCTCAGCTCCATGGCCAGCAACACCCGTTTGCCGCGGCTTCTGTTTGTTTCTGATCTTTCCATGAGAAGGATCATAGACGCCGCCGGTCCACAGCGCATCGTCAAAATGGGTGATCTTTACCTAGCTCAATTGAGCTAGGGGTCAGCTGTCCGATCAACGATGGACAGTATGTCCGGAAGCTCTATCTCGTCCAGCGTGGAGCGCGAGCCCCGTACGCTAACAACCGACCAAGAAGCATAATCGGGATAGAGTTCCACCCAGACGGGTACGCCCTCCCGCACCACACCTGTAGCCTGGTTGCACACGACCATGTCCGGCGTCAGGCGCGGTATCGAGTCTTCGAGGCGTTCGGGCTCTACGGTGGTCACTTCGACTCCAGGGCGGAGCTCCCGGATGACCTCCGCGATGCTCTCGCGGTAGGCCCGGGGCTCGTTGGCCATGAGGATGCGAACCGCCGTTCCGCTTTCCGAACTAGCCGCAGCGTTCAAGCGATTCTCCGTGTTATCGCGACGTTCCCGACCATGGAGTCGCTACTGGATCTCGACTACATTGTGGCGGGCGGCGAATACCAGGGCCTGCAATCGGGAGCGTAGGCCGAGTTTGTTGAGGATGTTCACCATGTGGGTGCGTTCGGTCTCAATGGTGATACCCAGGCGACGGGAGATCTCCTGGCTGTCCAGGCCTTCCGCCAGCGCCTGCAGAACCTCTTTTTCGCGGCGGGTGAGACTCCCTATGGCCTTCTGGACCTCGAGCTCCTCCTGCCGATCCCGTCCCACCACGCGTAGCATCTCTACTATCTCGTCGGGTGAAAGCAGGGCCTCACCGGCCTTGAGCCGTTTTACCGCCTCCACGATTTCTTTTATTGTGGCTGATTTGTGCAGCACCCCTGCCGCGCCGGCCTCCACCGCGCGCGCAAAGTGGCCGGGGTCCAGGCTCGCGCTCAAGACCAGGGGCATGGTCTGCGGCGCGGACTTCGAGAGCTCCTCGATCAGAACCGTCCCGTCGCCGTCCGGCAGCCCGAGGTCCACGACGGCGACGGACACGCCGTCGAGCAAAGTCCTGGCCTCCTGCATGGAGCCTGCCTGCCGGACTTCGCTGAACCCTGGCTCCCGCTCGAACATGAAGGCGAGCGCCTGCCGGAACGAGGCGTGATCCTCGATGAGCAGGATGTGGACCTGTTTCTCGGAGCTGACGTCTACCGTCCTCGCCCCCTCTCGGCCCCGTACTCTCGTACTCGTACAATGCCGATGGCGCACCGTTTGTGCGATACCGCAAACGCATCTGTTTTCTCTCGCATGTGGCCTAGTATAGATTATCAACTCTTTGCGGGAGCTTATGCCGATCCCGCACGGAGTTCCGTTTACTGGTCCAGCAGCCCGGCGAGGGGAGCCTCGAACAACACCCGCGTCCCGGAGCCGGGCTTGCTCTCTATCTTCAGATGGCCGCCCAGGGAGGAGGCCCGCTGGCGCATGGCGGATATTCCCACATCGCCGTCCGAGTAGCCGGTGTCGAAGCCCCGACCGTCATCGGCCACCTCCGCAAACGCCGCGTCTCCCTCGCGCCAGAGCCTCACGGAGACATTGCTGGGAGAAGAATGCCGGCGGGCGTTGTTGAGGGCCTCCTGGAGAATGCGGACCAACTCTCCCCCAGCCCGTCGGGAGAGCTTCTCGGGGAACTCCTCTTGTATCTGCAGTCTCACCCCGAACCTGTTGCGAGACATCCGCCGGGTCAACTCCATAAGGGCCTTCAACGAGGCTGCGAATGACTGGTCCAGCGTGTGCTCCAGGCGCAGCTCGAAGATCGCGGACCTGAGTCCCTCGACGGAACGGCGGAGCGCGTCGTAGATTTCCTCCAGAGCATCCTCCCGGTTTTCTTGCAGACCCTCACCGGGTATCTGGAGCATCTGTACCCCCTGGAGGGCGTAGATCAGGCTCTGCAGGGCGTCGTCGTGGATGTTCTGGGCGATGCGGCTGCGCTCTGCCTCGCGCGCCTCCCGCACCCGCTGCTCGGTCAGCCTGCGTTCCGTGATGTCCCGCGCGATGGCCGAGGCGCCCACCACGTCGCCTGCGGAATCTTTGATCGGGGAGACGGTCAGCGAAATGTTGATGTTCTTACCACCTTTGGTCACGCGCACGGTCTCGAAGTGCTCTACAGTCTCACCCCGCCTGAGCCTCTCCAGGATCTCCGGTATCTCATCGGGACGGTCGGGAGGGACGATGATGGTGATAGGCTGGCCCACGGTTTCATCGGCGGAGTAGCCGTATAGTCTCTGCGCCCCCCTGTTCCAGCTGGTGATCGTGCCGTCCAGGGTCTTGCTGATTATGGCGTCCTCGGAGGACTCGACGATGGAGGCCAGGCGGGCCCGCTCCCGTTCGGCGCGCCTCTGTTCGGTTATGTCGCGCAGGATGCTGACCGACATGCGGGCCCTGCCTTCCTCGTCGAAGACCGGAGTTGCGCTCACCACCGACCACCGCTCCTCGCCCGTTTTGATGATGCGGAAGCGAATTACCTCCCTCGCCTCCTCTCCACGCAGCGCCCTGCGCCCCGGCAGCCTCTCCAGCGGGAAGGGATGCCCCTCCGGGTCAAGCACCTCGAACTTGCCCATTATCTCCTGTACGGGCGCCTTGACGAAGGCCTCCGCCGAAGGATAGCCAGACATCCTGGCCGCGGTGTCGTTAGAGTAAAATATATGTCCATTCGCGTCCTGGGCGATGATGCCATCCGCCACCCCGCGCAGGATGATGTCGAGCTGGTCCCGGGAGCGCCGCAGCTCTTGCTCCGCTCGCCGCCGTTCGGCTATCTCCGTGATCGCCTCCCGGTAGAGGCGAGCGTTGTCCACAGCCAGGGCCGCCCGCCGCGCCAGTTCCTCGGCCAGCGCAAGATCCCTGGCCCCGTATCTCCGCCCGGACTCCGCAGAGACCAGCGAGATCACACCCAGCGTCCGGCCCCGCGCCACCAGCGGCGCGATGATTACCGAGGTAAAACCCAACTCATGTATTAGCTCCAGATGCTCCTCGTCGCGGGCGGCGGCTTCGATCATCTCGTCCGTGACCTCGGGGTAAAACTCGGACCTGCCAGACTTCAGTACGTGGAGCACCCCGCTCGCCGCATCCGGGTCGGGCGGGTAGCGTTCCTGCAACTGGTGGGCCAGGGCGACTTTCCGTGGTTCTTCGTGGACCACCGCCACACGTCCTATCGAACCGTCCTCCCCGACGATGTCCACGGCGCACCAGTCCGCCAGGGAAGGCACCGCCAAGTGCGCCACGCCCGACAGGGTCGTCCGGTAGTCCAGCGACGAAGCCAGGACCTCGCCCGCTTCGGCCAGGAGACGTTGCTCCTCTTCACTCCTCTTGCGTCCGGTAATATCCTCGATGACCGAGATGAAGTAGCCGGGCTCGCTTGAGGAGTGCCTGACGAGTGAGACTGTTAGCTCGATCCAGACCACCGACCCGTCTTTGCGGAGGTAGCGTTTCTCCACCGAGTAGGTGTCTATCTCTCCTGCGAGCAGCCGCCGGAGGTGATCCAGGTCTGTGTCGAGGTCGTCAGGGTGGGTGACGTCCTGGAAGGTGAGCCCCAGAATCTCCTCCCTGTCATAGCCGACGATCTGCAGCAGCTTCTCGTTGACGTGTAACCAGCGTCCGTCCAGGTCAACGTGGGCTATACCTACGGCGGCCTGCTCGAAGGTGGCCCTGAAGCGCTCCTCGCTCTCCTTCAGCGCCTCCTCGGTTCGTTTCTGATTCGTAATGTCGAACTGCACGCCCTGCCAGTACAGAGGCTGTCCATCATCGTCGCGCACCAGCACGGCCTGATCCCGCACCCACACCACCCTGCCATCCCCGGCAATGACACGGTATTCCATCTCGAAAGGATCCCCCGTGGCGTCCGTGCGCTCCTCCTCCGCCAGCACGCGGTCGCGGTCCTCCGGGTGCAGTGTTCTGAGCCAGTGTTCCTCGTCGAGTATCTCCTTCTCCGGCGGGTAGCCGAGCATGGTCTCGTACTGCGGGCTCATGTACGTTACGGCCTTGGGGTTATCCGACTCGATGGGCTCCTGCACGTAGGTCACGGCCGGAATCTGCTCCACGAGGGAGCGGTAGCGCCTCTCGGCCTCCTTGTAACGACGCCGCGCCTCAGCCTCGCGCAACTCCCGGCTGACGGCGGAGCTGAGGCGGGTCAGCTTGTCCTTCATCACGTAATCGTTCGCCCCGGCCCTCATGGTCTCGACGGCGATCTCCTCGCCAACGGAGCCCGAGACCACGACGAACGGGGCGTCCAGGCCCTGCTCCCTGAACAGTTCGAGGGCCTCTGTGGCCCGAAAACGCGGCATGGTGTAGTCGGAGAGGACGAGATCCCAAGCTCCATTCTCCAGCGCCCGCCGCAGGCCCTCCTCCGTCTCGACCCGCTCGTAGACGGGCTCGTAACCTCCACGTTGGAGTTCGCGCGCGAGCAGCCGCGCGTCGTCTGGGGAGTCTTCGATCATCAGAACCCGGAGCGGCTTGCCCATGCCTATTCCTTCGCCGGAAGCGTGGTCCCTGGGCGGGGTCCACCCCCCAGCGTGAAGTAGAAGGTTGCGCCCTTGCCGACCTCGCCTTCGGCCCAGACCTCGCCGCCGTGGCGCCTCATCACCCGCGCCACCGTCGCGAGCCCCACCCCGGTCCCTTCAAAGTCCTCGGAGCTGTGCAGCCTCTGGAACGCCCCGAACAGCTTGCCCGCGTACGTTGCGTCGAAACCAGCCCCGTTATCCCGGACGTAGTAGACCTGCGTCCCACCCTGCCGGGTCGCGCCGAACTCTACCCTGGCTTCGGGCTCTTTGGAGGTAAACTTCCAGGCGTTGCCGAGCAGGTTTTCGAGGGCCACCCGCAGCAGCTTGGCGTCGCCCCGCGCCACCAGGTCCTCGGAGATCACAAAGCTCCCCTGGCGGCCGGGATCGGACGCCTTGAGACCCTCGGCCACGCTGGCGGCGATGGTGCTCAGGTCCACAGAGGTGCGCCGGAGAGGACCGCGCGTGACCCGCGAGAGTTCCAGCAAGTCGTCTATGAGCTGTCCCATGCGCTGGCTGGCGGCCCGCACGCGTCCCAGGTAGTCGCGGCCTTCCTCGTCCAGCTCGTCCCCGTAGTCTTCCAGCAGGATCTGGGAGAACCCATCTATGCTTCGCAGGGGGGCACGCAGGTCGTGGCTCACGGAATAGCTGAACGCCTCCAGCTCGCGGTTGGTAGCCTGGAGCTCGCGGTTGGCATCCTCGAACCTCCTGCTGGCCCGCTCGGCCATGATGCGGCTTCGGACCAGCACTGCGGTGATCCCGAATAGCAGCAGGCTCACTCCAATGCCGGCGAGGAGGACAAAGGTCGCCAGCCTGCCACCTCCTTCGAGATCCTCGAATTCGTCCAGGCTGGAAAAAACCAGACTCCACTGGCGACCAGCCACCTCGACCTGGCTGATCGTGGAGAATCTGTTGGTGTCGTCCTCCCTGGCGCGCACCACCTCGTCGTCGTCGTAGAGAAGCTTGCTCGGGGACATGCTCGCGTTGTCGTAGACTTCGAAGTCAATCGTCTGGGTAGGTTCCTCGAACGCGCCCCTGAGCAGATCGTCCATCCTGAAGAAACCAAAGACGAAACCTCTGAGGGCGCGACGGCGTTCGGCGACGGTGTCGGTCGGCTCCCCTTCCTGGTAGACCGGGAGGTAAACGGCATATCCCGTCTGAAAAAGCAGGAGCGCGTTCGAACCGTGTGAGGCATCTGTGAAGATCTGGATCTTGCGTGTAGCCTGCGGCATTCCGGTATCGCGCGCCCGGTCCATGGCGGCGTGGTGCGCGGGCACGGAGTACCAGTTCTCGGTGAGCACTTCCGAGTTGGCGGGGCTGGAAGGACCAGCGGACAACACGGGGAAGTAGTCGGAGTCCGGGAGTTCGTTCCGTGGGTCCAACTCCGGAAAGCCGGCCTGTTCCGCCCGCCGGGAGTAGGACTCCCTCTCCCCCGGCTCGACACGCTCGGCGTAGCCCAGGGTCTGCAAGCCCACGAAGCGCTTCTCCGGCTCCAGGCCCTCGACGTAGCTCATCCACTCGTCGCGCCTTACGGCTTCGCTCGCATACAAGAAGCTGCGGGCGCCGAACATAGCGTCCAGACCCGCGTTGGTGCGACGGACTATGGCCCCCTGGATAGCCCTGACCGTCTCGTCGAAACGGACGCTTTCCCTGGCCTGCACGCTCTCTCGCACGTATTGCCAGGCCAGGAGCGTCAGGAGGAGCGATACCACGAGCACCGCGCCCGGCACCGCGGCGCGGCGGAGATAGGTGCGCGATATCCGCAGCCGGCCACCCGTGTGTCCGTCATCGTCCGCCGGATGCCGGAAGGCTGGCAGGTCCTTCTCCCGGCCCGACTGCCGGGTGGAGGACTCACGCTGGTTTTCGTCCGAGATCATGCCACCCCAAGACCGGCCACGACACGTCCGCCACATTCATAACTCTTCCCACGATCCGATCCTTCATGTTACTCGCCGGGCAATCGGTCCACAAGGTCGTCTCCCTACCCGTATTCCGGGCTAAAACGTCCGATTGCGGGCAATACCCCAAACGAGATGAACAGAAAGACCCTGGAGGAAATAGAAGCTCGCCCCAGGGGCGCTGGCGCCGCCCCTTTCCTGGCGGCGGGCGCGATCCTGGCAGCCCTCGCCGTGTTCACGCTCTCCCCTGCGGCGGCGCTGGCTGTTCTGATTGCCGGGGCCGGCGCGGCCACCTTGATGTATGCGGCGCGGCTGAAGCGCCGGACGATCCCGGTACACTACGACTTGCAGGGAGAGGAGGGCGTGCGCTTTGCAGGCATCAGGCGGGCCTGTGAAACGCTTGCCGGATCGGAGAAGGTGTGGCGCGTCGAGGATGGGCCGGAGAAGCTGTGTGGGCCGGCCAGGCAGATCGAGGTGGCGCGGCACGGACTGCCTGGCATCCGTACCAACGCCGAGGTGTGGAGGTTGGATCTCGGGGACTCCCAACTGTACTTCATGCCTGACACGTTGCTCCTCTATCAGGATGAGCGCTACCGGGCCATCTCCTACTCCTCCTTCGATGTGGCCTTCGGCCCAGAGTACCGGGTCGAGGAAGGAGAAGCGCCGTCCGACGCGGAGATCGTCGGACACACTTGGCAGCACGTCAGGGAGGATGGAAGGCCGGATCTCCGATTTTCTCTCAACCCACGCCTGTCGCAGGTAATGTACGGCCTGCTGGAGATCTCCAGTCCCGGCTTGAAGATGCGCCTGAGGGTCTCCAGCCGGGACGCCGCCATGCAGTTCGCCCGTATGCTCGGCAAGGAGAAGAGCGGAGCTCCCGATGAGGACCGAACCGGTAGCCGCGGCGGGGACGGGCTTCCACGCCGAACCGAGGAGGAAATGCGGGTCGAAACGGCCTACAGCATCCTCGGCCTGCGGGCCGGCTCTCCGCGAGACCAGGTAATCAGGGCCTACAGAAAGCTGGCGAAAATCCATCACCCCGACCTGTTGCAGCACCTCGAACCCGAGGCCCGCGAGCGTGCCGAGTCCAGGATGCGCGTGATCAACGAGGCCTATTCGAATCTGAAGCGTCAGGCGACGTAACACCAACCAGACCGCCAGAGTGTTTGAGTCGCCGCTTGGCGCGTTCGGAGAATACCTTTACAATCCACCCTCGTGGACTACGCGAAGCGAGACATCGGTACATGGAACAACCTCCCGGCCCGCCTGGGCAGGCTACCGGAACTGGCGTACAACCTGTTCTGGACCTGGCGGCCGGATATGCAGAAGCTATTCGCCCGGTTGGACCCGGATCTCTGGGAGGCAACGGAGCACAACCCCATCCGGCTTCTCAAGGAGACGGCCAACCTCGACGACGCCGCCGAGGATGCCGGTTTCGTTGACGCCTACCATCGCGCCCTGCGCGACCTGGACTCCTACCTCGACCAGCGTGGCACCTGGATGGGCCATGTCTATCCTGATCTGGGTGGACAGGTCGCGTACTTTTCGGCCGAGTTCGGGTTGCACGAGTCGTTGCCGATCTACTCCGGCGGCCTAGGGGTGCTCGCTGGGGACCACGTGAAGAGTGCCTCAGACCTCGGGGTGCCGCTGGTCGGCGCCGGCATCCTCTACGCCCAGGGCTACTTTCGCCAGCGCCTGGACGCCGAAGGCCGTCAGCAGGAGGTCTACGAGCCGTTCGAACCGGAGATGCGACCCATCCTCCCGGCCTGCGACCCGGACGGGCGCGAGATCGTGGTCTCTATAAGCATGCCGGGACGCGAACTCTATCTGAAGGTCTGGAAGGCCAGGGTTGGGCGCGTATCTGTCCTGCTCCTCGACGCAGACATACCGGAGAACGGCCCGGAAGATCGCTCGCTCACAGCCCGGCTCTACGGGGGAGACTCGCGCACCCGCATCTCGCAGGAGTTGATCCTGGGCGTCGGCGGCGTCCGGGCGCTGCGGGCCTCTGGCCTACGCCCGGCCGTCTTCCACATGAACGAGGGCCACGCCGCATTCTGCGTACTGGAGCGTATGCGCGAGCACGTCGCCGACGGTGCCTCTTTCGAAGAAGCCCGTGAAGAGGTTGCGCGCACGACGGTCTTCACCACCCACACGCCCGTCCCCGCAGGCCACGACGCCTTCTCCCCCAACCTGTTCCGCGAGTTCGCCGGGTCGTGGCCTGACTCTCTGAACACCGACGAAGCCAGCCTGTGGTACCTGGGCCATAAGGAAGAGGAGTGGGGCTCCACCTTCAACATGACCGTGCTGGCGATGAACCTCTCCGCCGCCCGTAACGCCGTCTCCGCGCTGCACCGCGACGTGTCGGAGGAAATGTGGAGCTACCTGCTCGACGGCAGGGACGAAGGACGGGTCGGGCGATCCATAACCCACGTCACCAACGGCGTTCACACCTGGAGCTGGCTCTCCCCGGAGATGGGAGACCTCTTCGACCGGCATTCGGGGGGCAGGGCCTGGCGCGAGATGGTCCAGGAGGAGTCGGCCTGGTCTTTTGTCGAGGAGATACCGCCCGCGGATCTTTGGGAGGCTCACGCGGACGTGAAGCGTGGGATGGCGGAGTTCGTGAACCACCGCCTGCGGCTGCAACGCGAGCGCGCCGGAAGCGTCGCGCCCCCGCAGGAGATAGACCCGGACGCGCTCACCATAGGTTTCGCCCGGCGCTTCGCCACCTACAAGCGGGCAACGCTCCTGCTCTCGGACCCGGAGCGGCTGCGCCGCATCTGCAAGGACGGCGAACGCCCGGTGCAGTTCGTGTTCGCAGGGAAGGCGCATCCGGCAGACAGCCCGGCCAAGGAGTTCATCCGGGCGCTGTACCGGGCGGCCGCAGACGAGAACCTCGCCGGAAGGCTGGTGATCCTGGAAGACTACGACATGAACATCACCCGCCACCTTGCCCAGGGCGTGGACGTGTGGCTCAACAACCCGCGCCGTCCCCTGGAAGCCAGCGGCACGTCGGGACAGAAAGCCTCCCTCAACGGCGCACCCAACTTCAGCGTGCTCGACGGCTGGTGGCCGGAAGCGTACAACGGCCGCAATGGCTGGGCCATCGGCCAGCCGCTGGAGTACGCCTCCCAGGAAAAGCAGGACGCCGAGGACGCCGCATCGCTGTACGAGTTGCTGGAGCGTGAGATCGTACCCCTCTTCTACGACCGGAACCCAGCCGGGACGCCGGAAGGCTGGGTAGACGTGATGAAGGAGGCCATAAGCACCGTCGCCCCCGGCTTCTCCACCCAGCGCATGGTCCGCGACTACGTGCACAAGCTCTACGTGCCACGGACGGTTCGCGCCGGGTAGATTTCAAGCCCGCAGCTTTGATCGTTGCCATCGAGGGGAGCTGTGTTGGGTAGCCCGGCCGGGCAGAGAGCCATGAAACTACGGGAGGCGCACCGGGACAAGGTGGCGCGCAACGAGGTTCGGGGCAGCCCACTGTGGGCACAGCCTTGCCGGGCATACAACGTTCAGATCGAACTGGACCCCCGCAGCAAGGCGTCGCTCGGGAAAACGCAGCAGGCTCTGAAACGCGCAGAGCCAAACTTGCTGGCGTGTCCCCAAGAGTCCCTCCACGTGAGCATAGCCTGGCTACTCGCCGTGCACGCGGGCTATCCGGTTCCTAAAGATTCCCTCTGGGAACGCCACGGAGAGGAGTGGAAGAAAGAGCTAAGAAAGAGCTAACTCGTATCGCTGCCCAAAGTACGGGTTTTCGGATCACCTACGAACACATCGTGGCCACCGACTCCGCAGTGATTGCCCTCGCCGAGCCGGCCGGGCCGGTGAACCGCATCCGCAAAATGATCCGCGAGCGCCTTCGGTTACCATCCAAGACCCGCGACGAAGCTGACCTGGTGCATACCACCCTGTTCCGCTATCGCGGTTCGCTCTCTGATCTTGAGAAGTTCCTTGCCGTGATCGAGGATACGAGCGCCGAAGCTACGGCCAAGGTCGAAGAGATGGTCGTCTCGAAGGAGCTGGTGTATCCATCGGTGGAAACGGAAGTGCTTGCGCGCCTCCCGCTAGCTTGCCGGTAGGAGCACCAGTACGCTGCGCAGATATGGCAAGAACCGAGAGTAGCCGCGCCGCCTGCAACCTCATTAGCGAAACAGGTAAGCGAACAGAGGATTGTCTACCATGATGCTCGACGCCGACCCCAATGCGCGCTGGCGTGATCCTATCCTTCGCCGGGTTTGCCGGATCTCTGGCCGAGATCCACACCCGGACGCAACTCTTTCTGGTACACCATGTACTCGCTGGCTACGTGCATCCCGGCCCTTCTGTACAGCCGGGGCGCGCCGGTGATGCTCTCGGCGTCCACGCTGAGGCCGACGTTCTCGATCCCTCGGCGATGATACTCAACCCATGTTTGCCTGAGTAGGGCGAGCCCGAGTCCCCTGCCGCGCCACGGCCGCCGCACCCCGACCACATCCACCCACCCTTCGCCAGCGATGGTCTTTGCCAGCGCCACACCGGCTATCTCTTCGCCATCCATCACCAGGAACCACAGCGAGGGATCGAAGGTCTCCCGCTCCGTCATCTCCGCGAACCGCTCGAACGTGCCCTTCGGACGATTCCACATATCTCTGAAAGCGTCCTCGACCGCATCGAACGCGGCCCGCTCGTCCCCGCCGGGGACGAACGCGCGAACCGTCACGCCTTCGGGCCATTCCGGCTCGGGCGGAGCCTCTCGAAGCTGGATGTTCATGACGTAGGTTCCGCGCACGGCGGCGTACCCGGCGTTCTCAAGCAGGTTTCGCGCGGCGGTTTTCCGGCCGTCTATGTAGTGCGTCACGCTGATGCGGGCATCTTCCGGGGCAAGCGGCATGTGGTCCCTGGTCCAGTTTTCACCCCAGGAGACGAGGAATGAGCCGACACCCAGCCCCTGGAAGTCCGGGTGGACGTAGCCGTAGACCGAGACGGCCACGTATGAACGGTTCACCACGTCGGCGCAGCCCGCGATGCGGCTTGCGGGTGAGATCACGGCGATGGCCTCTTCGGCCAGGTTCGTGCCCTCCCAGGCGTCCCTGATCTCCTCTGCGGTCATGTTCGCCTCGCCGCTGCCGGGGAAAGCGTCCGCCGCGAGCAGGGCCGCCACCTCATCGGCGTCTTCGAGGGTGGGAGGTCTCGCCGAAAAACCTTCGGGCAAACTGGTCATGGCGGGAAGCATAACACCGGAGCCGGGAAGGACATCCAGCGGCGCGATGGAGGATTTGCCCCGATTCGTCGCTCCAGAATGTTCTGATGCAGGATGCGGTATCCGGGGCGCTGCCGCGCGTTGATCCGGGAACGCTTCGCGAGACGTATCCCTCGTGAACGAGAGGGAGGATGTTTCCATGGTTCAGCAGGATCCAACCTTAGAACAAAGGCCCCGCCCCGAGACCGGATGGGGACATTACATCCTGGAGTTATGCGGGATCGCGGTCTTTTTCGTGCTCGCGTTCTTGATAGGGACAGACGTTTACCGGGGCCTGACGACCTTCGGCTACGTATGGTTCCTGCCCATACTCGCCATCCTGGCGTACCTGGCGGGGGACTTCTTCTCCGGGTTCGTGCACTTCCTGGCGGACAACTTCGGCTCTTCAGAGACCCCGATCGTCGGCCCCAACTTCGTCGGGGCTTTCCGCGAGCATCATGTCGACCCCAAAGGCATAATCTCCCACGACTTCATAGACACCAACGGCAACAACTGCCTGGTGAGCCTGCCTTTCATGCTGCTGGTATGGCTTGCCGTGCCCACCGACATCACGCCGTGGGGTTATCTCCTCTCTGCGTTCTTTCTCGCGCTGTGCTTCGCCGTCTTCCTGACCAACCAGTTTCATAAATGGGCACACATGGATGATCCACCCGCCGTGGCGTTATGGCTGCAGCGGCGCGGCCTGATCCTCTCCCGGGAACACCATGACATCCACCACGAGAGCCCCTACGACACCTACTACTGCATCACCGTCGGCGTGTGGAACCCGGTCCTCGACCACACCAACTTCTTCGGGCGCACGGAACGCCTTCTCCGCCGCGTCATCCCCGGCACCGACCCGCAACTCAGGATCGAGCGCGAGGGAAGCCTCAACGAATAAGAAAGGGCTCCTCAGTACCGGGGAGCCCTTTCCAAGTAACGGGTTTTTGTGGAAGCCTCTTATTGCTGCGTCGCTGGCACCTTTGTCTCGAAAGTTAGTTCATCGTCGGAGCGATCTACGACGATGGTATCGCCCGGGTTGAAGTCGCCGCCGATGATCCTGCTCGAAAGCGGGTTCTCGATGTGGCGGCGGATGGTCCTGGCGAGTGGGCGTCCGCCGAACTTGGGATCGTAGCCCTCCTCGGCCAGGAATTCCTTGGCCGCCTGCGTGACCTCGACCTGGACCCGCTGGCTCTCCAGGTGCTTGTTGAGCCGCGAGAGCATGATGTCCACGATGCGGAGCACGTCCTCCTTGCTCAGGGCGTGGAACACGATGATCTCATCCACCCGGTTGAGGAACTCGGGACGAAACGCCTGCTCCAGCGCGTCGGTCGCCCGGCGCTCGGTCTCCCGGAAGTCCGTACCGCTGCCGCCGGTGAAGCCGAACTGCCGTGTGGAGACGAGGTGCTGGCTGCCGACGTTGGAGGTCATGACGACCACCGTGTTCTCGAAGCTGACCGTCCGGCCCTGCGCGTCCGTGAGACGCCCGTCGTCCAGCACCTGAAGCAGCGTGTTGAACACGTCGGGGTGGGCCTTCTCGATCTCATCGAACAGAACCACGCTGTACGGACGGCGGCGGACTCTTTCCGTCAACTGTCCGGCCTCGTCATAGCCGACGTAGCCCGGAGGCGCGCCGACGAGCCGGGAGACGGTGTGCTTCTCCTGGTACTCGGACATGTCTATCCGGATCATGGCGTCCTCCTCGCCGAACAGGTACTCGGCGAGGGCACGGGCGAGCTCGGTCTTCCCGACGCCCGTGGGCCCGAGGAAGATGAAGCTGCCAACGGGGCGCTTCGGGTCCTTGATGCCGGCCCTCGCGCGCCGGATGGCCTCGGAGACGGCGGTCACCGCCTGATCCTGACCGACGACCCGCTCGTGCAGCACGGCCTCCAGGTTGAGGAGCCTCTCGGCCTCTTCCTGAACGATGTTGGTCGCGGGAACGCCGGTCCACTCCTCCAGGATGCGGGCGATGTCCTCCCGCGTCACCTCGGGGGCGTTGGACTCGCGGCCCCCGGCCCAGCCTTCCTGATGCTCTTCGAGCTCGATCTTGAGCTGCTCGATGCGCTGCTTGAAGCCGGCGGCCTTCTCGTAGTCCTCTGCCCTGACGGCGTCCTCCTTCTCGCGCTCCAGGGAGGAGATCTCCTCCTCGATGCGCCGCACATCGACCGGCGGCACCGTCGAGCGCAGCCTTACCTCGGCCGCCGCCTCATCCAGCAGGTCAATGGCCTTGTCCGGCAGGTAGCGGTCCGTGATGTAGCGGTCGGAGAGAGTCGCCGCGCTCTCGATGGCCTCGTCGGAGACCCGCACGCGGTGGTGCGCCTCGTAGCGGTCGCGCAGACCGAACAGGATGGAAACCGTCTCCTCCACCGTCGGCTCGTCAACGAGCACGGGCTGGAAACGCCGCTCCAGCGCCGGGTCCTTCTCCACGTTCTTGCGGTACTCGTCCAGCGTCGTCGCGCCCACAACCTGAAGCTCGCCGCGCGCCAGCGCGGGCTTGAGCATGTTGGAGGCGTTCACCGCGCCCTCAGCCCCTCCGGCGCCCACGATCTGATGCAGCTCGTCTATGAACAGGATTATGTTGCGCTCCTCCTGCTGCAACTCCTTGAGCATCTGCTGCATCCGCTCCTCGAAGTCCCCACGGAAGCGGGTGCCGGCCACCAGGCCGCCCACATCCAGGGAGACCACGCGCTTGCCCCTCATGGACTCCGGCACGTCCTCGGAGACGACGCGCTGCGCCAGCCCCTCGGCTATGGCCGTCTTGCCGACGCCGGCCTCGCCGATGAGTACCGGGTTGTTCTTGGTGCGGCGTGACAATATACGGACGACGCGCGCTATCTCTTCGGCGCGTCCGATCACCGGGTCGAGTTCGCCGTTGCGGGCCATCTCGGTGAGGTCGCGGGACACCTGATCCAGGGTCGGCGTCTTGCTGTCGCTCGGCGGCGCACCCGGCGCACCGGGTCCACCGGGAGCGGCCCCGGCCATGCCAGGCGCTGCGCCCATGCCAGCGCCCCGCTGCTGCATGAGACGCAGGATCTCCCGTCGCAGCGCCTCGCCGTCGCCAGCGCCGTTCTGCATCAGGATGCGGTAGGCGTTTCCGTCGCCCTCACCGAGCAGCCCGAGCAGCAAATGCTCGCTCCCGACCTGCCCCGAGCCCATCTGCCGGGCCGCGGTGAAGGAGAGCTGCAGGGCACGCTTGGCGCTCGGGGTGAAGGTGTAGACCTGCTCGCCCGGGTCGCCCCGGTGCTCCCGGAATCCCTCGCGCATCCTCTCCACGTCGGCCCCGGCGCGCTGCAGCGCCTCGGTCGCCAGGTTATCGCCGGTCACGATGCCCGCGAGCAGATGGTCGGTGCCGATCGCCGCCGTCCGGGTCGTTCCAGCGGAAGCCTCGCGGGCGCGCATAACGGCCTGCTGGGCCTCCTGGGTGAGCGCCTCGAACATGCTCTGCGAACCCTGGCTCTGCTGCTGGATCAGGTTCTGCAACATCCCGAACGGATCGCCGCCCTGGGGTCCGCCTCCGATCATGCCGAGCTGCCGCGCGCACTGCTTGCACAGGTACGAAGTCGCTTTCTGTCCACCCTGCCGCTGGAAGACCTGCACACTGGCCGGCCGAACCCCGCAGTTCTCACATATCATTACTCAATATCCTCCTGATCTCAAAACTTCGCGATCCCCATTCCCCGACGCCGCGGGGACCGCACCAACGCAAATCTGAGTCTGCGACGCTCATATTTTATTACGTCCGGGTTGTAGATCAAGGCAGAATGAGATGGGCGCTCGCGTGGTAAGTAGAGGGTTCCCAGATTTATACGGAGGTGTGTTGATGGAAGAAGTGAGAGGTTTCATAGGTATGGAGGCGCGGTCTTCTGACGGCGCGGAGGCCGGGCGCATCTCGGAGTTCGTGACGGACGAGGAGAGCGGCGAGGTGACGCACGTGGTGGTCGAGGACGGGGAGGAGCGGATCGAGGTTCCCATCTCCGCCCTCACCCTCGACCCGGAGGTGGACTTCGCCACCTTCCACGCCGACAGGTCGGACGATGAACCGGGCGACCACGTGGGAGACGAGGAAAGTCCAGAGGAATATGCTCTCCTCGAATCAGATGCCGGCAACGCAAGGCGCGAGGGCCAGTTCGTCACCGAACCGGAGGATGACGAGGACGCGCAGAGCCCGGAGGATCTGGTGCGCGAGGACTGGGAGGACGAGACGTACACCTCGGCTGACTCCGGCTACCCGCGCACCGATGCATACGTGGACCCCGATACCGGAGAGGAAGACGTGGACCCCGCACTGAAGGACAACGAAACCCTGGCCGACGACGTGGAAGATCTGCTCGACGGCACGGGGCTGGAGGTGCGAACAGCCGGGGACGGCATCGTGGAGCTGTCCGGTGCGGCGGCCACGCAGGAGGACCTGGACGCGAACGTGCAGGAGATCATGGGCCTCGACGGTGTGCGGGAGGTGGACACGACCGACGTGGAGGTGGGATAGGCATACGCCCCTTCCAAAATCGGGCACGGTGCTGTACTATCGCCCGATCTTTGAGAAGGAGGAGCGCAATGAAAAGAATATCCCTCGTCTTCGCGGCGGTGCTGGTATCCGTCCTCGCATGCGCGGGTGTAGCGGGAGCCATCACCAACGGCCAGATAGACGGCAACAAGCATCCCAACGTGGGCGGCCTCGTCAACGACACGCAATATTCGGACGGCACCTGGATCTACTGTTCGGGAACCCTGATCTCACCCACCGTCTTCCTGACCGCCGCCCACTGTGGTGACGAAGGTGACCACGTGCGGGTGACCTTCGACCCGGATTACCAGGACGGCGACAAGACCTATTCCGGCACGTTCCATGTAGATCCACAATATCCTGGCACCTCCGCCGACGCCCACGACATCGCCGTGGTCGTCCTGGACAAAGCGGTCAAGGGAATTACGCCAGCTTCGCTGCCTGAGGCGGATTCGCTCTCGGCGCTCCCGTCCGACCAGCAATTCACGTCCGTCGGATACGGTGCCTACTCGGTGACCAACGATCCTGGCGGCCACCAGTACCTCTACGACGACGTGCGCCAGTACGCAACCGGCACGCTCAACGCCACGAACAACACCTGGCTGCGTATCTCCATGAACGCCTCGACCGGCAACGGCGGTACCTGCTACGGTGACTCCGGCGGCCCGAACTTCCTGGGTGACACGGACACCATCGCGGCCATCACCATCACGGGCGACGCCGTATGCCGCTCCACGAACGTGGTCTACCGTCTCGACACGCCGTCGGCGCGCGACTTCCTCGACGACTACGTCACGCTGCCGTAGCCAATTGCAGAAGGATGGGGGCGGCGCTTCTCCGCCCCCATCTCAGGTTGAGTGGCGAACGACCGTCCGGATCTCCAGCCCCCCGCGTACCCGCTGCGTCAGGTCAACCGTCATCTCCGCCGGGCCGCTCGCTGCGACCAGGTCCTTCAGCAGCGTAGCCGCCAGATCCTCCGCGAAGATCCCACGTTCCCTGAACCCCCACAGATACAGCTTCAGCGCCTTGGACTCCAGCAGCCTCCCGCCCGGACGGTAGCTCAGCTTCAGGTCGTAGAAATCAGGCTGCCTCGTCACCGGGCACAGCGCCGTCAGTTCATCCGTCGAGAACTCAACCGTCGCGTCCGTATCCCCATGTTCCCACGGGACCGTATCCAGCCCCTCCGCCCCGATGGGGCCGCGCGTTTCCCGGCCCAGCACCCTCGTGTTCTCGTCCTGCATCCTGATTCTCCTTCCGCGATCGCAAACGTACTCGAACTACTGATCAGGATGCTACCTCATGTGCGGCGGAGGCTACGGCGGGTGCTCCACCTTCGTGCTGGATAGACGCACCTGTGTTCCCTGCCGGAGCGAGTTGGGGATCTCGGCTATCTCGTCCACCTGCTCAACCAGCGTCCGCAGCCGGTCCTCGGAAGCGTCGCCGGAGATTTCGACCTCGTAGCCGATCTCGCCCGAAACCGCCGGGTCCCCGACGAAATCCCCGCCCACCTTCACCCGCACGCTGCCCAGTTCGATACCGGCGGCCCGCGCCTCCCTGAAGAGATCGTTCGAGATGCACCCGGCGACAGCGAGGTACAGCAGTTGCCCGCCGTTGAATCCAAGCCCTCCGCCTCCCCCATCTACTGAACGATCCACAACCAGCGTGAACGGCCCGGCGCTACCCAGCGCCGTGGCCCGTCCGTCCACGTTCCGGGTCTCGACCTCGAAATGCACGCGTACTCCCCCTGCTTGTTGCCCTGCCAGAGATCATGGACTAGGAAGCCTGAAGGGTCAAACAGGAGTAGCATACACGATTTTTGCAGGACCAATTCCTAATGGCTAGTGCCGAAAGGATCGCACATATTGCACCCCAGCATTTAGTTGCCACTCTATATTTATTGCCTGTTGTTTTCATAGTTTATCTTCAGTCACGCGGAGAGGATCTCCGCCAGCGAAGGTGTACAACAACAAGAATACGGCCGCTGGGAGAATTAGGAGCGCAGCTATGCCTATTGCAGCAACTCCAACCCCAATCAATGCAGATAGTCTTTCGAGAGGGCCAATGCCCAGTAATGCTACAATTATTCCAATAATCGCGAGAGTTGCCCCGACTACCATCATAGGTATTGATACAGAAATCAAACGATTATTCAGAGATCGGTAGTTTCTGTAATCCTCGATTCTGTTGACCCCCACTATGTGGCTGGTGACTTGTGGTGAGGTGTGTGGCGGAGTTAGAAGGGTTGTGTCCGTAAAGTTCTGTAAATCGGTGAGTCACTAGAAAAGGAAGGCCATCGTCCTCCAAGATGGTTGGTGTTCGAAGTCAACCGATCGAAACGGAGCGACGATGGCCACAGATCATCGTAAGGTGAATACCGACTCT
>Ga0081539_10001277_pt1 | contig 44296 bp, 38 predicted proteins | sample TabmetS4T2R2_FD_71023 | JGI IMG/M metagenome (GOLD analysis project Ga0081539, IMG submission 71023) | Tabebuia heterophylla rhizosphere microbial communities from the University of Puerto Rico - S4T2R2 | ecosystem: Host-associated > Plants > Roots > Rhizosphere ... | reverse complement strand
CCGGATCGGCGCTCGCCGTCACGCAAGATGAACCTCGCCCGCTGGAAGAAGGGCTTCCTCTACGAGCTCTTTGCTCATATGCGATAACCCTGCCCCCAGACCCCCCACCTCCTTTTTTTGGCTAATGGGAAACGTGGCGAGCTCCGTTCGCAGCCCGACAACGCTGCGGCGCCTGAGAGTGCGGGACGAGCGAGCGCCAATAAGCCAAAAAAGGAGGTGGGGGGTTTGGGGGGCGGAGTTCTCTCCGCCCCCCAACCTTTCTCTCACCGGTGCCCGCGCGCGACCGTGACCAGCGCCGTCGCCGACGTGGCGCCGATGCGTCGCAGGCGATGCGGCAGGTGGCCAGGAAACTGCGCGCAATCGCCGGGGCCGAGCGCGAGCACGCGGTCGGCGAAGCCGAGCTCGATGCGGCCGGCGAGCACGAAGAGCAGCTCCTCGCCGTCATGCTCGTGCGCATCCTCGCCGAAGCTCGGCCCGGGATGGACGATGAAGGCTTCCAGCGCGCCGCCCTTGGGGGTGAGGCCTTCGAAGCCGATGCCGGCGTGGCGCAGCCGCCGGTTGGCGCGCGTGACCCGGATGGAATCGGCGGCGAGCTGCTCGCCGAAGAGCTCGCCGACCGGCACGCCGAGTGCCGCGGAGAGGCGCAGCACGGTGGCGATGGAGGCGGCTTTCTGGCCGCGCTCGAGCCGGGAGAGATAGCCCTTGTCGAGCTGCGCCACCGCGGCGAGCGCATCGAGCGTCATGCCGCGGGCGCGGCGCAGGGCGCGCAGCTGCGGGCCGAGCACGCCGGTGGCGGCGCTGCGCGGCGCGTTGGCGCTCACAGGTCGAGCACGAGGCGGGGCCCCGCGCAGCCGGCCACGCAGACCATCACCTCGCTGTCGCGCTCCTCGGGGCGCAGCACGCGGTCGCGATGCAGCGGCGGGCCTTCCAGCCAGCGCACCCGGCAGGCGCCGCAGATGCCGCCCTCGCAGCTCGCCTCGACCTCGGCGCCGAGCGCGCGGATCGCAGGGAGCAGCGGCGCGCCGGCGGGAAGATCGGCCTGCTTGCCGGATCGCGCGAGCACGAGGGTGAAGGGGCGCGCCTCCGGGTCCGGCGGGATCGGCGGCGGCACGAAATGCTCGACATGCGCGGTCCCGGCCGGCCATGCGGCAGTGGCGGCTTCGAAGGCGGCGATCATGCCGGCGGGGCCGCAACAATAGGCGTGCAGGCCGGGCCCCGGCGGCGGCAGCAGCGCGGCGAGCGGCGGCCGCGGCATGCGCGCGGTGTCGTGCAGCATCACGCCTCCGGCGGCGCGGAGCGGTTCCAGCAATTCGGGCAGCGGCGAGGATGCGCGATAGAGGAGGTGCAGCGTGAAGCCAGTCCCCGCCTCCTGCAGAGCGGCGGCCATGGCGAGAAAAGGCGTCACGCCGATGCCGCCGGCGATGAAGACATGCCGCGTGGCGCCGGCAGCGAGCGGAAAGGTGCAACGCGGCAGCGAGACCGGGATCTGCGCGCCCGGTGCGATGGCGTGCAGATGGGCCGAGCCGCCGCGGGTCTCGCGCTCGCGCTTCACGGCGATGACGTAGCGGTCCCGCTGCGCCGGCGCGTTGCAGAGCGAATAGGCGCGCACCAGCCCGCCCGGCAGATGCAGGTCGATATGCGCGCCAGGACGGAAACGCGGCAGGTCCCAGCCATCGGGATCCCGCAGCACCAGGCGGCGGATATCCGGCCCTGCCGGCGCCGCCTCGTGCAGGATGGTGGCGATATGGCGCACGCTCAGGCGTCGGCCGGCCTGATGGCATCGCCCACGCGCACCGTGCCGCCTTCGAGGATGCGGCAATTGAGGCCGGAGCGATGCACCATGGGATCGAACACCGGCTTCTCCAGGATCTCCTCGATATGCTTGCAGGGGAAGGAGAGCCGCGTCGCCTCCAGCAGGCAGGCGCCGAGCCGGAATCTGCGGCCGACGAGATGGTTGAGCGGCACGCCGCGCGTGGTGACGTTGCGGCGATGCTCCTCCGGCGCCATGACGATGCCGTGGTCGCGGCGGATGCATTCCAGCGCCTCCTCCTCGAACAGCGTGACTTGGCGGCCTTCCTCGGGCTTCTCCGAATAGAAGCCCTGCTCGGTGCCGATCATGTAGCGGTCGCCGACGATGCCCTTGCCGGCGACGAGCTCGATCGCGTCCATCCCGCGCATGGGGAGGAAGGCGCGCGGGGTGACGTGGAGATGCGCGACGAGGCCGATCCAGCTCGGGGTGACGGGCATGCGGGCTGCTCCTGGTTTGGGCAACATGTTGCCCCACGGACAGTCAGTTGCCAAGCGGCAGCGGCGCAATGCGCGGCGGCCGGGCTGGCATCGGGCTTGCTGGGCACGGGTCCGGCAAGCGCCGCACCAGCGGCATGGAGGGCTTCGTGCAGCGTCGCAACCTGGTCGCCGCGGGGCTCGCCGCAGCGCCCGCCCTCGCCACCCCCGCCCTGGCGCAAGCGCTGCCGGAGCTGCGCTGGCGCCTGACCTCGAGCTTCACCCGGCCACTCGACATCACCTGGGGCACCAGCGAATACATCTGCCGCGCGGTCGCCGAGATCACCGATGGCCGCTTCCGCATCCAGCCCTTCGCCGCCGGCGAGCTGGTGCCCGGGCTGCAGGCGATGGACGCGGTGCAGAGCGGCGCGGTGGAGATGGCGCATACCGGCGGGCTGTTCTTCACCGGCAAGAACGCCGCCCTCGCCTTCTCGACCACGGTGCCCTTCATGCTGAATGTGCGCCAGCAGCATGCCTGGTTCTTCCAGGGCGGCGGCAACGAGATGCTCAACCGCGTCTATCGCGACTTCAACATCCACGCGCTCCCTTGCGGCAACACGGGCAACCAGATGGGCGGCTGGTTCCGCCGCGAGATCCGCAGCGTCGAGGATCTGCGCGGGCTGAAATTCCGCGTCGCCGGGCTTGCGGGGAATGTGATGAGCAAGCTCGGCGTCATCCCCCAGCAGCTTGCGCCGGGCGACATCTATCCGGCGCTGGAACGCGGCACGATCGACGGCGTCGAATACATCGGTCCCTATGACGATGCGAAGCTCGGCTTCAACAAGGTCGCGCGCTACTACTATTTCCCCGGCTGGGGCGAAGGCGGCGCGGTGTTCCACCTCTATGTCAACCTCGAGCGCTGGAACGAGCTGCCGCGCGCCTACAAGGCGGCGCTCGAGACCGCGTGCACCGCGGCGACCACCTGGATGCTCTCGCAGTACGACTGGCGGAACGTCGAGGCCATGTACGGGCTGGTGGCGCAGGGCGTGCAGCTGCGGCAATTCCCGAACGAGGTGATCGACGCGCTCTACCGCGCGACGCAGGAGATGCTTGCCGAGCAGGCGGCGGCGAACCCCGCCTTCAAGGAGCTGCTCGAGAGCCAGGTCGCGTTCCGCGACCGCAGCTACAGCTACCACCAGGTCGCGGATTACGCCTTCGACGCCATGATGCTGCGGCTGCGGCGCGCGGCACCGCGGTGAGCGCAGAGCCCTGGGCGTCGCCGCAGCCGGCGGTTTCCCGGGCCGCGCCGGCACGAATGACGGCGCAAATTCCGCAACCGCTGATTGTCCTCCATTGCCGCGATGGAAGCAATTTCACCGGTCAGTAACAAACCAGTGCAGGACGTGAATCGCCGCACCGCCTAACCGGCCCGTACTCGAATCAAGCCGGAGAGGATGACGCATGTCGGGCACGCTGCAGGGGACGGGGTTGTGGAATTCCGCTGAGCTGGGCGGCGAGGGCGCCGCCCAGGGCGCCGAGGTGGTCGCCTATGACGCGCAGCACGAGCTGGTCTTCGTGCTCGGCGCCGAGGGCGTCGATGCGCTGAACGCGGCGGATGGCGAGCTCGTCTTCAGCATCCCGAAATCGGACCTGCTCGGCGATGCCGACCTGCTCGGCACCGGCAACAGCGTCGCCGTGCATGGCGACAAGCTCGCGGTCGCCTTCGACGGGCCGGAGCAGGCCACCAACGGCGCGGTCGGCGTGTTCACCATCGTCGCGGACGGCTCGGGCGTCACGCTCGACTACGTGGTGCAGCCCGCCGCCAGCGATCCGGCGACCTTCGCCGTGCCCGACATGGTCACCTTCACGCCGGATGGCTCGAAGCTGCTTGTCGCCATCGAGGGCGAGCCCGCCGACAATTGGGAAGCCGATCCGCTCGGCGGCGTCGGCATCATCGACGTCGCGACCGGCAACTTGACCATCGCTGGCTTCGAAGCCTTCGACGCCGCGACCCTGGCCGCTGCCGGCGTGCGCCTCACCGGCCTCTCCGGCCCCGGCGCCGAGCCGGGCACCGCCACCGCCGCCGCCGATCTGGAGCCCGAATACATCGCGGTCTCCGCGGATGGCAGCACGGCCTATGTGACGCTGCAGGAGGCCAACGCGGTCGCCGTGGTCGATATCGCTGCCGGCACCGTCACCGACATCTTCGCCCTCGGCACCAAGGACCATTCCATCGATGGCCAGGGGATGGACGCCTCGGACGAGGATGGCGGCATCAACATCCAGACCTGGCCGGTGCTCGGCCAGTACATGCCGGACGGCATCGCCACCTTCGAGCAGGACGGCAAGACCTATCTCGTCACCGCCAATGAGGGCGACGCGCGCGAATATGGCGACGTCGCCGAGGAGGAACGCCTCGCCGACGTCACCCTCGATCCCACCGCCTTCCCGAATGCGGCGGAGTTGCAGGAGGACGACGCGCTGGGCCGGCTCAACATCGACATCCGGCGCGGCGACACCGACGGCGACGGCGACTACGACCAGATCTACGCCTTCGGCGCGCGCAGCTTCTCGATCTGGGAAGTGACCGACAGCGGCCTCGCCCTCACCTACGACAGCGGCGACCTCATCGAGCAGACCCTGGCGGCGCAGTTCCCCGATCTCCTCGACGACACCCGCTCCGACAACAAGGGGCCGGAGCCGGAGGGCGTCACGCTCGGCACGGTGGACGGCCAGCTCTACGCCTTCGTCGGGCTGGAGCGCGCCAATTCGGTGATGGCCTTCGCGATCGAGAGCCCGACCGAGGCGAGCTTCGCCGGCCTGTTCGCGACCGAGGGCGATGTGAGCCCCGAGGTGCTGGACTTCATCCCCGCCGAGGACGCGCCGGAAGGCGCCGAGGGCCCGGTGCTGCTGGTGGCCAACGAGGTGAGCGGCACCACCACCGCCTATGAGCTGGAGCCGGCGGCTGGCGACGGCACCTTCACCCTGCAGATCCTGCACGCCTCCGATTTCGAGGCGGGGATCGCGGCGGTGGACCGCGCCAAGAACTTCGCCGCCATCGTGGACAAGCTGGAGGACGAGGTCGCCAACAGCATCACGCTGTCCGCCGGCGACAATTTCCTCCCCGGCCCCTTCATCGCCGCGGGCAATGACAGCTCGGTCCGCGACGACCTGATCTCCTTCTACGCCCAGCTGCTCGGCGTGCCGGAATCCCAGCTCTCCGGCCTCGCCCTCGCGCCGGGCCGGGTGGACATCGCGATCCTCAACGCGATCGGCATCGACGCCAGCGCGATCGGCAATCACGAATTCGATCTCGGCCCTACCGCGTTCAACGACGCGCTCGACTTCGCCGCCTCGGGCGGCGTGGTGTCCTCGATCGGCGCGATGTTCCCCTATCTCTCCGCCAATCTCGACTTCTCCGGCGACTTCGCGCTGAACGCCGCCTTCACCACCGAGCTGCGCGACGCCGCCAGCTACGCCACCACCGCCGACGACCTCGCGACGCCGGACGCGATCGCCGCCGAAGCCGCCGACAAGCAGATCGCGCCCTGGACCACCATCGAGCAGGGCGGCGAGACCATCGGCGTGCTCGGCCTCACCACCCAGGTGCTGGAGAGCATCTCCACCACCGGCAACGTCGACGTGCTGGATCCGTTCGGCGATGGCGGCGTGGACAACATGGATGAGCTCGCCGCCATCATCCAGCCCTATATCGACCAGATGACGGCGCTCGGGATCGACAAGATCATCCTGATGTCGCATCTCCAGCAGTACCAGAACGAGCTCGAGCTCGCGACCAAGCTGCACGACGTGGACATCATCCTCTCCGGCGGCAGCAACGGGCTGTTCGCGGACGAGACCGACGTGCTGCGACCGGGCGACACGGCGGACGAGCCCTACCCCGTCTTCGTCACCGATCTCGACGGCAACAGCACGGCGGTGATGAGCACCGACGGCGAGTACTCCTATGTCGGCCGCCTCGTCGTCACCTTCGACGCCGATGGCCACATCATCCCCGACAGCGTGGATCCGGAGGTCTCCGGCGCCTACGCCACCACCGACGAGATGGTGGAGGAGCTGTGGGGCGACGAGGACGCCTTTGCCGACGGCACGCGCGGCGGCGAGGTCAAGCAGCTCACCGATGCGGTCGGCGCGGTGATCGAGGCCAAGGACGGCAACGTGCTCGGCTTCACCGACGTGTTCCTGGAAGGCCGCCGCGGCGAGGTGCGCAGCGAGGAGACCAATCTCGGCGACCTCACCGCCGATGCCAACCTGGCGGCGGCGCGCGACACCGACCCGACGGTGATGGTCAGCCTCAAGAATGGCGGCGGCATCCGCGCCGAGATCGGCACCATCGGCACCGGCCAGAACGCCGGCGAATTCCCGCCGGCGGCGAACCCGGATGCCGGCAAGCCGGAAGGCGGCGTCAGCCAGCTCGACATCGAGAACGCGCTGCGCTTCAACAACGGCCTTTCGGTGGTCACCTTCACTGCCGAGAATCTCGTGAAGGTGGTCGAGAACGCGCTGCGCGGCGTCGCTCCCGGCGCCACGCCGGGCGGCTTCCCGCAGGTCGGCGGCCTGGAATTCTCCTTCGACGCCACCCGCGCGGCGGGCGACCGCGTGGTCAGCCTCGCCGTGGTGGACGAGGACGGCCGCGTGCTCGACGTGCTGGTACAGGATGGCGAGCTGGTCGGCGATGCCGCCCGCGGCATCCGCACCGTGCTGCTGAACTTCCAGCTCGACAGCAACGGCGACAACTGGATGGGCGTGGCGGGCATTCCCGAAAGCACGGTCACCTGGACCGACCGCGTCAATCTCTACGATCCCTCCGGCGCCACCGACTTCCTCGCCGAGGGCCGCGAGCAACAGGCGCTGGCCGACTACCTCGCCGAGAACTACGCCACCGAGGACACCGCCTTCGACCAGGCCGACACCACCCCGACCGAGGACGAGCGCATCCAGAATCTCGGCGCCACCGAGGACAGCGTGCTGGCGCCGCGCATCGAGTTCCGCCTGCTGGACGACGGGGTGCAGGCGCAGGACTTCCACTACACCGACGAGGCCGGCACCGAGTACGACGCCAGCGACAACGACGACCTCACCGGCGCGACCGGCTCGCTGTTCAAGTCGACCGACGGCGACATCACGGTCTCGGAGATCGATTTCGGCGGCACGATCCTCACCGGCGCGCCGGCGCTGCATCTCGAATGGAACGCGCGGGATGCGGTGCTGGAAGCGCCGGGCGGGAATATCGACCGCGCGATCATCGATGAGTTCACCGGCGACTCGCTCACGCTGCGCGGCTTCGCCGAGCAGCGGGTGGTGGTCTCGAACGACCTCGACGTGGCGCGGGTCGTCGCGCTGGAGGAGGCCGGCAACGGCCTCGTCAAGCTCGGCGACGGCGGCGACCTGCTCACCGTGGACTTCACCGATGGCAGCGATGCGGTCATGGTGTTCCGCACCTTCGGCGGCAACGACACGGTGCAGGCGGCGGCGGACAGCACCGGGCGGATGCTCGGCGGGCTGCGCGACGGCGACGACCTCTTCATGGGCGGGCTCGGCGCCGACACCGTGCGGGGTGGGGCCGGCGACGACACGCTCTCGGGCGGCGGCGCTGAGCGCGATGTGCTGAAGGGCGGCGAGGGGGCGGACAGCTTCCTCTTCCTCGACGACACCGCCGCGAACGACCGGATCGTGGACTTCGCTTCCGGCGAGGACGCGATCGTGGTCTCCGCCGGCGGCTTCGGCGGCGGCCTCGTGGCGGGCGCGGCGCTGATGGCGGCGCAGTTCCTGGTGGCGGACGACAATGTCGCCACCGCGCCGGCCGGCAGCGGCCAGTTCGTGTTCGACCAGGCGGACGAGCAGCTGTGGTGGGACGCCGACGGCGCCGGCGCCGGCGCGGCGCTGCTGATCGCGCAGCTGAGGCCGGGCGCCACGATGGTGGCGGCCGATATCCAGGTGATCGCCTAAGGAAGAAAGATCGGGGGAGGAGATGAACTCCTCCCCCGAACCCCCACCTCCTTTTTCTCGCTTATTGGTTCTGGCTCCTCCCGCACTCTCAGGCGCCGCAGCGTTGTCGGGCTGAGAACGGGGCTATCCACGCTTCCCCGTAGCCAAAAAAAGGAGGTGGGGGGTCTGGGGGGCGGAGTTCACTCCGCCCCCCAGTCTTCCGCGCAGGCGGCCACCACGATGTCGATCAGGCCCTGCGCGACCCCGGCCTCGCCGAGCAGGCCGGTATCCGCGCCTTCCGCGCGCAGCGTCGCGAAGCCATGCACCGCCGACCAGGCGAGGGCGAGCCGGTCGCGCAGCGCCGCGTCGGGCCGCCCCGGATGCAGCGCCCGCATCGCTTCCAGCAAGGGCTGGAAGGACGCCTGGCGTGCCGCCTGCAGCCCTGGTTCCGCGAGGTCCAGCAGGTCGGCGCGGAACATGATCCGGAAATGGCCTGGATTCGCCGCCGCGAAGGCGAGATAGCCGCGCCCGGTCGCGGCGAGCCGCGCGCCGGGCGCCGGGTCGGGCTCCGCCGCCACCGCCTGTTCCATCGCCGCGCGCAGGCGGTCCGAGGCCTCGGCCGCGAAGGCGGTGAGCAGGCCGCGCTTGTCGCCGAAATGCGGCGCCGCGGCGCTATGCGAGACGCCGGCCCGGCGGGCGCATTCGCGCAGCGACACCGCCTCCGGCCCGCCGCCCTCGAGCACCAGCTCCGCCACCGCATCGAGCAGGGCACGGCGCAGCGCGCCGTGGTGGTGATGGCCGCGGGGCTTGCGGGCGACGGCGGAGTCTCGGGCGCTCATGGCGGGCCCAGGGTGCCGCGTCGGATCGGACTTGACAATGGACAGTTCGGCGCTCCATAAACTGACCATTGGACAGATTAGGATCCGGCCGTGGCTCCCAACGACCTCCTCTTCCGGGCCGCCAACATGCTCGCCCTTGCCGGCTGGGCGGCGCTGATCGCCTTCCCGCGCCGCCGCCTGGCGAACTGGTGGATCGGCGGGCTCGCCATTCCCGCACTGCTGTCGCTGCTCTACCTCGCGCTGCTCGTCCTGCACCTGCCCGGCGCGGAGGGCGGCTTCTCCTCGCTGGCGGCGGTGGCGGCACTGTTTGCGAGGCCGGGCGTGCTTCTGGCCGGGTGGGTGCATTACCTCGCCTTCGACCTCTTCCTCGGCGCCTGGATGGCGCGGCGCGCGACCGCCGAATCCCTGCCGCTCTGGGCGTTGCTGCCGGCGCTGCCGGTCACCTTCCTCGCCGGCCCCGCCGGCCTGCTGCTGTTCATCGCGCTGCGCGGCCTCGCCCTGCGCGCTGGTTCCGCAACCCCGCATCGGGAGATCCAGGCATGAGCACGACCAGCCTCTGCGCGCCGGCGGCCCTGCATCGCGGGTGGGCCCGCAGGCTGCCCGGTTTCCTCGCCGAGTTGCATTGGCGCCAGCCGGCGCTCGCCTGGTCCGGCTGGGCGAGCCTCGCCATTCTGGTCCTCTGCCTCGCCGCCATGGCGTTCGATGCGCGCCTGCTGAACGGCGTCTCCGTCTGGGTGAAGCCGGCGAAATTCGCGGCCTCCTTCGTCGCCTGGTACGGGACGCTGGCCTGGGCCTTCGGCCTGCTGGCGCCGCAAGCGCGCGGCACGGCCGCGGCGCGTGTCGTGCTGTGGGGCACGCTCGGCTTCGGCTGGTTCGAGATGGGCTGGATCGCGCTGCGCGCGGCGCAGGGGCTGCGCTCGCATTTCGCGCCGGACCCGTTGGGCGACCTGATGTATCGCCTGATGGGCGTCGGGGCGCTCGGCCTGGTGGTGCTGGCGGCCATCCTTGGCATGCTGGTGCTGCGCCGCGGCGATCCGGATCGCCCTGCCCTGTCGCGCGCCGCCATGGGGTGGGGGCTGGTGCTGGCGGGCATCCTGGGCGGCGCGGCGGGCATCGCGATCAGCATCAATGGCGGGCCTTATCTGCACGGCACCGCCTCGGATGGGGCGAATCTCGCGCCCTTCTTCTGGTCGCGCGACGGCGGCGACCTGCGCGTGGCGCATTTCCTCGGCATCCACGCCATGCAGGCGCTGCCGTTCCTGGGCGCGGTGCTGCAGCGGGCGGGCCGGGCCTCCGCCGGTGGGCCGTGGCTCGCCCTCGGCGGTGCGTTCTGGGTGGCGCTGACCGGCTGGGCCTTCCTGCGTGCCCTGATGGGGCAGCCGGTGCTCGGCTAGAAGGCCGAGGGGCGGAGATGAACTCCGCCCCTGGCTCCTCTCGCACTCTCAGACGCCGCACCGTCATCGGGCTGAGAACCGCGCTCGCCACGCTTCCCATGAGTCAAAAAAAGGAGGTGGGGGGTTCGGGGGGCGGAGTTCATCTCCGCCCCCCGATCTGTCTTTTCCTCGGCGCCGGCGGCAACGGCCGCGCACCAGTGTCTGTCATCGAAGCGCCACGCCGCGGTCATCCAACGGTCAGGCCTCCGGCGCTAATCACCGCCTCGGAACCCCGGAAGGCTCGGCGCATGCCCGCACGCCGCAACGTGCTGCTGATCGTTGTCGACCAATGGCGTGCCGATTTCGTGCCAACGCTCGGCGCCAAGTTCCTGCACACGCCGAATCTCGATCGGCTCTGCCGCGAGGGCGTGACCTTCCGCAACCACGTCACCACCGCGGTACCCTGCGGGCCGGCGCGCGCCTCGCTGCTGACCGGGCTCTATCTGATGAATCACCGCGCGGTGCAGAACACGGTGCCGCTGGATGCACGCCACTTCAACCTGGGCAAGGCGCTGCGGCTGATCGGCTACGATCCCGCGCTGATCGGCTACACCACGACGACGCCCGATCCGCGCGGCAGCGGCCCGCGCGATCCGCGCTTCACCTCGCTCGGCGACCTGATGGAAGGCTTCCGCAGCGTCGGCGCCTTCGAGCCGACGATGGACGGCTATTTCGGCTGGCTCGCGCATCAGGGCTATCCGCTGCCGCCGCGGCGGACGGATGTGTGGCTGCCGGAAGGCGAGGACGCGGCGCCCGGCGCCACCGAGCGGCCTTCGCGCGTGCCGGCGCATCTCTCCGACAGCGCCTACTTCACCGAGCGTGCGCTGACCTATCTGAAGGGCAAGGGCGACACGCCCTGGTTCCTGCATCTCGGCTACTACCGCCCGCATCCGCCTTTCGTCGCGCCCTCGCCTTATCACACCATGTACAAGCCGGCAGACATGCCGCCCCCGGTGCGCGCGGCCAGCGTCGCCGCGGAGGCCGCGCAGCACCCGCTGCTGCGCTTCTACCTCGAGAGCATCCGCCAGGCTTCGTTCTTCGAGCGTGCGCAGGGCGAGGCGGCCGCCATGGATGCCGCGCAGATCGCGCAGATGCGCGCGACCTATGCCGGCATGATCAGCGAGGTGGATGACTGCCTGGGCCGGGTCTTCGCGTGGCTCGACCAGACCGGGCAGTGGGAGGACACGCTGGTGATCTTCACCAGCGACCATGGCGAGCAGCTCGGCGATCACCATCTGCTCGGCAAGATCGGCTATTTCGACGAGAGCTTCCGCATCCCGCTGGTGGTGAAGGACCCCGATGCGCGCGGCGCCGCGGGCCGCATCGAGGACGCCTTCACCGAAAGCGTCGACGTTATGCCGACCATCCTGCAATGGCTGGGCGGCGAGATTCCGCGCGCCTGCGACGGGCATTCGCTGCTGCCGATCGTTCATGGCAGCCGGCCGGCGGATTGGCGGCGCCACCTTACCTACGAGTACGATTTCCGCGACGTGTTCTACAGCCAGCCGGAATCCTCGCTCGCCCTGCCGATGGACGAATGCTCGCTGATGGTGGTGCAGGATGCGCGCTACAAATACGTGCATTTCGCCGCGCTGCCGCCGCTGTTCTTCGACCTCGAGCAGGATCCGGACCAGTTCCGCAACCTGGCCGAGGAGCCTGCCTACGCGCCGCTGGTGCGCGACTACGCGCAGCGCGCGCTGTCGCACCGCATGGCGCATGCCGAGCGGACGCTGACGCATTACCGCGCCACGCCGGAAGGGCTGGAGGAGCGCGCGGCGCAGCCGCGCCGCGCCAATGCCCCGCAGCACGGCGCGCAACCCCTCGAGGATCGGGCCGCCGCCGCCCCATCCGCCTGAAGGAGCCGGACCATGACTGTCTCCCGCCGCCTGCTGCTGACGGGCGCCGCCGCCGCCGCGCTGCCCCGCATCGCCATCGCCCAGGCCGATCAGCGCCCGGCAATCACCGTCGCGGTGCAGAAGATCAGCAACACCAACACGCTCGAGGTGCTGCGCGAGCAGTCCAATGTCGGCGAGCGGGTGTGCCTGACCTCGCTGTGGGAAGGTTTGCTCGGGCGCAACTACCAGGGCCGGCTGGAGACGGTGTCGGTGCTGGCGGTGGAGACGCGCCGCATCAGCGACAGCGTAGTGGAATTCAAGCTGCGCCCCGGCGTGAAGTTCCACAATGGCGAGGAGCTGACGGCGGAGGACGTCGCCTTCTCCTTCGGCAATGACCGCATGTTCGGGCCGGATGGGCCGAGCAGCGGGCGCACCATCAGCGTCGGCGAGGGCATCCCCGTGCGCGGCGGCAAGGAGCTGCCTATCGAGGTGCCCGCGGTCGCCAACCGCTCCTTCCCGGGCCTCGCGCGCATCGAGGTGGTGGACCGCCACACGCTGCGCTGGATCAACCGCACGCCGGATGTGACGCTGGAAGGCCGCCTCGCGCGCTATGGCAGCGAGATCGGCAGCCGCCGCGGCTATGAGGATGCCGCGAGCTGGCTCGACTGGGCGCGCAAGCCGGTGACGACGAGCCCCTACAAGGTGGCGGAGTTCCGCCCCGATCACTCGCTGACCCTCGTTTCGCATGACGAGTACTGGGGCGGGCGGCCGCCGCTGCGGCAGCTCCGTTTCGTGGAAGTCCCGGAAGTGGCGTCGCGCGTCAACGGCCTGCTCTCCGGCGAGTACCACTTCGCCTGCGACATCCCGCCCGACCAGATCGCCGGCATCGAACGCAACCGCGCCTTCGAGGTGCAGGGCGGCACCATCCCCAATCACCGGCTGACGGTGTTCGACAAGAACCACGCCGTGCTGCGCAACTCGCTGGTGCGCCGCGCCTTCACCCATGCGATCGACCGCCAGGCGATCGTCGACAGCCTGTGGGCCGGCCGCACCGCGATCCCCAAGGGGCTGCAATGGGAATTCTACGGCGAGATGTTCATCGCCGATTGGTCGGTGCCGCGCTACGACGCGGCGGAGGCGCGCCGCCTGCTGCGCGAGGCCGGCTATCGCGGCGAGCCGATCCCCTATCGCCTGCTGAACAATTACTACACCAACCAGACCGCGACCGCGCAGGTGCTGGTGGAGATGTGGCGCGCCGTCGGCCTCAACGTGCAGATCGAGATGAAGGAGAACTGGTCGCAGATCCTGGAGCGCACGCCGAGCCGCGCGGTGCGCGACTGGTCGAATTCCGGCCTGTTCAGCGATCCGGTCTCCTCGCTGGTCAACCAGCACGGGCCGAACGGGCAGCAGCAGCAGGTCGGCGAATGGTCGAACGAGGAGTTCAACCGCCTCGCCGTGGAGCTCGAGACCAGCACCGACCGCGCCCGGCGCAAGCTGGTGTTCGGCCGCATGCTGGAGATCGCCGAGCGCGAGGACCCGGCCTACACGGTGCTGCACCAGAACGCGACCTTCACGGCGAAGCGGCGGGAGATCCGCTGGCAGGCGGCGCCCGCCTTCGCGATGGATTTCCGCGCCCAGAACTGGGGCGCCTGACATGCGGCGCCGGGATGCGCTGATCGCGGCGGCGGCGTTCGCGCTGCCGCGCGTCGCGGCGGCGCAGGCGGATCAGCGGCCGGGCATCACGGTGGCGGTCCAGAAGGTCGCCAACTCCAACACGCTCGACATCGCGCGCGAGGCCTCGAATGTCGGGACGCGGCATTTCGCCTGCTACACCGAGCCGCTGGTGGACACCGACTGGATCGCCACCCTCGCCCCGCGCCCGGGACTCGCGCTGAGCTGGACGCGGCGCGACGAGCGCAGCCTCGATGTCGCGCTGCGACCCGGCGTGCGCTTCCACAATGGCGACGAGATGACGGCGGAGGACGTCGCGGCGGCCTTCGGGCCGGAACGGCTGTTCGGCGGCGAGGAAGGCATCGCGCGCCGCGTGCCGGCAGAGGTGCGGGCCCAGGGACGCAGCGTGTTTCCCGGCCTGACCGTGGAGGTCACCGGCCGCCATTCCGTCCGTTTCGTGATGGCGCGGCCGGATCCCGTGCTGGAGAAGCGGCTCGGCCACCGCATCTCCATCGTCGTGTCGCGGCGCAGCCTGGAGGAGGCGGAGTCCTGGCTCGCCTGGGCGCGCAAGCCGGTCGGCACCGGACCCTATCGCGTGGCCGAGTTCCGTGCCGACACCTCGCTCACCCTGGAAGCCTTCGACGAGTACTGGGGCGGCCGGCCGCCGCTCCGGCGCCTGCGATTCGTGGAGGTGCCGGAAGTCGCGGCGCGCATCGCCGGGCTGCAATCCGGCGAGTACGACTTCGCCTGCGACATCCCGCCCGACCAGATCGCCGAGATCGAGCGCAACCGCAATTTCGAAGTGCAGGGCGGGCTGATCGCCAATCACCGGATGATCGCCTTCGACAAGACCCATGCGCAGCTGCGCGATCCGCGCATCCGGCGTGCCCTGTCGCTGGCGATCGACCGCGGCGCGATCATCGCCGGGCTGTGGGCCGGCCGCACCGAGGTGCCGCGCGGCATGCAGTTCCCCTTCTTCGGCGAGATGTACCTCGCCGACTGGCCGCAGCCGCGCTTCGACCTCGCCGAGGCGCGCCGGCTGGTGCGCGAGGCGGGCTATCGCGGCGAGCCCATCCCCTACCGGCTGCTGAACAATTACTACACGGCGCAGACCCCGACGGCGCAGGTGCTGGCGGAAAACTGGCGCGCCGCGGGGCTCAACGTGCAGATCGAGATGCGCGAGAACTGGAACCAGGTGCTGGCCGCCGGCCCGACCCGGGCGCTGCGCGACTGGTCCTCCACCGTCTTCATCGCCGATCCGGTCTCCAACATGCCCGGCGTGTGGGGGCGGCACGGCGCCCATCCAGCCACCGGCGAATGGCGCAACGACGAAGCCTTCGCGGCGGTCGAGGCGCTCGAGACGGAGATGGAGCCGGAGCGCCGCCGCGCGGCCATGCGGCGGCTGCTCGCCATCCTCGAGCAGGAGGATCCCGCCTACGCCATCCTGCACCAGGCGGCGAATTTCACCGGCAAGCGGCGCGATCTCCGCTGGCGCGCGGCGCAATCCTTCCTGATGGATTTCCGCGTCGGCAATTGGGGCGCGTGATGGAAGCCCTGGTCCGCATCGCCGGCCTCGGCGTGAGCTTCGACGGCGCCGCGGCGCTGCGCGGCATCGACCTCGCCGTGCAACGCGGCGAGGCGGTCGGGCTGGTCGGCGAATCGGGGTGCGGCAAGTCGGTGACCTGGCTGGCGGCGCTCGGGCTGCTGCCCGGCAGGGCGCGCGTCACCGGCAGCGTGCGCCTGGGCGGACAGGAGCTGATCGGCGCGCCGGCCGCGATGCTCGATCGCGTGCGCGGCGGGCGCATCGGCATGATCTTCCAGGATCCGGCGAGCAGCCTGAACCCGGTGCACCGCATCGGCCGGCAGATCGTGGAGGCGCTGCGTCTGCATCGCGGGCTCGCCGGCGCGGCGGCGCGGGCGGAAGCGAAGCGGCTGCTCGACCAGGTCGGCATGCCGGATGCCGCGCGGCGGCTGGATGCCTATCCGCATGAGCTCTCGGGCGGGCAGAACCAGCGCGCCATGATCGCCATGGCGCTCGCCGGCCAGCCCGAATTGCTGGTGGCGGACGAGCCGACCACCGCGCTCGACGTCACCATCCAGGCGCAGATTCTCGAATTGCTGCAGGCGATCCGGCGCGAGGCCGGCATGGCGCTGGTGCTGATCTCGCACGATCTCGGCGTGGTCGCCGAGCAGTGCGAGCGGGTGGCGGTGATGTATGCAGGACGCATCGTGGAGGAGGCGCCGGCGGCGCAGCTCTTCGCCGCGCCGGCGCATCCCTACACCCAGGGGCTGCTGCACGCGCTGCCGCCGATCGATGGCCCGCGCCGCAAGCTTGCCTCGATTCCCGGCGGCGTGCCGGAACCCTGGGCGATGCCGCCGGGCTGCGCCTTCGCGCCGCGCTGCCCGCACCGCATCGCCGCCTGCGACGCCACGGCGCCGGCGCTCGAGGAGCGCGCGCCGGGGCACAGCGCCGCCTGCCTGCTCGCGGCGCGGACCGTGCAAGAGCCTGCTTTCGCATGACGGCGTTGCCGCAATCTTCGTCGGCTCACGGCGCCATGCCGCATCCGGCATCCGCCGGCGGCGCCGCGGCGCCGACGCTGCTCGTGGCGCACGGCCTGGTGCGGCGCTATGCGATGCGGCGCGGCATGCTCGGGCGGGCGGTGGCGCTGCGCGCCGTCGACGGTGTGTCGCTGACGGTCGAACGCGGCCGCACGCTCGGGCTGGTGGGCGAATCCGGCTGCGGCAAGTCCACCACCGGGCGGCTGGTGCTCGGCCTCGAGCCGCCGGATGCCGGCGGCGTGACCTTCGACGGACAGCCGATGCCGCCCCTCGGCAGCGCGGCATGGCGGCGGCTGCGCGCACGGATGCAGATGGTGTTCCAGGACCCGCTCGGCGCGCTGGATCGCCGCCTGCCAGTCGGCGCGCAGATCGCCGAGCCCTTGGCGATCCATCGTATCGGCGCCGCGGCGGAACGCGGCGCGCGCGTCGCGGAGCTGCTCCGCGTGGTCGGCCTGCGCCCCGACCACGCCGCGCGCTACCCGCACGAGCTCTCCGGCGGGCAGCGCCAGCGCGCGGTGCTGGCGCGCGCGCTGGCGACCGAGCCGGCGCTCTTGGTCTGCGACGAGCCGATCAGCGCCCTCGATGTCTCCATCCAGGCCCAGGTGATGAATCTGCTGACCGAGCTGCAGGACCGCTTCGGCATGGGCATGCTGTTCGTCAGCCACGATCTGCGCGCGGTGCGCCAGGTGAGCCACCGGGTGGCGGTGATGTATCTCGGCCGCATCGTCGAGGAAGGCGAGCCGGACGCAGTGTTCCGCGAGCCGGCGCATCCTTACGCCCAGGCCCTGGTCTCGGCGCTGCCGCATCCCGGCGCGCTGCGGCAGCGCATCGTGCTGCAGGGCGACCCGCCCAACCCCGCGGCGCGGCCGAGCGGCTGCGCCTTCCGTCCGCGCTGCCCGGTCGCGGTGGCGCTCTGCGCGCGGGAGGCGCCGGCGCTGCAGCGGCGGCCCGATAACCGCATGGTCGCGTGCCATCTCGCCCATGGCGAGGCCGCGCTGCGCAAGGCCGCGTGATGCTGCGCTTCCTCGCCATCCGCGCATTCCGCGCGCTGCTGACCATCGTGCTGGTGGTGACCTTCGCCTTCGTCGTGCTGCGGCTGTCCGGCGACCCCGCGCTGCTGATCATGAGCGTGGATGCGCCGCCCGAGGCGGTGGAGGCGTTCCGCCGCGCCTGGGGCCTCGACGAGCCGCTCTGGGTGCAATACGCGAAGTACTTCAACGCCATCCTGCATGGCGATCTCGGCCGCTCGATGCGCGACGGGCGCGATGCGATCCTGCTGGTCGCCGAACGCATCCCGGCCACCCTGGCGCTCACCCTTCCGGCGCTCGCCATCAAGCTCGGCATCGGGATTCCCGCCGGCATCTACGCGGCCCTGCATCGCAATTCGCTGGCGGACCGCGTGGTGATGCTGGCGGCGGTGGCCGGCTTCACCGTGCCTTCCTTCGTGCTCGGCCTGGTGCTGGTGCTGGTCTTCGCGGTGCAGCTCGGCTGGCTTCCCTCCGGCGGCCAGGAGAGCTGGCGGCACGCGATCCTGCCGGTCGTCACGCTCGGCCTCGGCGGCGCCGCGGTGCTGGCGCGCTTCACCCGCAGCGCGATGCTGGAAGTGCTCGGGCAGCCCTATATCCGCACCGCCTGCGCCAAGGGCGTGCCCTGGGCCGCGGTGGTGCGCAACCACGCGCTGCCGAACGCGGCGATCCCCACCGTCACCATCGTCGGCTTCATGGTGGGCAGCCTGATCGCCGGCGCGGTGGTGGTGGAGAGCGTGTTCTCCTGGCCGGGCGTGGGGCGGCTCCTGGTGGTGGCGGTGGCCAACCGCGACCTCGCGGTCGTGCAAAGCATCCTGCTGCTGGTGGCGGGAACGATGGTGGCGGCGAATTTCTGCGTCGACCTGCTCTACGGCGCGCTGGATCCGCGGCTGCGCGGCGCGAGGGCGAGCTGATGTCGGACGCCGTCCTCGCGCGCGCCGCCGGCGCGGCCTCGCGCCCGCCGGTGCCGCTCTTCGTGCGCGCCGCCGCCGCCTGGGTGCTCGCCATGCTGGCGGTCGCGCTGCTCGCGGATGTCGTCGCGCCCTACGCCTACACGACGCTCGACCTGCGCAACCGCCTGGCCCCGCCGGCGGGCTTCGGCGGCGTATGGGCGCATCCGCTCGGCACCGACGAGCTCGGGCGCGACGTCGCGAGCCGGCTCATCATGTCCATCCGCATGAGCCTGCTGATCGCCTTCGGCGCCACCATCATCGCAGCGTCCCTCGGCACCGCGCTCGGCTTCCTCGCGGCGCATTTCCGCGGCTGGGTGGAGCAGATCGTGCTGGCGCTGGTGGATTTCCAGGCGAGCCTGCCGTTCCTGATCCTCGCCCTCGCGGTGCTCGCCTTCTTCGGCAATTCGCTGCCGCTCTTCATCGGGCTGCTCGGCCTGCACGGATGGGAACGCTACGCGCGCATCGCCCGCGGGCTCGCCATCAGCGCCGGCGCGCAAGGCTACGCGGCGGCGGTGCGCCAGCTCGGCGCCTCGCCCTGGCGCGTCTATGGGCGCCATGTCCTGCCGAACATTGCCTCCACGCTGATCGTCTCCATGACCCTCGCCTTCCCGGAGATCATCCTGCTGGAAAGCGGCCTCTCCTTCCTCGGCCTCGGCGTGCAGCCGCCGGACACCTCGCTCGGCAACATGGTCGGCTACGGGCGGGAGTATCTCACCCGCGCGCCCTGGATCCTGCTCGCGCCCGCGGCGACCATCGTGCTGACCACGCTGAGCGTTTCGGTGCTCGGCGACTGGCTGCGCGATCGGCTCGACCCGACGCTGCGCTGAGAAAGGCCGGGGGAGGAGAAGAACTCCTCCCCCGGACCCCCACCTCCTGTTTTTGGCTGATTGGTTCTGGCTCGTCCCGCACTCTCGGGCGACGCAGCGTTGTCGGGGGGCGCGGCTCAGGACACCGGCTCCGGCTGCGCGGCGTTCGGGAAGAACAGCTGCTCGCCATTGATGCGGTAGCCGGCGATCGCCTCCTGCCCCGCCGGCGAGACGATCCAGTCGATGAAGCGCTGGCCTTCGGCAGCCTTCACATGCGGATGCCGCTGCGGGTTCACCAGCATCACGCCGTACTGATTGAACAGCCGCGCATCGCCTTCCACCAGCACCCGCAGCTCCTGGCGGTTGCGGAAGGAGAGCCAGGTGCCGCGATCGGCCAGGATGTAGGCGTTCTGCGCGGCGGCGGTGTTCAGCGCCGGGCCCATCCCCTGGCCGACCTCCCGGTACCATTGGCCGCGGCCTGCCGCAGGATCCAACCCGGCCTGCTGCCACAGGCGGAGCTCCGCCGCGTGCGTGCCGCTGCGGTCGCCGCGGCTGACGAAGGCGCCATGGTCCTGCGCGATCCGGCGCAGCGCCTCGCTGGCGTCGCGCAGCCCGGCGATCCGCGCGGGATCGGCGGCCGGTCCGACGATGACGAAGTCGTTGTACATCACATGCCGGCGCGGGCCGCCGAAGCCCTCCGCCACGAAGCGCTCCTCCGCGGCGCGGTCGTGCACGAACACGACATCCGCGTCGCCGCGCCTGCCGACATCGAGCGCCTGGCCGGTTCCGAGCGCCACGACGCGCACGGCGATTCCGGTCTGCCGCGTGAAGATCGGCAGGATGTGGGCGAACAGGCCGGACTGCTCGGTGCTGGTGGTGGAGGCGATGGTGATGCTGCGGTCCTGCGCCGCCGCCGGCAGGGCGACCGCAACAAGGACCACCGCGAGGAAGCTGCGGCGAAGTGTCCCGAACATTGCCGTATCTCCGTTCATTGGAGCTTCACGAGGCGAGCTCCGTTCTCCGCCCGACAACGCGGCGTCACCCGAGAGTGCGGGCGCCACTCAGCGCCAAGTCGCCAAAAAAAGGAGGTGGGGGTGTGGGGGCGGAGTTCTCTCCGCCCCCACTCTTTCTTCCTCCGGAACACGGGCTCGGCCGGCTCACCACACCAGTTCGCCGCCCAGGAAGGCCGTGGCCTCCGGCGTGCCGGGCGCGGCGAAGAACAGCTCGGCCGGCCTGTGCTCCAGCACGCGCCCGCGATGGAGGAAGACGATGTCGCCCGCGAGGCGCCGCGCCTGGCCGAGATCGTGGGTCGTCATCACGATCTTGGTGCCGCGCGCGGCGAGGTTTGCGACGATCTCCTCTACCGCCTTGGTCGCCGCCGGGTCGAGGCTGGCGCAGGGCTCGTCGAGGAAGAGGATCTCCGGCCGCAGCGCCGCGGCGCGTGCGAGTGCCAGGCGTTGCTGCTCGCCGCCGGAGAGCCGGCGCGCCGGCCGGCCGGCCAGCGCCTCGAGCCCGACCAGGACCAGCGCCTCGCGCGCCCGCGCCTCGCATTCGCCGCGTGGCAGCCCGGCGAGATGCAGCGGATAGGCGGCATTGGCGAGCACCGAGCGGCGGAGCAGCACGGGGCGCTGGAACAGCATCGCCTGGCGCCGCGCCGCGCTGCCCGGCATGCCGCTCCAGGCGATGCATCCCGCGCTCGGCGCCAGCAGCCCGTGCAGCAGGCGCAGCAGCACGCTCTTGCCTGCCCCGTTCGGACCGATGACGAGGGTCGGCGCCCCGGCCTCGATGACCAGCGAGACCTCCCGCAGGATATCGACCCCGCCGGCGCGGTAGCCCAGCCCCTCGACGTGCAGCGGCAGGATCGTGTCGGGGGCGCGCATCAGCCCGCCCATTGCGCGGCGGCGTCGCGCATCGCCTGCGCCAGGGCGTTCACGCCCAGCACGATCGCCATCAGCACCAGGCCGAGGGCGAGCGCCAGCGGCAGGTCGCCCTTGCTGGTCTCGAGCGCGATGGCGGTGGTCATCACCCGGGTGAAGCCCTCGATGTTGCCGCCGACCACCATGACGGCGCCGACCTCCGCCGCCGCGCGCCCGAAGCCGGCCAGCAGGACCGTGAGCAGCGCGAAGCGCCCGTCCCACAGCAGCGTCGGCACCGCCCGCCGGGGCCCGGCGCCGAAGGAGCGGAGCTGCTCGGCATATTCCTCCCACAGCCCCTCCAGCACCTGGCGCGCCAGCGCGGCGAGGATCGGCGCGATCAGCACCGCCTGGGCGACCACCATCGCGGTCGGGGTGAACAGCAGCCCGAGCGGGCCGAGCGGCCCGGAGCGCGACAGCAGCAGATAGATGACGAGCCCGGCGACGACCGGCGGCAGGCCCATCAGCGCGTTGAGCGCGACGATGACGCCGCCGCGCCCGGGAAAGCGCGAGACCGCGAGCAGCGCGCCGATCGGCAGCCCCACCAGCGCGGCGAGCGCGACCGCCGTCAGGCTGACCCTGAGCGAGAGCAGCACGATCTGCGCCACCGCCGGATCGGCGGAGGCGACCAGACTCAGGGCGGTGGAGAAGGCGCTGCCGAGATCGTTCACGCATGGCTCCCGGATGGATGCCTAGTTGCGTGCGGCATATGCCCGCGTCAACACATTCGCCGCTTGACGCAATTCTGGATTCTGCCGGAAATTGCCGGACCATGCCGGAGGTACTGACCCTCCGGGAAGCGGCCGCCTATCTCCGCCTCTCGGAACGCTCGCTCTACGAGCTGGCGCGAAGCCGCCGCCTGCCGGCGGCGCAGCTCGGCGGCAAATGGCTGTTCCCCCGCGCGCAGCTCGAACGCTGGCTGGCCGCCCAGGCGGACGGCGCCGATGCCGCGCACCGGCTGGATCCGCCGGCGATCCTGGCGGGCAGCCACGATCCGCTGCTCGACTGGGCGGTGCGCCAGTCCGGCTGCGGCCTGGCACTGCGCAGCGGCGGCAGCCTGGAGGGCCTTGCCGCGCTCGCCGCCGGCACGGCGGTGGTCGCCGCGACGCATCTGCTCGACCCGGACAGCGGCGCCTTCAACGAGCCCGCCGTGCGCGACATGCTGCCCGGGCGCGGCATCGTCGGCATCACCTGGGCCTGGCGGGAGCAAGGGCTGATCGTGCCGGAGGGCAACCCGCGCGCGCTCGCCGCGGCGGCCGATCTCGCGCAGCCCGGAATCGGGGTCGCCGGACGGCAGAAGCGCGCCGGCAGCCACGTGCTGCTCACCCATCTGCTGATCGAGGCAGGCGTGCGGCTGGAGCAGCTGGCCTTCCTGGAGCAGCCGGCACTCTCCGAGGACGAGGTCGCCGCCGCCGTCGCCGAGGGTCGTGTCGATGCCGGCTTCGGCATCCGCGCGGAAGCAGCGGCGCACAGCCTCGGCTTCGTGCCGCTGATCCGCGAGCGCTTCGACCTCGTGATGGAGCGGCGGCACTTCTTCGATGCGCCGGTCCAGGCGCTGCTGGCCTTCTCGCGCACGGCGGCGTTCACCGCGCGGGCCGAACGGATGGGGGGGTACGACCTCGGGGCGCTCGGCGCGGTGGCGTTCAACTTGTAAGAGCTGGGGGGCGGAGATGAACTCCGCTCCCCCGGGAAGCGTGACGAGCTCCGTTCTCAGCCCGACAACGCTGCGGCGCCTGAGAGTGCGGAAGCCGCAAGCGCCAAGAAGCCAAAAAAAGGAGGTGGGGGTATGGGGGCGGAGTTCTCTCCGCCCCCACGCTTTCTTCTTCAGCGCAGCGCCTCGCAGAAGCGGCGGATCCGGTGGCAGGCTTCCTCCAGCGCGCTGTCGGAAGCGGCGAAGCTGATGCGGAAATGGCCGGGCGCCATGAAGGCGCTGCCATGCACCGTCGCCACTCCCGCTTCCGACAGCAGCGCGAAGACGAAATCCCAGTCGCTCTGGATGCGCGTGCCGCCCGGCGTGGTGCGGTCCAGGCAGCCGGTGATGTCGGGGAAGGCGTAGAATGCGCCTTGCGGCATGTGGCAGCGCAGCCCGGGCACCGCATCCAGCAGGCCGATCACCAGGTCGCGCCGGCGCTGGAAGGCCTGGCGCATGCGCTCGGTCTCCTCCTGCGGCCCGGTCAGCGCCGCGATCGCCGCCGCCTGCGCGATGGAACACGCGTTCGATGTGCTCTGCCCCTGCAGCTTGTCCATCGCCTTGATGATGCCGCGCGGCGCGCCGGCGAAGCCGATGCGCCAGCCCGTCATCGCATAGGCCTTGGAGCAGCCATTCATGGTGACGATGCGGTCCCGCAGCCGCGGCTCCACGCCGGCGAGGGTGGCGAAGCGGATGCCGTCGAAGATCAGCTTCTCGTAGATGTCGTCGGTGAGGATCAGCACCTGCGGATGGCGCCACAGCACCTCGGCGAGCGCGCGCAGCTCCTCGGCGCCGTACACCGCACCGGTCGGGTTGGACGGCGTGTTGATCACCAGCCATTTCGTGCGCGGCGTGATCGCCGCCTCGAGCTGCGCCGGCAGCAGCTTGAATCCCTGATTCGCGCCGCAGGGCAGCAGCACCGGCTTGCCATCCGCGAGGCTCGCGATGTCGGGGTAGGACACCCAGCAGGGCGTGGGGATGATGACCTCGTCGCCCGGATCGAGCGTCGCGACCATGGCATCGTAGATCACCTGCTTGCCGCCTGTGGAGACGATGATCTCCTCCGGCGCGTAGGCGATGTCGTTGTCGCGCCTGAACTTCTCCGCCACCGCCTGGCGCAGCGCGCGGGTGCCGGCGATGTCCGTGTAGCGCGTCTCGCCGCGCTCGATCGCGGCGATCGCGGCATCCCGGATGTGGCGCGGCGTGTCGAAATCCGGCTCGCCGGAGGAGACGGCCAGCACGTCCTTGCCTTCCGCGCGCAGCGCCTGCGCGCGCTGGCGCATCGCCACCGTCTGGGATGGCTGGATCCGGCGCAATCTTTCGGCGATGGCGGGATGCTCGCTCATGCGGGGCCCTTCGCGGCAGTGGGATGTCAGCGCGGCGGGCGCAGCTGGGCGCGCGCCACGATATCGCGGAACCTGGCGTATTCCGCGGCGATGAAGGCGGCGGTGGTCTCCGGCGTGCTGTCGGCGACCGCGTCGATCCCCGCGGCGGCGAGGCGTGCCCGCACCTCCGGCTCGGCGAGCGCCGCGTTGCCCGCGGCAGAGAGCCGCGCGACGATGTCCTGCGGCAGGCCGCGCGGGCCGAGCATCACGTTCCAGGTGGTCGCCTCGAATCCCGCCAGCCCCGCTTCCTGCATCGTCCCGATCTCGGGGAACAGCGGGTGGCGCGTCGCGGTGCCGACCGCGATGATGTGGAACAGCCCGTCCTTCGCGCCGGCGGCGAGCGAGCCCAGTGGCTCCCACGCATAAGCCACCTCGCCCTTGGCGAGCGCCTCGGCCACGCCGGCGCCGCCGCGATAGGGAACATGCTCGGCCTGCAAGCCGCCCGCGAGCAACGCCATCAGCGCGCCGGCGAGATGACCGACGCTGCCGCTGCCCGAGCTGCCCCAGCTCGCCCGGCCCGGTGCCGCCCGCAGCGCGGCGATGAGCGAGGGGGCATCGCGATGCGCCGATTCCTTCGGCACGGCGAGCGCGATCGGCGCGCGGCCGAGGATGGCGATGGCGGTGAAATCCACGACCGGGTCGTAGGGCGTCGTCTCCGGCTGGAGCGCCGGCACCGTGCCGTGGGTGGAGGGCGTGCCGAGCAGCAGCGCATGGCCATCGGCGGGCTGCCGCCGCACATGCTCGCTGCCGATGGTGCCGCCGGCGCCGGCGCGATTCTCCACCACGATCCGCGCCGTGGGGCCGAGGCGCGGCATCATCCGCTCCGCCACCAGCCGCGCCAGCAGATCGGCCGAGCCGCCCGCCTGGAACGGGATGGTGAGGACGATCGGGCGGCTCGGCCAGGCCGGAGCCTGCGCCTCGGCCGGCGCGACGCTCAGCCCGGCGAGCGCGGCGCAGGCGCGGCGGCGGGTGATCATCGCGCGGCGTTCCTCAGCCCAGGCTGATGTTGCGGCTGCGCACGATCTCGCCCCATTTGTCGCTCTCGCGGGTCCAGTAGGCGTCGAAATCCTGCGGCAGCCCGCCGATCGGCTCGATGCCCATGGCGATCACCCGCCGCCGGATCTCGCCATCCGCCAAGGCGCGGCGAAGCGAGGCGGAGAACCGGCCGATGATCGCAGCCGGCGTTCCCGCGGGCAGCAGCATCGCGCAATCGGTCGCGGAGTCGAAGCCGGCGACGCCGCTTTCGGCGAGGGTCGGCACGTCGGGCGCCACCTCCGAACGCTGCAGCGTGCTGACGCCGAGCAGGCGCAGCTGGCCGGAGTGGCGATAGGGCAGCGCGGTGACGAGATCGACGAAGGAACAGGCCACCTCGCCGGCCAGCAGCGCCTGGGCGGAGGGTCCGCCGCCGCGATAGGGCACGTGCAGCAGCCGCGTCTCCGTCTTCGCCATGAAGAGCTCGGTCGCCAGATGGCTCGTCGCGCCGATGCCGGCGGAGGAGAAGCTGACGGTGCCGGGCCGCGCACGCAGATAGGCGAGGAAGGCGGCGACGCCATCGGCCGGCACCGCGGGATGGATGCAGAGCGACTGCGCGCTGCGCGCCACCAGGCTGACGCCGGCGAAGGCGGCGCGGTTGTCGTAGGGTAGGTTGGGCATGAGATGCGGCGCGATGGCGTAGGTGCTGTTGGTCGCCAGCAGCACGGTGTAGCCATCGGGCCGCGACCGCGCGACGTAGTTGTGGCCGACCGTGCCGGAAGCGCCGCCGCGATTCTCGACCACGAGCGGCTGGCCGAGATCGACGCTCATGAATTGCGCGAGCAGACGCCCGAGCGTGTCGGTAGAGCCGCCCGCCGGCCAGGGGACGACCATGGTGATCGGCCGCGTGGGGAACGCCTCCTGCGCCCAGGCGGCGCGGGCGCCAACTCCGGCCAGGGCGGCCGCGAGCAGCTGACGACGCAGTGTCGGCATCATGGTCCATCCCGCTCTTGCCGCATCGCGCGGCGGTTGGCTGCGAGGCCCTCGACCGGGTTGCTCTCCTCCGCGCTTCGTTCCGGCGCTTCGATCCAACTTCGCGGCGATCAGGGCAGGTCGATCACCAGGTTCAGCGATGGATCCACCCGCACCGCGGCATCGGGGCCGACAACGCAGGTGGATTCGCGCTCCTCGACGAGCGCCGGACCGGTGAAGGCGGCGCCGGCGGCGAGCGCGTAGCGATCATAGACGGTGCAGGCGCGCCAGCCAGCGCCTTCGAACAGCACCTCGCGCATGCCGCGCGCCGCGCTTGCGGCATCGGCATAACCCTGCTGCGGCCGCGCGCGCTCCATGCGGATGTCGCGCCCCGGCGCACGGCAGGCGACGCGCCAGCTCAGCGCCTCGATCGGCAGCACCTCGGTCGCGCGCCCGAAGCGCTCGCGATAGGTGGCGAAGAACGACTCCCGGATCGCCGGCAGATCCGCGGCAGAGAGGCGCAGCGAAGGCAGCGTCACCGGAATCTCGAAACCCTGGCCGACATGGCGCATCTCCGCCGCCGCCACGGCGGCGATCGCGCCCGGCGCCGCGCCGGCTTCCATCAGCAGCGCCCGCCCTTCTTCCTCCATCTCGGCGAGCAGCGCGTTCACGACGTCCCACGCCATGCGCTCGAGCCGGCCGACATGGCTGCGCACCAGATCGGTCGCCGGCGGCGCGACCAGGAAGCCGAGCGCGGAAGCGACGCCGGCGCCGAGCGGCACCACCACGCGGCCGATCCTGAGCAGCCGCGCGAGGTCATAGGCATGCACCGGCCCGGCGCCGCCGAAGGCGATCAGCGTGTAGCGGCGCGGATCGCGGCCCTTCTCCGCGAGATGCATGCGCGTCGCCGCCGCCATGGTCTCGTCGACGATGCGGCGGATGCCGAGCGCCGCAGTGTCGCGCGGCAGGTCCAGCCGGCGCGCGAGATCGGCCTCGATCGCGCGCTGCACGGCCTCGACATCCAGCGCCATCTCGCCGCCGAGGAAATAGGCGGGATCGAGGCGGCCGAGGACGAGATCGGAATCGGTCACCGTCGGCTCGGTGCCGCCATTGCCGTAGCAGATGGGGCCGGGCCTGGCGCCGGCGCTGCGCGGGCCGACCTTCATCAGCCCAGAGCCGGGCTCGACGCGGGCGATGCTGCCGCCGCCGGCGCCGATCTCGATCATGTCGACCACCGAGACCTTCAGCGGCAGGCCGGAGCCCTTCTGGAAACGCCGCACCCGGCCCGCCTCGAAATCGAATTTGTGGTCCGGCGCGGCGTTCTCCACCAGGCACATCTTCGCAGTGGTGCCGCCCATGTCGAAGGAGACGACGTGATCGAGGCCCGCCCGCCTGGCGAGGAAGGAGGCCGCCATGGCGCCCGCCGCCGGCCCGGATTCGATCAGCCGGATGGGGAATTCCTTGGCCTCGCGCAGCGAGGCGACGCCGCCGCCGGAAAGCATGACGAGCAGCCGCCCCCGGAAGCCCAGCGCGGCGAGCCGCGCTTCCAGCCGCTCGAGATAGCGGCGCATCAGCGGCTGCACATAGGCGTTGGCGCAGGCGGTGCTGCTGCGCTCGAATTCGCGGATCTCCGGCGCGACGCGCGAGGAGAGCGTGATCGGCAGCCCGGGGTGCAGCGCCTGCACGATCTCCGCCGCGCGCTGCTCATGCGCCTCGTTGCGATAGGCATGCAGAAAGGCGATGGCCAGCGCCTCGATGCCTTCCTCGGCGAGGAGGCGCTTCGCCGCGTCCCGCACCGCGTCCTCGTCGAGCGCCAAGAGCACCTGGCCATCGCTGTCGATGCGCTCCGGGATTTCCAGCCGCCGATGCCGCGGCACCAGGGTCGGCGGCGGCTCGAGGAAGAGGTCGTAGAGGTCGTAGCGCGTCTCGCGCCCAATCTCGATGACGTCGCGGAACCCCGCCGTGGTCAGCAGCCCGATCTTGGCGCCGGTGCGTTCGATGATCGTGTTGGTGACCAGGGTGGTGCCGTGCACGATGCTGTGCAGGTCGCCGGGGGCGAGACCGGTCTCCGCCAGCAGGCGCTCGACGCCGGCGATGATCGCTTCGCTCGGGTCGTCCGGCGTGGTCAGGCGCTTGCCGGTGGCGACCAGATCGCGGGCGGGGTCGTGCAGGACGAAATCGGTGAAGGTGCCGCCGACATCGACGCCGATGCGCGCCGTCGCAGTGCTGCTCATCGCCTATGCGGTTCCGTAGTCGCGCCGCGCCGCCGCGGCGTTGACATAGCCGTCGCGCAGATCCGCCGCGAGGGCGGCGGGGTCGCGCTCGCCCGGCGGCCCGTAGCCGCCGCCCCCGGCATAGAGCAGCCGGATGCGCCGCCCCGGTGCGATGGTGGTGCGCGACTTCGGATGCGGCCGCGTGCCGTCGTCGATCTCGATCACCGCGGGCGCGCCGGGCAGGCCGCCGAGCAGGCCCTTGGCCGGATGGTCGCGCCGGTCCGAGAGCAGCGAGAGCCGCACCGGCGCCGGCGCGCGCAGCTCGATCTCCACCTCCTGCCCGAGCCCGCCGCGGAAGCGGCCGGCGCCGCCGGAATCGGGGCGCAGCTGCTTGCGCCACACCAGCAGCGGCGCGACGCTCTCGAAGGCCTCGATCGAGCCGGCACCGACATTGGTGGGGAAGGCGGTGGTGGGCAGCCCGTCGCGATGCGGGCAGGCGCCCATGCCGCCGCTCGCGAACAGCACCTGGGAGAAGCGGTCGCCGAGCCGGTTCTCGCCGCTGAACAGCGCACGCATGGTGGGCGCGCCGCCGCTCTCGGCCATCACCTTCTCCGCCAGCACCGGCGCCAGCGCCTCATAGATGACGCCGGCGAGGAGGTGGCCGGTAAGCTGGCGCGCGCTGCAAGGCGCGGGAAAGCGCGGATTGAGGATGGAGCCTTCCGGCGCATCCACCGTGATGGCGCGATAGGAGCCCTCGTTGCGCGGCGTGAATGGGTCGAGCGCGCACTTCACCGGATAGACCGCATAGGCGTGGGTGTAATTGAGCACGCAATTGATGCCGCGATCGATCTGGCCGGAGGTGCCGGCGAAGTCGATCTGCATGCGCTCGCCGGCGACGGTGATGCGGCAGGCGATATGCGTCCTCTGCTCGTCGAAGCCGTCGGCGTCGAGCGTTGCGCGGTACTCGCCATCCGGCACCGCCGCGATGGCGCGGCGGAGTGCCAGGTCGGCGCGTTCCTGCAGCGCCTCGGACAGGCCCTGCAGATCCTCGAGCCCGGCATCCTGGAGGAATTCGGCGAGGCGGCGCACCGCGACCTCGTTCGCCACCACCTGCGCCTCGAGATCGCCCATCACCGGGCCCGGGATGCGCACATTGGCGGTCAGCAGCTCGACCAGCTCCTCGTTCCGCCGGCCGGCGCGGAACAGGCGCGCCGGCGGGATGCGGATGCCTTCCTCGAAGAGCTCGCGGCAATCGGCGGACCACAGCGCGCCGCCGACATCGGGCGAATGCGCGATCGAGCCCGCGAAGCCGACCAGGCGGCCGCGATGGAAGACCGGCGAGACCGCGGTGAAATCGGGCAGATGGCCGGTGGCGAGCCAGGGATCGTTGGTGATGACGCAGTCGCCGGGCCGCCAGGTTTCGGCAGGGAAGCGCGCGAGGAAGCTCTTCGTCGTCTTCGGCAGGATGCAGGAGAAGGAGGCGATGCCGCCGGTGTTCTCCGCGATGGAATCGCCGTTGCGGTCCATCACCACGGTGGCGAAGTCGTTCGATTCGCGGACGATGGTGGAGAAGGCGGTGCGCAGCAGGCCGGTGGCGGCCTCGTCGGCGATCGAGATCAGGCGGCTCCAATGGACTTCCAGCGTGATGGGATCGAAGCCGGTCATGGCACTCCTTCGGGCAGGCGCGGAGGAAGGCTAGGAGGCTTGGCGGGAGGCGTCCAATTTCGCCGTCGCGCGCAGCGACTGCTCACGGCAGCCGCGCCGAGGCTCGCACCACCAGGCGGCCGCGCAGCGTCACCGTCTCGTCGGGCAGGTGGCGGTCCTCGATACGCGCGGCCAGCAGATCGAGGCCGCGGCGCACCATGGCGGGAATCGGTTGCGTCACGGTGGTGAGGCCGTAGCAGCGGCGCGACGCGCCGGGAACATCGTCGAAGCCGACGACCGAGAGATCCTCCGGCACGCGCAGACCGGCCTCGCGCACGGCGTCGAGAAAGCCCATCGCCATGATGTCGTTGAGGACGAAGACAGCGTCCGGGCGTTCGCTGGCGGGCATGGCCGCGATGCTGCCGCCGGCGGCGTGGCCGCCGTCATAGGTGGAGTGGCCGTGCAGGCGGGCGGCGAGGCCATGGCCGGCCGCGGCGAGGCGGTGGGTGAAGGCGCGCTCGCGCTCGTCGGTGGTGGAGACGCCGATGGTGCCGAGCACCAGGCCGAAGCGGCGATGCCCGCCGGCCAGCAGGAAGGCGGCGACCTCCTCGCCGCCCGCCCGATTGTCGCAGGAGACGGCGCTCGCATGCAGCCGCGCGACGCGGTTGATCATGACGATGGGCACGCCGCGCTCGGCGCAGATCGACGCCGCGCGCGAGGAAAGCGCGGCGGAGGCGACCAGGCAGCCATCCACCTGGTACTGCACCAGCGCCTCGGAGGTGCGGTCCTCGATCGGGCCGGTGCCGGCATGGAGGATGAGCAGGCGCCAGCCACGCTCGGCGGCCTGGGTCACCGCTTCGGCGAGGAGCTCGGCGTAGAAGGGATTCTGCATCGGGCCGTTGACGAAGCCGATCAGGCCGCTGCGGCCGCCGGAGAGGGTGCGGGCCAGGGCGTTGGGCGTGTAACCCGCCTTGAGCGCGAGATCGGCGATGCGGCGGCGGGTTTCCGGCGCGATGCGCGGATCGTTCTTGAGCGCGCGGGAGACGGTGGAGACCGCGACGCCGGCCAGGCGCGACAGGGTGCGCACGGTGGCGCGACCCGGGGCGGCATGCCCGGCTGGATCTTCCGGCGGCGTCACGGGCGGGCGGTTGCGGGGGAAGCAACCGTATGCACGCGACCGGCCGCCTCTTGGCGCGATTCGACCATCCCGGCTGGGAAGATAGTGAGGAAGCGCGGGCGGAAACAGCCCCGAAGAATTTGTGCAACCGTTTGCATTTCCCTCTGGACCCGGCCGGCCGCCGCCCTTAGCTTCCCCGACAACCGGCGGGAACCGATTGCGCCGGCAGAGGAAACCGGATGCACCCACCCTGCCCCCGCGGAGACGCGGCATGAGCGAGACCGCACCGCGCACGCTGTTCGCCAAGATCTGGGACCGCCACCGCATCCTGGAGCGCGCCGATGGGCAGGTGCTGCTCTTCGTCTCGCGGGCGCTGGTGCATGACGGCAGCGCGCCCGCCTTCGCCGTGCTGCGCGAACGCGGCCTGACGCCGCGTGCGCCGGAACGCATCCTGGGCACGCCGGATCACTACGTGCCGACCGATACGCGGATCGTCGCCGAGATACCGGATGCCGAGCGGCGCGGCATGGTGGAGGCGCTGGCCCGCGACGCCGCGGCGCATGGCATCGCCGCCTTCGCGCTCGACGATCCGCGCCAGGGCATCGTGCATGTCATCGGGCCCGAGCAGGGCTTCAGCCAGCCCGGCATGGTCATCACCTGCCCCGACAGCCACACCTCCACCCATGGCGCGCTGGGCGCGCTCGCCTTCGGCGTCGGCATGACCGAGACGGCGCATGTGCTGGCGACGCAGACGCTGTGGCAGCGCCGGCCGAAGACCATGCGCATCGCCGTGGATGGCGCGCTCGGCGATGGCGTCGGGGCGAAGGACGTGATCCTCGCGATCATCGCGAGGATCGGCACGGCGGGCGCGACCGGCCATGTCATCGAATATGCCGGCGCCGCGATCCGCGACCTCTCCATGGAAGGGCGGCTGACGCTCTGCAACATGTCGATCGAGGCGGGCGCGCGGGCCGGCATGGTGGCGCCGGACGACACCACCTACGCCTATCTCGCCGGCCGGCCCCATGCGCCGAAGGGACGCGACTGGGACGCCGCGCTCGCACGCTGGCGCGCCCTGCCGAGCGACGAAGGCGCGGCGTTCGATGCCGAGGTGACGCTGGATGGCAGTGCGATCGCGCCGATGGTCACCTGGGGCACCAGCCCGGAAGCGGCGCTGCCGATCACCGGCGCGGTGCCCGATCCGGACAGCGTGGCGGATGCCGAGCGCCGCGCCGCGATGCGGCGCATGCTGGACTATATGGGGCTGGCGCCGGGAACGCCGATCGAGGGCGTGAAGGTGGACCGGGTGTTCATCGGCTCCTGCACCAATGGCCGCATCGAGGATCTTCGCGCCGCGGCTGCGGTGGTGCGCGGGCGGCGCGTGGCGGCGCACGTCACCGCCTGGGCGGTGCCGGGATCGGGCCTCGTCAAGGCGCAGGCCGAGGCGGAAGGGCTGCACCAGGTCTTCACCGCGGCGGGCTTCGCCTGGCGCGAGGCGGGCTGCTCCATGTGCCTCGGCACCAATGGCGAGATCGCGGCGCCGGGGATGCGGGTGGCTTCGACCTCCAACCGCAATTTCATGGGCCGGCAGGGGCCGGGCGCGCGCACCCATCTGATGGGGCCCGCGATGGCCGCGGCGGCGGCGGTGACCGGCGCGATCACCGACATACGCCGGCTGATGGGGCGCTGAGCATGGAACCGCTGCGGCATCTCGACGGCATCGCGCTGCCGATCGCCCGCGCCAATGTGGATACCGACCAGATCACCCCGGCGCGCTTCCTGCACAAGCCGCGCGGCGACGATCACGGCCAGTACCTGTTCCACGATTCGCGCCGCCAGGCCGATGGCAGCCTGGACCCGGACTTCCCGCTGAACCGCGCGGAATACGCGGGCGCGCGCATCATCGTCGCGGACCACAATTTCGCCTGCGGCTCCTCGCGCGAGAACGCGGTCTGGGCGCTGTTCGACCATGGCTTCCGCGCCGCCATCGCGCCGAGTTTCGGCGACATCTTCGCGAGCAACTGCCTGAAGAACGGCGTGCTGCCGGTGCGCCTGCCGGCGGCGGTGGTGGCCGGCTTGTTGCAGGCGCTGCAGGAGACCCCGGGCGCCAGGGTGCAGGTGGATCTCGAACGCCAGACGGTGACGCTGCCGGACGGCGCGGTGCACGGCTTCGAGATCGATCCCTTCTCGCGCCACTGCCTGCTGAACGGGATCGACGAGCTCGACTACACGCGCGAGCTGGCGCCGGAGATCGATGCCTTCATCAACCGCTACGGCCGCGAGAACCGCTGAACGGCGCGGGCCAGGAAAGGTCAGGACATGACGAGCGTTCTGGTATTGCCGGGCGACGGCATCGGGCCGGAGGTGACTGCGCAGGCGGTGAAGGCGCTGCGCGCGGTGGCCGCCAATGGCCCGCAGCTCGAGATGGCGGAGGCGCTGATCGGCGATGCCGGTCTCCTCGCCGCCGGCGATCCGCTGCCGGATGCGACGCTCGAGGCGGCGCGCCGCGCCGACGCCATCCTGTTCGGCGCCGCCGGCACCTATAAGAGCGACCTGCTGCCGCCGGAGAAGCGCGGCGGGCATGGCCTGCTGCGGCTGCGCAAGGCGCTCGACCTCTACGCCAATTTCCGCCCCGTCTTCGCCTTCCCGGAGCTGCTCGGCGCCTCCACCCTGCGGCGCGAGGTGATCGAGGGCGTCGACCTCGTGGTGCTGCGGGAGCTCACCGGCGACATCTATTTCGGGACGCCACGCGGCGTGCATCGCGACGACGCCGGCGAGCGCTACGGCATCAACACCATGCGGTACACGGAAGCGGAGATCCGCCGCGTCGGTCACGCGGCGTTTCGCGCGGCGCGTACGCGCCGGCGCAAGCTCTGCTCGGTGGACAAGGCCAACGTGCTGGAGACGATGGCGCTCTGGCGCGAGGTGATGAGCGAGGTCGGGCGCGACTACCCGGATGTGGAGCTCACGCATCTCTACGTCGATGCCGCGTCCATGCACCTGATCCGCCGGCCGCGCGACTTCGACGTGATCGTCACCGGCAACATCTTCGGCGACATCCTCTCCGATGCGGCGGCGATGCTGACGGGGTCCATCGGCATGCTGCCTTCGGCCTCGATCGGCGAGTCGGGCCGCGGGCTCTACGAGCCGGTGCATGGTTCGGCGCCGGACATCGCGGGCCAGGACATGGCCAATCCGCTGGCCTCGATCCTGTCGGCCGCGATGATGCTGCGCCATTCGCTCGGGCAGGAAGCGGCGGCGCGCGCGGTGGAAGCCGCGGTGCGGGAGGTGCTCGCCGAGGGCTATCGCACCGGGGACATCATGGAGCCGGGCGCGCGGCAGGTCGGCACCGAAGCGATGGGCGACGCCGTCGCGGCCGCGATCGCGCGGCGGCGCGGATGACAGACAGGACGAGGAGGCGGACCATGAACAGGATCGCACGCCGCGGCGTGCTTGGCGCGGCGCTCGGCCTGCCCTTCGTTGCGCGCAGTGGCTTCGCGCAGGAATGGCCGGCGCGGCCGGTCCGCCTCATCGTCGCCTTCGCCGCGGGCGGCGCTGCGGACACCGTGGCGCGCGCCTTCGGCGCGACGCTCACCGAGATCATCGGCCAATCGATCATCGTCGAGAACCGCACCGGCGGCAATGCGCTGATCGCCGCCAATGCGACGCTGCAATCGCCGGCGGATGGCTACACCTTCCTGGTGGATGCCGCGAACCAGATCACCAACCCGCTGCTCATGAACGACCTTTCCTTCAACTACGAGCGGGCCTTCCTGCCGGTCTCGCAGCTTGCGAGCTTTCCGCAGGTGATCGCCGTGAAGGCCGGATTCCCGGCGCAGAACATCGGCGCCTATCTCGAGCGGGCGCGGGCCAATCCCGGCAGCATCACCTATGGCACGCCGCCGACGGCCGGGATGGGGCATCTCGCAGGCGAGCTGCTGCAGCAGCGCGCACGCATCCAGCTCGTGCACGTGCCCTATCGCGGCGGCGCGGACGCGGCGCGCGACATCAGCGCCGGCTCGGTCGATTCGGTCATCATCACCACCTCCTCCATCACGCCGGTGGCCGCTTCCAACCGCGCGAAGGTGCTGGCGGTGACGAGCGCGCATCGCGCCGCCGCCTTCCCCGACGCGCCGACCCTCGCCGAATCCGGCCTGCCGGGCTTCGATATGAACGACTGGAACGGCGTGTTCGCCGCCGCCGGCACGCCGCGGCCGATCATCGAGCGCCTGCAGGCGGCGATCGCGCAGGCCGCCCGCGGCGACGCCGTGCGCAGCCGCCTGACGCCGCTCGGCGCCGAGGTGCTCGGCAGCAGCGAGGCGGAGTTCGCGGATTTCCTGGCGCGCAGCCGCACCATCCTCGCCCGCGTCATCGCGGATGGGCGCATCACCATCAACTGACGGCGCGCGCTCCGCCGCGCGCCCGCGCGCGCCCGTGTCGCTGCGGGTCTGTCCCCGCTCAGGCGCCCTTGAATTTCGGCGGGCGCTTCTCGTTGTAGGCCGCGATGCCCTCGCGGCGATCCGCGGTGGGGATCAGTTGGTAGTAGGCTTCGATCTCGAAGAGCATGCCGGTGCGCAGATCGGCCTGCAGGCCGTTGCCGATCGCCTTCTTGGCCTGGCGGATGGAGATCGGCGCATTGGCGACGATGATGTCCGCCGTGGCCAGCGCCTCCTCGAGCACGCGGCCCGGCTCGCATAGCCGATTGACGAGGCCCCAGGCCAGCGCGTCCTCGGCGGAGAAGGGCTGGCCGGTGAAGATGATCTCCTTGGCCCGCCGCTCGCCGATGGCGCGCGGCAGGTGTTGCGTGCCGCCGCCGCCCGGCATGATGCCGCGGGTGACTTCCGTCAGCGCGAAGCGCGCCGTCTTCACGGCATAGGCGAAATCGCAGGACAGCGCGATCTCCAGCCCGCCGGCGAAAGCGGCGCCGTTGATCGCGGCGATCAAGGGCGGCGGGCAGGCGAGGATGGCGCGCATCATGCGCTCGAACACGTGGTGCTGGCGCGCGAAAGCGGCGTCGTCCATGCCGTCGCGCTCCTTGAGATCGGCCCCGGCACAGAAGACGCGGTCGCCCGCACCGGTCAGCACCACGCAGCGATAGGCGTCGGGCGCCGCCTCCAGGGCGCCGAACAGGTCGACGAGCTCCTCGCCCATGGCCGTGCTCATCGCATTCGCACGCTCGGGCCGGTTCAGGGTGGCGATGAGCGTGCCATCCCCATGCTCGCGGAGAGCCAGTGTCGCATAGCGCTTGTCCAGCACGGCCAGTTTCATGGTGCTGCCTCCTTGCTCGCGAGGATGTCCTGGTGCGCGCCGCGGCGCGACCGAGGAACACCCCGCCCGCCGCTCACATTGTCGCGCCTATTCGGCCGTGATGCCCGCCCGCGGCAGCACCGGCGCCCAGCGCCGATGGTCCTCCTCCAGCGCCTTGCCGAGATCGGCGCTGCCGAGGAAATCCGGATCGAAGCCGCGCTCCATGAGCAGCGCCCCGAAGGCCTGGTCCGCCATGATGTCGCGCGCCGCTGCCTCGAGCTGCGCGAGGATCGGCGCCGGCGTGCGCGCCGGCGCGGCGAAGGTGTACCACAGCTCGGCAGCATAGCCCGGCAGCGCCTCGGCGATCGAAGGCAGTTGCGGCCAGGCGCGGGCGCGGCGCGGCGCGGTGTTGGCGAGGGGACGGATCTTGCCGTCGCGGATCAGCGTCTCCACCGCGCTGACCGAGGCGAACATCACCTCCACCTCGCCACCCAGCAGCCCGGTGACCGAGGGCGCGGTGCCGCGATAGGGAACATGGATGATGCGGGTGCCGGCCATGTCGTTGAACAGCGCGGCGGCGAGGTGCTGCGAGGTGCCCGCGCCGGGCGTGCCGTGGTTCAGCTTGTCGGGATTGGCGCGCGCATAGGCGATGAACTCCGCCAGGCTGTTCGCCGGCACCGAGGGATGCACCACCAGCAGCATCGGCGTGCTGGCGAAGCGCGCGATGTGCACGAGGTCCCGCCGCCAGTCGAAGCCCGGGTTGCGGAACAGCAGGTCGCTGATGGCGATGCCGTTGCCGGTGAACAGCAGGCTGTAGCCGTCCGGCGCCGCTTGCGCGACGACCTGCGCGCCGATGTTGCCGCCGGCGCCGCCGCGATTCTCGATCACCACGGTCTGGCCGAGCTTGTCGCTCAGCGCGCGCGCGACGAGGCGGCCGAGATTGTCGGTGCCGCCGCCGGGCGGATAGGGCACGACCAGCCGGATCGGGCGCGACGGATAGGCCTGCGCCCGCGCGATCGCCGGCATGGCAAGCACGGCGGCAAGCCCGAGCAGGCCGCGGCGGGTGAGTGGTGCGAAGCCAGGTCTCTGCATCGATGTCTGCTCCTGTGATCGATGGGCGGTTCGGCGGGCGCCATCGGGCCGCATCAGGCGACGGGTCCGCGCCGCGGGGCGGCGGCGAGCACGCCCGCCTGTTCGAGGGCCGCAACCTGCTCCGGTGCGATGCCGGCTTCCGCCAGCGCGGCATGGTTGTCCGCCCCGAGCGCGTGGCACGCGTCGCGGATCGCGAGCGGGCGCGCCGCGAAGCGCCAGGGCGTGCCCTTGGCCGGCGCGCCGTCCGGCCCGCGCAGCACTGCGGTGCCGCGCGCGAATTCCGGCGCCGCCGCCAGCGCCGCGCCGTCGCGCACCGCGGCGCTGCCGCCCGACCATTCGGCGCGCCAGCCTTCGCCATCGGCGACGACGCGCTCCGCCGGATCCGCCGCATCGGCATTGCCGCGGCGTGGCGAGGGCACGCCCGCCGCGGCGGCGATCAGCTCCTCGCCGAGCAAGTAGCTGGTGAGCTCGCGCTGCGAGAGATCGAGATGCGCCCCTTCGCCGGTGCGGTCGCGCTCCAGCAGCGCAGCGATGATGGCGCCGGTGGCGAACAGACAGACCACCTGATCGGGATAGTTGACGTCGCGCCCGGTGACCACCGGCGCCGCGCCGGAACCGGTCAGCGCAGCGAGTCCCCCGGTCGCTTCCAGCGTGGATCCGAAGGAGACCATGTCGCGGTCCGGCCCGTCCTCGCCCTGGCTCGAGATGCTGGCGATGACGAGCCGCGGAAAGCGCCGCCGCAGGCTGGCGGGATCGAGCCCCCATTGCGCCAGCACGCCGCGGCGGTAGTTCTCCACCAGCACGTCGGTGCGCTCCAGCAGCCGGAGCACCACCGCCTGGCCGCGAGGATCCTTGAGGTCCAGGCACACCGAGCGCTTGCCGCGATTGGTGAAGGCGAACCAGGGCGAGCGGTTCCACCAGTCGGTGCCCTGCGCCGCGCCGTCCCAATTGCGGAACGGATCGAGCGCGCCCGGCCCTTCGAGCTTCACCACCTCCGCCCCGAGGTCGAGCAGCAGCGTCGAGGACGCCGCGCCGGCGGTGAGCCAGCCGAGATCGAGCACGCGGATCCCGGCGAGCGGCAGGTCATGCGGCATGGGCGATCTCCTGGCCGAGGCGAAGGCCGTTCCACGCCAGTGGCAGGGCAGGCGTGCCGTCGGCGGCGAGGAAGCGGCGGGCGCGGTTCTGCGGGTCGGCCAGCAATTCGGCCGGCCACAGCACGGGACCGATGGGCAGGCGCCGCGCCTGTGCGGCGCCGGTGATCTCGTCACGGGTGCGGGCGGTGAACCACGGCGTGATGATGGCGAGGAATTCCGCGCGATGGGCGCGGCGGCCGGCTGCGGTGGCGAAGCGGGCATCCTCGAGCCGCGCATCACTGATCACCGCACGCAGCGCGGGCCAGTCCTTCTCCTGGTAGACCAGCGCGACATGGCCGTCCTTCGCCGGCATGGTGTGCCAGTCGGAGCGGTCGCCACCGCGCACCGGCGCGCTGCCGAGCACCAGCGTGCCCGCAGCGACCTTCCAGTTCAGCCAGGCGGCGACATCGAACAGCGAGATGTCGGCGGTCTCGGGTCCGCCGCCGCGCAGCGCCGCCAGCAAGGCCGTGCAGGCGGCGAGGCCGGCCGCATAGGCGGGCTGGTGCCCCGCGAGCCGCGCCGGCGGCCCGGCCGCCTCGCCGACAATGCCGAGCAGGCCGGAGAGTGCGAGCAGGCCGAGCTCGCTCATCGGCGGATCCTCGCCGGCGCCGAACACCGAGAGGCGCAGCTTCACCGGCACCGCGGCCGCATGCGCTTCCAGCGCCGCGGCATCGCCGACCGCGGCATCGAGGCGCCCGGTCGCGGCGGCGCGCTGCTTGCCAGCATTGAGAAAGCGGTCGAGCGCGGAGCCGCCCTCGGGCAGCAGCGGCGGCAGGCTGGCGAAGGGCTCGCCGGAGGCGGGCAGCGGCCGCACCACCTCGGCGCCATAGCCGAGGCAGAGCCGTGCCGCCATGGAGGCCGCGATGGCGTGCGGGCGCTGCGCGCAGAGCGCACCGAGATCGAGCACGCGGCGGCCGGCGAGAGGTGCTGGCATGGTCACACCCCCTGCCCCGGATTCTTGCCGCCGGCGGCGAAGCGCGCGCTGCCTTCGGCCTGCGCCGTGGTCTTCGCGCGGATGGTGAGGTTCACCATCTGGCCGTGATCCATCGCCTCCTGCCAATCGGTGATGAAGCCAGGGATGCGGTCGAGCGCCTTCTTGCTCTCGGCGAGCGCCACCGCGTCGAATCGCGCGACCTGCCGCGCGAGCTCCCGCGCGCGCGGCAGCAGGCGGTCCGGTTCGACGCATTCATTCACCATGCCCCAGCGCTCGGCGGTGGCGCCGTCGATGCGGTTGGTGGTGAGCACAAGCCAGGCCGCCTGCTTGCGCGTGAGGCCCGCAAGCTGGATCGCGGGGCCGGCCATGCCGGGATAGGTGGCGAAGCCCATCTCCGGGCAGCCGATGCTCGCCGCGGTGCTGGCGACGGCGAGGTCGCACACATTGATGAGCGTGGCGCCGCCGCCGAGCGCGAGCCCGTTCACCGCGGCGATGAAGATCGCCGGATGCGCGCGGATCGCCATGTTCACCGCGATCCATTCCTCGCCCGCGGTCTCGATGCCCCGCGCGCGATCCTGCTCGCGTTCCTTGAGGTCCATGCCGGCGCAGAAGCTGCCGCCGGTGCCGGTCAGCACGATCGCGCGCGCTTCGCCCCTGAGCGCGGCGAAGGCGTGCGTCAGGCCGTCGCGGCTGGCGCGGTCCATGGCATTGCGCTTGGCCTCGCGGTCGATGCGCAGCTCGGCCCAGCCCTCATGGCGCGTGATGATGATGGGGTCGCTCATGACGCCTCACTCCACCGGACCGAATTGCGGCAGGACGAAGCCCTCCGGCCCGCCGGGAAAGCGCACCGACATCGCCATGCCGATGCGCAGCTCGGCCGCGGACATGCCTTCGAGGTTCGTCAGCAGGAACGGGCCTTCCTCCAGCCGCACCATCACCACCGGATAGGGCAGCTCGTCCTTCATCCCCGCGAAGTAGTTCTGGTGGAAGACGACGAAGGACCACAGCGCGCCGCGGCCGGAGGCGGCGATCCATTCCCAGTCCGGCCGCCCGGTGAAGGGCGAGACCGGCGCCGGCGGGAAGAAGCATTTTTGAGTTCCCTTGCAGCGCTGCAGGATCAGGCGCTGCTCGCGACAAGCCTCCCAGAAGGGCCGGTTCCAATTGTCGACGAGGGGTTGCGGGCGGGTGGCGAGGCTCATCTCTCAGGCCCTCCGCAGGATCGCGCTCTGCGCGATGTTGGTGGCGCAGATGTACTGCATGGCTTGCACGTCCGGGATCTGCCGCGCGCCGCATTCATGGCGAAGCTGGCGCACGCATTCGGCGATGATGCCCCAGCCCTGCATGTAGCTGTCGGAGAGATGCCCGCCGGAGGTGTTGGTGGGCCAGCGGCCGGTGCCGAGCTGCAGCGTACCGTCGCGCACGAAGGCGCCGCCCTCGCCTTGCTCGCAGAAGCCGAGGCCCTCCAGGCTGAACAGCACGGTGGGCGAGAAATTGTCGTAGATGCCGAGGCCCTGGACGTCCTCGCGGCCGATGCCGGCGCGGTCATAGACCGCGCGGGTGGCGCTGAGATTCGGGTACCAGAAATCATCGGGCGGCGCGCTGCCGTAGTGGAACGCGTCCTGCCGCGCATAGCCGGAGAGCAGCACGGCAGGGCGGCGCAGGTCGCGCGCGCGCTCCGCGGTCGTCATGATCCAGGCGACCGCGCCGTCATTGATCAGGCAGTAGTCCAGCAGCTTCAGCGGCTCGCAGATCGGCCGCGCCGTCGCGTGGTCCGCGAGCGTGATCGGGCGGCCATGCATCACCGCGTCCGGGTTGAGGCAGGCATGGTGGCGGAAGGCGACCGAGACCGGGCCGAGATCCGCATGCGTCGTGTCGAACCGATGCATGTGGCGCCGCCACATCATCGCGTGGATGGCGCCGGGGCTGGTCATGCCCCAGGGGCTCCACTGGCTGTCGCCGCCGCCATAGAGCATGCGCACCGAACGGCCATTGTTGCCGTAGACCAGCGCGACGTAATTCGCCGCGCCGGTGGCGATCGCCTGCGCCGCGAGCGCCATGGAGACGCCGGAGAAACGGCCGGGCGATTCCGTCAGCAGGCAGTATTGCGGGTTGATCCCCATCATCTCCGCGAAGCGCTCATAGGTGGGGATGCGGTTGACGATGAGGCCGTCGATGTCGGTGGTCTTCAGCCCGGCATCGTCGAGCGCGGCATTCAGCGCCTCGCAGCCGAGACCGTAGCTGTCGGTCTCGGGGAAGTTGCCGTAGCGCGTGGTGCCGATGCCGACGAAGGCGATCCTGTCGCGCAGCGGCCAGGGATCGGCGATGGCGGGCGTGGAGAGGCGTGGGTCGGGTGGCATGGCGCCGTGCGGGTCCTGGGATGTTTCCTGTGCGGCGCATGCTGGTCTCGGCGGCGCCCCCTGCACAGTCGAGGAATTGGTGGGGTAGGCCAACCCAGGGTTAGACTGGGCCGTGCTCGAGACCCTCCCGCCGCTCGCCGCGCTGCACGCCTTCGCGCTGGTCGCCGAGACCGGCAGCCTGGCGCGCGCGGCGGCACGGCTGAACGTGACGCAGCCGGCGATCAGCAAGCGCATCCGCGCGCTGGAGGAGCATCTCGGCGTGGCGCTGGTGCAGCGCGGAGCCAATGCGCTGCGGCTGACCGCGGAAGGGGAGAGCTATGCGGCGGCGCTGGCGGCGGCCTTCGCCGCGATCCGCGACGCCACGGCGGCAGTGGCGGGCTCGGGGCAGCGGCCGCTGCGGGTGCGCGCCTACACGACCTGGGCGCTGCGCTGGCTGATCCCGCGCCTGCCGCAATTCCGCGCGCACCACCCGGGGCTGGAGGTGGAGGTCACCACTTCCACCACGCCGGTGGATTTCGCGCGCGATCCGGTGGACGCGGCGATCCGCACCAGCGACGCGGCGCCCAGCCTGCATGCGGAGCGGCTGCATCCGATCTCCGTGGCGCCCTTCGCGACGCCCGCCCTGGCACGCCGCGCCAGACGCGCGGGACTGGCCGGCATCACCCTGCTCGGCAGCCTGGTGCGGCCGCAGGATTGGGGGATTTGGTCGGCGGCGCAGGAGATCGCCCTGCCCTCCTCCCCGCTGCTGTTCGAGAGCACCAGCCTCGCGGTGCAGGCGGCGCTGGAAGGGCTCGGCGCGGTGATCGTGTCGCCGATGCTGGTGGCCGAGGATGTGCGGCGCCGCCGGCTCGCGCCGCTGTCGCGCCACGCGGTCGCGACCGGCGACCATTACTGGCTGCTGCTGCCGCCGGGGCCGGCGCGGCCCGCGGCACTGGCGTTCCGCGCCTGGCTGCTCGAACAAATGGCGCAGGAGACGACATCGGACAGCGCAATGCTGCGCGCGGCGGGGAGCGGCTGAAGTAAGGTCGGGGGGCGGAGTGAACTCCGCCCCCCGAACCCCCCACCTCCTTTTTTTGGCTTATGGGTTCTGGGTCCTTCTGCACTCTGAGGCGCCGCACCGTTGTCTCGTTGAGAACGGAGCTCGCGACGGTCTGGGGGGCGGAGCTCATCTCCGCCCCGCAGCTCTTCCTACCGATACCAGGCCGGCCGCCGCTTCTCGCGGAAGGCGGCCAGCCCTTCCTGCCCCTCGGCCGAAGCGCGCTGCATCCAGGATTCGTGCGCGAGCAGCGCCATCTCTCGTGCATCCAGCGTGAGCCCGTTGGCGGCGAGGAAGGAGTGCTTGGTGACCGCCATGGCGCCGGGCGCTGAAAGCATCGTTTGGTCGAGGATCTCGGCAAGCCGCGCTTCCATGGCGGCGGTCTCCGCCACCTCGTGCACCAGGCCGATGCGGAGCGCCTCGGCGGCGCCGAAGCGCTCGCCGGTCAGCGCGTAGCGGCGGGTGTGCCGCAGCCCCATCGCGTGCACCATATGGGTGCTGATCGGCGTCGGCGCGACGCCCACACGCACCTCGGTGAGGCCGAAGATGGCATCCGGCGTCGCCAGCGCGACATCCACGCAGCACAGCATGCCGCAGCCGCCGCCGAAGCAGGCGCCCTGCACCACGGCGAAGGTCGGCTTGGGGAACTCGTTCAGCCGCTGCATCGCCGTGGTGGTGGCCATGGAGGCGGCGAAGGCGCGCTCAGGATCATAGCCCGCGGCACGCGCCAGCCAGTCGAGATCGGCACCCGCCGCGAAATGCTTGCCGGCGCCGCGCAGCACCAGCGCGCGCACCGCTTCATCCTCGCGCAGCATGTCCAGCCCGCGGATCAACGCCGCGAGCAGGTCCTCGTCATAGGCGTTGCGCTTGTGCGGGCGATTGAGCGTGGCCGTGGCGATGCCGCGTGAATCGACGGCGAGCAGCACGGGGTCGGTCTCGTTCATGGCATCCTCCCAGGGCGTCCGCGCGCAACGTGCGGCACAACGCCCCGCTTGGACAGGGGGCTCCTCCCGCACGCTCAGGCGCCACGCCGTTGTCGGGCCGAGAACGATGCTCGCCACGCTTCCCCGTAATCAAAAAAAGGAGGTGGGGGGTTTGGGCAGGGTTATCGCATATGAGCAAAGAGCTCGTAGAGGAAGCCCTTCTTCCAGCGGGCGAGGTTCATCTTGGGTGATGGCGAGCGCCGATCCGGATGCGCGCGCAAGATGTCGAGCGCCATGCGCCGAATGATGCTGTGGTTGTACGGCGCGTTGTTCTTTCGGCTTCTCGCCGCGTCCTCGTAGAACACGACATCGAGC
>Ga0081539_10001276_pt1 | contig 44329 bp, 47 predicted proteins | sample TabmetS4T2R2_FD_71023 | JGI IMG/M metagenome (GOLD analysis project Ga0081539, IMG submission 71023) | Tabebuia heterophylla rhizosphere microbial communities from the University of Puerto Rico - S4T2R2 | ecosystem: Host-associated > Plants > Roots > Rhizosphere ... | reverse complement strand
GCACGATCACAATCAACGCCGCCACTCACGAAATCAGTTACGGCAACGTTTACACGCAACTGCTCGAATACATCGTCTCGGCCGATCTGGTCTTTTATATTCTTATGATCGGAGCGGTCGTGATCTTACGACGAACGGCGCCCACCGCCGAGCGGCCCTACCGGACGTGGGGTTATCCGCTCGTCCCGATAGTCTCGATCATGCTCGCCGCATTGTTGATTGTCGATCTTGCCCTGCTTGCTCCGGCAACCTCCGGGATCGGAATGCTCCTCGTGCTGAGCGGTGTGCCGGTTTATTTCTTGTGGCGAACCCGGGCGGCTGCTTGAACAGCTCGGGTTGAAACTGATATGACGAGCGAAAGCGAACTGTCGCTTCCATTCGACCTGGAGCGCGAGCTCAGCCCCCGCTGGCGGGACCGAACTCTCTTCCTATCAACAATAAGCTATCAACCATAAACTTAGTTTTTGGAGCGGCCAACGGTTCGCTGGAGCGATTGGTTAGACGTCTTGTTGTCGATGTGGCCTTCCGAGAAAATGACTTTGCTTCCTCTAATCAACGCCACTCCAACGTAACGATTGTTCCCCTTCCGCCCCGCATCGGGGGTTATCTCGAGTCCTTTGGCCGTTTTGAAGTCGGGCTGCACATGTAAAAATGTGTATAAGACTCGATACCCGTCGCGAAGGAGAACCGACCAGCTGCAATACTGACCGTCACAGCTTGTTACCGGTTGGATCAACTCGGACTTGTTCAAAACGAAGGGTGCGAGCTGCATGGGAAGTGAAGCGTCTTGAAACGGGACGCCGATACACTGGTGGCAGATCTGTTTGATCTTATCGACGTCACTCGGCTCCCAAGTCATGGTTCCGTAGATTCTGAGGGGCGGTTTCTCCTCCAGCTCTTTAAATACTTGCGGCGGGATCGGCGGATATTTTATTCGCCGAATGCTGCGCGCTATGATCTCTTCCGCCTTTTGGCCGCCAGCCTTGGCATGGACCTTCATGCTGGTGACGCGACCTTGGGGATCGAGATAAAACTCATAGTCTACTTCCAGGTGATACGGAGCATGGAATGAAGACTCGAGATCACCTTGCATTATCTTGTGCACCTGCATCCGGTAATTGTAATAAATCGGAAACTCCGCCTTATCGACCGCCAATGCGTCGGCGGCCAAAGTCACCTCCGCGTCGAGCTCGAAATAGCCTGCCCCGACTTCGAGTTGAGCATCGATCGGAATTAGCGGAAACGTGATTGCGGCGAGAGCGTCGGCAACGATTTTCTCCGCCGAGCTATCGTGTGTTCGTGAGGTTACCTTAACATTGTGCACGTGACCGTCTCGATCGACGGCATAGTGGATTTTCATTGCGACACCGTTGAGGCGATCCGGGTGCTTCATGAGCGCGGAACGCAGCGCCTTATTGGCAATCGTCTTGAGCCGTTCGTTGTAGGCATCGGCCGCCGGTAACTTGCTGGCGGCCAATGCAACCGCGTGAAAGCATATCATGCTGGTTGCAAGGACCGCTAAAAAGAATGGGTGGCGCATGGGCTTAACGAGAATTCGACGGGTAAATCCCGCTTAATTGCGAGTTTTTCCGCCGCAATCGGCTCGGCTCAGAAGGAGCAAATCGGAAAAATGGCTGCCGTCTCCTCATGATCCGTTTACCGACTGGCTTGACTTTCCTGTCCAGCATGCGCCAAAGGCGCGGGCGCGTCGTTACCGCGGTGGCCGTGAACGATTAGATTGAGAATCGTGTTGCTCGCCGCGTGGCCGGTGTGCGCCTTGATCGGATCGACCGCCACCCAAAACAAGCTCCAGCGCGCGAGCGAATAGGTCACGTTGGCGTAGCGCACATGAATGTTTTCTGAAGCGCGGCCGCGCGTTGCGACGTCCGCTTCGCTGATGGGATAACTGAGCAGATCGTTCGGATCGCTGAACGCGACGAGGTCGAGGTCCAGCTCAAGGGGCGCTCCGTGCTTGCGCGAGGGCGCTTGCGCGGCTCGGGTTTCGGCGAACTGCTTCATCAACTGGGAACCGCTGCCGGCGGGCGCCGCCGCCCCGCCCGCCTTTTTCTCCGACGGCGGATTGTTCACGTCGCTTAATTCGAGCAACGGAATTTGATTGGCCAGCATGTAGATGGTGCTGGTGTGTCCGACAAACCGCTTCGCGTCCTCAGGATTGTATTTTCGTTCGTCCAGAAAACTGTATCCCTTGCTCATCCGCAGGAGCGTGTCGTAGGTCATGTAACTGCCGAGGCTCTCGGTGATGATGGCCAGCTCGTCCGACGGTCCGAAATCGTCGCGCAGAATGTAACCAACCGATTTCACGATCGGGTACTGCATATGTTCGCGGTACTCGCCGGCATAAAGGACCGCGTCCGAAAAACGCGCATCCATCAGGTCCTCTTTCAGGAACCGATCACCGACCAGCCGGTAATGGCCATAGGCTTTGTCGGTTTGGAATTTTTGCTCCTTCCAACGCTCGGTCGCGGGCGACCACGTGAGCGCATACATCCTTACCCGCACACCGGTCCCGCGCTGGATAAAGGGATAACGCCACAAAATTCCGAGGAGATGACGACTCAACCAAAACTCCTCGCTCGAGTTTTGCCCGTCGGGCGCGAGATCCATTTTCTCGGCAATACCGTCCACGAGCGGCTTTTCCCAGACCGTCGCTTGCGGCCGGCCCATGCCGTGCACCATGAGAATGCGCACGGTCGCCGGTCGCTCGGCCTTGGCCGCGCGCGCCGCGCTGCTGTCCAACCCGCGAAAGCTGCCTTCGATGTTTTTGACCGGCAGGACGTAACACGAATTGAGAAAAAACAGGCCGACCACGCCCGGAACGACCAACAGGCAGCGCAGGTTTTTCATCCGGCGTTTCCTTGAACAGGAGTGCGCCGAGCATAACGCGGCTGCTTTTCGCAAGGCAATCCGATAAACTTCGCTGAGGCTGGATCGGTCGGGGCGCGCGAAACGTTTGTATGCCTGCAAAATCCAAGAAACAACAAATGGCAGCCGGCGCCGCGCTCGCGGCGAAGCGCGGCAAACGCTCCAGAAGTTCGCTCCGCGGCGCTTCCCGCAGCATGGCCAGCTCGATGAGCGAAGCCGAGCTGCGCCGCATGGCCAAAACCAAGCGCAAAGGCAAGCCGACCCGCAGCCGAAAGAAAAAACGTTAACGGCTAATTCGATTCAGCCGAGCGTGGCCAGGAAATAAAGGATCACCAGCACGATGATCCAGGCCAGCGCTTTCATTTGCGCCTAAAAGGCAGCAGCGGCGGGGCCGTTACTGCGCTACATCGCCATGATTTTGTTGTACTCAAATCCTCTACAGCGCGGAGAGATAACGCATCGGCCACCATTTCGCGCGCAGCGCTTTGGGAGTGCGATGCGTCCTCGCATCGCTTTTGGCGTCCACAACGCCCCGGAAGAGAAAGCGACGCGAGGACGCCGTCGCACTCCTAAAGCTTCGCGACATGCTAACGGCGTTGCCCGAACAAAGGATCGACCTCGTTATGTGCCAGAATTTCTCGCGAGATAATCCCTGATCGCCGCGGTAAAGGGTTCCGCAAAATCTTTCAGTTTTCGATCGCCGACGCCTGGAATCCGCCGAAACTCGGCTGCTGTGGTCGGGCAGGCGCGCGCCATTTCGCGCAGCGATGTGTCGGAAAAAATGATATAGGCCGGGACATCACGTTCATCGGCGAGTTTGCGGCGCAACCCGCGCAGTTGGTCGAAGAGCGGTTCGTCACATTCGATCTCGCCGGCGCGACGCGGCCGCCGCGCCTTCTCCGCGACATCGAATGGCTTCGTGAGCGTGATCGGCGTTCGTTGGCGCAACGCGGCCAGACCGGCTTCGCTCAGTTGCAGGGTCGCAAATTTCCCCGGAGCAGCGGTCACCAATCCAAGGTGTAACAGTTCGCGCCCGATCGCCAGCCAGGCGTTGCGTTTCAGGTCCCGGCCAATCCCGTAGGTCGAAAGCTCTTCATGGCCGCGCTGCCGGATTCCCTCTGTCTCGGCGCCGCACAGAACATCGACAATGTGGTTCAACCCGAACCCGAATCCGTGTCTCTCGTGGATCCGGTAGACGCAGGACAAAAATTTCTGCGCGTGAAGTGTGCCGTCGAAAGTTTCGCGTGGAGTCAGGCAATTGTCGCACCCGTTGCATCCTGTAGCCGCGGCCCTGTGGGCCGCATACTCTTCGCCAAAATATTTAAGCAAAGTCGCGCGGCGGCAGTCGCGCGTCTCGGCGTAAGCAACCATGGCGCGGAGTTGCTCGTGCGCGATCGCTTGCTCATCCTCACTCTTCTCTTCAATGAAGCGCCGCTGTTTGACGACATCGCCGGCGTTGAAGAGCAACACGCAATCGCTCGGCAGCCCGTCGCGCCCCGCGCGCCCGGTCTCCTGATAATAGCTCTCGATGTTCTTCGGCAGATCGTAGTGCACGACAAACCGCACGTTCGGTTTGTTGATCCCCATCCCGAACGCGATCGTCGCCGTGATCACCCGCACGTCGTCACGGAGAAATTGCTCCTGATGTTTTGTCCGGTCCCTCGCTTCGAGGCCCGCGTGATAAGGTTTGGCGGGAATACCAACGGCGCTGAGTTTTTTCGCCAGCGACTCGGCCGTTTTCCGGCTGGCACAATAGACGATTCCGCTCTCGTTCGAGCGCGCCCGAATCAATCCGAGCAACTGTTCGTAACCGGACGATTTCGAAACCACGCGATAGGTAAGATTTGGCCGATTGAAACTCGCGACGTAGCACCGCGGCTCCCGCAATTTGAGTTGCTGGACAATGTCTTTGCGCACTCGCTCCGTTGCCGTCGCAGTCAGCGCCATCATTGGAATGTCCGGCAAATGCCGTCGCAATTTCTTCAGCTCGCGATATTCCGGCCGGAAATCGTGGCCCCATTCGCTGATGCAATGCGCCTCGTCGATCGCGATCTGCGCGATGTTCCAGTTGAGCGCCCGCTCCAGAAAGGTGTCGAGCATGAGCCGCTCCGGTGCGACATACAGCATTCGATACTCGCCGCGATTTAATCCGCGCAATCGATCGATCGCTTGTTGTCGATCTAACGCTGAGTTCAAAAACGTCGCCGCGATTCCGCTCGTCTGCAGTGCGTCGACCTGATCTTTCATCAGCGAGATCAATGGCGAGACGACAATCGTGAGCCCATCGCGCAAAAGCGCCGGCAACTGAAAACAAAGCGATTTCCCGCCGCCGGTCGGCATCAGCACGAAAACATCGCGCCCCGCCAGCGCATCCGTAACGATCTCCCGCTGGAGCGGTCGAAACTCCGAATAGCCGAAATGCTTCTTCAGCGCGCCGGCCAAATCCATCCCGCCATTTTTAGCCGGCAACGATTGCTTCGGACAGCCCAATTCCCAAGTAGCCGGCGACTCGGTTCGGCGGCTCGCCGCTGTTTCTGAACCCAGCTTTTTAAGCAGGCGTTACCAGAGTCCGAGCACTTTAAGGACAATAACGATAACGACAATTACACCGATGATATAAAAGATGTTTCGGTTCATGTTGGAGCGCTTTAGCAGAAGAGCGCGGCGCTGACCAGCAAATCCTCTACCACAATGCGATCGACCAGATCAGAGACGATCAAGCGCGCCGTTCCTGTAGCGGCGCTCTATGAGCGTCGCATTAATTCGTCCGACGGTCATAGACCGCCGCTACAGTGTCCGAAATACTGTGTGAGTATTTTGTCCCGCTTGAATACAGTTGGCTTGAAACCGATGCTGCAAATTGCCCGCATCCTGTTCGTAATTGCCGCGTTTATTGCGCTCACGGCGCAAAGTTCCTTTGCCCAGACTGAGTTTGCCGCGTTCTGGAAAAAATTTAAGTCCGCTGTCATTGCCGGCGATAAGGCGGCGGTTGCCGGGATGACGAATTTTCCGATGTCGATCTACGAATCGAAGATCGACAATCGCGCTGAGTTCCTTCGGCGTTACCGCGACATATTTAATGGCGAGGCTAATGGCGGCACCTGTTTCGCCAGCGCCGAACCGCAAAAGGAATCGACGCGACGCTATGCGGTCTATTGCCCGTTTAAGAATACGCCGAACGACCGCGAAAATGCGCCGGTTCGGTTCATTTTCGAACTGAGCAAGAGCGGCTGGAAATTCGTCGCCCTTGATAACATCAATGAGTGACGTCGTGATCAGGCGGCTAATCAGTATTGCTTCCTTGCTTATATCTCTCGGGTGTCTTCACGCGCAGACGCAGGCCGACACGAACGCCCAGGCCCGCGCCGCGAAAGCGGACGCGTCACCATCGGAGGACAAACAAGCGACTTCTGTTGCGAAAGCAGGTGCTGCGATTTCGCCAGACAGGAAATGGCAATACGTGGGTGGAGAAAAACCGACGCTCGTCAGGTTCGACACCAGGGAAATCGCATTGGAGTTCTCCTGTTCATTGGGTGGAAGCGATTTCAGCACGCCGCTCTGGGCCCCGGACTCAAAACGCTTTGCCCTTAGTTGCAGCGGAGGAAAAGGAAGCGAAACATCGATTTACCAGCAGCGCGACGATCATTGGGAAGCACTGGAAGAGCCGCTCGGCAATGGCGATGAAATTTTTGAGCGGGCCGGCAAAATTGTCGAAGCGCAAGCGAAACGAAAAAGGCTCGGCCAGGGCGCGCTTCTGCACATGAACCGCTGGACGGTCGAGCCGGATCACTGGATCGATTCCAACACGCTCGCCGTTTATGCGGCCATTCTCGAGACGGTCCATCGAAATGACGGCGAACACGTTGGCCCCTCATTCGGCGCCGATCTTCTTTTCACCCTAAAATTCGACGATGCCGGCAAGTGGAAAATTATAAAAACGCAGGAGATGTCGAAAAACGAGGTCGAAAAGCGGGTCCGGGATCAGTGAGACCGCGGCGAGTCAAGCGCGCCGCTCTTTAATCGATTGTAGAATTTCCGCGATCGCTTCGCCTTTGTCCTTGGCGCCGAGGTTGCCTTTGCCATGGACGCGCACGCTGACGGCCTCGGCTTCCATGTCGCGCTTTCTGATCACGAACATGGTGTGGACTTTCACCTGCTCGGCGCGCTGGATTTGGGACTCGCCTTTTAGGCAAAAGCCAATCGGCCTTTCGGTTCCGGGATCGGCCAGGACGCTTCGCGTGCAGTCTTGAGATAAGCGTCAATCATCTCCTCCGCGTTCCGCAAAGCCTCCATGCATGTCGCGCCATCGGTGATAATACTCGGCAATTCCGGCACCTCCGCCAGAAAATGTCCGTCCCGCTCACTCCAGTAAACAACCACCTCGTACTTGTTGTTCATAGCAGCTGATTCTTTTGAAGCACCTGTCGCGCGTCGCGAACCTGATAATGCCTGCTCTCGCAAATGCGATCAGGCGCCCACTTTTTCGATTAACCCAACGAGCGGCTGACCGGAAACCGACGGGACTTCAGAGCGTCGCGTCAGTTTGAAATTGTACTTGTCCAAAATCTGCGAGACGCGCCCTTCGGGAAGGCCAGTCTGGCGGGCGATCGCCGGAATTGTGCGCCAAGTGTAGGCGGGGGCGTCTAAAGCCGCGAATACCTTTCGCTCGTCGGGATCGGTGATGACTTCTTCCCAACTCATATCAGATACTGCTTCACGACGGTGGATTTTTCAAGCAGTCCGGTTTTACATTTGCGACGATCAGGTCTTCGATTGCGTCGTTCAGGGCTGAGGAATCGAGCGACGGATTTATATATTCTTCTTTGCCGTAGAGAAGGTTTTTGGGGCTGAAGATTGCGAGACTCGTAACAATGACGACAACGCCAATAAAGATACCGCTCATCCATAAGAAGCCGGTCCAAACATGCGCCTCATTAAGCTTCGAAGTGCTTAAAACAATTCCAAGGGTGCCCTCGACGATAATTGAGACGAGAACGAAAAAACCAAGTGGTGTTGTAATCGAGCGGATGAGATCGGTCCGACCTTTGCTGCCTGCTGGCTTCTTCGGCATCGCGCCGATCTTATCCACGTCGCTCTTTGATCGACAATAAGATTTCCGAGAGGATTTCGGCGCGCGGCTTGGGGCCGAGATTGCCTTTGCCATGGACGCGGACGCTGACGGCGCCGGCGTCCATGTCGCGCTTTCCGATGACGAACATGGTGTGGACTTTCATCTGCTCGGCGCGCTGGATTTTGCCGTTGATCTGGTCGGAGGTTTTGTCGATCTCGGCGCGGACTTGATGACCGCGCAGCCCTTGTAAGATCGACATCGAGTAATCGACGACTTTTGCGTCGTCGCCGATGGTGAGGATGCGCACCTGCTCGGGTGAAAGCCAGAGCGGGAAATTGCCGGCGTAATGCTCGATCAGGAAGCCGATGAACCGCTCGTGCGTGCCGAGCGGGGCGCGATGAATGCAGATTGGGATCTTGTCGATGTTGTCCTTGTCCTTGTAACGAAGATCGAAATTACGCGGCTGCGCGAAATCGACCTGGTTGGTCGCGATGGTGAACTCGCGTCCGATCACGCTCCAGACTTGCACGTCGATCTTCGGTCCGTAAAACGCGGCCTCGTTCGGCACTTCTTCGTAATTCAGTCCAGAATTCTTGAGCACGTTGCGCGTCATCTCCTCCGTCTGTTTCCAAAGCTCCGGTTCATCGACAAATTTTTGCCCAAGCTTCGACGGATCGTGCGTCGAGAAACGCATCAGATATTTCTCAATCCCGAAAAGCTTGAAATAATTGAGATACATCTCGTTCACCGCATTGAACTCCGCTTCGAACTGCTCCGGCGTCATGTAAAGATGGGCGTCGTTCATCTGGAGCGAGCGCACCCGCATCAGTCCGAACAACTCGCCGCTCTTTTCGTAGCGATAACAGGTCCCATACTCCGCCAGTCGCAATGGCAGATCGCGATAACTCCGCGGCACCGCCGCAAAGAGTTTGTGATGATGTGGACAGTTCATCGCCTTGAGGTAATAGCGGTCGCGGAGCACGGCCGTCTCGGCTGTGCGGCTGGCGGGCGTCTCGCCTGCCGTATCGACCAGGCGGGACGCCCGGTCGCCAAACAGGCCGGGAGGCCTGTCCTCCAGCACCATCGGCGGGAACATGGATTCCGCGTAGTAGGGAAGATGTCCGCTCTTTTTGTAGAGCATTTCGCGCGCGATGTGCGGGGTGCGGACGCGTTGGTAGCCGGCGGCGAACTCGGTTTCTTTCGCGAGCTTCTCCAGTTCCTCTACGATGACTGCGCCGCGCGGCAGAAACATCGGCAGACCGGGGCCGACGTCGTCGTCGAACACGAAAATGTCCAGTTCGCGACCGAGTTTGCGATGGTCGCGCTTCTTCGCTTCCTCGAGCATGGTGAAATAGTCATCGAGTTCCTTTTTGGTTTTGAACGCGGTGCCGTAAACGCGCTGGAGCTGCGGATTCTTTTCGTCGCCTTTGTAGTAGGCGCTCGCGACGCTGGTGAGCTTGAACGTGCCGATGTTTCCCGTGCGCATGACGTGCGGACCGGCGCAGAGATCGATGAAGTCGCCGTTGCGATAGAGCGAGATGGTTTCGTCTTCGGGAATATTTTCGATGATGTCGATCTTGAATTTGCTCGGCTGATCGCGATCGGTCAGCGCGGCGAGTCGGCCTTTCTTTCCAAGATCGAGCGCTTCATTTCTCGAAACTTCCATCCGCTCGAAAGAATGGTTCGCCTTGATTTCCTTCTTCATCTCCGCCTCGATTTTCTCGAAGTCCTCGGGTGAAATGCGGTGGGGAAGATCGACATCGTAATAAAAACCGTTCTCCACCGGCGGGCCGGCGGCGAACTGCGCTTCGGGCCAGATTTTCAGAATGGCGGTCGCGAGCACGTGCGCGCACGAGTGGCGCAAGCGCTCGATGTCTGTCATCGTCGCGCGCATCTCGGGAGTCTTTCGTTCGTCAGACATAACAATGAGAGATGTCTCGACTTCGCTCGACATGACAAATTGCCAAAACGTGCGCACATGAGTGGCGCAAGCGCTCGATATCGCTCATCTGCGCGCGCATCTCGGGTGTTTTGCGGTCTTCCTCCATCGCGGGAATTAACCACGAAGGACACGAAGGACACGAAGAAATTGTATTCGACCGCGCGGGTTTAATCTGGGGAGCACAGGCTGCCAGCCTGTGGTTTTCGGCAGCTTGCCGAAAATAGTTTCGTCGGCAGGCTGCCGACGAATGCAGGCAAGCTGCCTGCGCTCCCCGGAAGACGAACGTCAGACGAGCAGAGAGATCACACAGCCGGCGTTCGGCCATCCTTGCGAGGCCGCGGTTGAGCGACTAGACAAGTAAACATGCTTCGTCAGCCAGTCTGGCATCGCGGTTGGCGCGAGTTGCTCTGTGAATTGTCGATCCGGCGCAGGGATACGACCGCGGCTTCAGCGGCAAGTTTTCGCATCGGATTGATTGGCGCTGGTCGAGTCGCGCGGCGACATCTCTACGGTTATCGCAAAACCGGAAGGGCGATCGTGGTCGCGGCGAGCGATCCCGAATCGAAACAGCGCGAGAAAGCGCAAAAACGCTGGCGGATCCCGAAAGTGTATTCGGACTTTCGCGAAATGTTGCGCGAGGAACGTTTCGATATGGTGAGCGTATGCGCGCCGCCGCGTTTTCATTTTCCGGCCGTGGTTGCCGCCGCCGAAGCCGGAGTAAAAGCAGTACTGTGCGAGAAACCAATCGCGCTGAATTTGCAAGAAGCGGACGAAATGATCCGCGTGTGCCGCGAGCGCGGCGTGAAGCTCGCGATTGGGCATCAGCGCCGATTTGCACCGCAGCATCAACTGGCGAAAACATTGCTCGAGCAGCGAGCAATCGGAGAGCTTCGTCACGTCATCGCGGAATGTCCGCCGGACATTTTGCGCGCGGGCATTCATTCGCTCGACCTGTTGCTGGATCGACTTGGACCGCTGGCGCGAGTGACAGCATCGTTAAGCGATGGCCGCGGCGGCAAAGTACGCGGGCCGGAGGAAGCGTCGCTGGCCTATCAATCCGGCGACCGGGACAGCTGGATTTATTTGGAATTCAGAAACGGTTTACCGGCGACGATCCGCGTCGACACTCGCAGTTCGCACGATGCGAAGATGACTTTTCTCGGCGAGAACGGCGTGATTGAAGTTTGGACCGATGGCGGGCTGCGTTATCGCCGCTCGCAGGACAAGTCGTGGACTGTTCCACCGTTGAAACTCAATCCATACATCGACGATTTTTATCGGGAGATGGAATCGATCTTCAACGCGCTGAGTTCAAACAGTCCAGTCGCTGTGCCGGGTGAAGCGGGACGCGATTCGCTCGAAGCTGTGATCGCGATTTTGACGGCGAACCGGGACAGTCGCAGCGTCTCCCTGCCGTTGGCCGACGATTCAATCGCAAGATCGACATTGGACGCTGCCTAGAATGCACTTTTGCATCGTTGGCTGCGGCAAGATCGCGGGCACGCACGCCGCCGCACTAAGAAAACTGGCCGGATTCATTTCAGATCAGGCAACCCGAATCTCGTTCGCCAGCCGCGACCGCGCGAAAGCCGCTCATTACCGAGCCCGATTCGGAGGCGAGCTTGCCCTCGGTTCATACGAAGAAGCTTTCTCGCATGAAGCGATCGACGTGATCGTGCTTTGCACACCCAACCACACCCATCGCGAGCTGGCGATCGCAGCTCTGGAATATGGCAAACACGTTGTCATCGAAAAACCGATCGCCTGCACGACGGCCGAGGCTGATGAAATTCTCGCGACCGCGAAACGGATCGGACGCCGGGTTTTGGTCGCCGAGAACCATCGTTACCGGCCGAACGTGATGGCGATCGAGCGGATTGTGCGTTCTGGTGATCTCGGGGTGATCAAACTGATTCGCATTAATCTTTTGCGTCAGCACCAGTTCAAGGACGAGGAATGGCGCGCGAATCGCGAGTGCATGGGCGGCGGTATTCTGATCGATGCCGGGATTCATTGGATCAACGTTCTGCTCACCCTCGGAGGCGGGTTTCCTGTTTCGATCAGCGCGTATCAGCCGCCGGCGACGAACCAGCCAACTTCGCAGGAGGATTCGATGATCGTCAGCTGCCAGTTCGAAAGCGGCGCTGTCGGTTTGATCGCATATTCATGGGGCGTACGAGGAGCTTCGCCCTTGAGCTTTTTTTCCGTCCATGGATCAGAAGGCTCAGCCTATTCCTTCAACGCGGGACGATTTGGTTTCATGAAACGCAAATCGCTTCGGCCTTTGCTCTTTCCCTTCCGCGACTGGCGAGGCTACGAAGCGATGTGGCAGGATTTTTTGCGCGGCCTGGCGACCAACAACGCTGATCGCTGTCTCGTCACGGGTGAGATCGGCCGGCGCGATCTGGCTTTTGTCGAAGCGGCGTATCGGAGCGCGAATCAGCCGCGGGCGCTCACACAATCCTCGGGTGCAGCTTGACGCGCGGCGAAGCCGGGGAGCACAGGCTGCCAGCCTGTCGTTTCGGCAGCCTGCCGAAAACAGTTTCGCCGGCAAGTTGCCGACGAATGCAGGCAAGCTGCCTGCGCTCCCCAGAACAGTGGCGCGCGAAACATAGTTTGGGTATGCGTGCGATTTGCCAACTATTGCTCATCGGGCTAGTCGCCGGCGCCGCGTGCGATCGTTCCGTTGCCCCGCCGAGTGACGATTTCGCGGCCGAGCGCCAGCGGATGGTGCAACGGCAGCTCGCGGCGCGCGACATCCACGACGAGCGCGTTCTCGCCGCCATGGCCAAAACGCCGCGCGAACAATTTGTTCCGCCGGAAATGCGCAGCGCGAGTTATACCGATCAACCGTTACCCATTGGTTTCAGTCAGACGATCTCGCAGCCCTTCATCGTTGCCTTCATGACCGAGCAATTGCGGCCGTCACCGACAGATCGCGTGCTCGAAATCGGCACCGGCTCGGGCTATCAAGCGGCGATACTGGCCGAGCTGGTCGCCGAAGTTTATTCGATCGAGATCATTGAGCCACTGGCGAAAAGCGCCGCGAAAACGTTGCAGCGGCTGGGCTACAAAAATGTGCACGTGAAAACCGGCGACGGCTACAAAGGTTGGCCGGACGCGGCGCCATTCGATGCGATCATCGTCACCTGCGCGCCTGATCACGTCCCGCAGCCGCTCACCGATCAACTCAAAGAAGGCGGGCGCATGGTCATTCCGGTCGGCCCGTCGGGAGTGCAGCAGTTGTATCGACTCGAAAAACGCAACGGCCAGTTGATTCAGAGCGCGGTCGAATTGGTGCGCTTCGTGCCGATGACGGGCGAAGCGGAGGGGCGGGGCCAAAGTGAGAAGTGATTAGTGAGAAGTGAGAGGTTGCACGTGTTCACACCTACTTCTCACTTCTCACCTCTCACTTCTCACCAATGCGGTCACTTAATCTCGGCGAGTTTCTTCAGATCGACGCGCTTGACCCACTCGTGCAATTCTTTCGGGTCGAGATTTTGCACTTCGATTTGCAGGAAGTAGCGGTTTGCGACCATCACCCAGAGCGAGGCGTGTTTTTGCTCGCGCTCGTAGGCTTCGAAACCGGGGTTGCCGTCGATCGTGACCGATTTGCTGTAGCCCTCCAGACTTTCGCTGCTCGTTTTCCAGGTCGCGGTGGTGGCCGTGACATAATCGGGGTTGGCCGCTGAATCGAGAATACTGATGGAAACGAGCGGCGCGTCGGTCCCCTCCCCTTTGTGATAATCGCGGTGGACGTTGGTGATTTGGAATCCACCCACGTCTTCGGTTGAACCTTCCGGTTTGTCGGCAGTCCAGCCGCTCGGGGCCTCCGGCAAAATCGGGATCAATTTGGGATAATCAACAACGTCGGGGACGAGGATCGGCTCATTTTGCGCGCGCGCCACGGTCGCGCCGAGCGCGGCGAGCAGTGCGACCAATAACGCGGCCGTTTTCATTCCACCCGATACTCGATTGACTTTGCCCTCGCACTTTGTCAAGAGGCGATCCGTGGCCCGGTCGACACAACTGGCAATTGGATTGTCGATCTTCTCGGTGGCCGCGCGACTGATCTTGATCGACCAGCCGTATATCGACACCTGGAGCTGGCGGCAGAGCGATGTCGCAGCGATTGCGCGGAATTATTTTCAGAACAGCTTCCACTTCGCTCATCCGCAAATCGATTGGGCGGGAGCCGCGCCCGGATATGTCGGAACCGAGTTCCCCATCCTGCCGTTTCTCGCCGCGGTCGCTTACCGCTTCGGCGGCGTGCACGAGTGGATCGGCCGATGTGAGACCGTCGTTTTCTTCGCGGTCTCGCTGCCGTTTTTCTTTTTGCTGGTGCGCGATTTGTTCGGGTCAACGGCCGCAATTTGGGCCCAGCTCTTCTACGGCTTTGCGCCGCTCAATCTGTTCGCGGGCCGCGAGTTCATGCCCGATGCGCCATCGCTCAGTCTCGCGCTAATCGGACTCTATTTTTTCAAGCGCTGGATCAACGATAACAAACCGCGAGCATTCCTCGCTTCGGCGTGCGCCATCGCATTGTCGATCTTGATCAAGGCGCCGAGTGCGCTGACCGCCGCGCCGCTGGGCTGTCTCGCTGTAGCGGCGGTCTATGACCGTCGCTCGAATTCCCGGACAAAAGTATGCGACGCTCCCTTCGACTCCGCTCAGGGCAGGCTCCGACCGCCGCTACAGTCGTTGGCTCTTTTCGCGGTCGTCGTACTGCTGCCGGCGCTGCTCTGGTATTGGCACGCTTATTCGATCGCCCAGAATTTTTATCCGCACCATTTCTTTGGCGGCGGCGGCCTGCGCCTGGAAACCGCCGGAGCGTATGAACGCATCGCCGCGTTCACCACCACGGCAAGTCTCACACCCATCCTTGTCGTCCTCGCATCGGCGGGCCTTTTCCTGACAAGATCGAGCATAGCAGCGCGACCATTCCGATGGTGGCTGTGCGCAATGCTCCTCTTCATCATTGTCGCCGGCAAAGGTAATCGCCATCCGTGGTACCAATTGCCGCTCGTGCCGGTCAGCGCCGCGTTCGCGGGGGCGGCTTGCGCATTTCTTGCGGGCAAAATCTCCTCCCGGCGCGCGAAGATGATATTGTCGATCTTGCTCGCCGGCTTGTTTTGCGGCGCGGCTTTCTGTTATGTACGGCCGTTTTATCGGCCATGGGCGACCCAGCTTCGCGATGCCGGCCTGGAATTGCGCCGAATTACTTCGCCAGCTTCGCTGCTCATCGCGGCCGACCACGGTGACCCGACACTTTTGTATTACGCCGGGCGCCGCGGCTGGCATCTCCCGCAGAAAGACGCCATTTACTACGGCGACCCCGCCGATGGCCAACAGCTCATCAATAATCTGTCCGAGCTGCGCAAGGCGGGCGCGACGCATCTCGTCTTCGTTTCAACGACTTTCTGGTTTATCGATCAATATCCCGACTTCGCGGTTTATCTTGCCCAGTCTGCCGCTCTCACGGAAAAAACTTCTGCATTCGCAATCTACCATCTAAAGCCAAACGAATGAGCCTGCCGATCAAAGATGTTTTGCCGGGATTCACGATTCGCCCCGCCGCAATAGGCGATGTGCCGACGATCCTCGGTTTGATCCGCGAGCTCGCGACCTACGAGCGCGCGCCGCACGAGGTCAGCGCCACTGAGCAACAACTTGTCGATGTTTTGTTCGGGGAAAAACCGGCCGCCGAAGTGCTGCTCGCGTTTGAGAACGAGAACGCGGTCGGGTTCGCGGTTTACTTTTTCAACTTCTCAACCTGGCTGGGTCGGCCCGGGCTTTACCTTGAAGATCTCTTCGTCCGCCCCGAGCAACGCGGCAAAGGTTACGGGCGCGCGCTGCTGGTCGAGCTGGCGAAAATCGCGCGCGACCGCGGGTGCGGCCGGATGGAATGGGCGGTGCTCGATTGGAACGAGCCGGCGATTGATTTTTATCGCAAGCTCGGCGCTAAACCGATGGATGAATGGACCGTCTTTCGCCTGACGGGCGATGGGATTGAGCGACTCGCCCAATCGGCGTAGCGATTTTACGTCTTGCGTTCAAGGCCACCTGGGTACGCGGTGTCATCCCGAGCCGCGCAGACGGCGAGGGACCTCACATTATCTTGATGATCACTCGAATTGGGGTGTAATCCCGGCCCTGGTGAGGGGTCCCTCACTTCGTTCGGGATGACAGCCGAAACCTACGCGCGCGCTTCGGTCGAGGAGACGAGGCGGCGGATGAGGTCTTCGAGCGTGACGATGCCGCGAAAGTTGTTTTGTCGATCCAGCACCGCGGCCAAACCGCGCCGGGCCGCGCGCAGCCGTTGCACCACGCGGTAGGCCGGTTCGTCTTCGGCCGCGATCACGATGCGTCGGGCGTAGGAGCTGAGCGGCCGGTCGGCGCTCGCCTCGAGCAAAATATCGAAGGTATTGACCAAACCGATCGGCCGGCCGCTCGCGTTGATGATGGGCAAGCGATCGACACCGGCGTGACTGCCCAGCTCGAGCGCTTTATCCACCGGATCGTCGGGCCGAAGCGCGACCACTTTAGACAAGGGCACCATTACGTCGCGCGTTTTGACCCCGCGAAAATCGACCACGTTATGAATCATGGCCCGCTCGGTGGAGCTGAGCGCGCCCGTGCGTTCACTCTCCGCCGTGATTTGTTTCAGTTCTTCGCGTCCGGCAAAGAGCCGCCTGGTTTCGGCGCGTTCGGAAAGCAAGAAGCGGCGTAACCACGAACCAACCTCCAAGAAGGGCCAAAGCATTCTCGTAACGAATTCGAGCAAGCCGGCCAAGCGAGCGAGGGAGCGAAAGGGAAACCGCCGGAACATCGCTTTCGGCAACACCGAAAGCACGAACAAGTAAATCGGAACCGCGATCAAAAACGCGTAAAGGAACCCGGCCGATCCAAACGCCCGAACAAATTGGCGCGTCAACAACAACAGCCCAACGATGTCGGCGGCGTTTGTAAAAAGCAGCACCGTGACGAGAAGCCGCTCGGGTTCTTTGAGCAAACGACTGAGCCGCACCGCCGCAGGCACACCGCGCTTGACGTTTTGACGGAGCCGCACGGGATCGACCGAGAGCAGGCCGCTCTCGATCCCGTTGAAGAAAAACGAAAGGATCCAGCAGCAAGCGATGATCAGCGCGATGGTCATGCCGCGATCCGGGTTGTGCTCCCGCCTTCGTCGCTCTCGCCGGCGCCGCTGGTTTTTTCGAGCAAAAGTTCTTCAATCCGCTTGTGCCCGGCGCGCCGCACGGTGATGGCGAGGCGCGGAATTTCCAGCTTCGTGCCCGAAACCGGGAGATAGCCGAGCTGGTTGAAAACGAAGCCGCCGATGGTGTCGATTCCTTCCGCTTCAATCTCAAAACCCAGATGCTCGCTCAAATCATCCAGACGGGCATCGCCGCTGACCAGGAAACGTCCCGGTTCGAGCGGCTCAATGTAAAGATCGACATCTCCACTCGGGAGCGCGTCGCTCAGGATTTCTTCGACGATATCAGTCATGGTGATGATGCCCTCGGTGCCGCCAAATTCGTCGACCACGATGGCCAGCCCCTGGGCGTGGGTCAGGAACTGCTTGAGCAAGTCCAACGCACGCATCGTTTCGGGCACGAACGACGGCAAATCGAGATTGGCCGTGTAATGCTCCGAGGGATCGAGCAGGAAGCGTTTTACATCGATGACGCCGAGGATTTGATCGGGCGTGTCGACGTAAACCGGCACGCGCCGGTGACGTTTCTCTTTTATCCGCGCGACCGCTTCTTCGTTGGTCAAATCGTCGGGAAGCGCGAATGCGTCCACCCGCGGGGTCATGCAATCCTTGGCCGTCTTGTCGCCCAGTTTGATGATCTCCTGGATCATCTCCGCTTCGGCTTCCTGGAGGGCGCCTTCTTCTTCGCCAATCTCGACCAGCGTCTCCAGTTCTTCATCGCTCATCCGCGGCCGCACCCGCAGATGCAACGGCGTGATAAGATCGACAATCTTGCCACTGACATTCTCCAGGGTGCGGCCGACGCGGTCGAGCAACGGTAGCAAAAGCTTGAGAGTGACCGCGCCGAGCGCAGAGAGGCGGTAGGGCGCGGAAAGCGCGACCAGTTTCGGAATCAAATCACAGACCACGACCACGATCGCGAAAATGGCGAGGGCGGCCAGCCAGGAGCGGATCGGCGCGCGCAATGGTCCTTCCCACAACAGGACGAGGCACAAAATAATCAGCGGCACCTTGGTCAAACCGTCCCCGAGCAGTAAGCCGTTCAAAACCCGGCGCGGATTTTCGCGAAAGTAGCGGACGAATGCGGTCAGCGCGGGATGATGTTCCTCCAGCCGCTGGAGCTGATGCGCCTTGAGCGCGAAGAGCGCGGTCTCCAATCCGGAAAACAACGCCGAGACGAAGACAAGCGCGACGATGGCCGCGATCAAAAATGCCACCGCAACAGCCGTCATTTTAGGCAGGGGCGATTGAGCTCAATCGCCCTCAGGTCCGGTGGCGATGATGGGCGATTCAGGTGAACCGCCCATGCCTGCTTCGTGCGTTTGCCCATTGTCTGAGCCGCGATCAAGTTAGGCGCTTCATGAACAAAGGCGAGCGGATTTCGCGGTTCGTTACCGACCTCGTGGGCAAAGAGGCCGAGGCGAAGGAAGCCGACATCGCCGGCCACCCGTATTATCGCGCGTATTTTCAGTGTTGGAACGAGCAGCGTTATTACGAAGCGCACGATGTCCTCGAGCAGCTCTGGCTCAAAACCGATTCGGCGGACGCGGATTTTTTCAAGGGCCTGATCCAGGCCGCGGGCGGTTTTGTTCATCTCCAGAAAAATTTCGAGCAGCCGTCGCATCCGAAACACGGCCGGCGTTTGCCGCCGGCCGTGCGCCTGATGCGGCTGGCGGAAAAGAACTTGTCGATCTTCGCTCCGCGCCATCACGGCCTGGATGTGGCCGCGCTCTGCCGGCTGCTCCACGAACACGCCGAACAAATCGTCGCTTCCGATTATCAGACGAATCCGTGGTCGCCCGAAACGGCGCCGAAGTTGCAGCTTGGGTAGGGGCGGTGCACCCGAACCGCCCGCGAATGCCAAACCACCCGCGGGCGATTGAGGTCAATCGCCCCTACCTGCTCAAAATTAACTTGCAGCCCGCGATCGTGAGCACGACCGCGAGCAGAAGCGCAATCGCGCGGCTCGGAAAACGACGGCTGCCGAAATGTGACCCGATGATACCCCCGACGATGGCGGGCAGGGCCAGATAAATTCCGAGAATGGGAAACGAACGGGTCGCGGTGAAATAGCCGATCAGCCCGCTCATTGAATTGACCAAAATAAACAGCGCCGAAACGGCCGCGGCCCGGCGAATATGCGCCCATCGGCAAAAGAGCAGCAGCGGAGTCAGAAAAATTCCGCCGCCGGTCCCCGTCAGGCCGGCGAGAAAACCCAGGCCCGCACCGGCTCCCATTGCGAGCGGCCGTGAGGGCACGACCGTTTCCGGCGGATCAACGTGCCGGAAAATCAGGCGCAACGCCGAGAACAGCAGGACAACCCCAATCAAGATCCGCAACACCGCCGAGGACGGTTGCAGATAACCGCCGATGTAAGCCGCCGGAATGGAGAGCAGCGCAAAGGGCCAAAATAGTTTCCAGGAGAAATGGCCGGCCCGCCAAAACTGAAACGAGCCGATCGTGGCGACGAGAATATTCAGCAGCAGGGCCGTTGGCCGAATGGTCGTCGCCCCGATCCCGAAGAGCGTCATCGTCGCGATGTAACCCGACGCACCCGCGTGTCCGACGGAGGAGTAGAGAAAGGCGATCACGCCGATGGCGACGATCAGCAGAGCGAGGTGCGCAATGTCCATTCGGTTCTTCTGTAGCGGCGGTCTATGACCGTCGCACTATCGCGTCATCCTGAACGAAGTGAAGAACCTCGCAATCGAAGCACCGATTACCCAAAGTAGCTAGCGTGATCAATCACCCGAGTGAGAAGTCCCTCACTTCGCTCGGGATGACTGGCATTTTTTGCGGAATGACAGGAAGCTGATTGGTTGATTCCGATCATCATGGCCGCAGAAGTTCAACCAGCGCATGCCGAGCACACGAACCGGCTGGTGCAGGAGAAGTCGCCTTATCTTCTCCAGCACGCGCATAATCCGGTCGACTGGTATCCGTGGGGCGAGGAAGCGTTCGCCAAAGCGCGCAAGGAAAACAAACCCATCTTTCTCTCGGTCGGTTATTCGACCTGTCACTGGTGCCATGTCATGGCGCACGAATCGTTCGAGGACGCAGCGACGGCCGCAATCATGAACCGCGAGTTTGTGAACATCAAAGTCGATCGCGAAGAACGGCCGGACGTTGATCGCGTTTACATGACTTTTGTCCAGGCGACGACCGGCGGCGGCGGTTGGCCGATGAGCGTCTGGCTCACGCCCGATCTGAAACCGTTCGTCGGCGGCACTTATTTTCCGCCGCAGGACAAATACGGCCAGCCCGGGTTCAAAAAAGTTCTCGACCGGATTGCCACGGCTTGGAAACAGGAGCACGAGAAAATCACGGCGCAGGGTGAGAAGATCCTCGATGCGCTGCGCGAATCGCAGAGCGGCTCTGCGGAAACGGCTGGCAAGATCGACCCGCCTTCGCTCAGCTCTGGCGCGGCAGGCATCGACGTTTTCCAGAAAGCTTACGAGCAGCTCGACCGCAGTTTTGATCCGCGCGAAGGCGGCTTTAGCATGGCACCAAAGTTCCCGCGCCCGGTCGCCCTCAACTTTTTAACGCGACTCTACGCGCGCGACCCAAAGAGCGAATCCGGCAAACACGCCCTGGAGATGGTCTTGTTCACGCTGCGCAAAATGGCTGCCGGCGGCATGCACGATCACGTCGGCGGCGGCTTCCATCGGTACTCGGTCGATCGCTACTGGCACGTCCCGCACTTCGAGAAAATGCTCTACGACCAGGCCCAGCTCGCGAGCGCTTACATCGACGCCTTCCAAATCACGCAAGATCGACAACATGCTGAAGTCGCACGCGACATTCTCGATTATGTCGCCCGCGATATGACCGCCAAAGACGGCGGCTTCTTCTCCGCCGAAGACGCCGACAGCCCGGTACCTGTAGCGGCGGTCTATGACCGTCGCACTAATTCTGACCCGAAAGTTAGCGACGCTCACAGAGCGCCGCTACAGACCGCCGAAGGCGCGTTTTACATCTGGACGGAAAAAGAAATCGACGCCGCGCTCGGCTCCGATGCCGAGCTCTTCAAATCTCACTACGGCGTGCAAGCGCACGGCAACGCGCCCGAAGGGAGCGATCCGCACGAGGAATTCCGCGGTAAAAACATCTTGATCGAACGGCATTCAATTACCGAGACAGCGCAGCGTTTCAAAAGGAGCGAAGACGAAATTCGACAATCACTCGCCCGCAGCCGCAGGAAATTGTTGTCGATTCGCGGCCAGCGTCCGCGGCCGCATCTCGACGACAAGATCATCGCCGCCTGGAACGGTCTCATGATCTCGGCTTGCGCACGGGCCGCCCAGGTGCTGGATGAACCGCACTATCTCGAAACCGCGGCGCGCGCCGCTAGGTTCATTCGCACCGAGCTTTATGACGCCAAGAGCAAAGTGCTTTTCCGTAACTATCGCAACGGCCGCAGCGACATCGAAGGTTTCGCCGATGATTACGCCTTCGTCATTCAGGGTGTGCTCGATCTTTACGAGGCGTCATTCGACATCGAATGGCTCAAGTTCGCTCTCGAATTGCAGGAAACGCAGGACCGTTTCTTTTTCGACGAAAAGAACGGCGGCTATTTCAGCACAAGCGGCAAAGACTCCAGCGTGCCGCTGCGATTGAAGGACGACAATGATAGCGCCGAACCGGCCGCCAGCTCCGTCGCCGCGCACAATCTTTTGCGTCTGGCGCAATTTCGGAACGACAAAGCAATGGACGAGCGGGCGAGAAAAACCATCGATGCCTTCGCGCCGACGCTCTCTCATTTCGCCAGCGCCATGCCGCAAATGTTGGTGGCGCTCGACTATTCGTTGGCAAAACCGCGCCAGATCGTCATCGCCGGTAAGATCGACAACGACGAAACGAAGTCGCTGCTTCGGGAAGTGCAGCGCCACTTCATCCCGAATAAGATCGTAATCCTCGCCGATGGCGGCGAGGGTCAAAAATATCTCGGCGAAACCAACGAAGCCATCCGCGCCATGTCGCCCATCGACGGCAAACCCGCCGCCTACGTCTGCGAAAATTTCACCTGCAAAGCGCCGGTCACAGACGCAAAAGCGCTGGCTAAATTGCTAAGGCTGTAGCGGCGCTTGTATCAAGCGCCGAAAATTAACAAACAGGCAGGCGCTTGGCACAAGCGCCTCTACAATACTGTCACTGCGATTCGCTCATCAGCGTCCTCAGAGCAAATCCGCGATCTGATACAGCACCGCCATGGCAATACCCGCTGCCGCGGTCCGGTTCTCCACGTGCAATTTGGTGAAGATGTTCTCTACGTGCTTGTGGATCGTGCGGACAGAGGCACCCAGAATCACGCCGATGTCGTGATTGCTTTTCCCCTGTGAAATCCAGAGAAGGACCTCGGCTTCGCGCGGCGTAAGGCCCAACGAGGCTAATTCTGCACTGCCGACACCGCGTGGCGTGGACGGCGACATAAAATTGCCGACCTGCGGGTAGCAAAAACGCTCGGCCGCAGCAAGCCAATTCGTACGCAATTGTGCGTATTCCAAAAAACAGGGAAAACGGGAAAATCCCGAACTTCGCCCGAGAAATCCCGGAGAAGAAAGAAACATATGAAAACTTCGCTGAAAATCATTGCCACATCTGCCGTGCTGTCGCTCGCATTCGTCTGCCCCACTGCAAAAGCGGTAAAACCGACACCAACGCCGACCCCGACGCCCCATCCCACGGCTACCCCTCACCCGACAGAAACACCAACACCAGCCCCAACGCCGACGCCCGCGCCCACCCCTACACCTGCGCCCACCGCAACGCCTTTTGCGGGCGAAGACCGCGGCAATGGGAATAGTGCTGCGGAGAATGTTAATGCACTTAATCCTGCAACCACAGGTCTCAACAATACAGCCCACGGCTGGTATTCGCTCTTTACCAACACCAACGGCAACGACAACACAGCCGACGGTTTTAAGGCGCTCTATTCAAATATCACGGGTGGCGCTAACACGGCTATCGGTGGTTCGGCACTCTATTCCAACTGGTACGGCAACTACAACACAGCTAGCGGTTTTAATGCGCTCTGGCACAACACGAGCGGAAGCGAGAATACAGCTAACGGCGCTTTCGCGCTCGATACCAACTTCACCGGCGACGACAACACAGCCATCGGTGCGGACGCGATGTACCGGAACACCACCGGCGCCCGCAACACGGCAACCGGAGCTTGGGCGCTCGAAGAAAACACAACCGGCAATGACAACACCGCGGTGGGTGATCACGCGCTGTTCAGGAATACGGGAGGCAGTGAAAACACCGCCGTTGGCTATCAGGCGTTGTACAGCAACGTCAATGGCACTGGCAACGTCGCCGTTGGCCCATACACACTTTTGAGCAGCGACGACGACAACGCAAGTTTCAACACAGCGATCGGTTATCAGGCGCTGCTCTTAAACAGGAGCGGGCCGAACAACACCGCGGTCGGTTTTAATGCACTGGTTAGCAACACAACCGGCGGCTATAACACCGCGACCGGTGAGAGCGCTCTTAGTAATAACATCGATGGCAACTTCAACGTTGCCGATGGGCGTGAGGCGCTCATAAGCAACACCTCGGGAATCATGAATACGGGTCTGGGTCGAGCCGCGCTCTATAGCTTGACAAGTGGCACCGGCAATATCGCCGTCGGGGAGCGCGCAGGCGATACCCTGACCTCCGGCGACAACAACATCTACATTGGAAATTTCGGGGTGGCGTCCGAATCTCGTACGATCCGGATCGGCGCTCCGGACTGCATGTGCGGCCCGACTGGCAGTGGAGGGGGCCAAACCGCCACGTTCATCGCCGGCATTAGCGGGACGCCGGTTGTTGGCGACACCGTTGTGGTCGATAGCAACGGACAACTCGGGACGATCGCTTCGTCGGCGCGGTTCAAAAAGGACGTGCAACCGATGGACAAAAACAGTGAAGCCATTCTCGCGCTCAAGCCAGTCAGCTTCCATTACAAGAACGACAGCAAAGCGACGCCGCAGTTCGGTTTGATCGCCGAAGAAGTCGCAAAAGTGAATCCCGACCTCGTGGTGCGCGATCGCAAGGGTGAAATCTACAGCGTCCGCTACGAGGCGGTGAACGCGATGTTGCTGAACGAGTTTCTCAAAGCGCATCGCCAAATCGAGGAACAGCAAAAGGAAATTGAGGCACTCAAAACGCTGGTTCAAAAAGTCAGCGACAAGGTCGAGTTAAACAGACCTGCGCCGCAGGTGGTGAGCAACGGCCAGTAAACCTGCGCGGTAATACAGCTCTTCTGTAGGGGACGACGTTGTCGTCCCATGGGAAGCTGTCAGCTTCCCCTTCAGTGCTGATGTGGACCGCTTAGCGCAACGAGAAGCGCTCCGGGTTTTTATCGCGCAGGCGTTTCTCGGGCGAATCGAAGTTGCGCATGTAGTGCTCGCGCAGTGGCGCGAAGCTGCGCATCGCGTCTTCCCACGACATTTTCATTGGCCACGGTTCCACCAATGGCTGGTCGAAAACCGGCAGACGCAGATCAGTCGCGAGGCGGTTATTCTTCGCGCGCGAACTTTTGGATTTTGGCGAGCGCATCTTGGCCACCATAGCGCAAAATCAACCCGCGAAAAGATTCGTCCGCCGGATCAAGCCGAGCGATCTGAACGATCTGGCGAATATCTTCCCAATCCACTTCCGGTTTGCTTCGCGTGGGACTGGTCGCAGCGTGGAGCTTGAGTGCGACGAGGTATTCCGGTCGCGGTAGGAGCACGTGCTCGCTTCCGAGTCGCATTTCCGCAGCGCCATCGAGTAGCTTTTCCCAAGTCTCCTGTTCGACGAACATCAAATCCACCGGCGGCCCCGTTTTTCCCCGCGCCTCGAATTGAGCGAACGCTCCGGTGCCGTGGTAAAAACGGTAACCAAGCTCACGCAGCAGATCGAGCCACGCGGAGCGGGACTGCTCCGGCACGAGCAGGTCCAGATCAATCGTGTTGCGGATATGGCCGAGCAGAACGACAGCATTGGCCCCGATGAGGAGGCTCGGTAAGCCGCGCGCGGACGCGGCGCGAAGCACCGCAACAATGTCGCGCTCTGCAGCCATTCCGAAATGATGCGCGTGTGATTCGCCACGCGCGAGGTTTTTCGGGGGAGCGGCGCGCCCGGCGACTGCGCCCTGCGATTTTACCGAAGCGCGTCGCCGCAGGGACGCGGCTACACCCCTTCGACAAGCATCATGTTCGTCTTCGCCGTTTTGTGACGGAGTTTGCGCGGCTCGCGGTATTCCTCGCAATTGAGCCATTCTTTGGCGCGGGCCGTCGTGGGAAATTCGAGGATGACAATACGTTTGGGTTGCCAATCGCCTTCCAGCACTTCGGTCTGGCCGCCGCGCACGATGTATTTGCCGCCGTATTTGTGAACGGTGGCGGCGGCTTGCTTCTTGTATTCTTCGTAGCCGACCGGCTCGGTGATTTCGATTTCGACGATGATGTAAGCGGGCATCAGCAGCAGCTTAACCGGGAATCCAGAAACGCGCGAAAGCAGAATCCGAAATAATGCGACGGTCATAGACCGCCGCTACAGGCAGGCAGTTTTTAGGATTCCACGCGCAGGCGAGATGGCCCTAAGATCGACAATGTGAAATCGAGAGTTTGTCTTGCGATCGTATTCGGCATGGCAGTGCAATGTTTCGGGCAAACGCCGCGACCGGATTTATCGAACAAAGCATTGATCACAAAAACGACGCCGGCGATCACCGGCAAAAGCTCGAGTAGCGACGTGGCGCTGCTGCGTCGGCTGGCGGAGGATTACTACAACTGGCGAAACGAAAACGATCCGGTCGGGAGCAGCAACGCGGGTCTGCATACTTGGGATGATCGGCTGGCGGATTACTCGCCGGCGAAAATCAACGAGCGGGCGCGGCATGTCCGGCAAATCCTCGATAAAGTCCGCGCATTGAAGACCGATACTTGGACGAAGGACGACAAGATCGACGCGCTTCTGTTCCGTTCACAACTCGAGAACGTCGACTTCGCAAATCGCGTCCTCAAGTTCGAGTTCACGAATCCGCAGACTTATACCGGGGAATGCAGCGGCGCGATTTTCTCGCTCCTGAAAAAGGAATACGACACGCCGCGAAAACGCGCCCTGGCCGCAACCGCGCGGTTGAAAGCGATGCCGGCGTTGATGAAGCAGGGCCTCGCCAATCTGCGGAACCCGGTAAAACTTTACGCCAAACTCGCGATCGATTCCGCGCGCGCGATTGATCCGCTGTTGAACAAGAGCCTGATGGCGTTGGATGTCGATCTTGCGCCGAACGAGCGCGACGAGCTGGTGAAAGCGCGCGACGTCGCGCTGGCGGCGATCCACAGTTTTGCCGACGAGCTGGAGAAGCGAATGCCGAAGATGGTCGACTTCGCGCCGATGGGCGAAGCGAACTACAATTATTACCTCAAACACGTTTTGCTTCTGCCGATGGATGCGCGCGAAGTGGAAATGATCGGCCGCTCGGAAAACGCGCGGTATCGCGCGCTCGAAGCATTGCTGCCCGATCCGAAGCTGGCCGATCCCGATCCGAAACGCGCGGCGAACATTCCACCGGACCAGGAATCATTCCTCAAAGCCTACGAAAGCCGCCAGGCCGAGATGATCAGCTTCATGAAGGAACATCAGGTCGTCACGATCCCGGATTATCTCGGGCCGTTTCAGATTCGACAGTTGCCGGAGGCGTTCAAGCCGACCAGTCCAGGCGGCTTCATGAATCCGCCCGGCGTTTACGACAAGGACCCGACCGGTTTCTTTTTCATCCCAACTTATAACCCCGAGTCGAAGAATTTTTACATCCGCGCGGCGATCGAAGATCCGCGCCCGATCCTTGGCCATGAAGGTATCCCCGGCCATTTCATGCAACTTTCGATCGCGAATCACGTCACAGACGAAATTCGTCGTCAGCATGGCGACAATGAACTCGTTGAAGGCTGGGCGCTTTACGGCGAGGAAATGCTGATGCGCACCGGGCTCTATCCGAACAACTCGCCGGCGCAGGGACAAGTTCTGCGCCTATCGCGCTACCGCGGCGCGCGCATCGGCGTGGATGTGAATCTGCACACCGGCAAATGGACGTTCGAAGAAGCGGTCAAATATTTCATGGACGCCGGCGGACTGGACCGCGAAGCGGCCGAAGGTGAAGCAGCTGGCGCCGCATCGAGCCCGCACCAGAAGATCAGTTACATGATCGGCAAATGGCAGATCATGAACCTGCTCGGCCGTTACAAAGACAAGCAGGGCGACATCTTCCGGCTCGGCCAGTTCCACGACGACCTGATCAAGAACGGCAGCCTGCCTGTTTCCATCATCGAATGGATTTTGCTCGACGACCCAACGTCGATCGAAAAAGCGCTGCGCTGACCGATGCGGACGACGACGAACTCGGCAGGTTCCGCGGGCGCGAAGTTGAAGAGGCAGTTTAATCGCCCATTGTCGATGTCGATCTTGCCTGCCTGGGCTGCGCTGAGCGCATCTTTAATATGCCTCTTCGGATGTGCCGCCCACGAGCGCTTCGCCACGCCACCACGTGTCTTGGAAGTTTATTCCGAGCGCCGCGTCGCTACGCTGCACTTCCCGCGGGGATCCTACCTCTTGGCTTCCGAAGATCGCCGCGGTTATTACTACGAGGCGCAGAGCGGCATTATCGAGCACACCGCCGCCGGACGGATCAGACGCAAGGGCGGAATCTTTGTCAGTAAACGCGACCGCGCGAAACTACGCGGCTACGTCATGATGCCATACGGTCTCACTCACATCGGGAATCTTTCCCGGATCGAGCATGAATTTCGCGAGCCGCTCGCTCCGGCGGAAGGTCCCGAATGAGTTGTAGCCGGGATCGCTGATCCCGGGCCGCGGTCAACGACCGCGGCTACAGGCTCTGCCCCGGCGCAAATCCTGCTCATCTACAGAGCGGGAGGAGAACATGGACATCCGGGACAAAATGTTGCGCATCGAAATCAGCGAAGGCTTCGAGCGCGCGCTGAAAAGAAATTTCGAACGCCTGCGCGAGAATGCCCGCCGCGAATGGGAAAGTCGTTTTGCCGGAACCGACCCGAGCGACGCCTGTGTGAGCATTCGCATCAGCTCTTCGGCGCGAAGCAGCCTGTCACCCGTTCCCGCTGCCGGTTTCCTCGCGCGTAAAGCCCGGCCGCAAACCGGCAAAATGCGCCCCCTGCTCGTCTAAAGGGCCGTAGTGTTCCGCTGTCTCAGCGGAGAGATAATCGTTCAATGCGCTGAGGACAGCGCACTCTACAGTGCGCGCGAAAAGTGGCTATACTCCCCGCGTGGAGCCGTATGCGAAACCAAAGGAGCGCAAAGTCGGCGCAAACCGCCCGAAGATTTCGCATCTCCCGCGCAAGATCGACAATCGCACGCGCAAACAGCGCCAAGCCGACAAACAAGCCGTCGCTGCTGAGCGCCGCGCCATTAAAAAATCCGCGCGGCGGCATTTGAAGCAGCAGATGTTCGACGAGCTGGACGAGGTGTAGCCACGGCGCTATGCGCCGTCGAGTCAGTGCTAAAGAAGCGACGGGCCACAGGCCCGTGGCTACAGAAGATCAGCGCGGCGCGCGATTATATTTCTTGAGCAGCTCGCGCAGACGATTGTGCGGGAGGGCCTCCACCCGATGATTGTCGCGACCGGTCATGTCGTGATTGTCGATCAAAGCGTTCACGACTGCTTCCTCCGTCGCCTGAACGGTAGCGGCGAAAAGCGGGTCCATTCGATCGTTCGGCATGGTTTCAACCGAATGGGTGATCGGAGCAGAGTCGGCCGCGCCGGGATTTGCCGTTGAAAAAGCGACGAAGAGATCCCCGGAGCCGTTTCCCGAGACCGTGCCAGTGCGCGCCAATCCTAACGAGACGCGGCGGGCGAGTCGTTTGAGTTGGTTGGACAAAAGCGGGGCATCAGTCGCGACCACGGCGATGCACGATCCGGTCTCTTCTTTGTAAACTTCGCCGGGAATCTCTTTGCCAATCGGAACGCCGGCGATAGTGAGCGAAGCTCGACGACCGAAGTTTGCCTGGAGAAAAACGCCGAGCGTAAATGTTCGAGTGGCGCCAGATTTGTCCTTCATGTCGATCTTGCGCGAGGCGGTGCCGTTGCCGCCTTTGAACTCGTAACAGATCATGCCGGTGCCGCCGCCGACACTCCCCTCCTCGACTGCGCCGCCCCGCGCGGAATCGAGCGCGTGCGCGACGTGTTCGGGTTTAACATGAAAGCCGTTGATGTCGTTGAGCCAACCGTCCCACGTTTCGGCGACCACCGGCAGGCTCCACCAGTAGCCCGTGGTATCAGCGGCGCCGTGTTTGACCCGCCAGTCGATTGTCGCGTCCCGCGCAACACCGACGCTATGCGTGTTCGTGATGACGATCGGTCCCTCGAGCAAACCGCTTTCCTCCACCCAAGCGGTGCCGGTCATCTCGCCGTTTCCGTTGAGCGAAAAGACGCCGGCGTAGACCGGATCGTTGAGAGAAGCGTGGCCGCGCGGCAGGATGGCGGTGACGCCGGTGCGGACCGGCCCCTGGCCGACAACCAGTTTGCCATCGCCGCTGATCAATGTCGTGTAGCCGACTTCCACACCGGCAACGTCGGTGATCGCGTTCAATGGGCCGGGCGGCCCGTCGAATGGAATTCCGAGATCGCGTGCGCGCGCGATTTTCTGCGCAGTTGTCGATGTTGCGGGCGGGGATTTTTGTGGCTCGCGTGCTCCACCATCGAGCAAGAGTAAGAGCAAGAGCATGAGCGCGAGTAAGAGTGAAGAGGTTGAGCGTTTCATCAGTTGTATTTTTTCATTCGCGACCACGCTGTTTTCAGGTCGCCGGTGAACCCGCGACAGAGAAAAAAATCGAAATGCTCGTCCCGCCGCGAGTATGGATGCTCGGCATGTCCAACCGCTTCGACGCTGCGAAAATGTTCGCGATCGCCGCGACCGCTGCTGCCGAGCACGATCACACTTTGGCCATCGAAGTCGCGCGGCCCCCATAGCCAATAGCTTTGGTGGTTGGAAATCGACTTGGGTAAACCGAGGCGCGGCCCGAAGAAATCGATCGCGCCCGCCTCACCGTAATTGTTGGCAAAGATCGCGATGCGCGACCGCTCTTCGGGTGGCAGTGAATTGTAAATGCGCGCGGTTTCACCGGTCATTTCCTCCCAGCCAAATTCATCGGCGAAATATTGCGGGAGCGGCCCGGTGGCCTGGTTCTCCGCGCGCGGCGGCTTAAGGCCGAGCGCTTTTTGGTAAGCAACGGCGCGCTCGGGGGAAAGAATCGGCGAAACCGTCGGCGCCAGAACAATCGTCGAGATTATGATGAGAATAGCGTAGACAACTCGACTCCACTTCCCGCGCGCATTCGTCAGCTGCTCGAATCCCACCGCGCCCGCGGCAAAGAGGACCGGGTAAACGGACCCGAGATAATAATTTTTCCCGCGCAGAGCGATGAAGGAGACAAGCATAACGAGGTAAGCGAAACCGAATATCCGATAAGACCGGGCGGAGGCCGCGAAGAACAGCCAAACCAATCCACCGAGCCAAAGCAGCGACACGACCGGGTTCATGATCATGATTTGATCAAGAATAAAGGCGAGCGGGCCGCGCACGACATCGCGGTGGCCGCTGCGGATATTCCGCATCAGTTCGAGAAAAGGGAAATCGTGGCGGACCAGCCAGATCAGATTGGGCAGAAAGATCGACAACCCAATCGCAGCGCCAATCCAGAACTCGCGCGTTCCGAAAAACCGCCGGTGCGAGGTGAGCAGCAAGCCGACGCCGATCGCGAGGATGAAAAACGCGGTCGTATATTTGTTTTCCATTCCCAGACCTGCGAGGACGCCGAAGCCGATCCAGTAACCCGGAGCATCGCGGTTGATCGCCCGAATAATGCACCAAATGCAACCGAGCCAGATGAGCGGCTCGAACGCGTTCATCGTGAGCCAATGATGCATGACCAGAAAAATCGGCACCGCCGCAACCGCCAGCGCGGCGAGTACCTGCGCAAAAGCGCCGCCGCCCATCTCGCGGGTGATCTTGCCGGTCAACCAGACCGTCGCCGCACCGGCGAGCGCCGGGAGCAGGCGCAAACCGATGAGCGAGTCGCCGAAAAGATGACGCGCAATCCACGCAATCAGTCCGATCAACGGCGGTTGATCGACATAGCCCCAGTCGAGGTGTTCGCCGCAGGCGAGGTAGTAAAGCTCGTCGCGAAAAATTCCGTAGCGGCCGGCGGTGAGAAGATGAAAGGCGAACTTCGCCGCGGCGAGATACAACACAAGCGCAGGGCAGGAGAGCCAGCGAGGAGATGTCGATCTTGTCGCCACGAAAAAAACGCCGAACGCCCAACGCTCAATTAAAAACGCGCGAGCGTTGAACTATCAACTATCAACTGTCGCTCTTTCCGTTTAGATTTAGCGCGTGAGTTACGAGGTTTTCGCGCGCAAATATCGGCCGCAGACTTTCGACGATCTCGTCGGGCAGGAGCATGTCTCGCAAACGCTCAAAAATGCGGTCGCGCAGAACCGGCTCGCCCACGCCTATCTGTTTGTCGGGCCGCGGGGGATCGGCAAGACTTCGACGGCGCGGATTCTGGCCAAAGCACTCAATTGCGTAAAAGGGCCGACCATTAATCCGTGCGGCGTCTGTGACAACTGCAAAGAGATCGCAGCGGGAAATTCCCTCGACGTGATCGAGATCGACGGGGCGAGCAATAACAGTGTGGAGGACGTGCGCGAGCTGCGCGACAACGTCCGCTACGCGCCGGCGAAGGGGCGCTACAAAATCTATCTGATCGACGAGGTGCACATGCTTTCGGCGGCGGCGTTTAACGCGCTGCTCAAGACGCTCGAAGAACCGCCCGCGCATGTGAAGTTTATTTTCGCCACGACCGAGCCGCAAAAAGTGTTGCCAACGATTTTGAGCCGGTGCCAGCGCTTCGATTTGCATCGGATCCCGACTAATCTGATCGCGAAACATCTGCAATTCATCGCCGGCAAGGAAAAGATCACGCTCGAACCGGCCGCCGCCCGCGCCATCGCACGCGGAGCGGGAGGCGCCCTGCGCGACGCCGAATCGATGCTCGATCAACTGGTGGCGTTTTGCGGCGATCCAATCAGCGAAGCCGATGTGCTCAAGGTTTTCGGGTTCACCGGCCAGCAAACGGTCGCCAGCCTGACCGAAAAAATTCTGCGCTCGGCCACGGCGGACGCGGTGCAGTTGCTGCACGAAGAATGCGAAGCGGGTAAGGACATGATGCGACTAATGGGCGACCTGATCTCCTACCTGCGCGACCTGCTCGTCTTCAAAGTAAAACCCGAGACGTTAAATGAGGATGTCGATCTTGAGTTGCAGAAATCGCTGGGCGCGCAGGCCGAGCTGATTGAAACCGATCGGTTGCTCGAATTGATCGATCAATTCGCCGAAGCCGAAGCGCGGATGAAATGGGCGCCGAACAAGAAACTGCATTTCGAGGTCGCGCTCATCAAAGCGATCCAAAGCCTCAGCCAGGTCACGTTGAACGAGGTGATCGAGAATTTGAATGCACTGCGCGACGGGAAACAGACTGTGGCAGCAGGCTTGTCGCCTGCAGCAGCGAAAAACGCGGCCGACACGGCCGCCGCTACAGTTACGGCCCGCGTGGCGGAAACAAATACCGATCCCGCGAAAATCTGGGACGAGGTCTGCGCTAAAATTCCAGACAAGGGATTTTTGCGGACGCTGGTCGATCAACTCACAGCGATCGGCCCGGACGGGCGCCATTTCGTCGTCGCCTATCCCGCGGAAGAAAAATCAGGGATCGAAACGCTCATCACGGCCAACAATCGCCGCCAATTGGAGGAGTTGCTGGAGCAAGCGAGCGGGCGCGATTGGAGCTTGAAATTCACCGCGCGCGAAGGTTTACCCCGGAAGAAAGCAGCGGCCGTCGCCGCCGGCGATTACAAAAGCGATCCGCTCATCCAGGAAGCGCTCGAGATGTTCAAGGGGCAAATCAAAAGCTGAAACGAAGAAAGGGGGAAAATCCGACGGCGCGGAGCGCCGATAGGCGCGGCATGTTTATAGTTTGGCGCACTATATTCGACACGAGCTCCAGCGGAGCGCCATGGAAGCGTCACCGATCACATGCCGCTCCGCTGGAGCTTGGTTTGATAAAGATCGATCATCTATAAACATGTCGCGCCTACGGCGCTAATCACCAGCACAGCAAAATCTCCGCACTAAAGTTTATGAATTTGAACAAGTTAATGAAGCAGGCGCAGAAGATGCAGGAGCAAATGGCCAGGACCCAGGCCGAGCTGGAGGAGAAAACGATCGAAGTTGAAGTGGGCGGCGGAAAAGTGAAAGTGATCGCGAACGGCGCGGGCGAAGTGCTTTCGATCAAGATCGACAAGGAGATTGTCGATCCCAACGATGTTGAGTTCTTGGAGGAAATCGTGTTGGGCGGCGTGAAACAGGCAATCGAAAAAGGCAAAGCCCTCGCGCAATCCGAGATGAATAAGCTGACCGGCGGGTTGGGGCTGTAGCTGCGGTTGCGCCCTCTGTCATTCCGAGCGGAGTCGAGGAATCTCTCACTGTTGGTTGCGGCTGGCGAGACCGAGCAACAGCAAGAGATGTCTCGACTTCGCTCGACATGACAAAAAGCGGAATGAAACAGGCAATCGAAAAGGGCAAAGCCCTCGCGCAATCCGAGATGAATAAGATCACCGGCGGCTTGGGCCTGTAGCTGCGGGTTGCGCCCTCTGTCATTCCGAGCGGAGTCGAGGAATCTCTCACTGTTGGCTTGGGGTTGCGCGGCAGAAGGAACAGCAAGAGATGTCTCGACTTCGCTCGACGTGACAAAAAGCGATGGCAATGACGAATAGACAGCGCCGCCGATGAAATTCGTCATTCGGTCATTCGAGCTTCCTTCGTCATTTCGTCATTCGAACTTCGTCATTATTGCTTGCCGTCTGTGTTTTTCGTAAACGCAAACCTGGCGCACGCCTAAGATCGACATCTTCTCGGCGAGGCGATCGAAATCTTCCGCAAGTTGCGCGTGGGAATGCGCGTCGGACGCGGTCGTAAACGGAATCCCTTTGGCGAGCGCGAGTTTGATAATCGCATCACTCGGATAAAGCTCGTTGACCGGTTTGCGCCAGCCGGCGGTGGACAGCTCGATAGCCAGATCGCGCTGGCGAATAAAATCGAGCGTTTCAGCGAAAATCGATCGCACATCTCCACACGGGCGGTGGCCGTGGATTTTGATCAGATCGAGATGCGACAGGCAATCGACCAGACCGGTCGCGGCCATCTCGCGGACCCGGCGAAAGTAGTCCTCGTAGATTTCGTCGATGCTGCGGCCGACGAATTGACCGGCGCCATCGGGAATGGTGTCGAACATCTGCTCCGGGTCGTCGAGGTAGTGAACCGAACCGAGCACGAAATCGAGCCGGTCCCAGTTGGATTCGACCCATTTGCGGCCGGCGCCCGAGGTGGCCGGATCGTTGTCCAGCTCGATGCCGGCGCGGATTTTCAAGTCGGGGGTTTTTTCGCGCAATCGATCCAGCTCATCGAAATCGACGCCAGCATGGAACCGATCGTGATCAGTGAAGGCGATGTCGCGCAGCCCTCGTGCGCGCGCCCTATCGATCCAGGGCTGGAGCAGTCCCTGCGTGTAAGGCTGCACCCGATGGCCCTGCGGATGGGTGTGGTAATCGGAAAACAGATTCACGAAGAAGACAGTGAGAAGTGACATCGCGCGGTTTTACTTCTCACTCATCACTTCTCACTTCTCACTCCTCGCACCCGTCACCGCTCCGTCAGAAATTTCTGCCGAACGCGCAACTCGGGATATTGCGGGAAGAAAACTTCTACGCTGAAGACCTTGTTCGGCGCGAGCTCGCGGGTGGCGATGGTTTCGTTGTACTCGACGTGCTCCTGGGGATTGACGAGGACGGTGGCCGGTTTTGGGGTGATGGCATGATTATCGGTCCACTTGGTCAGGATCGTCTCGGCGGCATTGCGCAAATAAATCTCGATGCGTTGATCGGTTGGAAAATCGAGCGTGACGGCGCGTTTGCCCAGATTGGTGACGATGAGCTTGACCTGAAGCTGGCGAGTTTCCGAAAGCTTGACGATTTGCGGTGTAACGAGGAGATCGAGGGTCAGCCCGCGCAGGCGCAGGTCCTTGTATTCGGGGAGCGAGGTCGAGGAAAAAGGATGCAAAATCCGCCCGAACCAACTGCGTTTCTTGAGCGTGGTGGTGGGGGTCGCTTCCTGCGCGGCTGCGTCAGCGGCGAGTGCGAGCACGAACAGGACAAGCGCAGCCCTTCGATTCATGAGCGGTAAACCGCCGGAAACTTTTCGGGGTTGCAGAATTCCTGTCAAACTTTATCAATCGGCCATGAAGGCGATTTTGCTGGGCACAATCGTGACGTTTCTCCTGCTCGCGCCGGGCGAGGCGAAGCGGCGCCATTGCATGTTCCGGGTGCACACCGAGGCCAATCCGCAGGACACCATGGCCTTCGCCAGCGCGGTGCGGGCGCAATTTTCCGGCAAACAGATCGCGATCGAAAAATTACCGCGCATCACCGAGCAGGACGTGGTTGCGTTCTTTCCCTATCAAGCGGGCAAAGGCAACTTTGGCGCGCTTTTTCAACTCGACGACCACGGCCGGCTCGCGCTCGACACGCTCAGCGTGGAGCATGCCGGCGGCCTGCTTTTTGTCTTCGTCAACGGCCGGCCGATCGTCGAATTCCAAATCGACAAGCGCGTTTCCGACGGGCGGATTTACATCGCATCGGGTCTGACCGCCGCGGATATCGAGCTGATGAAGAAAGACTGGCGGATCATCGGCCAACGCAAGCGTTAATGTGCCCCCGTGAAGTCGCTGTAGTGTGCGCCGTCCTCAGCGCAGCCATCTGTGGTCGCGTAGCCGCATCCGCTGAGACCCGTTCGGCGAGCTCAGGGCAGGCAGCGGACACTACAGCCTCCTCGATTGTCGATCTTGCATTGCCGACCGACAATGAAGCGCTCTTTGAGGGCGGCGGCCCGGAGTTTTATCAACATGTCGAGCGCGACTACCAGGGCGTGAAATCGACGCCTTGGGAAGGCGGCCAGTACGGTTTCGTGCGCGATCCGATGCAGACCGCCATCGGAATCGTTTACACCCGTTTCCATGAAGGGATCGACGTGCGGCCGTTGCATCGCAGCGAGAGCGGCGAACCGCTCGATGAAGTGCGCGCCATCGCCGCCGGCAAAGTCGTTTACACCAATCGCGTGCCCGGCCATTCCGACTACGGCAACTACATCGTGATCCAGCACCGCTGGGGCGGGTGCGATTACTACAGCTTATACGCGCACCTCAACGCCGTGGCCGTCCGGCCGGGCGACGTTGTGCAGCAGGGCGCGCGGATCGGAGTGCTGGGCTATACCGGCAAAGGAATCAATCTCGACCGCGCCCATTTGCATTTGGAATTGAACCTGATGCTCAGCCGCGAATTCCAATCCTGGTACGACACCTTCAATAAAAACGAGCCGAACTATCACGGCATCTACAACGGCATTAATTTGAAAGGCCTCGATATGGCGCGGCTTTATCTCGCGCTGCGACGAAATCCCGCGCTGAGCATCCCGGAATTTCTCGCCGCGGAGGAAATCTTTTTCAAAGTCCTCCTGCCGAAGTCCTCGCATTTCGACCTGGCCAAGCTCTACCCCTGGATGCTGCACGGCCGGGCCACCGCCGGCGCGCGGTCGTGGGAGGTCGGTTTCACCCGGTCCGGTTTGCCGCTGCAAATCGAGCCCAGCCGGCAAAACGTGGCCAAACCGCAACTGAGTTACGTGCAAAAAACTTCCGTTGATTGCTCGAAATTAACGCAGGGAGAAGTCATCGGGCGCGGCGACAAAGCGCGGCTGAGCCGGGACGGCGAAGACTTCATGCGACTCCTCATCTGGCCCGATTAAAAGATCGACATCGGCCGACCGTGGCGTGCCGCGCGGAGCGAGCGCGCGCATATGTTATGCTGGAGCGAAGTCCAGCGATAAGGAAATGACGCGGCGGGAATTTCTAAAACTGGGGGCGCTAACGGCCCCGACCGTTCTGGGGATCGACGCGCGTTTCGTCGAGCCGACGGCCTTGCGCGTCAGGCATTTCAAATTAAATCCAACCGGCAATTGTCGCCTCGTTCACTTCACCGATTTTCACTTCAAGGGAAACGAGCGCTATGCCGCCGAAGTCGTCGACGCGATCAACCAGGTCGCGCCGGACTTTGTCTGTTTCACCGGCGATCTCGTCGAAAAGCGGCGCTTCGCTGCCCCGGCGCTCGCATTCATCCAGCGCATCAAAGCGCCGGTCTATGGTTGTCCCGGGAACCACGAATATTCGAGCGGTGTCAATTTTCGCGATTACGAAAAGGCGTTCGGCGCGACCGGCGGCGCCTGGCTGGCGGACCGCAGTCTCGTGCTCGAAGAGCACGACTTGGAAATTGTCGGCATGGGAATTGTCGGTCTTAACGTCGTGCCGCCGTTGCCCGCACTGCGCCGGCTGTTGTTGATCCATTATCCACTGGTGGCGACTCATCTTGACGAGCGCACTTTCGATTTGATCCTGGCTGGTCATTCGCACGGCGGTCAGGTCCGGCTGCCGTTTTGGGGCGCGATCATTTTGCCGCGCGGCGTGGGGCCCTACGACCTCGGTCACTACGAAACAGCCGGCGGCCCGCTCCACGTCAATCCCGGGATCGGCACTTATCGGTTGCCATTTCGCTTCAATTGCCGGCCGGAAATTACCGTGATCACATTGTAGCCGCCCCGCTCTGTCGGGGCGACACGGCGACAGAGCGCCGTGGCTACATCAACACGAAGTCGGCACGCGCTGGGCGAGCGCGACGCCGTGCGGGATCGCGCCTTGGACGAAACCGAGGCATTCGACGGCGCCGCTGGGCTTGCCGGGAAGCGCAATGACGAGCGAAAGATCGACAATCGCGGCCAGACTCCGCGACAAGATCGCGTTGGGGGTGATTTTCATCGATTCCGCGCGCATCACTTCGCCGAAGCCGGGCAATTCCACGCGCATGATCGCGCGGATCGCTTCCGGAGTGACATCGCGCGCGCCGACGCCGGTTCCGCCGGTCGTCAAAATCAATGCGCACCCCTGTTGCGAAAACGAGCGCACCGTTTCCTGAATGCGCGCGGTCTCGTCGGGCACAATCGCTTCGCACAACACCTGCCAGCCGGCTTTCTGCGCCGCTTCTTTCAACGCTGGGCCGCCCGCGTCCTTGTAATCCCCCGCGCTGGCGCGATCCGAAATGGTGACAATGCCGACGGTGATCTGCATCGGCTAATGGACCTCGTAATGCCCCGCGCCGTCATCCTGAGCGCAAGCGAAGGACCTCACAAAAACTGGTTGATCACACTGTTTCGTTGGCGTGCCACAAACTGCATGGGTGAGGTCCCTCGCCGTCTTTGCGGCTCGGGATGACATCCGTGCGCGCGCGCCACTATGCATTGCCTTTGATTTTACTGACCAACCGCACATCCGAAATTTGCATTTCCTTATCGACCGCTTTGCACATGTCGTAAATGGTGAGGAGCGCGACACAAACGCCGGTGAGCGCTTCCATTTCCACGCCGGTCTGGGCAATTGTCCGCACGGTGCATGTCACTTCGACCCCATCGTTCATCGCGAGGATGTCGATCTTGACCTCGCTCACCGGGATGGTGTGGCAAAGCGGAATGAGCTCGGCGGTTCTCTTGGCCGCCTGAATGCCGGCAATGCGCGCGGTCGCAAAAACGTTGCCTTTCGCGATTTGATCTTTGGCGATCAAGTCGCGCGTTGCAGATCGCAGCCTGATCTTGCCGGCGGCAACCGCACTACGCGCACTCAACGGCTTCTCGGATACGTCGACCATTTGCGCCCGGCCATCGCCGCTGATGTGAGTTAGCCGCTTCATCGCTCGCCTGGCCGCCTGTCATTCCGAGCGAAGTCGAGGAACCCCGCGGCTGGACCACTGGTTGAGCAACGGGGTGTCTCGACTTCGCTCGCCATGACAAAGACCTTCATCCCCCAATGGCGATCATGCGCCGATTGGGCTGATAATTGTTCCGAAAATCGTGCTGCTCCGGTTTGCGCTCGACCACCTCGAGAAAAAATTGCCGGAGGTCCGCATCGCTCGCGCCGGCACGCATCGGTTTCATAATGTCGAACTCGAGATAGCTGCCGAGACAGGGCCGCAATTTTCCGTCGCAAGTGAGCCGGAGCTTGTTGCAGCTCTCGCAGAAGTGCAGGTTGGTCATCGCGCCGATGAAGCCGATGCGCTGATTTCTTCCCGGGATCTGGTAGTAGGTCGCGGGCCCATTGGTCCGAAACGATGCTTCGGGAATCAATTTGCCAAAGTGCGCTTCGATCAACCGCTGCGCGTGCAAGATCGACATGAAATTTTCATCGTCGAGCACCTCGGTCGTGCTCACCGGCATCAGCTCAATAAATCGCAGGATCAAATTGCGCTCGCCGGCGAAATCGATCAGCGGAACCAGGTCGTCTTCGTTGCGGCCGCGCATCAGAACGCAATTGAGTTTGAGTTGTTCGAACCCGGCATTGATCGCCGCCTCGATCCCGGCGAGCACCTGATCGTGAAAATCGCGCCCGGTGATCTGGACGTAGAGATGTCGATCTAAGGTGTCGAGTGAGATATTGAGCGAACGAACACCGGCCGTGCGCAGAGCTTGCGCCATTGTAGCCGCGGTCGCTGACCGCGGTCCCCGGCCGAGATCAGCGATCTCGGCTACAGGGCGCGCGAGTAAAGTTCCGTTCGTCGAAACGCCTAGATCGCGAATCCCAGGAATTTGCGCGACGCCGCGAACAAAACCGATCACACCGCGGCGGGTCAGCGGTTCCCCACCGGTGATGCGGATTTTGGTCACGCCGAGTTCGGCCGCGATGCCGATGAGGCGCAAATTTTCCTCGTAGGTCAGAATGTCGCCGCGCGGCAGCCACTCCTGCAGCTCGACCGGCATGCAATAGGTGCAGCGCTCGTTGCAACGATCGGTGATCGAGACGCGCAAATAGGAAATCCGATGCCCATGTCGATCTTGCATTTGCAACGCAACGTTAAGTTTTCGCCGGAGTTGAATCAAGGGCGGCACATTGACTCAACCATGCACAGTTGTATGTTTTTTCGTATGAAGCGTCGAATTCTCTCTGGAGCCGCAACGTTTGGATTGGCCGCCAGCGCTTTGATTCTGACCAGTTGTTCGACGGTCGAATCGCGTATCTCCCATCACCCGGAAGTTTACCAAGGCCTTTCCCCAAGCGATCAGCAACTGGTCAGCAACGGCCAGATTCGTGTCGGCATGCCGCAGGAGGCGGTCTGGCTGGCGTGGGGCGCGCCAGAACAAAAAGCCAGCGGCGCGATGCGCAATCAGGCAACTGAAACCTGGATTTACATCACCTACCGCTCCGGTTACCCCTACGGCTATCCTTATGGTCCGTACGGCGGTTTTTACGGCGGGGTAGGGTTCGGTTTTGTCAGCGGCCACCGCATTCATCGCCATCATCACCGCAGCTTTGTTTTCTTCGGCGATCCTTTCTACGATCCGTTCTTCTATTCCCATATCCCGCCGAGCATCCCGGTGCCGTACAAGACGGTGACCTTCGCTAACGGGCGGGTTGTCTCGTTCCAATACCTGCAAGGTTATCGCTAATTCTGATCGCCTCGGAGCGGAGGCGGCCCCAGAGTAAAGCCAATGGCTTACCGCTCCTTTGGGCAATTCGTCGAGGCGCTCGATCGCGCGGGCGAGCTAAAGCGGATCGCGCTCCCGGTCGACACCGATTTGCTCATCGCCGAATGGGCCGACCGCGAGATGAAATCGCCCGGCGGCGGTAAGGCGCTGCTTTTCGAGCAACCGCTCGTGGACGGCCGCGCCTCCAAATTCCCCGTGGTCATCAACACGATGGGATCACGCAAACGGATCGCTATGGCGCTGGGCCGCGATTCGGTCGATGAAATCGCGCAGGAGATTCAGCTCATCCTCAAAGCGAAACCGCCGACCGACCTGCGCGAAGGCTGGAGTTTGCTCAAGCAAGGGATTCATCTGCTCCATGCCCGGCCCAAGAATGTGCGCGAGGCGGCCTGCCAGGAAGTCGTGCATAAGATCGACAACGGCGATGAGTTTTCGCTGCGTGATCTGCCGATCCTGAAATGCTGGCCGAAAGACGGCGGCCGCTTCATTACCCTGCCCTGCGTGCACACTCGCGACCCCGAGACGGGCGCGCGCAATGTCGGGATCTATCGGATGCAGGTTTTCGATGAGCGCACGACGGCGATGCACTGGCAGATTCACAAGGTCGGCGCGCGGCACGGCAAAGTTTATTACGAACGCGGCGAACGGATGCCGGTGGCGGTCACGCTCGGCGGCGACCCGATTTACACTTTCGCCGCGACCGCTCCCCTGCCCGACGGCTTGGACGAAATTTTGTTTGCCGGTTTTCTGCGCCGCAAATCAGTCGAGCTCGTGCGCTGCAAGACGATCGATGTCGATGTTCCGGCAGATGTCGATCTTGTCTTGGAAGGCTACGTTCAACCCGGCGAGATGCGGCCGGAAGGGCCCTTTGGCGATCACACCGGTTTCTACACCGCGGTCGAGGATTACCCGGTGTTTCATCTCACCGGCATTACGCATCGGCGCGACGCGCTTTATCCAACGACCATTGTCGGCAAACCGCCGATGGAAGATTTTTACATCGGCGACGCGGTGGTGCGGATTTTCCTGCCGGTCTTCAAAATGAATTTCCCCGAGCTGGTCGACATGATGATGCCCGCCGCGGGCGTGTTCCACAACCTGGTCTTCGTCAGTATCCGCAAACAATATCCCTATCAGGCGTTCAAGGTCATGCACGGTCTGTGGGGGATGGGCCAGATGATGTTCAGCAAATACATCATCGTGATGGACGAAGACTGCGACGTGCACAACACGAACGAGGTGCTCTTTCGCTTGTGCGCCAACACCGACCCCGCGCGCGACACTACTGTGATCAAAAACCCGAGCGACTCGCTGGATCACGCCCCGAGCGAGCAAAACATTGGCTCCCACATGGGCTTCGACGCGACGCGGAAATTGCCCGGCGAAAATTATCACCGGCCATGGCCGGAATTATTGAAGATGACCGACGAAGTGAAGAAATTGGTGGACGCGCTCCAAAAGAAAACAGATTGAAAGATCGACAACCGCACTTCCCATGCGACCGTTAGGGAAGACCCGAGCGTCAGTCGCGTTTCTAATTCGCGTTTCGAAATCTCGGTTTGCGAGAAAGAGGTTGGCGCGAAGACAAAACTGGATGTGGGCGGCCCTTGTTCTGAAACGTTCGGATGAATGATGGATCCTTCGCGATCAAAGAAGCTGACTCGGACTAAATTTGCAGCGAACCCCTTTGGTTGCCGTGCGTACGCATCTAACGAGAACAAGCTGAGCGACCGCTGACGGCAGCAAGCTCTGCTACGGGTTTCAGTGTTGAAGTCATCGAAAGTAAATTTTCGCGCCGGTCAGCGGTTCGCTCCAGCGCTTGGTTAGGTCTGTTAGTATACAACAATCGTCCGCTCAACCTCTCCTGGAATGTGTGGCTCGGGCCCGAACTTGCCATCGAAGGCTGATGACAGTGCGGAGACAAGCAAGCTGTCTGCACGCGAAAATGCTTTGGGAGCGGGCCAATCGTAGCGCATGAGTATAACCCGAATGTCGCCATGCGACATACTCGCCCGAAGCTGAACTTTCGAATCGCGGTACAGTGCGATCGTGGGTGAATCATACGGCGTGGGTGCACTGCGCGGAATGTGTGCCTCCGCGGCGACATCCCGCAAAATGCGCTGGATGCGCGCGGCGTCGCCATGCTGTGCACGGGTGACGCGATACTCGCGTGACTCGAAGGTATCGCAGCCAGCGAGAACGGCGGCTGCGACTACGAGCAGACCGAACTGCACGCGCATAGACCTAACGAGACAGAAGTGAGCTACCGCCACCGAGAGCGAGCGTTGCTCGAAGTAAAGAGGTTTTAATCATCGACAAATGTGAGCGCACGGCGGGTGGCGGTTAGCTCGACTGGTTGGTTAGGTCTTTCGTGTTTTCTCGAGAAGAGCGCGGATCCGTTCTTCGATCAGTCGCAATCTTTCGGCATGGTCGTGATCGTCGGGCCGGAAGCCATGATACTCAAATTCTTGAGACCAGTGTGGAACCACGTCAGCAAGCTTAAACGTCTTTTGGCAGGCTGTGCAGCGATAACAATAGTTGCTGCGCTCGTCCTTGAACATCGCTGTCGAATGACCGCAGGCGGGACAAACGACTTCAGGCACGAGTGAGGCGGGGAGCTTGCGAGGATATCCACACGCGATGCAGTTCTGCGTGACATGGCCGCCCGCATGACTTCGCACGATCAAGCTGGGTGCCTTGTGGCATCGTGACTCGGAGCCGTAGAGGAAGAGCACCGCCATAGACCTAACGAGAACAAGATGAGCGACGGCGGACGAGGGCGCGCGTCGCTCGGAGTGGAAGTGTGGAAGTCATCTCAAAAAGTGGAGCGCACAGCGGTCCGCCGTTCGCTCCATCGCATGGTTAGGTCTTTGGGAGTTTAGCAAGAGCACGAGTGTATGCGCTAGGAAGCTCCGCGGCGTGACGGAGACATAGCCGACTGACCATGCGCGTATAGTCGTATGAGAAGCCCATGTGGCACATAAGCTCACGAACAATCTCAGAGCGACGAAACTCGCTGTTGTTGATTGACGCGAACCACGGAGTGCCTGGAATCTCGCCAGCGGAGTTTGACTGACCGGTGGACTCGATCTCATCGCGGCTCCGGGCGAAATACGTGCGAATCCTGCCGCGGACCTTCGGGGCAGACTCCTCAAATCGAGCGCTGCCGCCGCGATACAGAGCCGCGAGTATGCTGAGATAGCGCTTGCCGAGGCGGAATGAGCGAGCGAGCTGCGACGTGTCGACAAGGAAAGGCTCGCGCGGTTTAAGACCGGCGGCGATACGGACGACGTCGTCAGGGAGAACGACGTGTGTGACGGCGTAGTCACACACAGCGCGGAATGCTGCGCTGTCGAGTGGTGGTTTTTGTGGCGTCATGCAGCGTGTGCTTTAGACCTAACGAGAATTGGACGAAGGTTCGTAATAAAAGGCGAACATTTTTTCGTCTAATATTATCCGCCGGTCCGGTTGTCAGGGAATAGTGGCTGGTCGAGCGGGCTCTTCACGCCGATTCCGGG